>Ga0070729_10003786_pt1 | contig 17076 bp, 16 predicted proteins | sample tdDd472_FD_66725 | JGI IMG/M metagenome (GOLD analysis project Ga0070729, IMG submission 66725) | Marine sediment microbial communities from the Atlantic coast under amendment with organic carbon and nitrate - tdDd47.2 | ecosystem: Environmental > Aquatic > Marine > Coastal > Sediment | place... | reverse complement strand
TCGTGAGGGTAATCCGGGAATGGCATCGGCCGGCATGGGTGATGTGCTTACCGGCGTTACTGCAGGGCTATTGGCACAATGTCGTGGCCTGCAGAACCCGGCAGCGGCCGGCGTCTATGCGCATGCACTGGCCGGTGATCAGGCGGCCGTCAGCGGCGAACGCGGGCTTATTGCCGGTGAACTGTTACAGCATCTGCGCTCATGTCTGAATCCTTAACACTGCATTTGGCCGATGCTGACGCGACAGTTGCTGCGGGCGGCAAACTGGCGGCAGCAATTGCTGCGGCGTTGCCCGAGGGGCAGGGTCTGGTGGTGTATCTCGAGGGCGACCTGGGTGCCGGCAAAACCACATTCAGTCGCGGCTTGCTGAGGGGCTGCGGCCACAGCGGTAATGTGCCCAGCCCGACGTATACGCTTGTCGAGCCCTATGAACTGTCTCCCCGGGCTGTATATCACCTTGATCTTTATCGCTTGCAGGACGGCGCCGAACTGGAATTTCTGGGCCTTGAAGATCTGCCGGTTGATGCGCTGATGCTGGTCGAATGGCCCGGGCGGGGCGCAGGATCGCTGGCGGCACCCGACCTGAATCTCAGTCTTGCCATCGATGGTGCCGGCCGGCGACTGGAGCTGTCGGCCGCCACAGCAGCGGCAGATGTTGTTCTGCAGCAGATGGCCTAGCTTGCGTGTACTTTAGGTTAGGGGGCTAAGCCACTAATACTGCTGGCAAAAATATTTTGATATTCTGTTAAAAGTCGTATACTCAGAAGAACTACGTGTTGTTGTTTACGAGTCGTTCCAAGGACTGGAAGCTCATGATGTTGTCCCGACCCACAATCCGGCTTGTCGCTGCGCTGCTGGCGCTGGCGGCGCCTGCTGTCTGGCAGACGGCTGCAGCAGAGGTGCGGATCGATGCGGTTCGCCTCGCTGAAAGCGATGGCCGTACCCGGGTTGTGCTGGATCTCAGCGAGCCTGCCGAACACAAAGTTTTCACACTGGCTGACCCGCAACGGGTCGTTATCGACCTGTCCGGTTCGCGGCTGGCATCGGGCGGGTTGCCGGCCGGCCAAGGTCCCATCAAGTCGGTGCGTGCCTCGAACCGTGATGACGGCAGCACACGCTTGGTGCTCGACATGTCAGCATCGGTAGCCACCAGCAGTTTTACCTTGCCTCCCGGCGGTGGCCGCGGTCATCGTCTGGTTATCGACCTTGCAGCGGCCAATGCCCTGGAGCAGATGAAAGCGATCCGGGTTGTTAAAAGCGTCGAGCCTATCGCCAGTCAGGAGCGCGACATTGTTGTTGCTATCGATGCCGGGCACGGCGGTAAGGATCCGGGCGCGGTCGGCCGCAAGGGTACGCGTGAAAAAGATGTGGTGCTGGCTATTGCGAAAAAACTGGCAGCGGTTGTCGATCAGGAACCGGGCATGAAGGCGGTACTGATTCGTAAGGATGATCGCTTTATCAGTTTGCGTGGCCGGATCAACAAAGCGCACCAGGCGAAAGCCGACCTGTTTATTTCACTGCATGCCGATGCCTTTAAAGACCGGCGTGTCAGTGGCTCTACTGTATACGTGCTGTCCGAGAAAGGTGCCTCTGATGAGCATGCACGGCGGTTGGCTAAGCGTGAGAATGATGCCGATCTTCTGGGTGATGTCAGTCTTGATGATAAAGACGAAATGCTGGCATCGGTGCTGCTCGACCTGTCGCAGAACGCGGCCATCGGTTCAAGCTTTGATGTGGGTCAGGAAATCGTCAACGAAATGCACCGCGTCGGTCGCGTTCGTAAAACGTCGGTGCAACAGGCACCGTTTCTGGTACTCAAGTCGCCGGATATTCCGTCTATCCTGATTGAAACCGCTTATATCTCGAATTCACGGGATGAAAAAAATCTGGGCAGCCGCAAACATCAGCAAAAAATGGCCGATGCAATTTTCGACGGCGTCTATGATTACTTCTACAGCAACCCGCCGGTCGGCACCAAGGTGGCACGGCTCAGTAAAGAGCAGGGCAGTTACCGCCAGTACACGATCAAGCGCGGCGACACACTAAGTGAAATCGCCCAGCGCTACGATGTGCCTGTCGGCAGGATTCGTGATGCCAACAAAATTCGTGGCGATAAGATCCGTATCGGTCAGGTACTGAATATTCCCTCTCGCCGCGGCTAGAGCGGCATTCCTTCCCGGCAGGCTATGCTTGTTAAGCCGGTCCGGAGGTATCGCTGGAGGTTTCGTTAAAGAAACCTGACAAGCGCGCCGCATTCTGAAAAAATGGCGGCATGTCGATTCGCCAGCTCCCGTCCCACCTTGTAAACCAGATCGCTGCCGGTGAGGTCGTTGAGCGGCCCGCGTCTGTCGTAAAGGAATTGCTGGAGAACAGCCTTGATTCCGGTGCAACCCGCATCGAGATCGATCTGGAGCAGGGCGGTACCAAGCTGATTCGTATTCGCGATAACGGTTGCGGTATTCCCCCGGATGAACTGACGCTGGCTTTATCGCGGCATGCCACTAGCAAAATCGCGACACTTGAAGATCTCGAGCAGGTTGCGTCACTGGGTTTTCGTGGTGAGGCGTTGCCGAGTATCGCTTCGGTCTCGCGACTGCGCCTGACCAGTTGCGAAGCCGGCGGTGATTCCGGTTTTTCGGTGACTGTTAGCAATGAGGGCCCGGGCGATGCCGAGCCTGCAGCACATCCGCCGGGGACCACCGTCGAAGTGCGCGACCTGTTTTACAACACTCCGGCACGTCGCCGTTTTCTGCGCACCGAGCGCACCGAGTTCGGTCATGTCGATAAGCTGGTGCAACGTATCGTGCTGAGCCGTTTCGGCGTCGCGTTCCGCTTTTCCCATAACGGCAAGGTGCTGTTCGACCTGCCGGCCGCCACTACGCGGGAAATGCAGGAGCAACGCATCGGCAGAATTTGCAGCAAGAATTTTATCGAGCATGCCTTGTATGTTGAGCATACGAGCGGCGACTTGCGACTGTGGGGCTGGGTGGCACGCCCCACGTTTTCGCGCAGCCAACCGGACATGCAGCACGTCTATCTAAACGGCCGTGTCATACGCGACAAAGTTGTATCGCATTCTGTGAAGCTGGCGTATCGCGATGTGTTATTTCACGGTCGTCACCCGGCGTGTGTGTTGTTTCTTGAAATGGATCCGAAGGCGGTCGACGTTAATGCCCACCCGGCAAAACACGAGGTGCGCTTCCGCGACAGCCGGCCGGTGCATGATTTTGTGCGGCGAACCATCGAATCGGTTTTGGCAGAAACCCGGCCGGGAGACGATGCGGCTACAGGTGCACAGGTGCCTGCCGATGCCGCACAGCTGCTACCTGATATGCCGCAAGAGTTCCGGCAACAGCGGCCGATCGGCCTGTCTTCGCAAACAGGCGCCGACCGCGGGGGTGCCTACACCGGCTTGATGGCCGATGCTCAGGCGGCTGTTGTCCGCGATCTGCAGGATGCAGATATACCACCGCTCGGTTATGCGATTGCGCAGCTTCATGGCGTTTATATACTGGCGGAAAATCAGGACGGTCTGATTATCGTCGACGCGCATGCCGCACACGAACGCGTCACCTACGAAAAGCTTAAAGCCGCATTTGCAGAAGACGGCGTGCAAAGCCAGCCGTTGCTGATTCCGTTACAAATAAATGTCGGTGAAGCAGAGGCAGACCTCGCCGAAGCCCGGGCTGCCGATTTCCGGCAGTTGGGTCTGGAGGTTGATCGCAGTGGTCCCGATACATTAACGCTGCGGCAGGTTCCGGTATTGCTTGGTGACAAGAATGCCGAAAGTTTGTTGCGCGACATGCTCAGCGATATTGCCGAGACCGGCTCCAGCGAGCGCTTGCAGGACCAGCAGGACGAGATACTGTCCACGATGGCGTGCCACGGCTCGGTGCGTGCCAACCGGCAGCTCACTCATCACGAAATGAATGCCTTGCTGCGCGAGATGGAAGCGACCGAACGCAGTGATCAGTGCAATCACGGCCGGCCGACCTGGAGCGCGCTCAGCATGAAAGACCTCGACCGCCTGTTCCATCGCGGCCGTTAACATCGTGTCAGCGGCAGACCAAGCGGCCCCCGTTATTTGTCTGAGCGGACCGACCGCTTCCGGCAAAACCGGGCTGGCGATAGCGTTGTGTGATGAACTGCCGGTGTCGATCGTCAGTGTCGATTCGGCAATGGTCTACCGGCACATGAATATCGGTAGCGCCAAGCCGGATACCGCAACACTGCAGCAAGCACCGCACCGTTTGATCGATATCCGTGAGCCGTGGGAGAGCTACTCGGCCGGTGACTTCATTGCCGACGTGACTACCGAGATTGCGGATATTCGTGCGGCCGGGCGCGTGCCTTTGCTTACCGGCGGCACGATGATGTATTTCCATGCACTGCAAAACGGGCTGGCAGATCTGCCGCAGGCCGATGCCGGGCTGCGCGCCGAGCTCGATGCCCGGGCTACCGAAGAAGGCTGGCCGGCGCTGCATGCGGAACTTGCGGCACTGGACCCGCAGTCAGCCGCCAAAATTAAGCCCAATGATGCGCAGCGTATCCAACGTGCGCTGGAAGTGTGCCTGCTCAGTGGTGAACCGTTGTCGAAACTGCAGGAAAACACGCAACCGGCCGTTAACGCGCAATTTCTGAACCTGGGTTTGAATACCGGGCTGGAGGCTGAAGACCGCCAGGTGTTACACCGCCGCATCGAACAGCGTTTGGAGCAGATGCTGGCACAGGGGTTTGTCGCGGAAATTGAGGGCCTGCTGGCAATGCCCGAGATGACGCCTGCTGCGCCGGCGTTGCGCGCCGTGGGCTACCGGCAGTTGCTGCCGCACGTGCTCGATGGCCAACCGCTGGCCGCAGCGCGCGAAGCGGCCGTTGTTGCCACCCGCCGCCTGGCCAAGCGGCAGCTCACGTGGATGCGCAGTATGCAGGGTATGCAGTGGTTGAATCCCGATGATCCGCAGGCTGTGGCGTCTGCCGCAGAGCTGATTCGGGGGTGGCTGCAGGCCGGTGATTATGCAGAATAGTTCTAAAGATTGGTTTTCGGGGTAGTTCCGGCAAATAACTAGCGTTAGAATCTGCGAACGGGTTGTTGGTTTGGTTGCAAGGCAGCGATGGGCGCGTGTCTCAGACTGTAATAACAACAATAAATAGTGGTCAGACATTCAGGAGTACAAGATGTCTAAAGGACATTCATTGCAGGATCCATTTCTTAATGCATTGCGAAAAGAAAAGGTGCCAGTATCAATTTTTCTCGTCAACGGAATTAAGCTACAGGGAACGGTCGATTCATTTGACCAGTTCGTTGTATTGCTGAATAACAGCGTCAGCCAGATGGTTTACAAACACGCGATTTCGACCGTGGTCCCGTCGCGGGCCGTCAAAGTGCCTTACGGTGACGAAGACGAGTAAGTCCGACATTTTCAGGCGCCGCCCGGCGCTAATATTATGCGCCGCCTTTGGTTCCCTGCCGGGCGGTAGAGTCGATCCCTGCAGCCTGTGGGGTTGGAGTCAGTGATTGTTTGAACGGCCTCAGTACGGAGAGCGTGCAGTTCTTCTGCATGTCAGTCTCGGTCAGCCACGCAGTAAAGATGATGATCAGGAGTTTGCTTCGCTGGCTTTGTCGGCGGGTGTAGAGATCGTCGTTGAGCTATACGCGCATCGCGAATCAGCGACGCCGAAATACCTGATTGGTACCGGCAAACTCGAAGAGCTAAAAACTGCTCTGGTTGCATCGTGCGCCGAGGTGGTGCTCATCGATGCTGAATTGACACCGCGTCAGGAAATTAATCTTGAGAAGGCGCTGGATGTTCGTGTGATCGATCGCACCGGTTTGATTCTTGATATCTTCGCGCAACGTGCCCGAACCTTCGAAGGTAAGTTGCAGGTTGAGTTGGCTCAGTTGCGGCATTTATCAACCCGGTTGGTGCGGGGCTGGACTCACTTGGAGCGCCAGAAGGGTGGTATCGGTTTGCGGGGCCCTGGTGAAACCCAGCTCGAAACTGACCGTCGCCTCGTGGGGCATTCGATCAAACGACTGCAACGCCGGCTCGACCGCGTCGATAGTCGCCGGCAACAGGGTCGTCAACACCGGCGTAAACAGGATATTCCGACGGTGTCGCTGGTCGGCTATACCAATGCCGGTAAGTCGACGCTTTTTAACTATATGAGCGATGCCGGTGTGGTAGCGCAGGACCAGTTGTTTGCCACACTGGACCCGACATTGCGCAGAATAGAGCTGCCCGGTGGTGACGAGTCCATTCTTATCGATACTGTAGGGTTCGTGCGCGACCTGCCGCATGAGCTGATCGCCGCCTTTCAGTCGACCCTGGAAGAGACCCGTGACGCCAATCTCCTGCTGCATGTCATTGATTGTGCCGACCCCGAACATCTGGTGCGGGTCCGGCAGGTTGACGAGGTGCTGGAGCGCATTGGCGCCGACCAGCTGCCAATGATTCAGGTATACAATAAGGCTGATATACTGGGTGTTCCGCCCAGGGTCGACCGGTCTGAATCCGGAGAAGTCCGGCGGATATGGCTGTCTGCACAAACCGGCGAAGGTGTCGATCTGTTGCTCGAAGCCATTGCGGAGTTTCTGCACCAGGATCGTGTCCGGGGTACCGTCCAGCTGGACGTCACTCAGGCACGGTTGCGTGCGCTGCTCTATGAGCAAGCCCGAGTATATGAAGAACGAATGCAAGATGATGGCGGTTGGGAGCTCGATCTTGAGATCGATCGTCATCGCTACGACCGGTTGCGGCAGCAGGAACAGCTGCAACTGGCCTGAGAAAAGTCCGCTATTGCCTGAGCAATCGGATAACTAACAACACTAAACGGACCAAAAAATAATGGCCTGGAACGAATCCGGAAACGGTAAAAACCCCTGGGATGACCGGGGCAATGATGGTCCGCCCGATCTCGACAAGATCGTGCGCGACTGGCAGAAAAAACTTAACGCGATGTTCGGCGGTAAATCAGGTTCCGGCTCCGGTGGCGGAACAGCTGGTGGTTCGGGCGGTCCGTTTTTCGCACTGATACTTGTCGTCGCCCTGATCGGTTGGGGTCTGACCGGCATATTCACCGTCGATAGCGCGGAACGCGGCGTGGTACTGCGCTTCGGCGAGTATTCCAGCACGGCTCAGCCGGGTCTGCGTTGGCACGTACCCTGGCCGATTGATGAAGTACTCATCGTCAATGTCGGCGAGGTTAGTAAGTACAACCAGCAGACGCGGATGTTGACGGCCGATGAGAATATTGTCGAAGTCGATCTGGTGGTGCAGTTCCGCAGGACTGATCCCGCCGCGTATCTGTTTAATGTGCGTAATGCTGACGACACTTTGAGTGATGTCAGCGAAAGCGCCATTCGTGAAGTTATCGGTAAGTACAGCATGGACTTTGTGCTGCTCGAAGGTCGTGCGCAGATCACGACAGAAACCAAGGAAGTTATTCAGCAGGCGCTCGATGAATACGGCGCCGGGATTTCCGTGACTACGGTAAATCTGCAGGACGTGAACTTCCCGGCACAGGTTGAAGCGGCCGTGCAGGATGCCATTAAGGCGCGTGAGGATAAAGAACGGCTCGCCTTTGAAGCCCAGTCGTACGCTAATGACATTTTGCCGAAAGCGCGTGGTGAGGGTGCCCGCCGCTTGCTCGATGCCGAAGGTTATAAAGACCGCGTGATTGCCGATTCCGAAGGTGAAACCATGCGTTTTGACCTACTGCGCCGAGAGTATGAGCAGGCGCCGCGGGTAACCCGTGACCGCTTGTATATAGAGGCCATCGAAGATGTTTATGGCAATGCCCGTAAGGTTTTTCTCGATGCTGATGGCAGCGGCAACTTGCTGTATCTGCCGGTCGACGAGTTGATGAAGCAGCAGCGTTCATCCGGTTCAACGACTGGAGCCCGTGGCAGCGCGCCGCCGTCATCCGGGGGTGGTTCGTCTAATGCCGGTGCCGATCCGCGCGCCGATCTACGCAGCAGGAGCCGCTAAATGAATATTCTTAAACCTTCTGTTGTATTGCCGGTCGCCATTGTTGCTCTGGTCGTTAGCATGAGTGTGTTCACTGTTGATGAGCGTGAGTTGGCGATCAAATTCCGCTTCGGCGAGATTGTTGCCTCTGAGTTTGAGCCGGGCTTGCACTTCAAGACGCCGGTTGTGAATAACGTTATAAAGTATCCGAACAGAATTCTGACGCTGACCAATCCTGAAGAAGTCTTTCTGACGAAGGAGAAGAAAAACCTCCGCGTCGATTTCTTTGTGAAGTGGCGTATCACCGATATTACCGATTACTATAATGCGACCCGCGGTGAAGAGCTGGTGGCTGCACAGCGCTTGCTCGAGCAGGTAAAAGACGGTATCCGCACCGAGTTTGCGAAACGTACTGTGCCTGAAGTGGTGACTGCTGAGCGCCGCGAACTGATGTCGGATATGCTCAACGATGTTCGCGAGAACGCCAAAACTTTAGGTATCGAAGTTGTCGATGTGCGTGTTAAACGTATTGAGTTCTCGCCGGAGGTCAGCGAATCGGTGTTCCGCCGGATGCGTCAGGAGCGTGCCAGGGTGGCCTCGGAGTTACGCGCGGAAGGTGCAGAAAACGCCGAGCAGATTCGTGCAGATGCGGATCGTCAACGCACCATTCTTCTGGCCGAAGCCTATCGTGACGCAGAGATTCTGCGCGGTGAGGGTGATGCTAAAGCCGCTGACATATATGCGAATGCGTTCAATAAGAATCCCGAGTTTTATGCTTTCTATCGCAGTATGGAAGCGTATCGCCGGTCGATCGGGCAGGACGGCGATCTGCTGGTGATTGATTCCGACAGCGAGTTTTTCCGCTATCTGAACAGCTCCAAATAGCCGGTTTTTCAGCAGGGAAATCCTTCCATGATGGACTGGAGTGACCTGCTTGCGGCTTTTGCACTGTATATGGTGATAGAGGGCTTGCTGCCGTTTGCCAACCCGCAAGGTTGGCGGCGCAGTTTGTTTGTGATTGGTCAATTGAATGACAGGCAATTGCGGATCGGAGGCGGTGTAGTAGTCGCGCTCGGTTTGCTGTTGCTGGTGATGGTGCGCGGTTAGCGCGTAAGAATTAGCAAGGATGAACCCGTCAATGGGAAAGAATGTAGTTATTGTTGGCGCTCAGTGGGGCGATGAAGGCAAAGGCAAGGTTGTCGACCTGCTGACCGAGAAGGTCGGTGCTGTAGTGCGCTTCCAGGGCGGCCACAATGCCGGTCATACATTGATCGTCGGCGACGAGAAAACAGTGTTGCACCTGATCCCGTCGGGCATTCTGCGCGACAACGTGCATTGCGTTATCGGTAACGGCGTCGTGGTGCATTTACCATCTTTACTGAAAGAGATCGACGGCCTCGAGTCTAAAGGCATCAATGTTGCCCGCCGGTTGAAGTTGAGTGGCGCATGCCCCTTGATTCTGCCAACCCATATTGCACTCGATCAGGCGCGTGAACTGGCACGCGGTAAACAGGCGATTGGCACTACCGGCCGTGGTATCGGCCCGGCCTATGAGGATAAAGCGGCGCGGCGCGCGCTGCGTGTATCCGATCTGCTTGATCCGAATCACTTCAAAGAGCGTCTCATTGCGACTATGGAGTTTCACAACTTCATGCTCAAAGAGTTCTACAAAGCAGATGCTGTAGAGGTAGAGGATGTGCTCGACGAGTGGCTGAAGATGGGCCACCGCATAGCACCGATGATCGCAGACACCGCAGGATTGCTGGACGAACTGCTGGAGCAGGGCGACAACCTGCTGTTTGAGGGTGCCCAGGGAACACTTCTTGATGTAGACCACGGAACTTATCCTTTTGTAACATCGTCGAATACCACATCAGGCTACGCAGCAACGGGCGCCGGTTTAGGCCCGAACAAGTTTGACGGGGTCATTGGTATTCTGAAGGCTTACACCACCCGTGTGGGTGGCGGCCCGTTTCCAACCGAACTTTTCGATGACGTCGGTGAACGATTAGCCAAGATAGGCAAAGAATTCGGTTCGACTACCGGCAGAGCCCGTCGTTGTGGTTGGTTTGATGCGGTTGCCGGCCGTCGTGCAATGCTGAATAACGGCGTGACCGGAATCTGTATTACCAAGCTTGATGTATTGGACGGCTTGGAAACGGTCAAGATCTGTGTGGCCTACCAGCGTGGCGACGAAGTATTTACTGCGCCGCCGATGCGGGTGGAACAGTATGCCGACTGTGAGCCGGTCTATGAAGAAATGCCCGGTTGGAGTGGCAGTACCGCCGGCGTAACGAATGTGGATGATATTCCCGAGGCTGCACAGAATTACCTGAAGCGTCTCGAAAAATTACTGAAAGTACCGGTCGACATTATTTCCACCGGTCCGGAACGCGATGAAACGATCATTCTTCGTCATCCGTTTGAGGACTGATTAACAAAGCCAGACTTTAGGAGCGGCATGCAGCGGGCGATTTCACTGACAGATAGACGGTCTGCAGAACATCGGCCCGGCGCGGTTCCTGCCAGCGATCTGCGCGCTCCGCGAATTCGTACCGTTGTTCTGGTTGCGCTGCTGTCGCTGTCACTCGGCGGCTGCAGTGTTGTGCGCACTGCCTACAATCAGCTCGATTGGGTAATCACCCGTTATCTCACCAAGCACTTTGAACTGGATGATGCGCAGGAGCGTGAGCTGCGCACAATGGTTGACCGCAACCTTGAGTGGCACCGCACGACACAGTTGCCCCTGTATTCCGACTTCCTGGCCAACCTTGTCGCAACCATGGATGAAGAGGTTACGCCTGAGCAAATGGGTGCTGCCTACAACCGTACCTTGGTGTTCTGGGATGACTTCATGCTGCAGATTGTCCCTGACTCGCAGACCTTTCTGGCTAATCTGAGCGACGAGCAGGTCGATCAGATGATTGAGCGCCTGGAAAAGAACAACGAGGAAATGTACGAGACGTACTCGGGTAGAACGCCCGAACAGCGTGAAGCGCGCCGCAACAAAAACACCATCAAACTGGCGGAACGGGTCATGGGGCGGCTCAATGATGAGCAGAAAGACAAAATCCGTGAGTCTTTGGCTGAAATGGAGGACTCGTCGGAAGACTGGGTCGACAACCGCCGGCAGTGGCAGGTCGTGTTTATAGAGCTGGTGCGTGAAGAGCCGCCGGAGGCCGAGTATCGTGAGCGGCTGGCGAGCTTGTTTGTAGCGCCGCGTGACTATGATGACCCGGAGTTTCAGGCGGTGATCGACCGGAATCTGCAACGCGGGCTGGAACTGACGGCCTGGATCGTCAACAGCATGACCCCGCAACAGCGCCGCAAGCTCAACAAGCGCTTGCTGGGCTTCGCGGAAGATTTCGACCGGCTGGCCGAGCAGACCTAGCCAGCCCTTCCGACCGATACTTTTAGCGGCCGGCAATGTATCATGCGCCCAGCTTTTTACTCAGATTCCGCTTCGCAATCAGTCGCCTGAACATTCCCTAAATCATGTCTTCCAACGCACCGGCAGTTAAACCCGAGCTCGAACGCGAAGTAGCGCGGCGGCGCACCTTTGCGATCATTTCACATCCGGATGCCGGTAAGACCACGCTCACTGAAAAATTGTTGTTGTACGGGGGTGCGATTCAGGAGGCCGGTGCCGTGAAGGCTCGTCGCGCATCCCGGCATGCCACCTCCGACTGGCTCGATATTGAGAAGCAGCGCGGTATCTCCGTCAGCAGTTCCGTAATGCAGTTTGAGTACAACGATACGATCGTTAACCTGCTCGATACCCCGGGTCACCAGGATTTCTCTGAAGACACCTACCGTGTATTAACTGCGGTCGATGCGGCAGTCATGGTGATCGATGCCGCCAAAGGTGTTGAGGCGCAGACGATCAAGCTGCTCGAAGTCTGCCGCTTGCGCAACACGCCTATCATCACCTTCGTCAACAAGTTTGACCGTGAGGTACGTGGCCCGCTCGATATCCTTCAAGAAGTCGAGAATACGCTGAAGATTGAGTGCGCCCCGGTCACCTGGCCCATTGGTATGGGTAAGAATTTTAAAGGTGTATTCGACCTGCAGCGTGATCGCTTGCTGAAGTTTACCTCCGGTAAAGAGAAGCAGGCCGACGACGAAGAGTTTATCGATGGCATTGATAACCAACGTCTCGATGAGCTGTACCCGGGTGAAGTTGAAGAATTCCGTGAGGAAGTGGAGCTGATTCGTGAGGCCAGTGCGCCGTTCGATGAGGAGTTGTTTTTAGCGGGTATGCAAACGCCGGTATTTTTCGGTTCGGGTATTAATAACTTTGGCGTGCAGGAAGTGTTGAAGGCTCTGGTCGACTGGGCCCCGCCACCGCAGTCGCGGGCAGCCGAATCGCGCGCTGTTGACCCTGCCGAAGGTCGCTTTACCGGCTTTGTCTTCAAGATTCAGGCGAACATGGATCCGAAGCATCGTGACCGCATCGCTTTTATGCGGGTGTGTTCCGGCCGTTACCGCCCGGGTATCAAGGCACAGCATCTGCGGCTTGGTCGTGAAATGCGTATCGGCAATGCACTCACGTTTCTTGCCGATTCACGTAAAGCCAGTGAAGAAGCCTTTGCCGGCGACATCCTCGGCATTCACAACCACGGCCAGCTGCAGATCGGCGACACCTTGTCGGAAGGCGAAGATTTAAGCTACACCGGCATCCCTTATTTCGCACCCGAGCTGTTTGTTACGGCCCGGCCCGAAGACCCCTTTAAAGCCAAACAGCTGGCCAAGGGTCTCAAGGAACTCGGTGAAGAGGGCGCGGTGCAGGTTTTCACTAACGAACTCGGCCGTATGTTACTGGGCGCTGTCGGCCAACTGCAGTTCGAGATCGTCGCGCATCGCTTAAAAGGTGAGTACGGCGTCGAAGCGAAGTACGAACCCGCGGAAATCTATACGGCCCGCTGGCTCAGTTATCCCGATGAGAAAACCCGCAGTGAGTTTGAGAAGCGCGAATCAGCTTCACTGGCTAAAGATGTAGACGGTAATCCTGTGTTTCTGGCCAGCAGCCGCTACAAACTTGCCCTTACCGAAGAGAAGTGGGAAAGCGTGCAGTTTCACGCAACCCGCGAGCACGGCAAGGTTCTGACACAGGGGTAACGATGACGTATTCAAAGAGAATCGCAGTTACCGCAGCCGGCGGTCATTTGGGTACCGCTATTATCAAGAGCCTCGGTAGTATTGCCGGGTCGGATGAAGCCGCTGACGTTGTGGCTGTTGCCCGTAACCCTGAAGCCGTTGAGCTTGAAGGTGTCGAGGTGCGCTCCGGTGATTATGCCGATGTTGCGCAAATGACTGAGGCTTTCGTGGGTATTGATACCGTCGTGCTGGTTTCTGCACCGGCAGGTGCCGGGGATCGAGTGCAGTTGCACCGGAACGTCATTGAGGCGGCCATCACTGCCGGTGTGCGCAAGGTGATCTACACCAGCGTGATCGGCAACGGCGATGAGATGGATACCCTGTATGCGCCGATGGCCGAAGTGAACCGGCAGGCGGAGCAGGATCTGCAAGACTCAGGCCTGACGTGGATAGCTGCACGCAACGGGCTGTATCTCGAGTTTGATGTTGCGCACATACTGAATGCCGGCCCTGACGGCATCTTTCGCAACAATGGCGGTGAGGGTTACTGCTGTTACATCACGCGCACCGAGATCGCGTTGGCAACGGCGGTATTGGCAGTCCGGGATCATTGCGACAACCGTATCGTCAACATTGTCGGTGAGGCCTACCGGCAGGACGAGTTGATCGACATAGTTAATACCCAGGCCGGTACATCGGTCAGCTACGAAGCTGTCGATGATGACTCTGTACTGCAGAAGATCTCGGCAGACCGCGGTGATGAAGTCGGCCGGATGCTGACAGGGTGCTATCAGGCAATCCGTGCCGGTGCTTTCGACGTCGAATCCGACTACGAACAGATCCTCGGCATGCCCTGCAAACCGATGCAGTTGATGGCTGCCGAGGTTATTGCCCAATGCCGCGCCGGCAACGCCGAGCGCTAGGGCTTAGTCCTTGTCGGGGCCCGTCCAGCCAGGGTAGTAGGGCGTATAAGGGTCCTTACGGTAGTCCTCTATTGTCGTGGCATCGCCTTTCGGCCGGTAGCCGGTACAGCGCTTCTTCTCGTTACGCTCGGCATAGTTAAGCGCGCTGGGCTTGTCCCATGGTGCCGGGAAATGCATGCCGAGACAGGCTGAAACACAGGCCCAGACCTGAGCGCCGACGAATAGTGTGTAGTTTTCGTAGATCGTCAGGTACGGCAACAGGATCAGCAGATTCGGAATATGGCAGCAGGTTGCTTTGATAACCTGTGTCAGTGGTGTGTCGTGCTCCGGGGCAATGTAATGATCCCAGTAAATGTTGTGCCAGTTCGGCTGGTATGCAGCCAGCACGAGAAACGCAGCGCCGCTGGCCCACCAGACAGGCAAGCCGGTCATGTTCGCGAGTAACCAGACCGACAGGAACAGCTGGCCCGAGCTTGAGCCCCACAGGAACCCGAACACGATGGCAGGCAACCACTTTTTCTTGCGCTCAAATACCGGCGTGAAGTAGCACCAGTTGATGCTGTAGGCACAGACGATAAACAGGAATGCGCAGCCGGTATAAATCAGCCAGTTGGTGTTGTTGAGCTGCTCTTCCGTAAAGATAGGGTTGTTGAGGATTAGCTCCATACCGCCGGTGAGATACGATAGCGTCCAGCAGAATGAGAAATACATGCCGCCGCGCATCCAGGCGAGGTGCGGATAGTAAATATCCCACTTCCGGTCTTTGTATTTGGTGTTGAAAACCACCGCAATAACTATGCCGGCCAGTGCGACCAAGGCGACAAATATCTCTAGCATCCCCATTCCTTTCATGTCCTGTACGTTGGATTACCGCGATTGTAGCGGCCTGCAGCAATCGTCAGAGTAACGAAGGGATTCCTGCCCGACCTGTGGCAGCGGCCGAATGACCCGAAAATAAAGGGTTTCAGGCTGAATCTGTGCAGCTATTTGGTGCGAATAGTTCACTGTATGCGCTAACTTGCGTGGAAACATCGTCTTGCACGCAGGCACAGCGCCTTGTAAGGAATAGTTGAACACCAACAAGCAGGACAGCAGACATGAAAAAACCTATTAATCCGAAACTGAAACTGGGTCTGTGGGAAGCAGGCTGTGTTTTGTGGATTGCCGTCGTCGGCTCCCTATTGCATTTCGCTTTTGAGCTTTCCGATTACTGGACACCGATGGCGTTGATTGCCGCCGTTAACGAAAGCGCCTGGGAACATACCAAGATGTATTTCTGGCCCGGACTGGTATGGGCGGTTGTGCAGTACACCTATACCCGTGACATAGCGAGTAACTATTGGTTCGGCAAGGCCATGGCATTGGTGGTAACGCCCGCACTGATCATGTTGACGTACTTCAGTTATCTCGAATACTCGTTTGCCGTGAGTGTTAAACCTTCGCTGGCGACCATGCTAAGCATCATGGTTTTTGGCATAGCAGCTGGGCAGTTTGTCAGCTGGTTTATTCTGACCCGTGAGCCGCTCAGCAGAGACGTGCGCCGCTGGACTGTTGCGACCTATGCTGCAAGCGTTGCGGCTTTCTCGGTGCTTACGTTTATGCCGCCGAAGGTATTCATCTTCGAAAATTTCGCTTGTTATACGTACACCGGTGAATACGGGATTCTTGAAGACTATGAACCGTACCGGATATTTACGCGCGAGGGCGAGAAGGGCCAGGGTGTGAATTATTGCGCCAATAACCCGTTCGATAACGCCGTCGCCAACAACTAGCGGGCGGCGCCAATAGACACCGCTTGCAAGCAAAGCGCAGCCTTGGGGCTGCGTTTTTTTGTTGGGCTTGAGGAACTCCGGTTTATTTCCTCCCGCGTTTTGCTATTCTGGTCATAGCGCCGCAAAGAAGCGCAGTAATAAACAATAACAATACAGTGAGGGGCGTCACGTGAATTTTGAAGAATTACTTCTCAGGGCTCAGGAACTGGGGATTGCATACGGTTTGCTGTTTCTTAAAGCTCTGCTGATCTTTTTTATTGGTAAGTGGATAGCTAAATTGCTGACCAATATCGCCGAGCGCCTGATGCAACGCGGTGGGATGGACGCGATGCTATCGACGTTCCTCAAGAATATTATTTACGCCGTATTGCTGACCTTCGTCTGTATTGCTGCCATTGGCGCCTTGGGCATTCAGACGGCATCACTCGTCGCCGTAATTGGTGCTGCCGGCCTGGCCATCGGTCTGGCGCTGCAGGGTTCGCTGGCTAACTTTGCAGCCGGTGTATTAATGATCATCTTCCGGCCCTACAAGCTTGGTGATCTGGTCAATGTGGCCGGCACGTTGGGTGTGGTCGAAGAAGTCGATGTGTTTACGACTGTCCTGCGTACCCCCGACAGGGTCAAGATCATTATTCCTAACGGTCAGATAATGAGTGACCAAATATTTAATTTCACGGAAGCCGATGTGCGACGCATGGATCTGATTATCGGTATTGCTTATGAAGCGGATATTGACCACGCGCGTGAAGTAATTATCAATGCCTTGAAGCAGAGTGAGTATGTTTTGGAGAGTCCCGAGCCAACCGTAGGTCTGGCTGAGATGGCCGACAGTTCAATCAATCTCGCGGTGCGTCCGTTTGTGAAATCGGCCACCTATCCGGCAGCACAGCTCGATATTAACGAGTACATTAAGAAAGCTCTGGATGCAGCCGACATCAGTATTCCTTTCCCGCAGCGCGATGTGCACCTTTACAAGCACACCGACTAATTTTTTACCTCAATTCAGGAAGTTCAAATGAAACAGTTAAAAGCCTTTTTTCGTGTAACCGTCGTTGCACTCAGTTTGTTCGTGGCATTTGGCACGGCATCTGCGCAGGAGAGTTCATCAACGACACTGCAGCGCATCGCTAAAACCGAAACGCTGAAAGTGGGTATGACGGGCACGCAGCCGCCGTTTAACATGACCAACCGTGGCGGCAAAGTGATCGGTATGGACGTCGACCTAGCCGGCCTGCTTGCCGTTGCGATGGGCGTGAAGCTCGAGATTGTTGAGCTGCCGTTTGCCGAGCTGCTGCCTGCGCTTGAGACTGGCAAGGT
>Ga0070729_10003779_pt1 | contig 17113 bp, 16 predicted proteins | sample tdDd472_FD_66725 | JGI IMG/M metagenome (GOLD analysis project Ga0070729, IMG submission 66725) | Marine sediment microbial communities from the Atlantic coast under amendment with organic carbon and nitrate - tdDd47.2 | ecosystem: Environmental > Aquatic > Marine > Coastal > Sediment | place... | reverse complement strand
CCTATCCTTAGCTTTACCGCTGAAGAAGCATGGAGCCACCGCCCTGAAGGCGTATTTAAAGATGCCGAAAGTGTGCATTTACGTGAATTCCCATGTGCACCGCAAGAGTGGGTGGATGATGCTTTGCTCAGTAAATGGGACGGTATTATGGTTGCGCGTAAGAGTGTGCAGGAAGCTATCGAGCCATTACGTGCAAGCAAAGAGCTGGGTTCTTCATTGGCCGCGCATCCTGTTATCAAAACTTCTAACGAGGCTGTTTTAACTATGGCTGATGAAATGGCTGATATCTGTATTACCTCTAATGCAAGCATAGAAAAATCAGAAGAAGAAAGCGTCGAGATTGTCAAAGCTGATGGTTCCAAATGTGAACGTTGTTGGAAAGTCCTTCCCGAGGTGACCGAAGAAAACGGCCATTTGTGCTCTCGTTGCGCAAGTGTTGTCTCTACCAAAAGCAAGGCAGCGTAAAACAGATAAAATGTCATGCCCGCTTTCGTGCGGGCATCCGGTGCTTAAGAGCTGATATTTCCGGATCCCTGCATGCGCGTTGCCTAGCGGGGATGACATCACAAAAATTGGAAGATGAAACATGCGAGAAAAGCAATTTAAAAAACTTGGTTTTGAGACTATCCAAGAACTGGAAAACTTCCTTAATCGTGATGATGTGAAGCAAATGATCGGCGCAGAGAAATACGATCATTATTGTGAGCTTTGGCTTTCAAACTACGCAAGCTCTGTTATGGGTGAGCCGAAGAAAAAGATAGAAGGGAAGTTTAACTGGCTGGCTTTTATAGCTTCTCCGCTTGCTTGGTATGGTTATCGGCGTATGTATGCTCTGGTAACTGCTTTTTGTGCAGCTTTCGCTGTGCTTAGCTTTACGGATATATTCTTTGGAGTTGATACAAGCTTGGGCATGTTGGCGGCGTTCTTGGTGCTTATCTTTATGAGTAAAGATGTCTATCTAGGTCATTTAGTTAAATGCACGAAAAAGATAGATTCTATGCAAAGCCAAGAACAGGTTGAGTGTTTTCTAGAACGGCGCAGGGGTACTAGTACAGCGCTTGCCGTCTTTACAACGCTGTTTTTCCTCGCGGTTACTGTCTATGTCGCATTTGTGATGGCTGAAGAACTGATGAATGAGATGAACGCTCAGATGTATCGTACAGGTGGATACCCGTATCCAGCGTATTGATAACAATCTTGGATATAGAGAAATGATCTTTCCTGAATTTTGTTAAAGTTTCACGTTTGACATAATGCTAACTCGGGAGATATACTGTATAGCACAATACATAGAATATTGGGTTTTGTTTAAGGGTGATGTTATGAAAGAAGAACCGTTCGTATTAGAAAACTACCTAACTATTTCAGCGCATAGTCCTGAGTATCAAAAACAGCTTGAGCAAGTATATCGTGAGATGGGGCAGACGCCGGAAGGTCGTGAAGTAATAGAAAGAGCCTACGAGCTTAATGATCGTAAGCGTCTGAGTATAGAGGGGCCTCTTAATGGTAATACAGAGGCTCTTGTAGATGATGGGAAAGTTGTTCTTCCTGAAAATGATATTATGCGCAAGACGTATTACGGCAGTGGGAATACAGTTCATGATACATCTCTCAATCGTGCTGCTTTTCATGAAACATTTCATGTGTCTGATGAAGAACACAGGGCGCTGCTTGCCGATCCTGATGCAATGTCCAGAGTGAAAAGTGATTTATTGATGGGTGCTATGATGCATGCAGCTTCAGAAATAAAAGGCGAACCTGTTTTTAACCCTATGCAAGCAGATGTAATACTTCAGGAAAAGTTTAAGGCAGGCGGAGAGCATATGGTAAATGCCAAAATGGCTGAGTATGTAATTGCGTTTATGCCTCAAGAAAAACGAACAGTAGAAGCAACAAACGCTTTTATGCAAAAATACTATGGCGAAGAGCCGAGACAATTGCAGGCAGCTACAACTATTGAAGGGTCTCCTGAACTTGAAGTTCATACAATGCAGGCAGATGCTCCCAGTACGGTAACGCCATAAACGCTAAAAAAACCTTTGCCTCTTGATTGCTAATAAGTAACAATGATCTTGTCTTCTATAGTAGAGCAGGGGGTGGAAAGTATGGGCGTATCTGAAAGTCATGGCCATATTCACGGTCATCCTCAAACCAGACGTTCCAGTATTATCGCCGGCTATAGCGCGGTGGTTATTAGTGTAATTCTTATTGTTATTAAGGCCATCGCTTATTATATGAGCGGGTCGTTGGGGATTCTATCTTCTTTGACCGATTCGGCCATTGATTCGATAATCTCTATAGTGGCGCTGGCCAGTGTCTATTATGCTAACCAGCCAGCCGATTCGGATCATCGCTGGGGACATGGCAAAATGGAAGCTGTATCCGCGCTGTTTCAGTCAGCTATGATTGCCGGGGGAGGTGTGTTTATTATCGCGGAATCGCTAGATAGACTAGCTCACCCACAGGAAATAAAAGGTTTTGGCATCGGCATAACAGTGATGGTGATTTCTATAGCGCTGTCGGTTTTGTTGGTTTGGATACAAAGGCGCTCATTGGCCGAATCGAAGTCGTTGGCTATTGAAGCCGATTCGCTGCATTATAGCAGTGATATTGTGATAAACGCTGGAGCGTTGCTGGTTATATTGCTGAGCATGAAAGGCGCGCCATACTGGGTTGATGCATTGTTTGCGCTGGGTGTGGCGGCATTTATGGGTAAATTGGCGTACGATATTGCGCGAAAGTCGCTGGATATGCTGCTGGATAAGGAGTTGCCCGAAGAAGAGCGCGCCCGGATAATCAAGATTATCGAAGACCATAACCAAGTTGCAGGGTGGCACGATCTGCGTACACACAACAATGGCGTTGGCGTGGTGATTATTGTTGATATCGAGGTTGATCCGACCATGAGCTTATTGGCGGCGCATGCTATTGCTGTTCAGCTTGAAGAGCTGTTTCTAAAGTTTCACCCTGATGCTGATGTTCTTATACATGTAGATCCCGAAGGTGATAAGACAGATGCGCGTCACCGAATAAAGGGTGTTCATGTATAGAGAAGGATTGGTATTATTTCGCCGAAGCGACGATCGTATTTGAAGCATCATCGGGAGATGTGTGTAACCACCATGCTTGCCGATTAATTGAATAAATCGGTTTATAGTGCTCAACGGCGCTGGCGCTACGCATAATCTCGCTTTGATTATCTAGCACAAACGGGCCTTTTTCTGTGTAGACGATCAATATCGCATGGGGCATGTTCTTCTTCAAATCCTGAACAATAGCCACGCGCAAGCGGTTTTCTGGAACACCAAGAGCGCGCAATGCTATATATTTAGCAATAGCAAAATCTTCGCAGTCTCCGCCGTGCTTCATAAACTCTACAGGGGTTTCCCAGTAATCGGATTTATCCCAGTTTTTTTGATCGATGATGTATTTCTTTTTATTCATCATCTTATCAACATGTTGGGACATCTCGAAAATAGATCCTGAACGATATTCTGATAATTCAATTTTCATCGCTTTGATAATGCGTTGCGCGTTGCTATCTTTAAGCTCTTCTTCAAAACGTTCGAACATATTTAGCCATTTCGTAAAGGCTTTTAAATTGTCCGAGCGTTTTTCATCAGCGCCAAACAATGCAGGGTAGGTATTGATATCCTCAAAATGTGAAGCGCTGACGGAGGCTAGAACGATTTGGTCATCAAGACTAGATGCTCGTGACGGTCTTAAACAACCACAACACGAGGAAAAGCACAATAATCCGGCAGTCACAGTGCGCAAAACCCTTTGTTTGAAAAGCAAACCGGAAAGCTGGCGTCGGGTGATGAAACCCAATTCCAGAAAAACCTCGCCAAGAGGTCTGGAAGTTTCACGTTGTTGTTTTAGGGCGCGTTTAAGGTCGTATGGAGAAATTAGCCCTTGCATGACAAGGATTTCACCAATCTTGTTGCGAGACAACAAATAGCTGATTTTTCTTAAAATACCCATAGGAGGCCTGTCATCAACCAAGTTACTCAATTGTACACCAGTTTTACGCACTTTAGTTTCCCTTAAGTAGCATTACGAATCGACCCAAAAAAACAACCGATTCCCAAATGTATTCACTACTATTAAACACTAGAAATATTGACGAATTACTAATAAAACGCCATAAAGAGTGGAAAATTTACACTAACAGAGCCATTTTTTAATCATTCTGTTTTATTGCAAGGTATGGTTTTCTTAAAGTTGGCGGGAAATAAATTAATGCAGTGTGTTGATATAATTGATAAATTTAAGGGATTACCAGTTCTTGTGGTCGGCGATATAATGCTTGATCGCTTCACGTATGGCAAAGTAAAGCGCATTTCTCCAGAAAGCCCGGTTCCGGTTTTATCTGTGGAAAGAGAGAATATGATGCTCGGTGGAGCTGGTAATACGCTATCTAACTTGATTCATCTAGGATGTGAGGGGCGAATTGTCTCGGTAATAGGCGACGATGAGAATGGTGAACTTCTAAAGAATGTAGTGAAAAAGAACGGAATAGACCCTTCAGGACTTATTAAAACTTCTGATCGGCCCACGATTGTTAAAACGAGATTTCTGGCGGGGCATCAACAATTGCTACGCACTGATTATGAGCGCATTTCTCCAGTTCCCGAGCAATATCTGCAAGCACTTATTGACAAATCATGCCAAGCTTTGGAAGGTGTTGGTGCCGTTATAATTTCGGATTACGGTAAAGGATTGCTAAGTCCTGCGTTTATCAAAGAGATAATCACAATGGCACATGCCAAAGGTGTTCCGGTTCTCGTCGATCCAAAAGGTAATGACTTTAGTATATACGCTGGAGCGGACGTTGTTACGCCCAACAAGAAAGAATTGCACGAAGCTACAGACGGTATGGATGTTGATACCGATAAGCAGATTGAAGAAACGGCTTCGCATCTTATCAAGACCAGCGGCGTAACTTCAGTGGTTTCTACGCGCTCAAAAGATGGAATGAGTGTCATCAGCAAGAAAAAGAGCTCATCGGATTTTGAAATTACTCATATTAGAAGCGCCGAAGATATTGAAGTGTTTGATGTTTCAGGTGCTGGGGATACGGTTATTGCTACTATTGCGGCTTCTCTTGGCGCTGATGCTGATATCGTCGAAGCGGCCTCACTGGCTAATATCGCAGGCAGTATAGTGGTTTCTAAAGTTGGAACAGCTCCTATCCGTGTGCAAGAGCTGCAAGAATTTGTTGCCAATCATGATCTTGCGACGAACGTAGCCGCTAATACCCGTCCGCAAATTGAAAGTGCTTATCAGGCACCTGTTATGGATTGGCATGAGGCGTGCGAGGAAATTCGCCGCTGGAAAGTGCGCGGGCTTAAAGTTGGTTTTACAAATGGTTGTTTTGATATTCTTCACTTTGGGCATGTCACGTATCTAAATGATGCACGCCAAAAGTGTGATCGTCTGATTGTGGGGCTTAATAGAGATGCTTCCATCCGTTTGCTTAAAGGGGAAGATCGCCCTGTGCACGACGAAGATTCCCGCGCTCGTGTGATATCTGCTCTTGGCGCGGTGGATATGGTTGTTTTGTTTGGAGCACAGGAAGAGGGGCAGGATAATACTCCGTGTGAATTACTCTCCCAGCTCCAGCCTGATATATTCTTCAAGGGCGGGGATTATTGCATAGACCAACTTCCCGAAGCGCCGATTATTATGCGGGGTGGCGGGCAGGTTGAAATAATCCCAATCTGTGAAGGCCACAGTACTACAAAATCAATCAAGAAAGTGCGGGCTTAAAGTTTTAATAAATAAAAAGAAACACCTATCGATTTAATTGTCGGGAAATAACTCTGTACCTGAGTCAAAAGAGTTGCTAGAATCATTGCTGGCGATTGTTATCGCAAACATGCATGAGTAATCCTGATTGAGTGCATGTGAGATAATTGTTTACTTCTGCTCGCCAATCAATGTTCGTTATTATGTGTTTTTGTAACATTTTTAAAAGGTCTTGTGTTATGCGTTTTTCTTTTCCCATTGTTTGTTGTGCTGCTGTTATATCATTAAGTGCATGTACGGAATATCCCAACCCTATGGCGCGAGGGTATTCGTCATATGATCAGGTGTACAAATCTGCACCGGGGCCATCAGTGGATGATATTGGGTATGAGTATTCATATAAAAGCAACAAAGCCGTTTTAAAAGACATTCGCTATGTAGCACGTGATCTTGTAGAGAAGCTCGATAAAAAGCTCGCTATGAGTGTTGATGAGATTTACTTAAAGGTTCATAGCGATAACGCATTTTACAATAGTTTTGATCACGCTATTCGCGAAGAGCTGACTAAGCGTGGCTATTTATTAGTAAACTCGCCGGTTAATACGCTTTCTCTGGATTTTGTTGTGCAGGATGATTTGCCTGAATGCACCGGGGTAGAACAGAGTGATGGCGATGGCGCATATAAAAACATGTTCCTTGCTTTGGCTTTAAACGTTACTGAAGGCATGCCTCAGGACATGGTCGGTGATTATTATGAAGTTCCCACCTATGATTTTGAAGTTGGCGATAATGCAGGAGTAAAACTTTCTCTATGCCCGGAAGAAGAGCAGGTTGTTGATGTGCAGCAAGCTGTAAAAGAGCATGAGGAAGCCGAAGTTTTAGAAGAAATTCAACTTCATGAAGAAACTCAGGCTGTAGAGATGCAGCAAAAAGATGTGTCTGATATAATTCCAGAGTTGTTGGAAGCCGAGCAGACTAAAGCCCCGGAATAATTGTCGGAGTAATGTGAACCCTAGGAAGATAAAAATGCGCTGTGGTGGTAAAACATTCCTTGTTATAATTTCATGTTTACCGCTGTTAAGTGCGTGTATTGGTGGTCCATATCCATATAAGTTAACGGCTGGAGCGCTTTTTGCTACGTCGCAAGGTGTGTTCTCCGATCCTAAGGTTAATCTAAAAGAAAAGAATTATGCTGCGGCGGATTTTATTCAATCCAAATTTGGCAAGGCGGTTTCGACCTATCATGCCATTAAAGCACTGCCGCTGGAAGAGCTCGATCATCCAGGTATATCCTCACCGTTAGGACGCAATATTTCGGAAGGGGTTGGGTTACGTCTTGCCGAGATTGGTTATAATGTTTTGCTGCAGGATGTCGCTCCCTATGATAATCATGACCTTTATCCAGCCCCAAAAAATGAGGTGGCGCCTCGTTATATTTTAAAAGGGTTTTATACTGTTAAAGTTAGAGATATGGATGTAATTTTGCATTTGGTCGATGTGCGAAGTAACAAGGTCATAGCACGCTATGATTATACAATGATCCTTTCGCGCGAGATTAAGAAACTTGTGCAAACCCCGCCACGCATTTTTAGAGTTGAAGGGCAATAAAACCTTATCACCGACTTATCAATGTATAGAAGAAATGGTAATTGCCGTCACTTGTGCAGCGGACGCATCCTTGTTTTGCTGGCGTTGAAGAAAAACTCGATTCTTCTGTTACATTAGGGGAGAGGGCAAATTGTTCGCCATCGCCAAAGCGTTTGGAGTTAGCCGCTTTTATGCAAGTTGATGTATCTTCGGGTTGCCCCTCGTAACCCAAAGACGAATTAACGACTTTGCAAAATTCTTCTGTAACATTGGGTAGCACTGCCGTTAATTCGGCCTCGTTCGAACCAACACCGGGTAATGCTGTTTGACCGTAAAACTCCCACATATCGCCGTTATTAACTCCCTCGGGAGGATTTTTATATTGCGCACCGCCGCCTTCACGGGAAAAAATCTGGTCGGTCTTATCGGTATCAGAGGATAGATCTCCATAAGCTGTTGCGGCTAGTGGATGGGAAAATCGTATGTCGCTCTCGCTTATGCCGTTTTGCATGATGTAATAAATGCCGCGTTCCAGCTCGTTCGCATATTGGCGCACTTGAGAAGCGCGTAAGAGTAAAGTTTCTTTATCAATTTGCGCATTGTTGTTTGAAGACCCTTGTATGGCAGCTGCCAGTGCTGCAATAAGTGCAATCGCTATTAATATAATGATAAGCACATTGCCATGCTGGTTTTTGATGGTGCTGTTTGTAAAACGTTTACCGAAACAAAAAGGATGATATTTGGGAAAGATACTTGGCATAGTATGGTGCCTATCTAAAAGCATGGAATGTCATATTTATAAAAGTGGCTAATCTTTTCTGGGAACTAGGGTGATGCAATCAGGAAGAAGTGAGCAGGCTTCTTTTGCTGCTGTCTTGGAATAACCTTCAAAACGGCCGCGGTAAATCCATCCTTGCGCTGTTTTTAGTGGAGCTATTCTGCTTTTTGCACTGTTTAAGGAAGGGGGGAGTGTGTTTAGTGTTTTGGTTAGGGCTTTTTCAGTTCTCTCCCGAGAGGTGAATGCACCGATCTGAATAGACCAACCGCCACTTAGGTTTGCCTTTGAAATGTGAGTTTGCGATTCTTCGCTAGGGGAGAATGGTGTAGATGAGGGCGCTGCTGATGGCTCAATGCTAGCTACGTCTTTAGTCGCGTTGGCACTGGCTAGGATAACGCCGCCTGTTTCAGCAAAGCTGCTTATTACTGAAGGAGGAGATGATGATGGAATGGAAGGTACGATTGCATGCGCTTCTCTGATTCTTCCGATATTACGGTCTTCTTTTTGAGCATTGCGAAGTTGGGCTGAAATAGCAATCAACCCTGTTTCAATTCGGTTGCGCACGGTTATGTCATAATCTCCTTCACCGATCATGCGGTTAAACATGGAATCTTCTTGAGAAGAATCAAGCATATCCCATCGTGATATGGGTTCTTCTGCTGCAGCATAATCTGTCGAGGTGAGCGGAGTGGCGTAGGTTTTATTAGTATCCGAAAGGGGCTTTTTTGACGGTGTCGGTGTGGCCGGGGAATTTGAGGTAACAAGATCTAAAGAAGCCAATGCAAAATTATCATTAATTTGTTGCGGCTTTCTTTTTGGGACGGGTGCTTTGCTAGCCAGAATATAAACGCCGGCTACTTTTCTAAATCCGTCATCTAAAAGCTTCTTCATATGTGCATTGCGCGAGCTTCCGGTACGTCCGCCAAAAACAACTCCAATCAAGCGATGGTCTTGTCGAACGGCCGAGGCAATCAAGTTAAAACCTGACGCTTTGATATAGCCGGTTTTCATACCATCCATACCCTCATAACTTTTCATCAGTTTGTTATGATTGCGATAGGTTTTACCATTGTATGTAAAGCTCTTGGTCGAAAAATAGTGATAGTAATCTTTGTAATCCTTAATTAATACATTTGCCAAAATGGCCATATCGTGTGCGGAGCTTACTTGTTTTGGGTGATGTAAACCCGAAGCATTCTTAAAGCGAGTGCGCTTCATGCCCAAAGAGCGTGCTTTACGGGTCATCATTAAAGCAAATTCACTTTCTGTGCCCCCTAGCTTTTCTGCTAGTGCTACGGCTACATCATTGGCTGACTTTGTTACAAGCGCCAATATAGCGTCTTTCACTTTTATGGTGGAACCAGCAGGGAGATTTAATTTGCTTGGCGACATGTTTGCTGCATGTCTTGAGATATACACACGATTATACAGCTTCAAATTGCCACGTTTAAGTGCATCAAAAACCATAAGTAAGGTCATTAGCTTAGTCAGCGAGGCGGGGTGTAATCTTTTGTTATCATTTTCACGATATAGAACTCTTCCCGAATCAGAATCTATAACAAAGGCCGAATATTTGTGCTTCAAAACGTTAGGTTCTGTGCGTTTCGCATAACTTTGTGTGGGTGTGAACGCTACATTGATCGCAATTAGGCACAATAAAATGCGCCCAACTAACTTGCGGCTTGAATTAATGGATGTATGGGGATGGCAATGGCGTTGCTCTTCCTTTGTCTCACTCATAACTCAGAATAAATCCAGATATTTAAAATGTGGAAGACCTTAAAAAGTAGGGGATATGGGCCTCCTAAAAAACGATGATGTAGTATATGATATTATAAGATGAATGTCTATTTCTACACGGAAAAAGATGTTTACATAAACGTTTGTGCGGTGCACAATAATAATGCTTGACGAAAGGTGTTCTCGGGTATATTGTGCTCTTTATCGTACAAATGTGTTGTGCGTCGCAATACATTTTGCTAAAGATTGCGTGTAAGGATTTGAGGGAAGACCTACAAGATACCCATAATTATTTTAGGAGACCATTATGAGCAAGACATCTAACCCACTGGATCAATTGATCAAAAATAGCACTGAGTTCGGTAATCAGTATTCTGATGCCTGCACAAAATCTTCATCAATATTGATGAAGGGACTTGAAGACATTATTGGAACAGCAACATCTTTGATTCAAAGTTCTACTGAAAAGCAAAATAATTTTGTTAAGCAGGTAATGAGCAGCAAAGATATTAACCAATTTGCTGAAATTCAAGGAAAAATTGTCCAAGAAAATTTTGATGACCTTCTATCAGGTTTGACAAAAATTTCTGAGCTGAGCATAAAAGTTCTTTCTGATAGTTCAGAGCCTTTGAATGCAGAATTGAATAAAGCAGTTAAAAAAGCGACTAGCTCGTTGGCTGCTTAAGTCTTATTAAAGACTGCTATAAACGTTATGAAATAACCCCTTGAAGCCGTAAGCGCAGCGAGGGGTTTTTGTTTACTCGTTTCAAGGAGTGATTCGGTATATTTAAGTGCAGCATTTTTTAATGGCTATTTTTATATGATAAAGTAACACATAGGTATGCCGTAGAAACTGTTGGTAAAAAAAACTAAGAATCGTTCTTAAAAAAACAAAGGGCTGTTTTCTAATGCTTATAGTGATATTATGTTTGTAACCCAAATATTTATATTAACGAATAACAGTGATATCTAAAATCAACGATTATTAGGTGAATATGACTACAGATTTTTATGCAGACGTTAAAGCTATCGTAACAGATATCGAGGGAACTATTACTTCTCCTTCGTTTGTGAAAGATATGCTCCTTCCTTATATAAGTTCAAATATGCCTGACTACATCTGGGATTATGATCTCGATCTAGCTGAGAGCTTGGACGCTGTGCGCAGGCAAGAAAAAAACCCCGACCTTAACACCGAAGAGGTGATAGAGGTTTTGCTGCGTTATATTGAAGAGGGTGAGAAGAATGCATCTCTGCAGGCGTTGCAAGCTTTGGTGCTTAAAGAGGGATATGAAACCAAAAAAGTGCAGGCGTTAGTATATGAAGATGTTTTGCGCGCTTTTAAACGCTGGCGAGAGCAGGGGATTTTTATTTATGTCTATTCTTCACTAAGTGTGCAGGAGCAACGTTTGTTTTTTGCTCATACACAAGTAGGCGATGTTAACAGCAGTTTTAATAAGGTTTTCGACACGCATCTGGGAGATAAAAAGCAATCGGAAAGTTATGAAAAGATTGCCGCATCAATTGGCTTGCCTAGTTCCGATGTCTTGTTCCTCACTGATAATATTGAAGATGCTGTAACGGCGTCTAACGCAGGTATGAAAGTTATTGTTCTCGATCGTCAGGCTTGTCTGGTTAATGCTTATGGCCGCCGGATAGAGCACGACTTTGATAATATTCTTCCTGAAACCGTACCAGCGTGATGAACCATCTTGTTTGCCAGAGGCTGGTAATATAGCAAAGAGTGGTTTTTTCTTGATTTATTCTTATCCATTGTCTACTGTCCCGCCAAGTTGTGGGAGGTCGTCCTATATATAAAGACCATTATAGGAGCCCAACCACGAAGTCTCCACGCTATTGAAAAGGAGAAAAACAATGGCAAAAGTAAAAAAAGTATCAGGTTATATTAACCTGACTATTATGGGTGGCGCAGCCAACCCTTCCCCGCCAGTTGGTCCTGCTTTGGGTCAGCACGGCGTAAACATCATGGAATTCTGTAAGGCGTTTAACGCTAAAACGGAAGATAGCAAGGGTATTCCTACTCCTGTTGTTATTACTGTTTACGAAGACCGTTCCTTTAGTTTCATTACTAAAACACCGCCAGCAAGCTACTTCCTTAAAAAGGCAGCTAAGCTTAAAAGTGGTGCAAGCAATCCTAGCCGCGAGGTAGTTGGTCAGGTGCGCAAGTCACAAGTTAAGGAAATTGCTGAAAAGAAAATGCCTGACTTGAATGCTAATGATATTGACGCAGCAATGAAAATTATTGAAGGCTCGGCCCGTTCCATGGGCATCGAAGTCGTGGAGGGTTAAGATCATGGCGCATAGAAGTAAAAAAACAAAAAGCTTTGCAGCAAAAGTAGACCGCATGAAGGTTTATGATGTGAATGAAGCTATTGCAATTTTGAAGGATTGTTCTAAAGAGCGTAAGTTCGATGAGACTATTGAAATTGCAATGAACCTTGGTGTTGACACTAAGCATGCTGATCAGCAAGTGCGTGGTATGGTAACGCTTCCAAACGGAAGTGGTGCTACTGTTCGTGTTGCTGTGTTTGCTAAAGACGATAAAGCCAAAGAAGCGAAAGCAGCTGGAGCAGACATCGTTGGTGCGGAAGATCTTCTGGAGCAAATTCAGGGCGGAGCACTTGATTTCGATCGTTGTATTGCTACACCTGATATGATGGGGCTTGTTGGTCGTGTTGCTAGAATTCTGGGACCTAAAGGCCTTATGCCTAACCCGAAGCTTGGTACGGTAACGCCTAACGTTGAAAAGGCTGTGAAGGATGCTAAAGGCGGCGCGCTTGAATTCCGCGCTGAAAAAGCCGGTATCATTCATGCCAGAGTTGGCAAAGCTTCTTTCGATGATAAAAAGTTGGCAGAAAACGTTGCAGCATTTATTGAAGCAATCAAAAAAGCTAAGCCTGCAGGAGCTAAGGGGACTTATATAGAGAAGATCTCTTTGACTTCTTCTATGGGCCCGGGCTTGAAAGTCAGTCTTGAAAGCATCACGGCAGCGTAAATAACGCTTAGGCAAAATAAAGAATAACCAAAAGGCACTTGAGGATTTCTCGGGTGCCTTTTTTTTGTAAAAACACACAAATATTTCAACTTATAGCCCTAGATCTGGATTATGGCTGTCCTCTTTGGTGAACCAGAATTGTTCCACTTTTTTTAGTGTGCCTTGACGAAGTCCAGCGGTTTCGTATGCGTAATGATAGTTTGATGGGCGTGTTTTGTCCCAAAGCAAGGTATGCAAGTACCAAGCCGGGTCGTAAGCTGATGGGTTATCGGCATTATTAAATGCCCATTTCATTCCCTCTGTGGGGCCGGCACTAAATGCGCCTTCTTTGGAAAGTTCTCCATTGGGGGCATATACTAGGGTTTCAATATAGTCATTCTTTATAGCGTTTTTTAATTCGTCTACTTTAACGCCGACAGAGGCAAGTGTGTTTATATAGTTGATTACGTCTGGATCATCCATCAGTACCATCAAGAACGCTTCATCGGGGATCTGATGAGATATGAACTCTGGTTCTCCTTTGTGAGGGGTGGCTGTTTTCAAAGTAGCAATATGTTCGTTGACCAGGGCATCTGTTATTCGTTCTTCTGTGGCGGGGCTTCCATCCATTGGTATAAATAGGAGGGGATTTTCAGTTGTTGTATTATAACTAAAATTTAATACGTCTGCGCAATCTGTGGCAATTCTGTCAATAGCTTCATCAATTAACCAAACAATGCCTTCAGAATATTTCTCTTTGTAGGCGTTAAAAAATTTCATAATCAATCCGTATTTTGTAATAGTGTAACTATGTAGCATAATCGTAGATTTTTCAGCAATAAAATAATAACGCTGTTTTGTGTAATCTATGTAGGCGAATAGTTTTTTAAACTTTTACTTGACGGCCATAGTGTAAGTGTATAGAAACTGCTCATTGAATACGTCTGTCCAAGACTGTAGGCACTCTTACATATTTAAGGTAAGTCCTGCATAGATAGAAAAACAGCGAGGCTCACTATATTGGTGTGAGTGCTTAAAGTTTTTTAGGGTTTGGGCAGGTGGCTTTTTAAGAGCCACTTTTTTATTGAGAATTATTAACGAATTTAGGAGTAAGACCCATGGGCATGAGCCGGGCACAAAAAGAAGCTGAAATTCAGGAGCTAAACGAACGTTTTACAAATGATGAGTTGGTTGTGGTAGCGCATTACTCTGGACTTACGGTTTCAGAGATTACCGATCTTCGTACACAGCTTCGTGGAGAAGGCGCAACTTTTAAAGTAACAAAGAACTCTTTAACAAAATTAGCGCTTAAGGGCACAAAATTTGAAGCTATAAGCGATATGTTCACCGGTCCTACAGGAGTGGCGACGTCCCAAGATCCTGTTGCGGCTGCAAAAGTGGCGCATAAGTTTTCCAAGGATAATAAAAATCTTATTATTCTTGGTGGTGCTCTGGGTGAGCAAGTCTTGGATTTAAAAGGAATTGAGTCATTGGCGAAAATGCCAGGTCTTGATGAGCTACGCGCAACAATTGCCGCGATGATTATGGCTCCAGCAAGCAATATTGCGGGTGCCGTGAACGCAGCAGGTGGCAAAGTAGCGGGCGCGATCAAAGCGGTTGCTGACAAAGCAGAATAATTAACATTTTTAAAAAAACATTTAAAACGATTTGAAACTGAAAGGAAATTTAAATGGCTGATATAGCAAAACTAGCGAAAGAGATTGTAGGTCTTACACTGATGGAAGCATCAGAATTGACAACAATTCTTAAAGATGAATATGGCATTGAGGCAGCTGCAGGCGCTGTTGCTGTTGCCGCAGCTCCAGGTGGCGAAGCTGCCGCTGCTGAAGAAAAGGATGAGTTTGATGTTATCCTTGAATCTCCAGGTGGCAACAAAATTTCTGTGATTAAAGAAGTCCGCGCTATCACAAGCCTAGGTTTGAAAGAAGCTAAAGGTCTTGTTGAAGCTGGTGGAAAAGCCGTTAAAGAAGGCGTTCCAAAAGCTGAAGCTGAAGAAATTAAGGCTAAACTTGAAGCTGCCGGTGCAACAGTTTCTCTAAAGTAATTTAGAGTTATATAATATTTTGCATTTCCCGCTGGGTTTTAAACTATGGTGCGGGGAATGCTTTTTTGCTTGTTGACTTATTTTTATGTTGACAATAAAGCGAGGGTAGGCCATATAGCTAACAAAGTTTTCGGGATAGATGTGATATCAGTATTGATACGGCCCTTGTTAAAGGACAATAACATTATAAGAAGAACAATAAACTACTTTGGCATTTACTTTAAGTTGGAATGCTAAAAAGTGGTCTTTTCTGCATGTTGTAAACCTATAGTTTTATATATGGGTGTAGCTAAGGCAGGCAGAAAAATAGAGATATATATAAGACATACATAAAGAAGGTAAAACCATTATGTGCGCAGCAAAAGCCAAAACCAAAGCCTCAAAGAACAATTTTAAAGAATATATCGCCGCAAATAGTATTGAGAGTTTCACAGGAAAGAAACGGGTCCGTCGTAATTTTGGTCGTATTGATGAAGTGGCGAAAATGCCGAACCTTATTGAGCTGCAACGTGATTCTTATGAACGTTTTCAGCAAAAAGACATCCCTGCTGCAGATCGTGAGATTACGGGCTTGGAAGAGGTTTTTGCTTCTGTTTTCCCAATTCGTGACTTTGGTGATAAAGCCGAGATCGACTTTGTTAAGTATGAATTCGAAGAGCCTAAGTATGATGTCGAGGAATGCCATCAACGCGGAATTACCTATGCCGCGCCATTGCGTGTGACCTTGCGCTTATCTGTTTTTGATGTTGATGAGGACACAGGCCTGCGCTCTATCCGTGACATTAAAGAGCAAGATGTTTACATGGTCGATATGCCCATGATGACAGAAAATGGCACGTTCGTTGTTAACGGTACTGAGCGTGTGATTGTTTCCCAAATGCACCGTTCTCCAGGTGTGTTCTTTGATCATGATGGCGGAAAAACCCACGTTTCGGGTAAGTATCTGTTTTCCGCTCGTGTTATTCCATATCGTGGATCATGGTTGGATTTTGAATTCGATGCCAAAGACCTTATGTATGTTCGTATTGACCGTCGACGTAAGTTACCTTTGACTACATTCTTGCGTTGTTTGGACAGCGCCGAAACTGAAAAACTACGCGCTGAAGCTACGGAAAACGATGAAGAAGTCGATCCTTTGATGGTTCAGGGCATGTCCAACGAAGAGCTGTTGGCTAATATTTATGATGCAGTTGAGTATACAAAAACTAAAAATGGTTGGAAAACACCTTTTGATGGTGAACGTTTGCGCGGCGTAAAAATGCCATTTGATTTGATCGATGCCGAAACTGGCGACGTTGTCATGGAAGAAGGCACGAAAATGACGGCGCGGAAAGCCAAAAAACTGGCTGAAAGTGGTTTGAAAGATGTTATTGCTCAGGAGCCTCAGCTTTTAGGAAGGTTCCTTGCAAAAGATATTTATGACGCAAATACCGGTTTGGTGATGTTCGAAGCTAGCTATGAGTTAGAAGAGGGTGATTTTGAAAAGCTGGAAGAGGCCGGTGTAGAGCAAGTAGAACTTTTGGCTATTGATTATCTCAATGTCGGGCCATATATGCGCAATACATTAAAGGCTGATAAATGTGACACTCGCGAAGAAGCGTTGATCGATATCTATCGTGTTATGCGTCCGGGTGAGCCGCCAACAGTAGAATCGGCGCAGGGGCTTTTTGATTCATTGTTCTTTGATGCAGAGCGTTATGATCTTTCTCCGGTTGGCCGCGTGAAAATGAATGCACGTCTTGAGCTTACTGCAGAAGACCAGTTCCGAGTTCTTTGCAAAGAAGACATATTGGCTATTGTGAAATATATGCACGGCTTAAGAGACGGGCAGGGCGAAGTCGATGATATCGATAACCTTGGTAACCGTCGTGTTCGTTCTGTTGGTGAATTGATGGAAAACCAAGTGCGTATTGGCTTGCTTCGTATGGAGCGTGCTATCCGTGAGCGCATGAGTTCAGTTGAGATTGATACTTATATGCCGCATGACTTAATTAACTCTAAGCCAGCGCAAGCTGCTGTGCGTGAGTTTTTTGGTTCATCCCAGTTATCTCAGTTTATGGACCAGACCAACCCATTATCAGAAATTACCCATAAGCGTCGTTTGTCTGCTTTGGGGCCGGGCGGTTTGACCCGTGAACGCGCAGGATTTGAAGTCCGTGACGTGCACCCAACTCACTACGGTCGTATTTGTCCGATT
>Ga0070729_10003776_pt1 | contig 17120 bp, 16 predicted proteins | sample tdDd472_FD_66725 | JGI IMG/M metagenome (GOLD analysis project Ga0070729, IMG submission 66725) | Marine sediment microbial communities from the Atlantic coast under amendment with organic carbon and nitrate - tdDd47.2 | ecosystem: Environmental > Aquatic > Marine > Coastal > Sediment | place... | reverse complement strand
TTTCTCTTTATGACTTACTACAACATCATCTTCAAGTACGGAGAAGAGCAGTTTTTCAAAGACTGTCAAGGTGCCGGCATTCAAGGGTTGATCATTCCGGATCTGCCACCGGAGATGGGTGAGGAATTCTTTCAGTTGGCTGCAAGATATCAAGTTGCTCCGATCCTTATTTTCGCCCCAACCTCAACAGATGCAAGGATGGCCAAGCTCAATAGTTCTGCTTCCGGATTCATCTATTGTGTTGCCCGGCGGGGGGTAACCGGCAAGAAATCTGAATTTGATGATGATTTTGGTTCCTATCTTTCAAGATGTAAAGCAGCGACGACTCTTCCCCTGGCTGTGGGTTTTGGTATCCGCAACAAAGACGATGTCGCTGCCATTGCCGGTAAGGCGGACATGGCTGTTATCGGCTCAGAGACTATCCGTCTGGTTGATGAAAATGGAGCCGAGGCAGTTGGTCCTTTTATAAGTGGATTACGTTGAAACTTGGGGAGACAACCATGACAGACACAACACAACTCAACGATAGCCTTGGTACTACAGAAGTAATATGGAACCTGACTGATTTATATTCAGGGTTGGCTGATGCACAGATCAATGCCGATATTGCCTGGTGCAAAACCGAGGCTATTGATATTAAGGAGGGCTCGTACGGGAAAGTAGCTGAATTAGATGCAACTGCACTGCTCGCATTAGTCAAAAGGCTAGAGACTTTAGATTGTACTTTGACGAAACTGGGCACCTTCTCCTTTCTCAATTTCACCACCCAGATGGGAAATGCTGAAGCAGGAGCCCTCGATCAGAGGATTCACGAATTGTACAGTGAATGCGGTACAGAAACTGTTTTCTTTGAGTTGGAATGGAATCAGGTGGATGAACAAAAGGCAGTCGCCCTGCTTAACAGTCCACAAATTCTTCCATACCGACACTATCTCGAAGCTCTCAGACGATACCGCCCCCACCAGCTCACAGAACCGGAAGAGAAGATACTTCTGGAAAAAGAGGTTGTAGGCAGGAACTCATGGACAACGCTTTTCAATAAAATTCTCAGTGATCTAAAATTTGGCCCAAAGAGCAGATCAGAAGAAGAAGTCCTGACTGACCTTTATCACACAGACCGTGATGTCAGGAAAATTGCTGCCAACGAGATGACCGAGGGGCTGCGGAATAATAATCACATTCTCACCCACATCTTCAACACCCTCGCAGCAGACAAAATGATCACCGACCGGCTTCGTAAACATTCCAGCTGGGTCAGTTCCATGAATCTGCGCAATGAATTGCAGGATAAAACTGTTGATACGTTAATAGATTCTGTTACCTCGCGCTATGATCTGGTCAACCGCTACTACCATGTCAAACGACACTTGCTCGACGTCGAAAGATTAGACGATTATGACCGCTATGCGCCCCTCCCCTCCTTACCAACCAAGAAAGTTGACTGGCAATCTTGCAGGGAGACGGTCCTCTCCTCCTTTGGTGCCTTTTCACCGCAGATGGCAGAAATAGCCGAAATGTTTTTTAGCCGCAACTGGATTCACGCCCCTGTTGGGACAGGTAAACGCGGCGGCGCCTTTGCCCACCCCTGTATTCCTGAAGTCCACCCATATGTCTTGGTAAACTACACAGGTAATTTGCGGGATGTTTCCACTGTCGCTCATGAACTCGGACATGGCATCCATCAAGTTCTTGCTGGTGGCCAGGGCCATTTTAACAGCGATACCCCTTTACCGCTTGCCGAGACTGCCTCGGTTTTTGCAGAACTCCTCGTTTTTAACAGTCAGCTTGATCTTCTTGATGACGATCAGGAACGGCGCGCTTTTATCTGCCAGAAGTTAGAGTCCATCTTTGCTACAGTCTTCAGGCAAACTGCCATGAACCGTTTTGAACAGTTAATGCACGAAGGAAGACGTCAACACGGAGAGTTAAGCAGTGAGCGGCTGAGCGAATACTGGCTTACCACCCAACAGGCAATGTTTGGTGACTCCGTGAACCTACGCGATGATTATGCAATCTGGTGGTCCTACATCCCTCACTTCCTGTCGACCCCAGGCTATGTTTACTCCTATGCCTTTGGGGAGCTACTTGTTCTTGCCCTGTATGGACTTTACCTCAAGGAGGGAGACTCTTTTGTGGAAAAATATCTTGAATTGCTTTCAGGGGGAGGCTCTAAAAGCCCGTATGAACTGCTAAAACCTTTCAATATTGACTTAGACAGTCCGGCTTTCTGGCTGTCCGGTCTTGCAGTGATTGAAGATATGTTGGCAAGGGTTGAATAATTTTATTCTTAAAAAACTGCCAAAATCAGCGTGGATCCCTATGATGGCCAGATGAAAAGTTCGATTTGCAACGAAGGAACTCAGGCTTTTATAGGTCTACGCTTACCAATGACGCCATCATTCAATCTTCTTGTTGCGGCGCCAGTGCGGGTGCGTAATGCCCAGTTTGTTAATTTTATAATTAAGAGCTCTTGGACTTATCCCGAGCTTATTGGCGGCATTTTTCTGCACCCACAGGCACTCTTCCAGTATCCTCAAAATCAACTCTTTTTCTTGTTCCGCTAATGATTCACCCAACTCAGCCTTGCCTTGCCAAGCCCCTTGATCAGCGCTTATTGTGTCTTTGCTAATTGGTTGTTTACGGATTTTTTCCGGAAGAGCCAGGTTTGATGAATGGATTATACTATCATCTTCAAGAATAACCGCTCTTTCAATAGTATTGGCCAACTGCCTAATATTACCCGGCCAGTCATACGTTTGAATTAACCCCTGGGCTTCTTCCGAAAATGCTGCAATTTCACTGTGCATAGATTTACAGCATTTTTTCAGAAGCAAGTCGGCTAAGGGAAGAATACATTTCTGCCTTTCCCGTAGCGATGGGAGACAAACGGGTAAAACATTAATGCGATAATAGAGATCTTCACGGAACAGTCCAACCTCCACCTGATGCACCAAATCTTTGTTGGTGGCAGCGATAATTCGAACATCGCTATGAATTGTTTTGTTACCGCCTACCCGCTCAAATGATTTTTCCTCAAGTACCCGGAGCAACTTGGTTTGCAGTCGCATGTTCATCTCACCTATCTCATCGAGAAAGATGGTACCACCACTGGCTTGCTCAAATCTACCAATCCGCTGCTTATCAGCACCGGTGAAAGAGCCTTTTTCATGTCCAAACAGTTCTGACTCAAGTAAATCTTCAGGAATATTTGCGCAGTTTATCTTAACAAAGGGCTTTTTACGCCTCGGAGAGTTGAAATGTACTGTACCGGATAAAAACGATTTACCCGTACCGGTGTCTCCGGTAATCAAAATCGTCGAGTCGGTTTTGGCAAAACGTTCCAGGCTCTTCAGGATCTCGCGCATTTTTGGACTAAAAGCGACAACATCTCTAAAATCATAAACGACATCCTGCTTCCTACGATGATAGGCTATTTCAAATCGCTGATCGCGAATTTCAATGGCTTTATCAAAAGCCATATTGATGCGTGTCGCAGAAATAGGGTGAATAAGAAAATCACTAGCTCCACTGTTCATCGCTTCAACAATTATTTCCGCCTTTTCAGTCTGGCTGGTCATAATAATAGGCAGGAACGGATCCCTATTATGGATCTGCTCTAACTGCGCCATCGAATTTCCCTCTAGAGATTCAGTATCAAGAAAAATAAGATCAAACTGATGGGCTTTAATCTCTGCTTGTAATTCAACTTCATTGAAGATACAAGTCAACTCGCACCTGTCCTGAAGAGCAGATTTCAAATCTTCTCTGGTTGTGTCAATATGGTCAGAAATAAGAACTTTGTGCATAATGGCAACTTAATTACAAGACAGTAAAAGAAATTTCAAAAACGTAACAGCTTCTATTATTTATATGGTTAAATAATAAAAAAAGCAAATAAAAGAATGCTCAGCGGAACAACATTGGCAATAAATTAACTGGAACATCTATTTTGACCGATCCTAACATACCCACTCTCAACCTGGATGAGTACTGGATGCAGCATGCATTATTCCACGCAGAGGAGGCTGCTCTAAACGGCGAAATTCCTGTCGGCGCTGTGTTAATTGGCGACAGCGGCGTCATAGCAGCTGCTGGTAATAGCCCTATTCGTAATCACGATCCGACAGCTCATGCCGAAATAATTGTCCTCAGAAATGCTGCAGCACAACTTCAGAACTACCGGTTACCAGGCACGACACTTTATGTAACCCTGGAACCGTGTATAATGTGCATGGGCGCATTGATCCATGCACGGATAAATCGATTGGTTTACGGAGCCACTGACCCAAAAACAGGGGCGGCAACCTCAGTCTATAATATTGGTAATGACGGAGTGCTTAACCATAAAGTTGAAATTTGCGGTGGTGTTTTTGCAAAAAAGAGTAGCGACCTACTAAAATCTTTTTTTAAATCCAGACGAAAAGAAAAAAAATAATTCATCCATAGTAGATTTAGCATCTTTTTTTTTAAAAGTGCTTACTTTTTGATTGCTAAAAGATTGGCGACGGTTTACATACTACCTCACATTTTTCAGAGCATTTTGAGAAGGAGAGGTGACCGAGTGGCTTAAGGTGCACGCCTGGAAAGCGTGTGTACGAAAGTACCGTGAGTTCGAATCTCACCCTCTCCGCCATATATGAGTTCGACTTTTGATAGCCGGGCCCTGCGCAACAAAGAATCACGAACTCCGCCAGGTCCGGAAGGAAGCAACGGCAGTGAACCTCTTTGTGTGTTGCAGGTAACCCGGCTATCATTTTTTCATCGCTCCGCCAGATACTTACCCCTTACCAGCCCCGGTGTTGCATGTCTTATCTCGTTCTCGCTAGAAAAGCCCGACCCCAAACATTTAGCCAGGTAATTGGCCAGCGTCCCGTTTTAACTACTCTCAAGAATAGTATCCTACGCAACCGTGTTGCCCATGCCATCCTCTTTTCCGGTGTCAGGGGTGTTGGGAAGACAACACTTGCCCGTATTATGGCCAAAGCCATAAATTGCCAGGTAGAACCTGCGGATCGCCCTTGTGATCAATGTTCTTCATGTCAACAGATATCGTCCGGAGCATCACTCGATCTGTATGAAATAGATGGTGCTTCTAATCGGGGCATCCAGGAAATTCGAGAACTCAAAGAAAAAATCCGTTTTCTCCCCACCTCGTCACAATATAAAATCATTATCATCGACGAGGTACACATGTTGACTACAGAGGCATTCAATGCCCTGTTGAAGACGTTGGAAGAGCCTCCTGCACATGTCTATTTCATGTTTGCTACCACGGAAATTCATAAAATCCCTATCACCATCCTCTCCCGCTGTCAGCAATATGAACTTAAACGAATTCCAGCCAAAGAATTGTATGACCATTTTTCAAAACTTGTAGAAACCGAAGGTTTTAAGATAGTGCCTTCTGCACTTTCCCTTATAGTCAAAGAGGCTGGGGGATCCGTCCGCGACGGCTTGAGCCTGTTGGACCAGATGTTTTCATATGGTGAAACAGAAATCAGTGACAAGGATGTTGTTGAGGTCCTGGGTCTGGTTAACCGTGAAGTACTCATGCGACTGACCAAGGCACTTCTTGAAGGCAACAAAAGTGAGGTATTTCTGACTCTCGAAGAAATTTTCGATTTCAGTATGGACCTCAAACGTTTTGTCGAGGATGTCATGGATCACTTCCGGACTCTTCTCTTATGTAAAATTGAAGGATGTAGCGAGTTAATCGACCTCCCCGGCGAAGAACTGACCAACTTCCAGAATCTGGCATCTCATTACAGCAGCGAGACGTTACACCTTAAACTTTCTTTACTTATCGCGATGGCTGAGGACCTCAAGTTTTCAGCCCAACCCCGGCTGACCCTCGAAACTTCTTTTTTTAAAATTATTGAAGCAACGAATGTTGTCCCGGTGACCTCGCTACTCAGCCATCTGGACTCTATCCTCTCGGCACTTCCTGTAAAAGCTAACACCCTCCAAGAGGTATTACCAACAAGACAGCCTGAATCAGCGACGGAACTAAAAAAAAAGATTGAACCCTTAGTTACTGAGCCAAAGACTACGAAAAATGTGGCCCAACCAAAGGTTGCGCAGAAAAAAGCACCAAGCCCCCCTACCCCGGTCGCAGAAGACACTCAATCGACACCTGCACCAGAAAAAAAGGATGATTCGCTGCGACTAAGAACACTTGAAGTCCGTCCCCATGAAAAAGACGTTCGCAAAGACTGGCTCGATTTCATTATTTATGTCAAAGACCGTAAGGTCTGGATGGCCCAGGATCTCCAGCGAGCAGATGCCATCAAACAGGATGCCAAAGGCGAACTACACCTGAACTACAGCGACCCGGCAAACTGTTCTGTTCTCCGCCAAAAAGAAAATCACCAACTGCTCACCGAGTTTGCCTTGGATTTTTTTCAAAAACCATTAAAAGTACGTTTCATTCTTCCAGAAATAGATGATACGCCTGAGGCCAATGGCGATGATTCGCCCCACCGAAAAAGACAACAATTAGTTAACGACCCACTGGTAATCATGGCTGCTGAAATTTTTAATGGCCAGGTCGGCGATATCCGAATCGGACCGAGAAGTAGATAATTATAAATAAAGGAAAAATAGAAGATGGACCTCAGTAATATAATGCAACAGGCAAAGGACATGCAGGAAAAAATGGCCAGAATCCAGGAAAACCTCGCCAAAAAAACCATCACCGGCAGTGCTGGTGGAGGAATGGTTCTGGTAACCGTCAACGGCCAAGGAGACGTCCTTTCAATAACCATTGAAGAAGCTGTTGTAGATCCTCAGGAAGTGGCAATGCTACAAGACCTCATTGTTGCAGCAACTAACGATGCTATTAGGAAAGCCAAGGAGCTTAGCAAACAGGAATTAGGACAATTAACAGGTGGTCTAAACATCCCTGGTCTTACTAATTTCATGCAGCCCTGAGCGTACCCATGCAGGTTATCCCTCCAGCTCTTGAAAAGCTTATTGACCAACTGGCCAAACTTCCTGGTATCGGCCGAAAGACAGCCACTCGACTCGCACTGAACATTCTGCGGAAGCCTCCAACGCTTGCCCGGGATCTAGCTGAATCTTTATCTGAACTACACAATTCCATTCAACTGTGTTCTTGTTGTTTTACCTTTTCTGAAAATGACCCATGTGCAATCTGTGGTGATACGCGGCGCCAATCAGAGATAATCTGTGTAGTAGAACAATCTGGAGACCTCATGGCCATTGAAAAAACGGATAGCTTTCGAGGCCATTACCATATTCTTCATGGCGTAATCTCTCCAATGGATGGTATAGGTCCTGACGAGATTAAAATACGTGAGTTGATAGCCAGGGTACGTAGTGGAACAATTAAAGAAGTGATCATTGCAACCAGCTCTACAGTACCCGGCGAAGTCACCGCCTCATATCTCATCGACACTCTCCAAAATGAATCCATCAGGCTGACCCGTTTAGCCTGTGGCATTCCTATGGGTATGGATATTAAATACGCAGATAAATATACACTGGCGAAAGCCATTGAAGCCCGATCTCTCACTCGTTAACTTTTTAATGTTTTCAGTCGGCCAAATCATCACCCACCACTGCCAAATTTTGATTTTTAAAATAACAATATTACCCAAATCAATATCATAATATTTAAAGTACATGACATTAAAAATGTGTTGCGGAGAGATTTCAATCGTGTTAATAAGTGGCTCTTGCCAAGCCTGGGAGGAGTTCTGTAAAAGTTTCAAGCATTTTCGAGGCTAATATAGTTATCCAGGCGCGTAGCTCAGTGGGAGAGCGCCACCTTGACGTGGTGGATGTCGTCGGTTCAATCCCGTCCGCGCCTACCAAAGATAAAAGGCTAAAGTGAGAACACTTTCCATATAAGGTGTTAATTCTTTAGCCTTTATTTTTATATAGAATAATTTCATGACTGACATAACCGTATCCCTCATAGGAGGAGATTCTGTCACTGTTCCTGCAGGCAGTACTGTCCAGGACGCATTGGCTCCTCTCCTTTCCAACAAGCAGCGTAAGCTCACAGTAGCAGCCAAAATTGGTGACGCTATTGCTGACTACAACACAACGCTACATAGCGACACGGTTCTTACTCCGGTGCAGATAGGCTCGGATGAGGCACTTGATATTCTGCGTCATAGTACCGCGCATATCATGGCACTGGCAGTAAGGGATGTATTTGGCAAAGACGTCAAAGTGGCAATTGGTCCATCTATTGAAAACGGATTTTATTACGACTTTTTAAGAGACGAGCCTTTCAGCCCTGAAGATTTTGAAAAAATTGAAGCAAGAATGACAGAGCTGACACGAGAAGCACTGCCATTTATGCGCACTGAAATGAAAAGTGCGGATGCGATAAAGAAATTCACCGACGAGCAGGAAAAATTCAAGGTTGAGCTAATAGAGGATTTGAACATTGACTCTGTTTCTTTTTACCACGTTGGCGAGTTCACTGATCTTTGTCGTGGACCACATGTCCCCAACACGTCGTTTATTAAATCATTCAAATTGTTGCGCGTCGCCGGGGCCTACTGGCGAGGGGATGAGAAAAGAGATGTCCTGCAACGTATTTACGGCACGGCATTTTTTGATAAAAAAGACTTAAAGAAACATCTCAATGCTTTAGAAGAAGCGAAAAAACGGGATCACCGTAAACTCGGCAAAGAGTTGGAACTGTTCACCATTCAGGATGAAATCGGACCAGGCCTTATTCTTTGGCAACCCAAAGGTGCCCAACTTCGAAGACTTATTGAAGATTTCTGGAAAGACGAACACTACAAACATGATTACGAACTGCTCTATACCCCACATATAGCCAGGCAAGACCTGTGGAAAACATCTGGGCATCTCGATTTTTATAGCGAGAACATGTATGCTGCTATGGAAATCGATGAAGTAAAGTACCAGTTGAAACCGATGAATTGTCCCTTCCATGTCGGTATCTACAACAGCCATAAAATGAGTTATAGAGATCTGCCGGTTCGCTGGTGTGAGCTTGGTACAGTATACCGATACGAAAGAGCCGGTGCCTTGCATGGCCTTTTTCGGGTTCGTGGTTTTACCCAAGACGATGCTCATATTTTCTGTCGTCCTGATCAGCTCGAAGATGAGATATTTAATATCCTTGACCTCAATCTTCATATTCTCAAATCTTTTGGTTTTGATGATTATGATATTTATCTCTCAACCCGACCTGAAAAATACGTTGGCACCGATGAAAACTGGGAAAAAGCTACCGATTCTTTAAAAGCTGCTCTTGAAAAAAAGGGGCTTAGTTTCGTGGTTGATCCTGGAGAAGGCGTATTCTACGGTCCCAAAATTGATATTAAGATTAAGGATTCTTTAGGGCGTTCCTGGCAATGTTCTACTATCCAGGTTGATTTTAACCTTCCCGAACGCTTCAAAATGAGCTATACGGGTAGCGACAACAGTGAACACCAGCCGATCATGATCCATCGCGCGCTCATGGGGTCTCTTGAACGTTTTATTGGCGTACTCATTGAACACTTTGCAGGGGTTTTTCCGATTTGGTTTGCTCCAGTTCAGGCCAGGATTCTTAACATCACAGATGACCAGGCGGAATACGGCGAGGCAGTATTCAAGGAATTACGAAAGGCCGGTATTAGAGTTGAAAAAGATTTGCGCAATGAAAAGTTGAACTATAAAATTCGAGAAGCGCAAGTTGCTAAAATCCCATATATGCTTATTATCGGTGACAAAGAAAAGGCCGATAATACTGTGACTGTTCGCCTTCGCAATGGTAAGAACCTGGCCCCAATGGCTGTTTCTGAATTTGCTGCAATGATTGCAGACGAGGTAATAGAAGGTCGCGGATATTAGTGGCTTAGGACATATACACCTGAACAGATATTGAATACATTACTGTTTTTAGTAGTAATCAAATTTGATGTAATAATAACGCCCATAACTGTTTCATATTTATCACAGTCAAAGGGTAGTAACACAATATTAAGCTCGTAGAATCGGGGAGGTAAAGCTATTAAAGGAAGAGGAAGAAGTGGTCCGGTACAACGTGAGGAAAAAGCATTATTGAATGATGCGATCCGCTTTCCCAACGTCAGACTGATAGGTGACGATGGAGCTCAACTAGGTGTCGTTTCTACTGAAGAAGCGAAAAACCTTGCATACGATGCAGGACTTGACCTGGTTGTCGTCTCGGAAAATGCCACCCCGCCTGTTTGTCGGGTGATGAATTACGATAAATTCCGCTACGAGCAGAAGAAGAAGACACAAGAAGCAAAAAAGAAACAGACTGTAGTAGAAACTAAAGAAATAAAATTTCGGCCCAAAACCGATGAACATGATCTGAATTTTAAAATTAATCATGTTAAAAAGTTTCTCGCTGCAAAAAATAAAGTTAAACTGACCATGCGGTTTCGTGGACGTGAAATCGTCTACTGTGAAACTATTGGTGTCGAGGCGATGAATAAGATTGCCGCAACGCTTGCAGAAGATGCCATTATCCTGCAACCGCCAAGAATGGAAGGTCGACAACTCGTCATGTTTGTTGGCCCAAAAGCATAATTTTGTGGTAAGAGCCTCGTTAAGCTCGTTTTAATATAAAAAAATTGCTGTTGAATGTTGTATCTTTTCTCCAGCTGAAAATTAATAAACAACTTCAATAGCTGATTAGTATAGGAGTCACATCATGCCTAAAATGAAAACCAACCGAGGCGCAGCAAAGCGTTTCAAACTGACTGGTTCTGGAAAAATAAAGCGTAATAAAGCCTATTCCAGTCACATCCTGACCAAGAAATCAACTAAGCGTAAGCGCGGTCTTCGTCAAGCTGACATTGTCGATGCCACAAATTACAAAGGAATCAGGCGGATTTTACCTTACATGTAGTTCTTAAGGCTGCCATTTCCAACGAACACATAGAGCTTTTGTAGGTACAGTATTAAGAACCTGTTGCAATTGGCAACAGGCATATAAGGAGTTAAGAGATGCCACGCGTAACACGAGGTTTTAAAGCCCGTAGAAGAAGAAACAGAGTGCTGAAGCTTGCTAAAGGCTTCAGAGGTGGTCGTTCACGTCTTTATAAGACTGCGACCGAAGCGGTTGATCGTGCATTGGTTTATGCCTATCGCGACAGACGCACCAAAAAACGAGACTTTCGTCGTCTCTGGATCGCCAGAATAAATGCTGGTGCTCGTATGAATGACATGAGTTATAGCAAATTGATGGGTGGCCTTAAAAAAGCCAATGTAGATCTTGATCGCAAAGTACTTTCCAATCTTGCGATACTCGACGCAGACGCTTTTACGCGAGTGGTGCAGATAGCCAAAGAAGCTAACGCGTAAAGTTGTCACCCCTTCACTTTTTTTTTCTGCGTGCCGGTTTTGGTTTTAGTAACCAATAACCGGCATGTTGTTTCTTTGAGCACCTAACTTTCACATTTAACATGGAACAAGAGTTACAGAACTTAGAAACCGAAGCCAGGGAAAGCCTGCAAGGACTCGACGATAAAAACCAACTGGAAGATTTCCGCATTCGTTTTCTTGGACGAAAAGGAAAATTCAGTACTATTATGCGTCAACTCGGTACAGTCGCAACAGATGACCGTCCGCGTATGGGTCAGCTGGCAAACAGTATCAAAGCTGATATTGAAAAACTGTTTGGCGACAAGCAACAGGCCTTAAATGATTCGACAGGCACTTCTGGTTCACAGAAAGGACCCGATCTTACCTTGCCAGGCCGCATCCCAGCAGCAGGCAGGTTACACCCTGTAACCCAGGTGATGCGAGAAACCTGCGAAATATTTGAGAACCTTGGTTTCTCGGTTGCTGAAGGACCTGACATTGAACTCGATTACTATAACTTTGAAGCGTTAAACATTCCCGCCCATCATCCCGCGCGGGACATGCACGATACCTTCTATGTCAGTGATTCCATTCTCCTGCGTACCCATACCTCGCCAATGCAGGCCCGCATTATGGAAGCCCAGCAGCCTCCCCTTCGGGTCATCGCCCCTGGAAAAGTGTATCGCTGTGATTCAGATATTACCCATACCCCAATGTTCCATCAAGTTGAAGGGTTTCTAGTCGATAAAAACATTTCTTTTGCTGACCTGAAAGGTGTGCTGACAGTCTTTACCCAAAAGATGTTTAAAAAGGACTTGCCTCTTCGATTCCGACCTTCCTTTTTTCCGTTTACCGAACCCAGTGCTGAAGTTGATATCGCCTGCGTGATGTGCGATGGTGCCGGTTGCAGAGTGTGCAAAAAAACCGGATGGCTTGAAATACTTGGATCCGGTATGATCGATCCTGAAGTTTTCAAAATGGTTGGATACGATCCTGAAGTATACAGCGGCTTTGCTTTTGGCCTCGGGATTGAACGAATCGCCATGCTCAAATACGGGATCGATGACATACGGCTATTTTACGAAAACGACCAGCGTTTTCTGTCACAGTTTTAGGGGCCCAATATATAACCTGTAAAGTGCCTCCATTTCTGGGGTATTGATAAAGGTCACGTAATTTAGGGTTAGTCAGTTTCACTCCAATAAAGAATATTGCCATGAAGTTTACTCTTAACTGGTTGCAAAACTACATAGATACTCAGAGCTTATCACCCGATGAAATCGCTGAGAATCTCACCATGCTTGGCCTCGAAGTCGATGCTATTGCACCCTTGTATCAAGAACTCGCGTCCCTTAAAACCGGACTGGTTACATCGGCCGAAAAACATCCCAATGCTGATAAACTTACTGTCTGCCAGGTACAGGTAGGTGAGGAGAGCCACCAGATCGTCTGTGGTGCACCTAATGTGCGACAGGATCTCGCTGTTGTTGTCGCCCTTCCAGGTACGATCCTTCCCGGCAATTTCAAGATCAGTAAATCAAAAATTCGTGGCGTAGCATCTTTTGGCATGATCTGCTCCGAAAGCGAGCTTGGACTGAGCAACGAACATGATGGCATAATGGAACTGCCAGAGGGAACTGAGCATGGTCAATCCTTTATCAAAGCTCATGGACTGGAAGATACCTTTGTAGAAGTGGATCTCACCCCCAATAGACCTGACTGTGCCTCCGTTATCGGTATAGCCAGAGAGATTGCCGGAGTAGTTCGAAAACCTCTCACACTGCCAATACAAGATGCAGTTATCGATAAGACAAGCAGTGAGTTTTCTGTTGAGATCGAAAATAGCGAGCTTTGTCCCCGTTATGCAGGACGCCTGATCAAAAATGTCAAAATTGGCCCATCTCCCTGGTGGTTGAAAAAACGTCTGTTAAGCGTCGGTCTCAGGCCGATTAATAACATCGTTGATATTACCAATTTTGTCATGCTTGAATACGGTCAACCTTTGCACGCATTCGATTTTGATACCCTGGCAGGCAAAAAGATAGTTGTTCGCACCCCACGTCAAGACGAACTTACCTTTGCCACTCTTGATGATGCTGCGCGCCAACTTGACCCAGAAACGCTCATGATATGTGACGGTGAAAAACCTATCGCTGTTGCCGGTGTCATGGGAGGACTCAACTCCGAAGTTACCGATACAACAACCACTATCCTTCTTGAAAGTGCCTGTTTTAACTCTGTATCGGTTCGTAAAACTGCCAGGAAGCTTAATCTTGCAACGGATGCATCCTACCGCTTCGAGCGTGGTGTTGATCCGGGCGGTACTATTAATGCCTTAAGTCGTGCCACGGAATTAATGTGCGACTTAGCTGGTGGTAATGCCCCTGCTGATGGAATTGACTGCTACCCTGGGAAAACTGAGCTACCTACCCTCAATTTTAACGTTTCCAGGACTAATAGTCTGCTGGGCATACAGCTTACTGGTGAGGAAATAGCAGATCTGCTTGAATCCATAGGAATACATTCTCGCATTGCAGATAAGGACAATCTAACCGTCACCCCACCGTCATTTCGAATTGACATTGAGAGAGAGGCCGATCTGGTTGAAGAGATCGCCCGCCTGTATGGCTATAATAACATTCCTGCTACTTTACCTAAAGTAAACCTCAGTTACCCTGAGCAGGACAGTAATCGGCTCCGCCGGTTGCAAATCGCCGAACGCCTTACTTCTGTTGGTTACACCGAGGCCATCAACTACAGTTTTATTTCTGAGAAGCATTCGGAGATGATGCTGATTGCACAAGGTGATAAACGATTTGATCCTGTAAGGCTTCTTAATCCGCTCAGTGAAGATCAGTCAGTTATGCGCACCATGCTGCTTCCGGGATTGCTTGAAAATGTTAAAAGAAATATTAATCAGCAAAAGAGTGCCATTAAAATGTTCGAGATCGGCAAAGTCTTCACGCCTGCCGGTAGCAATGTTCAGCCAAATGAGAAAACTTTGCTGTCCGGGGTACTATCCGGCAACCGGCACGGAGAAAACTCTCCCCTGCATTTCAAGCATGAACCTGTTGACATCTTTGAAGCTAAAGGTTGTGTTGAGTTCATTATTAGCGAAATGGACCTGGGTCCTGTTGGTGAGACAGAAGCCGTACGTTTTATCATGCCAGCAAGTGATTGCAAAGAACCTTTTGCAGAAATTGGTTTTTCCCTCGACATACTCTTAGGAGATGTAAAACTTGGCTCGCTTGGCAAGATCAAGGAAGAAGTGCTGCGCAGTTTTTCTATAAAACATGATGTCTACTATTTCGATCTTGAGTATGATAGTATCTGTGAACAGCAGACCATCAATAAGGGTTTCTCTTCTTTGCCTGTTTACCCTTCGGTAAAAAGAGATATTGCCCTTGTTGTTTCTGAAATGGTATCAGCCGGTGAACTTCTGGCTAAAGTAAGAAACAGCCGTGATAAGCTCATCGAAAGTTGTGATATCTTCGATTTGTTTCAAGGCGAAAAGATACCTGAAGGTTATAAGAGCGTGGCTCTTAGTATTACGTATAGATCACCAACTAAAACGCTAACGGAAAAAAATGTGGAAAAGTCCCACTCTAAAATAGTACGTTTGCTTACCGATGAATTTGGAGGGAGTTTCCGCAATGCCTGATTCGAACATTACTAATCTTACCAGAAAAGAACTTACTGAAACCTTAGCTACACAACTAGGTTTTTCGCAGAGTAACTGCGCTCAGATAGTTGACAGCTTCCTCGACAATATGAAAGGGTCGATGATGTCCGGTGAGTCCATAAAACTTGTCCATTTCGGCACCTTTACTGTCAGGGACAAATCGCCGAGGAAAGGTCGAAATCCAAGAACAGGTGAAACAATCACCATCAAGAAGCGCCAGGCCATAAGTTTCAGGCCCAGCAAAAAGCTTAGGGAGCAGGTAAACAGCTAGTACGTTTCTCTGAACCCGATGTAGTAGAGATGAGGCTGGCATGATGAAAACTACAATTCCAGATAAACTCTATTTCAAAATTGGTGAAGTGGCCAAAATGGCCGATGTGCCAACACATGTACTGCGCTATTGGGAGTCGGAGTTTTCCGGAATAAAGCCCAAAAGGGCCAACTCCAAGCAGCGGCTTTACAGGAAGCAGGATGTTGAACTGATACTCGACATAAAAATACTCCTGCACGAACAGGGATATACCATCGCTGGTGCAAGGAAGCTTTTGGAAAGCGGGCAAAAACCTTTTCAGATAGTTGCTGAAGCAGAGCCAGTTATCATTAAGGCGTCAAATAAACTGCAAACCATCAAGCAAGAACTTAAAGAGCTGCAAGACCTGCTCATCAGTAAAAAAGAAAGTTAACACCTACCTGATATTGTTGACAGCATTTTCAACAAATGGTAGAAACACAGCACGTGTCGGGATGTAGCGCAGTTTGGTAGCGCACTTGTCTGGGGGACAAGGGGTCGGAGGTTCAAATCCTCTCATCCCGACCAACTATTTCAAGCACTTACAGTTTTTACTGTAAGTGCTTTTTTATTTTTGAGTATAAATTGAAGCAGAATTGAAGCAGGACACCATCCCCTTTAAAAGGCCCATTCACAGAGGGTTTCTGTCCTTCCATGTCCAGGTCTGAAGTTTTTGGCCAAATTCATTCAATGGCTCAATGACCTTCAGTGCCCTTTCCGTGAGTTCGATCCGTTTCACCTGATCAGGTGTGTATGAAGAAAGAAGCTGTGATCTGATCCCCAGTTCATCAATGACCTCGTCTGGCAGCTGCCACATTTCACCTGGTAAATTGCTTTCCTACTCTCTAGCACCATCAGCATCACCTATTGTAGTCCATAGATGGATGTGGATCAGCTTGCATTTGACCAATGTACCGGGGCAAGTTCATCTGTTACTTGTCTCATCCATCCTTTGTAACAATTCACAATGGAAGTGATTGGCATACTCCTGAAACTTGCTTTAATAACCAATTGCAATAAGAGATAGTAGATAGTAACAATATAACTATCAGTAATTACTATGGATGCTAGTGTCACTCCGTAGCAGTATCACATTGCACTATTCACATCCACGTCATCTGTCGCTTGCTACATATTTTGTAATTGGTGGATTGCATTGGTTCAGATCTATTGGAAATATGTTGACTATTCCATCCCCAAATACCTCTTTGGGTGATAAAAACTATGAATTGGCCAATGATTGATGAAGAAATTTGTTTTATGAATGATATCAAGTAAAAATATCACGATATAGAGCAGAAAAAAGGATAATTCACTGATTTTACATTATCAACAATTTCAGTGTTCCGAGATATAAGGAAACCAGAGAATAACTTGCTGTGTGAAAATAAAAATACATGAGGAAAAAACATGATTGGAGTTGCCATTGAAGGTTTCATCCAGCTTTTATTCCATGTAATTTTTGAAATATTCTTTATTGGAACAGGCGAAATAGTTCTTTACATTCTCACACTTGGAAAAAGAAAACCAGTTTGGAAAAGAGATGCCAATAGGTCATCTGGCAAGTTAGGTGTCCTGATTGACCTAAGTTTTATATTAGGTTTTATGTTTTGGCTTTCATTTGCATGGTTCTTTTTTAAATAGTTCATAAAAAACAAACAATAACAAAATATAAAGCACACAACAAAGTGTTCAAGACGGACTCGCTGAAGCTTGCCGCTCAACTCCACTTTGATAGTCCAGATCTCTCCTATCAACCTTCAGTGTAATTATCGTGAATCTGGGAAAGATATTTACATATGACTATTATGAAGACAAAAACAA
>Ga0070729_10003775_pt1 | contig 17133 bp, 12 predicted proteins | sample tdDd472_FD_66725 | JGI IMG/M metagenome (GOLD analysis project Ga0070729, IMG submission 66725) | Marine sediment microbial communities from the Atlantic coast under amendment with organic carbon and nitrate - tdDd47.2 | ecosystem: Environmental > Aquatic > Marine > Coastal > Sediment | place... | reverse complement strand
GGGCATGAAATTAGCGCCGGGAGCAAGCTTCGGCGCCTTACCTAGTCTGTCGCGAAGCCGATTGCAAGTGGCCTTGACGCCGCTCTTCAGTTCTTTCTGAAGATAATTCCCGCCGCCCAGCCGGTCAGCACCGCCAGCACCACCGCGATCAGGCCGTATAGTGCCGGCTGCTGGTGGGCAGACCGGTAGGCGAAGCGCTCGAAACCGGTCTTTTCGATCTGCAGAGACAGAGACTGGCTGGCGAGAAACTGGCCGTCGAGAAACAGATAGGCGGTCATGAAATGATAGCCGACCGGGATGTTGGAGGGGATGTCGATCGCCGCCTTGAACATCGAGCGGCTGAGGAAATTGACCGTTCCGGCGCTCTCCACATAGAGCTTCGAGGTCTTCTTCAGCCGCACGAAGGCGTCGCGGAAGGCCTGGTTCTCCGCCGCGCTGCCGGTTCCTTCCTCGCGCGGATTGATCGACAGGTTGTCGATGCCGATCCGGCGCAGCTTCAGCGTCTTGGCGTCCGTCAGCTTGTCGAGCGGGCGGGTGCTCACCACCATGTAAGAGGAGGGCTCGCGCGAATAGCTGCGGGCGTCGCGGTTGATCCAGATCCCCAGCGTCCGCTCCTTACGGCGGACGACGGCCGGGGTTTCGGGGCCCTGCAGCACGATCGCCAGATCGTATTTCCTGGTGCTGTCGAGCGGCAGGCGGTTGTTCTCGATGGTGCCGAAGATGACGATGTCGGCGCCGGTGAAGTTCGAGGTGATCTCGATCTTCTCGCTCGAAATGCCGGTGACGAGCTGTTCCGGCTTGTCCTGGGCGCGCGCGGGATCGGCGAGGAGCGCTAGCATGATTACCGCGAACAGACCCGCCGCGCGCCGCATCACATCGCCCCCGTATCGATCGAGAACAGCTCGGCGGGCTGGACGACGAGCTGGTAGCCGAGCCTCAGGCAGACCAGCAGCACCATGCCGCCGAGCAGCGCGCGCAGCTGTTCTCCGCGCAGCCGCTGGCCGAACTGGGCGCCGAATTGGGCGCCGACCACGCCGCTGACGATCAGGAACATCGCCAGCACAACGTCGATGGTCTGGTTGGTGATCGCCTGCAGGATGGTGGTGAAGGCGGTAACGAACATGATCTGGAAAAGCGAGGTGCCGATGACCACGTTGGTGGGCACCTTCAAGAGGTAGATCATCGCCGGGACCATGATGAAGCCGCCGCCGACGCCCATGATCGAGGCGAGGACGCCGACCATGCCGCCCAGCGCCAGCACCGGAATGACGCTGACATAGAGCCGCGAGCGGCGGAACCGCATCTTGAACGGCAGGCCGTGGATCCAGTTGTGCTGGCCGGGGCGGCGGATATCGGCCTTCTGGCCCTTGCTGACCCGGCGCAGCGCGGCGAGCGCCTCGATCAGCATCAGCGAGCCGATGATGCCGAGGAACAGCACGTAGCAGAGCGAGATGATCAGATCGAGCTGGCCGAGCTGGCGCAGCAGGCGGAACAAGAGGACGCCCAGAAGCGAGCCGACCAGGCCGCCGGCCATCAGCACGCCGCCGAGCTTGATGTCGACCGTCTTGCGTCTCAGATGCACCATGGCGGCCGAGAACGACGAGGCGACGATCTGGTTCGCCCCGGTCGCCACCGCCACGCCGGGCGGGATGCCGACGAAGATCAGCAGCGGCGTCATCAGGAAGCCGCCGCCGACGCCGAACAGGCCCGACAGGAAGCCGACCGCCGCACCCATCCCCAGAACCATGAAGACGCTGACGGGCAATTCAGCGATTGGCAGATAGATGTCCAAGGGCGACTCCGGACGGCGAAGGCTACGACGGTTCTGAATATTCCTTCAGACGTTAATGGCTGTGCGACAACGGCCGGACAATTGCCAATTCCGGTGAAAGGGTGGATCCATGCACCGGGCCGGCAAAAATGCGAATGTCATGGTCCCCCGGGGCGGCAGGACGGCCGTTCGCTGGCGGATCCGGCCTCGATTTCGACCGCCGGACCCTGCGTAGCAGAAAGACCCGTTTGCGGGGATTGTCAACGGCTGGCGGGCAAAAACTTATTAGAAAATGCTGATTTGCCAGCAAGCCGGTTTCCAAACCCGTTTTAAACCCCGTCTCCAACCTCTGGCCGGGGCGCCCGATCGGATCGTCCGGTCGGATCGGCCGATCAGATAGACGGACTCGCCAGCCGCTCGAGCAGCGCCTTGTCGACCCGGCCGGTTTCCGCCAGGCCTTCCTTGCGCTGGAAGGCGACGATGGCGCTGCGGGTCTTCGGCCCCATCTTGCCGTCCGCGGGACCCGGGTCGTAGCCGAGGCCGGTCAGCAGCGTCTGCGCCCTGGCCACCCGGTCCTCGGCCGACATCGTCGAGCCGGTCGCCGTTTCGGCCTTCGTCGCCATGGCCGATTTCTCCTTGGCCGCGCCGCCGGAACGGGAGGCGGAACTGCCGTCGTCGTCGCCCCATCCGCCCTCGGGCGGGGCGACGATATTGGCTTCGGCCGGCACCTTGATCCGGTGCCAGGTCTCGACCGCGAGGCGCGCGGTGGCGAGCGTCGAGCGGTCGAGCGCGTTTGCGATCTCGTCGCGCTTGGAGCCGGCGTCGCGATCGCCTTCCTTGGCCGCGATGGCGAACCACTTGTAGGCGGTGGCGAGATCCCGGCGGACGCCGAGGCCGCGGGTATAGAGGATGCCGGCATTGTACTGGCTGTCGCGGACGCCCCGGTCGGCGGCCATGGTGAACCACTTGGCTGCGGAGGCGAAATCGGGTTCGCCCATGGCGCCCTCGGCATAGAGCACGGCGAGATTGTGCATCGCCTTGGCGTTGCCGGCCTTGGCGGCGACCTCGTACAGACGCTGCGCCATCTTCAGGTCCTTGTCGACGCCCTTGCCCTTCTCGTACATGCTGCCCAGGCGATATTGCGCCGGCGCCAGGCCCCGCTCGGCGGCGCGGCTGTACCACAGCGCCGACTGGGTGAGGTTCTGCGGCACCTTGCGGCCGTCGGTAAAGCGGGCGGCGACCTCGAACTGCGCCGCCGGGTTGCCCTTCGCCGCGGCCATGCGCAGCTTGATCGAGCCGATCGCCTCGGGCGGCATCGCCACTTCACTGGTCGTGCCGCCGTCCATGCCCCTGTCGCTGTCGGCGCCAGTCTCAGTTTCTGTGCCGGTGGCCGGGGCGCGGGCCGTCTTCGTCGTCGCGTCGGTTTCGGAACCGGACGCCATCGGCCCGGTATCCGGCGTCTTCGCGGTTCCGCCGGCGCCTGCCGCGCCGGGCGGCGCGAAGGCGACGTCGGACCCGCCCGGCCCGGTGATTGCCGCGGGTTTCGAGGTCGTGGCGGCGGTGTCGGCGCCCTCGGGCCCGGCGCCGCCAGCCATGGGCTTGCCGCCGCCAGCCATGGGTTTGCCGCCGCCAGCCATGGGTTTGCCGCCGCCAGCCATGGGTTTGCCGCCGCCGGCCATGCTCCCGGACTCGCTCATGACGTCACGGCTCGCGCCGCCGGCGGCCCCTGAATCCATGCGCTTTTCTCCGCTCGCGGGCGCGCCGGAGGCGGTCGCTGCGCCCGACGAGGCCGGCGTCTTCGTGGTCGCGGCCACGGGCGCCTTGGCGGGTGCGGGTGTCTTTGGCGCGAGGAAGATCCTGTAGGCCTGCCAGGAGCCGAGCGCCAGGACCACGACCGCCGCCATCACCATCAGCGACTTGCGCAGGCCGCCGCTCTTGACCTCATTTTCCGGATCGCCGGGAAGCGGCGCGTCGTGCCGTTCGGGAATGATGCCCATGTCGCCGGCCGGCGCCGGCTCGACGGTCTCGGCGTGGCGCGGATCGAGTTCCGGTTCGTGGCGTTCGCTCTCGTGGCTTTCCTTGCCGTGCTCTTCGGCGTCGGTGTCCTTCTTGCGTTTGCGCGTCAGCCGCGCCTTCAGCCAGGAAGTCTTCTTGCCGGTGTCCTCTTCCGATTCGTCGCCCTGGGCCTGGGCGGCCGCGGCCTGTGCGGCGCGGCGGGCGGCGGCGATGAAATCGGCCTGCGAGGTCGACGCCTCGCCTGTTTCCCCACGTCTGGTCTCCCCATGTCCGGCTTCGTGATGTCCGGCTTCGTGATGTCCGGCGGGACGCGGCGTCCGCGTCATATCGGCGGGGCGGCGGGAGCCGGGTTCGAGCGGCTCGTTGGCGCCTTCGAGATGGAAGTGGTCCTCGATCCGTTCGCTCGACGGACGGGCTGAGGCCTGCCTGCCGGTTTCCGCGTCGTCCTGCGGGGAGAGGGCGGCTTCGAGGAACTGCGCGGCCTGGGCTTCCGGGTGCCGGTCGGCCGGTTCCGCCGCGGTCTGTTCCGCCGTGGTCCGGGCGGGCCGTGGCGGCCGCTCGGCCGGCGCGGCCGGTTCGGGCCTCGTCTGTTCGAGGCGCGCGACGATGGATTGCAGGGTGCCGTGCAGGGCTTCGATGCCGCCGCTGGTGCGCGCCTCGTTGTGGGCGGTGGTTTCGCGCAGGGCCGCGATCTCGGCATGCGCCTGACCGGCGAATTCCGACACCGCCTCGTGCGCCGCCGACCGGGCGGCTTCCGCGGCCTGCGAGCCGCTTTGCGAGATCTGCGTGGCGATCAGGTTGAGCTGGGTTTCCAGATGTCCCAGGTCCGGCGGGTTCTGGCTGCCGAGCGATCGCGTCAGCGCGTCGATCTGCGCTTCCAGGCCGGCGAGCGTCTCCGCTTCGTTGACCGGGGCCGCGGACTCCATCCGTTCGACGAGCCCGGCGAGCCGGGCCGTGAGGTCCTGATCCGGCTGCCCCGAGGCGACGATCTCCTGGCGGAGCTGGGCAATTTCCCGGTGTACCGCCTCGAGTTCGGGCGCCGGAACGCCGGCCGCGTGAAGCGCTTCGAGCCGCTCGGCGATCGCGGCGAGCGCCTCGCCGGTTTCGGGTGCGGCGAGGCCGTCGAGGCGGGCGGAGATTTCGTCGAGCCGGCTGTCGAGGCCGCTGTCTTGCGGCTGCCGCGTCGCGGTTTCGAGCCGCTCGATCGTTTCGGCCAGCCGCGCGTGCAGGTCGTGTCCCGGCTGACCGGCATCGGCGATCTCCTGCCGCAGTCCGGCGATTTCCCGGTGCAGCCCGGCGAAGTCCTCCGCCGAGCCGCCGCCGGAGGTCTGCAGCGAATCGAGCCTTTCGAGGATCGCGGCGAGCGCCTGCGTCAGTTCCGGCGCGGCCAGGGTGTCGAGGCGGAGGGAAATTTCGTTGAGGCGGCCGTCCAGAGCCTGCCAGGGCTCGAGATCGGTCTTGGCGACTGCCTCGCGCAGCTCCTGCATCTGCCCCTCGAGCCGCTTGAGGCCGTCGGCCTGGCCGGCGACCGCGGCGAGCAATTCGTCGTTGCCCGACGCCTGGTTCTGCTGGTCGAGATAGGCGACGATGGCGTCGACCTTCTTGGAAATGGTGTGGGTCTTGCGGTCGAGCTCGATCAGGGTCGGGCCGACATCGAGCGCGCCGATCGCCTCGCGCACCGTGCGGATTTCCGCCTCGAAGCTGCTCAGGTCGATCTCGGGCCGCTGCGCGGCGAGCTGGTCGATGCGGTTGGCGAGCGCGGTCACCCGGCCGTCGATGCGGTCGAAATGGTCCTGGCTCGGCAGTCCGTCGAGGCCGTGGCGGATTTCGGAAAGGGTGGCATTGATGCCCTGCAGCACCTGCGGGTCGCCGACGATGCGGCTCAGCCCGTCCATGCGCTCGACGATGTGGTGGTAGGCGTTTTCGAGCGAATGCAGCGCGCCGCCGATATTCTCCTGCAGCATGGTTTCGCGCAGTTCGGCGATCTCGGCCCGGATATCTTCGGCCGAGCGGGAATTTGCGGCCGTTGCCGGCTGGTTGGAGATCGCCTCGCGCAGCGCCGTGATGTCGTTGCGCAGGTTGCGCATCTCCGCGTTCTCGCCGCCGGCGTAGCGGGTCGCGTCGAGCCGCGCCATCAGCGTCTTGAAATGATCGTCGAGCCGCGCCTCCATCGCCGCCATGCCCTGGTGAGAGGGTGCGGCGCTCGCCTGCGGCGGCATCTGCGGCGGCGTCGGCGGCGTCGGCCTCCGGGGCGGTACGGGCGGTATCGGCGGTGCGGGCACCGGGGCCGGATCGTCCCGGTCGAGGGAGGATTGCCGCGAAGCGATCTCGCGGACCGAGCGGTCGAGCTCGGCGTCTCCGGCCGCGCTCCGGCGGGGTTGGGACGCCGGCTGGCGCGGGGTCAAGGTCGCGGGATGGGTCGTGGCTTCGCGGATCCGCTGGTCGAGGCGGTCGAGGGCGCGCAGGACCGATTCCGTCGACCGGGTCGGACCGGCGGCGGCCTGCGGCGATGTCGTCGCCGGAGACGAGCCGGGTCCTGCGGCGGTCAGGCTGTCTAGCCGTCCGGCGAGGTCGTCGAGCTTGCTGGACAGGGCGTCGAGCCCGGTCAATTGAGCGTGCGGTTGCCGCATGGGATTGGAGTTGCGCAAGGCGCCCTCCCTCTTTGGAGCCACATTCCTATGGCGGTACCTGACGCTACGACGGAGGGCCGTTCTGGCTTCCGTCCGCATACAGAAAATTCCCGCGCCGCCGCTTCGTCGCTTGCGGCGGGCGGGAACGGTCTGGTGTTGCGAATCCGCTCCCTTCGCCGGGGCTTCCGATCCGTCCGGGATCGGGCATGACCGGCGAACGCGGGACCGGGCGTAACGCCGTTCCGCACGCCGGAAGAGTTAATCTTTAGGGTAAATAACCGGTTAATCGGCAATGGCTCTCGCGTCGCTTTCTTCCGGTTTCGTTACCAAGGGGCAACCAACCGACGATAATTTGTCGCACCCCCTTCAAATCGCCCGGATTTCCCGGTATGTAGCCGATAGCAATTGACGTACGCGTAAGCTGTCTCGACATCCTCCCGCCTCATGGCGGCGCGCGCACGCCGTAACACACCCGATCCGGCGGATGCCGGAGTTCCGGACCCGTCCGGGACGATCGCGGTAAGATTTAAGGAACGACCCCATGGCGACAGATACTAGCGTCCTGGCCGCGACGACGCGCCGGACGAACGACAAGGACGGCGGCGCCGCCGAGACCAAGCAGCTCTACACGATCGGCGATCTCGCCAGGGAATTCGGCGTCACCCTGCGCACCCTGCGCTTCTACGAGGACAAGGGGCTGTTGAACCCGCGCCGCGAGGGCTTGGCCCGGCTCTATACCCGCCGCGACCGGGCCCGGCTGAAGCTGGTGCTGATGGGCAAGCGGGTCGGCTTCCCGCTGTCGGAAATCAAGGAGATGCTCGATCTCTACGATCTGCGCGACGGACAGGCGACCCAGCTTCGGGTGGCGCTGGAGCGGTTCGAGGGGCAGATCGCGCTTCTGAAGACCCAGAAGGCGGATATCGAACAGGCGATCGGCGAGTTGCAGCGCACGGTCGATATCGTCGGCGGCATGCTGAAGGAGAAGGAAGGGCGCGGCAGGAAACGCTGACCCGGGCCCGCCTTCGCGAGCGCCCGTCCGCCCATTCCGAAACTTTTCATTGCCCTGAGCCTGCCGGGGGACTATATAGCCATCGATCGACCTTACGTTTGCGTAAACGTAAGGTGCTTCTGAACTTCGACAGACACCAGACCGGAGGACCCAATGCCCACCTATCGCGCTCCCGTCGACGACACCATGTTCCTGCTCAACGAGGTCCTCGGCTTCGACCGCTACAACAACCTCCCCGGCTTCGAGGAGGCCACCCCGGACATGGTCGCCGCGATCGTCGCGGAGGGCGGAAAGTTCTCCGAGGAAGTGCTGCAGCCGCTCAACCAGGTGGGCGATCGCGAAGGCTGCACCCGCAACGACGACGCCTCGGTGACCACCCCGACCGGCTTCAAGGACGCCTATAAGACCTTTAGCGAGGCCGGCTGGATCGGCCTGCCGATTCCGCCCGAATATGGCGGCCAGGGCCTGCCCTCGACCCTGTCGACCATCGTCAGCGAGATGACGATTTCCGCAAATCTCGCCTGGTCGATGTATTACGGCCTGTCCATGGGCGCCATGGCGGCGATTCTCGCCCACGGCACCGAGGAGCAGAAGCAGCTCTACCTGCCGAAGATGGTTACCGGCGAATGGTCGGGCACCATGAACCTCACCGAGCCCCATTGCGGCACCGATCTGGGCATGCTGCGCACCAAGGCGACGCCGCAGGACGACGGCAGCTACAGGATCTCCGGCACCAAGATATTCATCTCCGCCGGCGAGCACGACATGACCGACAACATCGTCCATCTGGTGCTCGCCCGTATCGACGGCGCGCCCGACGGCGTCAAGGGCATTTCGCTGTTCATCGTGCCGAAATTCCTGCCCGACGGCGACGGCAATCCGGGGACACGCAACGGCGTCGAATGCGGCTCCATCGAGGAGAAGATGGGCATTCATGGCAACTCGACCTGCGTGATGAACTACGACAATGCTACCGGCTACCTGCTCGGCGAGGCCGACAAGGGCCTGCGCGCCATGTTCACGATGATGAACGAGGCGCGGCTCGGCGTCGGCGTCCAGGGCCTGTCCATGTCCGAGGTCGCCTACCAGAACGCCGCCGACTACGCCCGGGAGCGCATCCAGGGCCGCTCGATCTCCGGCACCAAGGCCAAGGACAAGCCGGCCGATCCGATCATCGTCCATCCCGACGTCCGCCGGGTGCTGATGACCCTGAAATCCTTCAACGAGGCCGCCCGCGCGCTCGTCATCTGGACCGCGATCCAGGGCGACATCGCCAACCGCTCCGACGACGAGGGGCTGAAGCAGGCGGCAGAGGATTTCATGGGTCTCATGACCCCTGTGGTGAAGGGCGTGCTCACCGATGTCGGCTTCGACAACGCGGTCAAGGCACAGCAGCTCTACGGCGGCCACGGCTACATCGCCGAATGGGGCATGGAGCAGTTCGTCCGCGACGCCCGCATCGCCATGATCTACGAGGGCGCCAACGGCATCCAGGCGCTCGATCTCGTCGGCCGCAAGCTGCCGCGCGACGGCGGCCGGGCGGTCCAGACCTTCTTCAAGGAGGTCGGCGGCTTCATCTCCGACAACAAGGACGACGAAGCGATGGCCCCCTATGTCGGGCCGCTGAAGAACGCGCTCGACAACCTGCAGAAGTCGACCATGTGGTTCATGCAGCACGGCCTCGCCAATCCCGACAATGCCGGCGCCGGCTCGATGGACTACATGCACCTGATGGGTCTGGTCGCGCTCGGCTATATGTGGGCGCGGATGGCCAAGGTCTCGCACGAGAAGCTTGCCAACGGCGCAAATGGCCGCGAAGATTTCTACAAGACCAAGCTGACCACGGGCCGTTTCTTCATGGAGCGGGTGATGCCGGAGGCCGATGCTCACTATGCGCGCATCTCCACCGGGTCGGACTCTATGATGGCGCTGGACGCGGAGGCGTTCTGAGCCGGTAACCGTCGGGAGGGAGGAGACAAGTGGCATCCAAGCGCCCATCCGCGCACTTGCCGCTGCCGAAGCGGTTCAACGCCAGTATGACCGAGGCCGCCTATGCGCGGCTTCGGGCGCTGAACTTGGACTACGGCCTGAGCAACAACTACCTGCTCACGGTGCTCCTCGAATATCTCGACGACTACGCCGACAAGGAGCGACTGGACGCCATCTTCCGCGATTTCATCGCCGAATACGGTGCGCCGGTTAAGGCCTAGGCCGACCAAAGGGGAGAATACCAGGAATGAGCGTATTGGACGTGCCGCGTCCGTCCTGGATGACGGAAGAGCTGGTGATGCTGGAGGATGCGGCCGGCCGCTTCTATGAGAAGGAGCTGGGCCCTCACTATGAGCAGTGGGAAAAGGACGGCATCGTCGCCCGCGAGGCCTGGGAGAAAGCCGGCGCCACCGGCCTGCTCTGCGCCTCCATGCCCGAGGAATATGGCGGCGCCGGCGGCACCTTCGCCCATGAGGCGGTGATCGCCGGCACCTTGTGCCGCATGGGCTTCGACGGCTTCGGCATCCCGCTCCACAACGCCATCGTCGCGCCTTACGTCGCCCATTTCGGCACCGAGGAACAGAAGCAGCGCTGGCTGCCCAAGCTCGCGTCCGGCGAGATGATCGGCGCCATCGCCATGACCGAGCCCGGCGCCGGCTCCGACCTGCAAGGTGTGCGCACCTCGGCGAAGCTCGACGGCAACGAATACGTCATCAACGGCCAGAAGACCTTCATCACCAACGGCCAGCATGCAAATTTCATCATCGTGGTGACCAAGACCGATCCCGCGATGGGCGCCAAGGGCACCTCGCTGATCGTGGTCGAGACCGACGAGGCCGAGGGCTTCCGTCGCGGCCGCAATCTCGACAAGGTCGGCCTCAAGTCGAACGACACCTCGGAGCTGTTCTTCGACGACGTCCGCGTCCCCACCGCCAACCTGCTCGGCACCGACGAGGGACAGGGCTTCGTGCAATTGATGACCGACCTGCCGCAGGAACGGCTGCTGGTCGGCGTTCAGGCGATGGGCATGATCGAGCACGCGCTCGCCGAGACGATTGCCTACGTCAAGGAGCGCAAGGCCTTCGGCAAGGCGATCATCGATTTCCAGAACACCCAGTTCAAGCTCGCCGAGGCCAAGACCGAGGCGACCGTGGCCCGGGTGTTCCTCGACCATTGCATCGAGCGCCATCTCAAGGGCGAGCTCGACACGGTGACCGCCTCGATGCTGAAATACTGGATCACCGATCTGCAGTGCAAGATCGTCGACGAATGCCTGCAGCTTCATGGCGGCTACGGCTACATGAACGAATTTCCCATCGCCCGCATGTACCAGGACGCCCGCGTGCAGCGGATCTACGCGGGCACCAATGAAATCATGAAGGTCGTGATCTCCCGCTCCCTGTGACCGGGATCCGATCCAACGAGGAGGCTAGGCTCAAAATGGCTGACGCATTTATCTACGACCACGTTCGCACCCCGCGCGGACGCGGCAAGAAGGACGGTTCGCTGCACGAGGTGACCGCCCCGGAACTGGCCGCCACCGCGCTGCGCGCGATCCGCGACCGCAACGAGCTCGACACCAAACAGCTCGACGACGTCATCCTCGGCTGCGTCGACCCGGTCGGCGAGGCGGGCGGCGACATCGCCCGCGCGGCGGTCTTCGCCGCCGGCTACGACAAGCAGGTGCCCGGCATCCAGGTCAACCGCTTCTGCGCCTCCGGCCTCGACGCGGTCAACACCGGCTCGGCCCAGGTGATGTCCGGCCAGCACGACATGGTCATCGCCGGCGGCGTCGAATCCATGAGCCGCATCGGCATGGGCGCGTCGGGCGGCGCCTGGATGGTCGACCCGCAGATCGCTCTGCCCGGCTATTTCATGCCCCAGGGCATCTCCGCCGACCTGATCGCCACCAAATACGGCTTCTCCCGCGACGACGTCGACGCCTATGCGGTGGAAAGCCAGCGCCGCGCGGCCGAGAGCTGGGCGGAGGGCCGCTTCGACAAATCGGTGGTCCCGGTCAAGGACATCAACGGCCTGACCATCCTCGCGCGTGACGAGCACATGCGGCCCGAAACCGACATGCAGTCGCTCGCCAGCCTCAACGCCTCCTTCGAGGCGATCGCGGCCATGGGCGGCTTCGACGCGGTGGCGATCCAGGAGCATCCGAGCGTCGAGAAGATCACCCATGTCCATCATGCCGGCAACTCGTCGGGCATCGTCGACGGCGCCGCCGCGGTGCTGATCGGCAACAAGGAGGCGGGCGATGCCAACGGGCTGAAGCCGCGCGCCCGCATCAAGGCGTTCTGCAATATCGGCTCCGAGCCGGGCATCATGCTGACCGGTCCGGTCGACGTCACCCGCAAGCTGTTCAAGCGCACCGGCCTGACGGTGGACGACATCGACCTGTTCGAGCTCAACGAGGCCTTCGCCTCCGTCGTGCTGCGCTACCAGCAGGCGCTCGGCATTCCGTCGGACAAGATCAACGTCAATGGCGGCGCCATCGCGCTCGGCCATCCGCTGGGCGCCACCGGCGCGATGATTCTGGGCACCGTGCTCGACGAACTCGAGCGCCGCGACCTCAACACCGCGCTGGTGACGCTATGCATCGGCGCCGGCATGGGCACCGCCACCATCATCGAACGGGTCTGACGATGCCGAAGATCGACATCGACTCTGTCGAGAAGCATCCCTCCGATTTCCCCGGCGCGCTCCGCGAGCAGCTTCAGGGCCGCTGGCGCCAGCCGCTGGGGGACGCGGTCGGCCTCGACCAGTTCGGCGTCAATCTGTGCACCATCGCCCCGGGCGCCCGGTCGGCCTTCAACCACTGGCACGAGAGCGAGGACGAGCTGATCTACGTGCTCTCCGGCAATCTCGTGCTGGTCGAGGGCGACACGGAAACCCCCATGGGACCGGGCGACGCCGCCGGCTTCAAGGCCGGCGTCGCGGTCGGCCACCATTTCGAGAACCGTTCGTCGGAAACCGCGCTGCTGCTCGAAGTCGGCACGCGGGCGCAGGGCGAACGCTGCCAATATCCGGGCATGGACCTGCTCGTCGAAACCGTCAACGGGACGGCGCGGGTCACGACGCTTTCCGGACACCCGATCACCGAATGACCGCGCGCGGTCGGAAGGATTGAACAACCATCATGAGCACCTACGACAACTTCACCATCGAGATCGACGGCGACGGCATCGCGCTCGTCACCTGGGACATGCCGGACCGGTCGATGAACGTCTTCACCCAGGACGTGGTCGACGAGGTCGACCGGATCGTCGACGACACCACAGCCAATGACGCGGTCAAGGGCGTGGTCGTCACCTCGGGCAAGAAGACCTTTTCCGGCGGCGCCGATCTCAAGAGCCTCGAGACCCTTCTCGGCACCTTCAAGAAAATGCGCTCGGAGCTCGGCGAGGAAGCGGCGATGAGCCAACTCTTCGACGGCTCCCGCCGCATGTCGCAGATCTGGCGCAAGCTCGAGACCTGCGGCAAGCCGTGGGTCTCGGCCATCAACGGCACCTGCATGGGCGGCGCGTTCGAACTGTCGCTCGCCTGCCACGGCCGCGTGATCGTCGACGACGACAAGGCCAGGGTCGGCCTGCCCGAGGTCAAGGTCGGCCTGTTCCCCGGCGCCGGCGGCACCCAGCGGGTGATGCGCATGACCGAGCCCCAGGGCGGCCTGATGATGCTGATGCAGGGCCAGCACCTGAAGCCCGCGAAGGCCAAGAGCATGAAGCTGGTCGACCAGGTCGTCCCGGCCGCCGAGCTGATCCCGGCGGCCAAGAAGATGATCCTCGACGGCCTCAAGCCGGTCCAGCCCTGGGACCAGAAGGGCTTCAAGGCGCCCGGCGGCCGCATCCATTCGCCCGCCGGCTACCAGTTCTGGCCGGCCGCCACCGCGCTCTACCGCAAGATGACCTACGACAATTATCCGGCGGCCCGCGCCATCCTGAAATCGGTGCATGACGGCTTGCAGCTTCCCATGGACCTGGCGCTGCAGGTCGAATCCCGCCAGTTCGCCCATATCCTGCAGACCCCGGAAGCGGCGGCGATGATCCGCTCGCTGTTCGTCAACATGCAGGACCTCAACAAGGGCGCCCGCCGTCCGGCCGGGGTGCCGGAGAGCAACCTGAGGAAGGTCGGCATTCTCGGCGCCGGCTTCATGGGCGCCGGCGTCGCTTATGTCACCGCGATGGCCGGCCTCGAGGTGGTGCTGCTCGATCGCGACATCGAGGCGGCGGAGAAGGGCAAGGCCCATTCCGACATCCTCATCTCCGGCCGCATCAAGAAGGGCCGGGCGACGGAAGCGCAGAAGGAAGACCTCCTCAACCGCATCAAGCCGACCGCCGACTATGCCGATCTCGCCGGATGCGACCTCGTCATCGAGGCCGTGTTCGAGGATCGCGACATCAAGGCGACGGTGACCAGGGCGACCGAAGCGGTGCTCGGCGAGGACGCGATCTACGCCTCCAACACCTCGACCCTGCCGATCACCTCGCTCGCCGAAGCCTCGGCCCGGCCCGACAAGTTCATCGGCATCCACTTCTTCTCGCCGGTCGACAAGATGATGCTGGTCGAGATCATCATGGGCGGCAAAACGCAAGACAAGGCGCTGGCCGTGGCGCTCGACTATGTGCGCGCGATCAGGAAGACCCCGATCGTCGTCAACGACAGCCGCGGCTTCTACACCTCGCGCGTGGTTGGCACCTATATCAACGAGGGCCACGCCATGCTGGCCGAGGGCGTGCCCGCCGCGATGATCGAGAATGTCGCCAAAATGGCCGGCATGCCGGTCGGCCCGCTGTCGCTCAACGACGAGGTCGCCGTCGACCTTTCCTGGAAGATCATCCAGGCGACCGCCAAGGACATGGGCGACGCCTATGTACAACGGCCGCAGGACAAGCTGATCCAGACCATGGTCGAGGATCTCGGCCGGCTGGGCCGCAAGAACGGCAAGGGCTTCTACGACTATCCCGAGGGCGGCAAGAAGCACATCTGGCCGGGCCTCGCCGATCTGGTCGGCGTCGAGCAGGACGCGGACGAGATCGACATCGAGGAGCTCAAGCACCGCTTCCTCGCCATCCAGGCGCTGGAGACGGCCCGCTGCTTCGAGGAGGCCGTGCTGACCGATGTCCGCGAGGGCGATGTCGGCTCGATCCTCGGCTTCGGCTTCGCGCCCTATTCCGGCGGCACGCTGAGCTATATCGACGGCATGGGCACGGCGAAGTTCGTCGCCCTGTGCGAGGATCTCGCCGCCAAGTACGGCGACCGCTTCAAGCCCAACCGCCAGCTCGTCGAGCTGGCCCAGGCCGGCGAAACCTATTACGGCAAGTTCCCGCCCGAAGGCGCGGTGGAAGCCGCCGCCTGACGGCCCTCCGACAAGGCCAGACGATGGAAAAGCCGGCCTCGCGCCGGCTTTTCTCGTTTCGAGTTGCCTTCGAGGGTTCAAAGCCGGCTAACTGTCCGTTCCGGTTCGTCCGGGCAACCGCCATGTCCGCCTCTCGCGCGCCGGTCGGGACCGTGGCAGGAATTCCATGTCGCCGGTCGCGTCGAAGCTCGAGCGGATTCCGACAAGTGCGCTGTTGTCGGCGAGCCAGTGCTCGGCAGCCTGCCGGCCGAGGGCGTGCAGATGCAGGATGAAGCCCCGCTCCGCGTTCATCTTCGACGACGCCGAAAACGGTTCGAGCCCGACATCGGCGTCGATGCGATGGATGCGTAGCGGCCGGAAGCCGGCGGGCATCTTCGCCCCGCTCTTGAGCATCGAGGCGACGAAGCTCAGCGCGCGAAGTTCCCGTTGCAGGGAGGCGTTGAAGGTAATCTCGTCGACACGATCCGCGATTTGCCGCGCCGATCGCGGCGTTTCCGCCCGGCGCACGGGGTTGAGTTGCACCAGTATGACGTCATCGGCCTGACTTTCGAAAAGATAGGGGAACAGGACCGGGTTGCCGGCATAGCCGCCGTCCCAGTAGTCGTCGCCGTCGATCTCCACCGCCTTGAACAGGTGCGGCAGGCAGGTCGAGGCCAGCACCGCGTCGGCGGTCGTCTCGCTATTGCGGAACACTCTGAGCTTGCCGTCGCTGACCCTGGTGGCGGAGATGAACAGCTTCTGCCCGCTCGCCTGCCGGATGCGTTCGAAATCGATCAGCTCCGCCAGCACCCGGCGCAACGGATTGATGTCCATCGGGTTGAAGTCGTAGGGCGAGACGAAGTGGGAAACGAAGTCGAACCACACCTTGCCCGGCGAATTGTCGAGCGACCAGTCGCCGAGCCAGACATTCAGCGGCGAACGCTTGAACGGGCTCAGCCGCGCCTGCTCCGCCACCGCCGACCAGAGTTGCCGCAGGCGCTCGCGGGCACCTTCCGACCCGGCTTCCGCGTGGCCGTCCACCACAGCCGCGGCATTGATCGCACCGGCGCTCGCTCCGGTGATGCCGGCGATTTCGAACAGGTCTTCCTCGAGCAGCCGGTCGAGCACGCCCCAGGTATAGGCTCCGTGGGCGCCGCCGCCCTGCAGCGCCAGGCTGACCCTCTTGCGTGGTCGCGTCATGAACAGGCTCCATTTCGGATAATCGGTGCCCCCGCATGGATAATCGCGGAGGCCGAAGCCTCCCCGGCGAACGGAATGCGAGCCTATTCCGACCTCAGCTCCGCCGTTGCCGCTGCCGTTCGCGCTCGAGTGCCGATTCGTAGGCGATGCCCGGTATTGCACTGCGGTAGATTCGCAGATCGGCGAGCGTTCGATCCGACAAGGCGCGGAGCTCGTTGACCGATTTCATATAGTCGCGATAGAACAGCCACGACCTGCCGATCGCTTGGATTTTCATGGTTAACCATTTGAAAAACATTGCAAACGGGGAGGCGCTTTGCGCGAATTTCATCGTCGCCATCATTTTGTTCCTTTACCGAAATATTGCGTTGCAATAGATTGCCTATTGCAGTGCACAATCTATGGGAGGACGGCGGCGTTGGTAGGCGGGCTACGGTCACAGCGGGTGTGACCGTCCTGCAAAGCAGGAGACACGGACGGTGGATCTCCCCAGTCAGATGGTCTTGTTCGCCAAGGTGGTGGACGGCGGCAGCTTTTCGGCCGCCGCCCGGTCGCTCGACCTCTCGCCCTCCTCGATCAGCCGACAGATCGCACAGCTCGAGGACACGCTCGGCCTGCGGCTGCTCAATCGCACCAATCACGGCATTTCCACCACCGACGAGGGCTGGCAGTTCCTCAAGCGCTGCCAGGTGGTCGCCAGCGAGGTGTTCGAAGCCAAGGCGCTGCTCGATTCCCTGAGCGGACGCCCGACCGGCCGGCTCAGGCTGGCCTCCACCGTCGCCTTCGGAAACGTCCAGCTCCTGCCGGTGCTGCCGCGTTTCCTGTCGGAAAACCGCGAGGTCTCGCTGTCGCTGCACCTGACCGACGAGACCGTCGATTTCGGCTCCGACGACGTCGATGTGGCGATCCGGTTTTCCGAGCAGCTCGACGACCAGAACCTCATCGTCCGCAAGCTCGCCCGCAACCGGCATGTGCTGGTCGCGTCTCCGGGCTACGTGCTAGAGCACGGCTTGCCGGGTGCGCTGGCCGACCTCGCCGGCCATACCTGCCTGACGCTGACCACCGCGCCGGACTGGAACAGCTGGGTTCCTCCGGGAACCGAGGCCGGAAGGCAGGTCTTTCAGGCAAGTTCCGCCGACGCCGTCTATCACGCCGCCCTTGCCGGCATCGGCAT
>Ga0070729_10003772_pt1 | contig 17137 bp, 16 predicted proteins | sample tdDd472_FD_66725 | JGI IMG/M metagenome (GOLD analysis project Ga0070729, IMG submission 66725) | Marine sediment microbial communities from the Atlantic coast under amendment with organic carbon and nitrate - tdDd47.2 | ecosystem: Environmental > Aquatic > Marine > Coastal > Sediment | place... | reverse complement strand
CGGCGCGTTCCCACGCAGCGATATTTTGGCGCGCGGCGTCCAGGGCCGCCTCTTCCTTACCCATGTGGTGTGTCAACGCGCCACAACAGCCGACGCCTTCAGCTTCGAAGACCTCGCACCCCAGGCGCGTCATCAGGCGGGCGGCGGCACGGTTGATGCGTGGAGCCAAGACCTGTTGCGCACACCCCGGCAGCACCGCGATGCGTTTGCGCACGACGCCTTCGGGATGGGTGGTCGTCACCGGATCGGCAGGCGGCAACTGCGCCGGAGCCATAGTCATCATGCCCTTGAGCCGTCCCGGCATCAGGACGCTCAACGGCCCGGCCCAGCGCGCACCGATCAACGACAGTCGAAACAATCCCGGCTTCGGCAACACCCACGCCAGCAGGCCGCGCAAAGCGCGTTCGCCCAAGGGCCGCTTGTAGGTCTTTTCGATATAGACCCGGGCATGATCGACCAGATGCATGTAATCGACCCCGGACGGACAGGTGGTCATGCACGACAAGCAACTGAGGCAGCGGTCGACATGCTTCACCGTCGTTTCAGGCGCGGGCATCTCGGCTTCCAGCATGTCCTTGATCTGGTAGATACGCCCGCGCGGGCTGTCCAACTCATCGCCCAACACCACATAGGTCGGACACGTCGCCGTACAGAACCCGCAGTGCACGCAGGTGCGCAGGATATCGTTGGCGACCTTAATGGGGGCTTCGTGAAGCTGTTTGTCGGTAAAACGTGTTTCCATCGATTAAGCCTCACATGCGACCGGGATTGAGAATGCCATGCGGATCGAACCCGGCGCGCACCCGCCTCGTCAGGGCGGCAACACCGTCGTCCTGGGGATGGAACACCGGAACACGGGCGCGCACCTCATCCGGCGCGCGCATCAGCGTGGCATGACCGCCGTTCAATGCGGCGCGCACGCCGTCGGCATCGACAAGCGGTTGCGTCATCCAGATCAAGCCACCGGCCCAGTCAAAATAGTGTTCACCGTTCATCAAGCTTTCCACAACCCGTGGTCCATCACTGGGCGCGACGGAAATGCGCCATAGCGGATCATCTTGAGACAACAGCTTGACATCACGAATTTCACGCCAGAGCCGAAGGGTGTTGTGGGTGTGCAGCTCTTCGATCTCACCGTGCACACACAATGCATCGCGCAAGGCGACACAGCGCGCCTCAACGGACGGCGCGGGACCTTCGACGCGCACCGCGGTGACGCCAACGCCGGCGGCACTCACATACGACACGCCCGAGCGCGCCGCGATGTCTGGCGGCAGGTGCGCCACCGCTGTAACTTCATAGGGACTGTTTTGCGCATCACGCATGGCACGGCCGGGATCAGGTGCGCCAAACACCAACACGGTGCGGCATTTTTCCGGACGCGGCAGAACCTTAAACGAAATGTCCGTCAGCACCGCCAATGTCCCCATGGAACCGGCCATCAGTTTGGTCAGATCGAAACCGGTGACGTTCTTGACCACGCGCCCGCCCGATTTGAATTCTTCACCGCGACCGCTAACGGCATGAAAACCCAACATGTGATCGCGCGCAGAGCCGACTTGGGGGCGGCGTGGCCCGGCCACCGCTGATGCGAACAGTCCCGCCACGGTTCCGCCTTCGGTCCCGTAGATGTGATCCGTCGCCCACGGTTCGAACGCCAGCATTTGGCGGGCCTCATCCAGCGCGGTTTGCACCTCGGACAACGGCGTCCCCGCCTTGGCCGTCATGACCAGTTCTTCGGGCTCGTACAGGGTGATGCCGCTCAATCCCGAGAGATCGAGCACGCCGTCCGTATCCATCGGCGCACCCAAGCCACGCTTGGTGCCGTGTCCGACGATCTCCAATGTCTTGGCATTGCCCGAAATCGCCCACTGCACGGCTTCGAGAACTTCTGCTTCCGTTTCCGGTTTGAAAATTTCGCTCATGCTCGCCTCAGAACCGGGGGATATCGGGGAACGGCAATTGGCCGTCCTTGACGTGCAAGCGGCCCAACTCGGCACAGCGGTGCAGCGTCGGAAAAACCTTACCGGGATTCAGCAAGCCCGAACCGTCAAAGGCGCATTTCAAGCGTTGCTGTTGCTTGAGGTCGTCTTCGCTGAACATCTCCCCCATCAGGTCGCGCTTTTCAACACCGATACCATGTTCGCCTGACAGCACACCACCAAACTCGACGCACAGCTTCAAGATGTCGTGGCCGAAGGATTCAGCCTTATCCAACTCACCCGGCTGATTGGCATCGTAAAGAATAAGAGGGTGCAGGTTGCCGTCGCCCGCATGGAACACGTTGGCGACGCGCAGCCCGTAATGCGCCGACAGCTCGTTCATGCGTGTCAACACATCGGGTAAACGGTGACGCGGGATGGTTCCGTCCATGGTCATGTAGTCGGGTGAAATGCGTCCGACGGATGGAAACGCCGACATGCGGCCTTGCCAGAACTGGGCGCGCTCGGCTTCGTTTTCACTAATGCGCAGGAAGGTGGAACCGACGCTTTCACCGATTTCGCGCACCCGCTCGGTCAGATAATCCACTTCCGCTTCCGGCCCATCAAGCTCCACGACCAGCAGGGATTCCACATCCAGGGGATAACCGCTATCGACAAACTTCTGCATCGCGTCGATGGCAAGCTTATCCATCATCTCCATCGCGCCCGGAATGATGCCTGAGCCGATGATCCTGGCGACGCATTCGCCGCCCGCCTCGACGCTGGGGAATCCGACCAACAGTGCCTTCGCACACGCCGGTTTTTTGAGAATACGCACGGTGACTTCGGTGATGATGCCGAGCAATCCTTCCGACCCGGTGATCGCGCCCAACAAATCCAGACCGCCCGCATCCATATGCTTACCGCCGATGCGAATCACTTCACCGTCCATCAGGACCATTTCCACGCCCAACACATTGTTGGTGGTCAGGCCATACTTCAGGCAGTGCATGCCACCAGCATTTTCAGCAATATTGCCGCCGATGGTGCACGCAATTTTCGACGATGGATCGGGTGCGTAGTAATACCCTTCATCTTCCACCGCATCGCTGATGGCGCGGTTGGTTACGCCCGGCTGCACAACCACGGCGCGGTTATCGTAATCCATATCCAGGATACTCTTGAACTTACCCAGCCCGACGGTCACCGCGTCCGCCAACGGCAACGCACCGCCCGACAGGCCGGTGCCCGCACCGCGCGGCACGATTTTCACGCCCAGTTCATGACACGCCTTCAACACTTGCGAGACCTGTTCGGTCGTTTCCGGAAGTACCACGACCATGGGCAATTGCTTGTAGGCCATAAGACCATCGCAATCGAAGGCCTTGAGCTCGTTCTCATCGACGATCACGCCTTCGCCGGGCACGATGGCGCGCAGGCGCCCGATGATTTCACCGCGTCTTTGAATGGTGGCCGCATCGGGGATAGGCATTTTCATTGTGCGGGCTCCTGTTCGGCTTGGCGGGCCTTGCGTTGTTCAGATAGGTCCTGTGTATCGGACCAAAAGTCTTTTACGGCATCGGTTAAGCGTTGTCCGTCTTCATCCTTGGCCGTCAGCGCGATGCCCAACCAGATCAGTACGGTTACGACGATGGCGATCTTGAAGACGTTTGCAACACGGTCACGCACCATGAACTGCTTGAGGAGGGCGCGGTTCTTCGCATAGGCCTCCATCACCCAGACGATGGCGACGAAGGGGGCGCGAAAGTAAGCCCTAAAGCCGGTGTTCCGTGCGTTCATTCCATTTTCTCCACCACCACCGCATCACCCGGTTTCACCCGTGCGCAGTGCGTGACGCCCCCCTCCACATGTGCCCAGATGTTGGCGGCGGAGGCCAAGCGCAACTCATTGCCTTGGGAAACCGGGGTTGGACCATAGGGGATGGCAATGCAGTTGCCTGCCAGCCAGAAGGCCACCTCACCCGGATCCAGCACATCGCGGGCATCATTTTCGTGCTCACCAATCACGGGGGTGTCAAAATACACCTCATCTCCCCAAGTTTGCGCCACACTGGCAAACGGTAGCGCCGCGCAGATCGCGTCCGCCGTCGGCGTATCCAACAGTGACAACGTCAAAACCACATCGCCCATAGTGAGTTTGACCTTACGCATTTTCGCCCCCTTCAATCAGGATGGCGCGGAAATCATTGACGTTGGTCAGCGTCGGCCCGCGGATCACCAGATCGCCTAAGGTCTCAAAATAGGCATAGGCATTGTTGGCCGACAGATACGCCTTGGCGTCCGGCTCGCGTTCCAGCGTGTCCGGGCCAATGACCGCCCCGGCATTGTCTTCGGAGCCGTCGATGCCGTCCGTGTCACACGCGATGGCATGAACGCCTTGCAATCCATTCAACGCCACGGCCATGGCGAGCAAAAATTCCGTGTTGCGTCCACCGCGTCCGCCTTTGCCGCGGATCGTCACAGTGGTCTCGCCACCCGACAAGACCACCGCCGGGGCCGAGACGGGTTGACCATGGGAAACGACCTGTTGGGCGATGGCGGCGTGCACCAACGCCACATCGCGGGCCTCACCTTCGATGCGATCGCTCAAGATCATCGGTGTGTAGCCCGCCTCTCGCGCCGCAGCGGCCGCAGCTTCGAGTGATTTTTGTGGCGTGGCGATCAGGATGTTTTCAACCTTGTCGAAGCGCGCGTCACCGGGCTTCGGCGTTTCGTCGGGGGCATGCCGCAAAAGTTCCCGCACAGCCTTCGGAACGGCCATTTGATATTTATCGATAATCGCCAAGGCATCGGCGTACGTTGTCGGATCCACCACCGTAGCGCCGGATGCGATGGATGATAAGTCGTCGCCCGGCACGTCGGATATTGTCAACGCCACCACGCGGGCCGGATGGCACGCCATCGCCAAACGTCCGCCCTTGATGGCGGAAAGGTGCTTGCGCACGCAATTCATTTCCGTAATCGTCGCCCCACAAGACAACAACTCCGCCGTTACGGCTTGCTTGTCAGCCAACGTAATGCCGTCGGCAGGCAGCGACAGCAGTGCAGAGCCCCCGCCCGAGATCAGGCACAACACCAAGTCGTCTTCACTGAGGTTTGAGACAGCCTCTAGGATACGCTTCGATGCATCGACGCCCGCTTGATCCGGCACCGGATGACTCGCTTCCAGAACCTCGATCCGTTGCGTCGGGACGCTGTGACCATAACGCGTCACCACTACGCCTTCCAAGAGACCATCCCAATTTTGCTCGACCGCCCGCGCCATGGCTGCGGATGCCTTACCCGCGCCGATCACCACCGTGCGCCCTATAGGCTTGGGCGGCAGATGCGCGGCGATACAGGCGTCCGGTTGCGCCGCGCTCACGGCGGCGTCGAACATATCGTGCAGCAATTGGGTTGGGGCGGTCCTGCTCATAGTTCGATTATGCCCGTTTTCAGGCTTCACGCCACCTCATGATCGGCAAGGCGTTCCAGCGCCTTGACCATGGCCGAATGATCCCACCCTGCACCACCGGCGGCGCTGCACGCATTGAAAAGTTCCTGCGCCATGGCGGTATTTGGCAAAGCCACGCCCAGTTCACGGGCCGATTGCAAGGCGAGGTTCAAGTCTTTCTGGTGCAATTCAATGCGAAAGCCCGGATCAAAGGTGCGCTTGATCATGCGCTCGCCGTGCACTTCCAAGATTTTTGAAGACGCAAAACCGCCCATCAATGCCTCGCGCACCTTGGCCGGATCGGCCCCGGCCTTGGAGGCGAACAACAAGGCTTCGCTGACCGCTTCGATGTTCAATGCGACAATGATCTGGTTGGCGACCTTGCAGGTTTGACCAGCCCCATTTTCTAAGCCGACCAAGGTGATGTTCTGGCCCATCAAATCGAACAACGGTTTGGCGCGATCAAATGCGTCTTGCGGACCGCCTACCATGATGGTGAGCGCTGCGTTTTTCGCCCCTACTTCACCGCCGGAGACCGGCGCATCCAGGTACGACGCCCCCAGCGCATTGATACGCTCGGCAAAGGTTTGGGTCGCTGTGGGTGAGATCGAGCTCATATCGATCACCAGCTTATCGCCCGACAGGCCATTGGCGATGCCATCGTCATCGAACAACACACTTTCCACATCTGGAGTGTCGGGGACCATGACGATGATCACATCAGCCTTTTGCGTCGCTTCGGTGGCGCTGGCGCATTCCACCGCGCCGCCATCGAGCAACTCGGCGGGAATATCCTTGGAGTGTTTGACGACGAACAGCTCATGGCCGCCTTTTTGCAGGTGTCCCGCCATGGGACGGCCCATGATGCCCAGACCGATAAATGCGATTTTCGCCATTGTTTCAACCTCCCTTTGTTGTGTTTCGGATCAGCGTTTGAGATACGCATCCGCCCACCCCAGACCGCCAAGCGTGGTATCGGCGGGGATATACTCGCAACCAACCCAGCCCTGGTAACCGATCGCATCCAGGTGCGAGAGCACGAACGGATAGTTGATTTCCCCAGTGCCCGGCTCATGACGGCCTGGGGTGTCGGCGATCTGAACATGACCGATACGATCAATGAACTTCGATAGCGTCGGAGCGATATCCCCTTCCATCACTTGGGCGTGATACACGTCATATTGCAGGGCGATGTTGTCCGCACCGACATCCTCAATAATGTAGAATGCCTGAAGACTGTAGTTCAGGTAGTAGCCCGGCATGTCACGGGTATTGATGGGCTCGATCAAAAGTGTGATGCCCTGCTCTTTCAACCGCTCCGCCGCGTAGGCGAGATTGTTCACATACGTCTCACGGATTTCACGGGGGCCAAATCCTTCCGGGATCAGGCCCGCCATAGCGTGAATGCGCTTGCACCCCAGAGCCCTGGCATAGGTCAGCGCCAAGTCCACGCCCGCTTTGAACTCATCGGTACGGTCTGGCAAGCACGCCAAGCCCCGCTCACCGGCGGCCCAGTCGCCCGGCGGCATGTTGAACAGCACTTGGGTCAACCCAGATGTATCCAAACGTCGGCGAAGATCGTCGGCTTCGCAAGCATACGGGAACAGATACTCGACGCCCTTGAAGCCAGCCGCACCGGCCGCTTCAAACCGGTCGATAAAATCGATCTCGTTGAACATCATGCTGAGATTGGCTGCCAGTTTGGGCATTCGTTACTCCGCTCAAATCGCCAAAAACGAAAGACCACGCATACCGGGCGCGGCTCCCGTCCACAATAAAAATGATATTGATTTCCGTATTTCGGAAACAAATGCAGATCCTTTGCAGAACAAGTGACTGGCATGTTTCCACACAGTGAAATTATGATCAGCCTGTGACCATTTTGTTTGTCTTTCGCCACCCCAGTTCGTACATGTGAACAGGCAATCATTTTCAGGAGGCGGACCGTGCTCACCATCAAACGCTTGGCATACGAAGACGCACAGATCCTCATCAAAGGGGCCGAGGCCAAGGCCCGCGAAATCGGCGTACCCATGTGCATCGCCGTGGTCGATGAGTCCGGTTTCTTGATTGCATTTCAACGCATGGACGGCGGCAAACCGCTGTCGACGACCTTGGCCCAGGACAAGGCGCACACCGCGGCGATCTCGTTCAAGAGCACGCAGGCCTACAATGAAGCGTGCGTACCCGGTAATTTGGCCTTCGGCATTCACACATCCGCGGGCGGACGGTTTTCCACCGTCGGCGGCGGCGTGCCGATCCACATTGACGGTGCCCTGGTCGGTGCCATCGGCTTGTCGGGCGGCGCCCCCACCCAAGACATCGAATGCGCCGAGGCCGGTATTGCCGCGTTCATGGAAACGCACGGTTCGTCCTCTCCAAATTCGGTTTAACTCCGACAACTTTAGTTCTGGTACGACATCGGCTTGTTGTTCGGCACCATGCCGCCCAGTTCAATCGTGATGTGCGCAGCCGTCTCTTTGACCATGCGTCCCAAAACGGGGAATTGGTCGTCGCCGATCCGCGCACGCGGACCGGACAACGACACAGCGGCTATGGGCACGCCCTCCTCGTCGTATATGGCCGAGGCCACACATCGCAAACCGACGCAGTGTTCTTCATCGTCGCGTGCGTAGCCGTTCTTGCGCGCCTCACCAACTTCCTTACATAAGGCGTGCTGATCGATCACGGTGTTGTCCGTGGCGCGTTCGAACTCGCGCATCTGGATGAATTTTTTGGCCTTGACCTCATCCATACCCGCCAACAGAGCCTTGCCCACGGCAGAGCTGTGGAACGGCACGCGCGAACCGGGCTTGGCCTGCACGCGCATCATCTGACGGCATTCGACCTGGGCCAGGTAAATGCACTCTCCCTGGTCGGCGACCGCCAAGTTCGTCGTTTCACCGCTTTGTTCCATAAGCGTTTTCATATACGGGCGAGAGGTGGCGATGATATCGCGGGAGCGTTCAAACGCATTGCCGATGATAAACGCCTGCACGCCCATCTTCCACAGCGATTGCTGTGTGTCGTAGCGCACATAGCGTTCGTGCTGCAGCGTCGTCAGCAAACGATGCGTCGTCGACATGGGCAAGCTGGTGCAATCTGAAATTTCCGTCATGGTCATACCGGCTTCATCCTCGGCAATGACATTCAGGATTGACAGCGCACGGCACAGGGATTGGACCTGACCACTGCTCTCCACCTTATTGGTCGGCGGCTTTTTTATGCGTGCTTTGCGTTTTGTTTGTTTGATCATTGAGCCCACACCCTTGTTCGTCACTCACAGCTGTTTTTTCACTCTTGTTTTTTCCGCAGGGTGAAAGCCTAGCGCAATACACCTACGCAACCATCAAAAGAGGGTATGATTTCCACAACACCCTACTTTCATTGCAGAGGCCAAGATCATGCCCCCAACTCAGTGCGGTTCCACTTCACTTTCATTATCCGACGTCCGTATCGGGTTCATCGGTTTGGGGCTAATGGGTAAGCCCATGGCCCTCAATCTTCACAAAGCCGGCGCGCGAATGACGATCCACAATCGCTCTCAAGGCGTAGTCCAAGACCTCGCCACCGTTGGCATGACCCCAGCCGCAACACCCGCCGAAGTGGCAGAAAACGCCGAGATCATCATCTTGATGCTGCCCGACAGCAACACCGTCGAAACCATACTCACCGGCAACGGTGGCATACTCACGCGCATCAAGCCTGACACCTTGATCATCGACATGGGCACCACCGACGCGATGCTCACACGGGCCTTATCTCAACGTATCGATGCGACCTCTTCTTCCTTTGTCGATGCCCCCGTTTCCGGCGGCACTATCGGCGCAATCAACGCCAGCCTATCCATCATGGTCGGCGGCAACGACGAAGCCGTCGCACGCGCAAAACCGGTACTATCGTGCCTCGGCCAAAGCGTGGTCCACGTCGGCCCTGTTGGGTCGGGCCAAGTGGCCAAGGCAGCCAATCAGGTTATCGTCGGCCTCACCATCAGCGCGGTGGGTGAAGCCCTGAAACTTGCCGAACGCGCCGGTGCCGATCCGGCCAAGGTCCGCGAAGCGTTGCGCGGCGGGTTCGCAGATTCCCGCATTCTTGAAGTGCATGGCCAGCGCATGATCGATGAAGACTTCACCCCCGGCGGCAAATGCGTCACACAGCGCAAGGACCTGTTCCAAGCCTTGAATCTGGCCGCCGCATACGATCTTAAACTGCCGACAACCCGCGAAGTCATGGGTCAGTATGACCGTCTCATCGCGGCGGGATTTGGCGAGTTGGATCATGCCGCCTTGATCAAGGTGCTTGATCTCGACTGACTAGACTTCACCGTTTCCTTCCTTGCGCGCTTTCAGGTCATTGCGAATATTTTCGTACAGGTCGTAAAGCGCCATGGCTGAAATCATGATGACGATGATTACAAACGGTGCTTTACCGATGGATTGGGCCAGACCACCGATGAAGGCTAGGAATATGCCGACCCCAATGATACCTGTGATGATATTATCCATACGTTTCCACCTTCTTTCTCAATCGTGTATCTTGAGCCTTCAGCCAAGATTATCGATGTAAGCCGTTAGCCATTTCGCGGTACGCAGCAACCGGGCATCATCGCCGCGTTTGCCCACCAGCTGCACACCCAACGGCATGCCGTTTTGTCCTTGCAAAAGCGGTAGGCTCACGCACGGCATACCGGCAAATGTCCACAACGTGGAAAAAGCCGGATTGCCGGTGCTATCCAGTCCCACCGGGGCTTCTCCCGGCGCAGCGGGTGTCAGGATGACATCGAAGTCTTCGAACAGTCTGCCGAACCCCAGCGCAAACAAATCCTGTCGATCCAGCGCCAAACTGTAATCGACCGCATGTGTGGCTTTGCCCCGTTCATTGATTTGGCGCAGGCTTTCACTGATATGTTCGCCACCTCGCTCAAAGTCTACGGACAAGTTTTTGGCGATTTCCACATTCATCACAAAGCGATGCCATTGGAACACTTCGCTGTAGACCGCATCGATTTCCGCTTCGTGCGCATGATCGCCAAGCGCATCGACCAATTCACCAAAAGCTTCATGGGTGGACACGTCCGCCTGATCCCAGGCCGGACCTTTGACAAATGCAAAACGTGGCGGCATGGGCGGATCTTGGTTGGCCCCGGCCAGCAAGTCCGGTCGCACGATATGATGCGCATCCAGATCCAGTTCGTCGTACCCGGTCATCAACTGTACCGACAAGGCCGCATCGTCCACCGTGCGCGCAAACACGCCGACCGTGTCGAGATGGCGCGAGGTGCGCAAAACCCGGTTGCGCGAAATCATTCCAAATGTCGGCTTGTAGCCCACCACCCCGCAAAACGACGCCGGACGAATGACCGAACCATTGGTCTGGGTGCCTAGCGCCAACGGCACCATAAACGACGCAACGGCAGCGGCCGAACCACTGCTCGACCCCCCCGGGGTGCGTGACGGATCATGCGGATTGGTGGTTTTTCCGGGCGTCAGAACGGCGTACTCCGCCGTCACGGTCTTACCCATCACGATGGCCCCGGCTTGGCGCAGTATTGCCACCGCTGTGGCATCCGCCGTCGGTGTGCGCCCCAAATGTAAGGGCGTGCCGAACTCGGTCGGATAGTCCTTTGTATCGAAAATGTCCTTCACGCCAACCGGCACACCGTGCAGCGGGCCGATGGGCGCACCCGACAGCCGGTATTCGTCGGCAACCTTGGCCATCTCCAACACATGATCTCGATCAAGGTGTGCCCAAGCTTGGATGGTCGCGTCATGTTCGTCGATGCGTTCCAGGCATGCCTGGACCAATTCCACCGACGACATTCGTCCTTCGGCGACAGCCGCAGCCGCCTCCGTCGCGCTGAGCATGCAGGGGTTGTTCATGAATCCTTCCATCATATACGTCCCCTCATCAGCCCGGCCCGAACAGGTATACTGGCAACCACAGCGCAATGCCCGGGAAGTTGTAGAGCAAGACCATGGCGAAGATGACGATACCCAGATACGGCATGATGCCGCGGAAGATGTCCATCAGTTGGACATGTGGTGGCGCAACGCCTTTCAGGTAGTATGCCGCCATCGCCATCGGCGGCGTCAGGAACGACGTCTGCAGGTTCAACGCCACGAGCATACCGAAGAACAATGGATCGACATTGAAGGTTTCCAGCATCGGCAGAAAGATCGGCACGAAGATGATGATGATCTCCGTCCATTCCAAAGGCCAGCCCAGCAAAAAGATAATCGTCTGCGCCAGGATCAAGAAGCCGACGGTGCCGATATCCAAAGACAGGAACCAATCGCGAATGATATCGTGACCGCCGAGATACGAGAACACGGATGCAAAGGTCCACGAACCGACGAACAGCCAACACACCATCGCCGACGTCTTGGCCGTCAGATAGACGGCTTCCTTCAGCCGCTCCCAAGTCAGGGAACGATAAATCACAGCCAACAACAAACCGCCTGCAGCACCCACGGCGGCCGCTTCGGCCGGTGTCGCCAAACCCATCAAAATCGCGCCCAACACCGCCATGATCAAAACGGCCAACGGCACGAACGATGTCATCAATTGATAGAGAACTTTTGATAAACGGACGTCTTCCTGGGCCGGCTTCGGCGCCAGTGACGGATTAAAATAAGCCCGTCCCACCACATAAATCATGTAAAATCCCGCCAGCATCAAGCCAGGGAACATGGCCCCCGCGTACAATCTCAATGGCGAAATTTCCGCGATTGCGGCATAGACGATCAACATGATCGACGGCGGGATCAAGATGCCGAGACACCCACCTGCGCAAATCACACCTGCGGCATAGCTCGTGTCGTACTTGGCTTCCAACATGGCCGGAAACGCCAACATGCCCATTAATGTCACGACCGCGCCGATGATGCCGGTCGCGGTGGCGAACACCGCACACGTGGCCAACGCCGCCACGGCCATGGAGCCCGGCAGATGGCGCGCCGCCAATTGGAACGAGAAAAACAGTCGGTTCACGATGTTGGCGCGTTCAACCACGTACCCCATGAAGAGAAACAACGGCACCGCCACAAGTACGTCGTTGGACATCACCGAGAAGGTGTTTTGCACAAACAAATCGAATATTCGATTGTCGAATATATTCGCCATGCGCAGCGTGTCGTAATAGGCGTAGTAGCCGAACCCAAGCCCCATGGCGATCAATGTAAACGCGATGGGAAAGCCCAACAGCACCACTAAAATGAACAGGCCGAGCATAAAGATGGCAATTTGCGGATCGGTCATACTTTGTCACCTCCCGCGGGGTGAGGATGTTTGTGCGACATCTTTTCCAATTCTTCGTATTCATGCAGCAGCATGGTTTCGGTTTCTTGCACGTCATGCAGACGGGCAGGAAACGCGCCTGTGCGGATGCACTGGATACAGCGCACGGCCTCGGCGAGGCCTTGCAGCAACACCAAAACGCCCGAAACGGGGATTAGAGTTTTGAAGAAATAAATCTGAATGCGGGCCGGAGATGACCAACTGACTTCCTTGTAGAACCAGCTGTCAGAAGCAAACCCGTAACCGTAATAGATCAGCGCCAAGGCGCCCGGAAACAAGAACAAGATGTACAGCGTCAAGTCCAGCCCGGCACGCACCTTGATTGGCATCAACCGATAGAGCACGTCGCCGCGCACATGAGCATCTTGCGACAACGCATAGGCGCCGGCCATCATGAACAGCGCACCATACATTTGAACACTCATATCGAACGCCCATACCGTCGGGGCGTTCAAGATATAGCGCACGAAAACTTCGTAACACGTCGAAAACGTCAGCACCACGATACACCAGGCAAACGCCTTGCCGGTCCAGGCGCTGAGGCTGTCGATAAAGTGGAGTATACGGTTCATACCCACCACCTCAGATTTGGGTCATATTTTATTGTTATCCGGCGGGGCGGGGACGTAAGCCCCGCCCCTCCAGATAATCGGATGCCAGATGTTACAACTTGCCGAAGTAGTGTTCGTAAGCCGCCCGATAGTCCGGTGCGTTCTGCAGTGCGTACGCGCCATGACGTTCCGCCCATGCTTTTTGCGAGGCCACGACCTTGGCAAAGAACGGATCGGCCTTGCTGATACGGTCGACAACCACGTCCCAAGCCTTGAGCTGGTCGTTCATGACGCCGTCAGGCGTGCGGTAAACATTGACACCGTATTCTTTCTTCAAACGCAGGAGGTCTTGGGAATAGCGTTCCATGGCTTTCCAAGCCATGTCCGAAGACGCGGCTTCGGAGGCATATTCCAAGATTGCTTGCTGTTCCGGCGCAAGTTTGTCGAACAGCGATTTGTTGAAGATGATTTCAAAGCATTCCTGGGATTGATGAAAACTGCCCAGGTGATAGTGCTTGGACACATCCTGCATGCCGAAGTCTTTATCCGATGTCGGGTTATTGAATTCAGCCGCGTCGATCAGACCGCTCTTCATTGCAGGCTGGATTTCACCACCCGGCAACTGCACGACCGACATGCCCATTTCCTGGAGCACGTCCGCAGCCAAGCCCACGGTGCGGTACTTCAGACCCTTCATTTGCGACGCGTCTTTGATCTGCTCGTTGAACCAGCCGAGCGGCTGCGCCGGCATTGGGCCGGACAAGAAGCCGACCAAGTTCAGTTTCAGCTTTTCATGCATGAGCTCGTTGTAAAGCTCCCGACCACCGCCATACTGGACCCAGCCCATCAACTCGTTGGCCGTCCAACCAAAGCACGGACCGGTGCCGAACAACGATGCCACCGGGCTCTTGGAATACCAATATGCGGTCACAAAGTGCGCGCCGTCGATCACGCCCTTGTGGACGGCGGTTTGCATTTCAGCGGTTTTCACCACAGCGCCAACACCAAGCAATTCGATCTTCAACCCGCCGCCAGACATCTTGTTGACGCGGTCGACATAGTCTTGGGCGAATTCAAGGAAGATCCCGCCGCCCCAGGCCGCTTGGACCTTGAGCACGGTCGCCGCTTTGGCAACGTGCGGTGCGGACAAAACCGCTGCGGCCGCGCCGGTCGCAGCAACACCACTGCCTTTGAGGAACTTGCGGCGCGTAACCGCCTTATCCTGTTTGGTTTCGATTGATTTGGTCATTTCATTTGGCCTCCCAAAGTTACAATTACCCCTGCAAGGCTGCAATCAAACCGGCACAAAATTCTATGCGCAACCGGCACACAATGATGCGTCACGCCCTTTGGCGAACACACTAAAGCATGCAGTCATGCACGGTAATTTTGGACTCAAGTCTGGCAACCTCCCTGTAGAAGCCTCCATAACTCCAGCCACTTATGATTATTATATAGCTTGGGGAGGCTCTATTAATGACACATTACTGTGTCAGCACTGTCGAAAACGGTACGACCGCTTTGCATTGGGCGTCAACGCATCTGGTTTAACTTTCCATGATGCGGAATTGACTTGATTAGACGAATATTATCATACCTTTAAAACCCCGCATATCAGACATTCAGACGACCCTATCGCCGGGCTCTCGACCGGCGAAGATGGCATCCAAATTATCCACTGCACGCATCCCCATGCCTTCGCGCGTCTCGAACGTCGCGCTTCCGATATGGGGCAGCAAAAACACATTTTCGAGCTTTCTATACGTCGGGTGAATATTTTCCGGCTCTCCGTTGAACACATCCAAGCCTGCCGCATATACTTTGCCGGACTGAAGCGCTTCAACCAGGGCTTCATCCTCGATCACGCCGCCACGTCCGGTGTTCACCACGATCGCGCCATCGGGTAAAAGCGCGATGCGCTCCTTGTTCAAAAGCCCCGTCGTTTCCGGCGTTGCCGGGCAATGAACCGACACCACGTCACAGTGGGGCAAGAGGTCCTCGACGGTTTCATGATAGGTCGCGCCTTGTTCCAGGTCCGGGTCGAGGCGGCGACGATTATAATAATGCACATCCATATCGAACCCACGCGCGCGCTTGGCCGCGACTTGGCCGACGCGCCCCATACCGATCACACCGAAGCGTTTACCGGTAATTTGCGAGCCGACCATGAAGCTGGGTGCCCAGTCGTGCCAGTCTTGAGCGCGCACCATGCGCTCGCCCTCACTGGCGCGTCGCGCCGCACCCAACATCAGCAAGATGGCAATTTCCGCGGTGGCGTCGCTGAGCACATCGGGGGTATTGGTGACGATGATACCTTTGGCCTTCGCGGCCGCGACATCGACGTGATCATAACCGACCGAGAAGTTGGCGATGGCTTTCACGTTGTCCGGAAGGCGCGCGATAACATCGGCGGGGAATTTTTCGGTGTGACACGGCAAAATGGCATCGGCCTTACCCGCCAATTCCACCAGCTCATCGGTGGAATAGAGACGATCATCAGGATTGAGCATGGGATTGTAGTCACGCTTCAAGCGTGCCTCCACCGTATCGGGCAGCTTGCGTGTGACCAGAATGACCGGTTTATCAGACATCTTTGATCCCCTTACTTCAGTGCCTTAGCACCCATAATCCGAACGGTGAAAATCGTTCCCAACATCCGTGTTGATCATACTATCAACAGCAAAATGCAAAATTCGACACTGAACTTAATGAATTCCACATTGTGAAAAAGGGTCTCGATTACAAGTCGTTTTTATTGAAGTCGGCTAATGTCCGCACATACTAAATGGTGTTAGTGCACGCAATACGTGACAGGAGGTGTGCTAACGGGCCCGCCGAAAACAGCGGTGACCTCCCCTAATGTAAAACAAAAGGCCGATACAATGACGGACCGGATCACCATCGGTGACCTACGGGTCGCCCCCTCGCTTTACAACTTCGCAAATGACGAAGTCCTGCCCGATACGGGCATCAGTGCCGAACATTTTTGGTCGGGGTTGGATGCCTTGGTCAAAGAACTGGCGCCCCGCAACAAAGTCTTGTTGAACAACCGTGATGCTTTACAGGCGCAAATCGATGCCTGGCATGTGGAACACAAGAGCCAGCCCGTCGATGCCAAGGCCTACAAGGCATTTTTGAGCAACATCGGCTATCTTCTGCCCGAAGGCGAAGATTTCGAGATCACCACTCAAAACGCAGACGCCGAAATCGCAACCGTCGCCGGACCCCAACTGGTGGTGCCGGTGATGAATGCACGCTTTGCCCTGAACGCCGCCAATGCGCGCTGGGGCAGTTTGTTCGATGCGCTTTATGGCACCGACATCATCTCAGACGAAGGCGACTTGGCCAGGGGTGCCACCCTCAACCCCAAACGCAGCCAAGCGGTTTTTAAACGCACCAATGCGTTTCTCGACCAAGCCGCACCCCTGGAGAACGCCACCTATGAGGACGTCACCGCCTATACAATCGAAACCACGCCCGGTGGCAAGGCCTTGGTCATGACGTTGGATGGCAGTCAGCAAACATCCCTGGCTGATCCCACACAGTTCGTCGGCTACACCACCATGGGCAATGCACAAGTGGTTTTGCTAAAGCACAACGGCTTGCACATCGAGCTACACATCAACGACAGCCATCCCGTGGGCGATCTGCACCCGGCAGACCTTTGCGACGTGGTGTTGGAATCAGCCATATCGACGATCCAAGATTGTGAAGATTCCGTCGCCGCCGTGGACGCCGAGGACAAGGTGCTCGCCTATCGCAATTGGCTGGGTTTAATGAAGGGCAGCTTGGAAGAAACCTTCACCAAGGGCAGCAAGACCGTGGTGCGCCGTTTGAACAAGGATCGCACTTACACCACGCCCGACGGCGACGACTTGGTTTTGCACGGGCGCAGCCTGTTGCTGGTGCGCAACG
>Ga0070729_10003770_pt1 | contig 17148 bp, 14 predicted proteins | sample tdDd472_FD_66725 | JGI IMG/M metagenome (GOLD analysis project Ga0070729, IMG submission 66725) | Marine sediment microbial communities from the Atlantic coast under amendment with organic carbon and nitrate - tdDd47.2 | ecosystem: Environmental > Aquatic > Marine > Coastal > Sediment | place... | reverse complement strand
TCGAAGGAATTGATCCCCCAGACCACGCCCTCGACGAACACCCGGTGCTCGTAAAGCGCGACGATCCGCCCCAGCGTCGCCGGATCGAGCTTGCGATAGAGCAGCGTCGTCGACGGCCGGTTGCCCGGAAAGCTTCGCTGCATGGCGAGGCTGTCATCGCCTCCGGTCATGGCGCGCGCCTCCTCGAGCGACCGGCCGCGCATCAGCGCCTCCGACTGGGCGAAGCAATTGGCGAGCAGCAGGTCGTGATGGTTGGCAAGCTCCGGCTCGTGGCCGTTGGCCGCCGCCATGAACTCCGCCGGTACGATATCCGTCCCCTGGTGCAAGAGCTGGTAGAAGGCGTGCTGGCCATCGGTGCCGGGCGCGCCCCAGACTACCGGACCGGAAGCGCGGGTGAGCGGCTCTCCGTCCTTTCCGACCGACTTGCCGTTGCTCTCCATATCGAGCTGCTGAAGATAAGCCGGCAAATATTCGAGCCGCTGGTCGTAGGGCAGCACCGCGCGGGTCGGCCAGCCGCAGATATTGCGGTGCCAGATGCCGATCAGTCCGAGCAGCACCGGCATGTTGGCCTCGAGCGGCGCTGCGCGGAAATGCCGGTCCATCTCGTGGGCGCCGCCGAGAAACGCCTCGAACCGGTCCGAGCCGATCGCCAGCATGATCGGCAGCCCGATCGGCCCCCAAAGCGAATAGCGGCCGCCGACCCAATCCTCGAAGCCGAAGACGAAATCGGGGTCGATGCCGAAATCCCGCGCCTTGTCGGCCGCGCTCGACACGGCGACGAAACTCGTCCGGACATACTCCTCGCCGGCCGTCCCCACGACCCAGTCGCGGGCCGAACGGGCATTGGTCATGGTCTCGGTGGTGGTGAAGGTCTTCGAGGCGACGACGATCAGGGTCGTACGCGGATCGAGCCGCATCAAAACGTCCGACAGATGCGCGCCGTCGACATTGGAGACGAAATGAACGTTCGGTCCGTCGCAATAGGGAGACAGCGCCCGGCAGGCCATCATCGGCCCGAGGTCCGAGCCGCCAATGCCGATATTGACCACGTCGGTATAGCGGCCGCCGGCGGGCGGGGAGAAGCCGCCGTGCCGCACGGCTTCGGCGAAATTCCCCGTCCGCTCAAGGCTCGCCTCGACCCCCGGCATGACGTCGGCGCCATCGACGAACACCGGCGCGCCGCCGCGATTGCGCAGCGCCGTGTGCAGCACCGCCCGGTCCTCGGTGGTGTTGATCCGTCCGCCCGAGAACATCGCCTCGCGCGCCGCCTCGAGACCCGTTTCCCGCGCCAGTTCGACCAGCAGCGAAAGCGCCGTCTCGTCGAGATGGGTTTTGGAATAGTCGAACAGCATCTCGTCCGACCAAAGCGAAAACCGCTCGAAGCGGACGGGATCGGCGGCGAACCGGTCGAGGATCGACGTTGTCATCGTCGCCTCGCGATGCGCCCGCGGCTTCTCCCAGGGCGTCACCGGATCAGGCTCCCAGGCCGCTCGCGTCGCGGGCGAGTGCCTCGATCTCGTCCCACTTGCCCGCCGCGATCAGGCCGGTCGGCACCACCCAGGACCCGCCGACGCAGGTCACGTTGGGGAGCGCCAGATAGTCGCGCGCGTTGGAAGCCGTGATCCCGCCGGTCGGGCAGAAGCGCATCTGCGACAGCGGCGCGCCCAGCGCCTTGAGCGCCTTGACGCCGCCATTGATCTCGGCCGGGAAGAACTTCGCCACCGTGTAGCCTCGCGCCAGCAGCCGCATCACCTCGCTTGCCGTAGCGGTACCGGCGAGCAGCGGCAGTTTCGCTTCCTCGCAGGCCCCGAGCACTTCCTCGGTCACGCCCGGAGACACGCCGAAGACCGCTCCGGCCCGCTTCGCCGAGCGGGCGTCCCAGGCGTCTACCAGGGTTCCCGCTCCGACCACGGCGCCCTTCACCGCCAGCATCTCTTTCATCGCATCGATCGCCACCGGGGTCCTCAGCGTGACCTCGAGCACCGGCAGGCCGCCGGCGACCAGCGCCTCGGCCAGCGGCCTGGCCTGAGACACGTCGTCGATGGTGATCACCGGAATGACCGGCGCCCTCTCCATGATCTGGTGCAGGACGCGGCTCGCCTTTTCCGGTTTCATGACAGCCCCTCCGAAATCGTCTGCGCGATGCTCGACGCGCCCGCCTCCGCCGAGCCGACGGAGCGCCGGAACGCGGCGAACAGTTCCCTGCCGATCCCGAACTGGTTGCCCGTCAGGTCGGCATTGGCCAGCGGCCGCTCCCCGAGGCCCGACACCAGTGCCTCCAGCCGGCCTCCCGTCGCGTCGACCCGCAGCATGTCGCCGTCGCGAATCCGCGCGATCATACCACCATCCGCCGCCTCCGGGGTTACATGGATCGCCGCCGGCACCTTGCCCGACGCGCCGGACATGCGACCGTCGGTCACCAGCGCCACCCGCTGGCCGCGGTCCTGCAGCACCGACAGGATCGGCGTCAGCCCGTGCAGTTCCGGCATGCCGTTGGCCTGCGGTCCCTGATAGCGTACGACGACGACCATGTCGCCCTCAAGTTGCGAATTCCTGAACGCCTCGCGCACCGCCTCCTGGTCGTGGAACACCCGCGCCGGCGCCTCGACCACGTGCCGGTCGGGTTTGACGGCGGACACCTTCATCACGCTCCTGCCGAGATTGCCCTCGAGCACCGCGAGCCCGCCCTGGTCCTGGAACGGGTCGTCGATCGTCCTCAGGATGTTGCGGTCGCCCGGCTCGCGAGCGCCCTCCTCCCAGCCGAGCACGCCATCGCGGAGTTTCGGCTCGCGCGTATAGGCCGCGAGCCCGGTTCCGGCCACGGTGCGGGTGTCGGAGTGGAGCAGGCCGGCCGCGAGCAATTCGCCGATGACGAAACCCAGACCGCCGGCGGCGTGGAAGTGATTGACGTCGGCGAGGCCGTTCGGATAGACGCGCGCGAGTAGCGGCACGACGGAGGAGATTGCGGCGAAATCGGACCATTCGAGCAGGATTCCCGCCGCCCGCGCCATCGCCGGCAGGTGGATCAGCAGGTTGGTCGAGCCGCCGGTCGCCATCAGCCCGACCATGCCGTTGACGAAGGCGCGCTCGTCGAGCACATGGCCGACCGGCGTGTAGTCGCCACCCAGCGCCGACAGTTCCAGCGCGCGGCGCGCCCCCGCCGCGGTCAGCGCTTCGCGCAGCGGCGTGTTCGGCGGCACGAAGCTCGCCCCCGGCAGGTGCAGCCCCATGAATTCCATCAGCATCTGGTTGGAGTTCGCCGTGCCGTAGAAGGTGCAGGTGCCCGGAGCGTGATAGGAAGCCATCTCGGCGGCCATCAGCGCGTCGCGGCCGACCTCGCCCGCCGCATAGGCCTGGCGCACCCGCGCCTTCTCGTCGTTGGGAAGCCCCGAGGGCATCGGCCCGGCCGGCAGGAACACCGCCGGCAGGTGGCCGAAGCTCGCCGCCGCGATCGCCATCCCGGGCACGATCTTGTCGCAGACGCCGAGGAACACCGCCGCGTCGAAACAATCGTGGCTGAGCCCCACCGCCGCCGCCATGGCGATGACGTCGCGGGAGAACAGCGACAGCTCCATCCCGGCCTGGCCTTGCGTGACCCCGTCGCACATGGCCGGCACGCCGGCCGCCACCTGCGCCGTGCCGCCGATCTCGCGCACCGCCTGCTTGATCAGGTCCGGGAAAGCGGCAAACGGCTGGTGGGCGGAGAGCATGTCGTTATAGGCGGTGATAATCCCGAGATTGCCGGCGCCGCCCTCGGCCAGTGCCGCCTGGTCCTCGCCCATCGCCGCATAGGCGTGGGCCTGGTTGCCGCAGGTGAGATGCGCCCGGTTCGGCCCTTTGCGCTGCGCCGCCTCGATGCGCTCCAGATAGGCCTTTCGCGGGCCGGCGCTGCGGGTGACGATTGTCTCGGTGACCTCGCGAATGATCGGGTTCGGTTCCGTGTCCCGGTCCATGGGATCCCTCTTCAGTCGCTGTAGTGAATATTGGTGTCGACCGATCCGGTCAGGATCGAACGCACCGGCGCCTCGGCCCAGTCGCGACCGGACCGCGCCCGCTCGAGCGCGGCGCGTTTTCCCGCCCCGGCGATGAGCAGGTGGACATGGGCCGCCCAGCGCAGCACCGCCGCGGTCAGGCTTATCCGCGGTTCGGCGGCGTTCGGCGCCTCGATTTCGATCAGCACCCGGCCGTTCTTCAGGTCGAGCCCTTCGGCGAGGCGCTTCGCCCCGGGAAACAGCGACGCGGTGTGCATGTCCTCACCCATGCCCAGAACGCAGACATCGAGCGGCAGGTGCAGCCGCAAATCGGCTTCGGTCGCATCGAACGAAACCGATCCGTCGGCGCCGACCAGGGGAAAGGCCCGTGCGGCCGCCGCCTCGTTTTTGAGGAGCGTCCGCCGGATCAGCCCCATGTTCGACCGCTCGTCGTTCTCGGCCACGACCCGCTCGTCGGTCGGCAGCACGACGACCCGCGCCCAATCGAGTTTTTGCCGGCTAAGGAGCTCGAAGAATTTCGCCGGCGTCTTCCCGCCAGCCACCGCAAGCGTCGCATTCGCCTTGCCCTCGAGCGCCGCACGGAGTTCGTCTCCGACGGTCGCGGCCAGCTCGCGCGCCTGCGTGTCTCTGTCCGGATAGGTGACCAGCCGTCCGCCGCTCATTCGATCTCCCGCCAGTTGCGGCCGTCGCGATGGATCAGCGCCAGCGACTCGATCGGCCCGGAGCCGCCGCTATCATAGGCGTGGGGCACGCTGCCGTCCTCCGCCCAGGCGGCGACGATCGGATCGATCCATTTCCACGCCTCTTCGACCTCGTCGCCGCGCATGAACAGGGTCTGGTCGCCGCGAATGACGTCCATGATCAGCCGCTCGTAGGCGTCGGCGAGCGAATCCCCGTCGTCGCCGAGCGCGGTGGCGAACGACATGTCGAGCGGCACCCGCGTGAACCGCATGCCGCCCGGACCCGGCTCCTTTATTGTCATCGACAGGGTGATCCCCTCGTCGGGCTGCAGGCGGATGACCAGCATGTTGCCTTCCGCCCGGCCGGTTCCCCTGAAGATGTTGTGCGGCGGCTCGCGGAACTGGATGACGATCTCCGACACCCGCCCCCGCATCCGCTTGCCGGTCCTCAGATAGAACGGTACACCCGACCAGCGCCAGTTGGAAACCGCCGCCTTCAGCGCCACCGAACTTTCGGTGTGGCTGTCGGGGTTCTCCGCATCCTCCTTGTAGCTCGCGAGCGTGCCGTTACCGCGATACTGGCCGCGCACCGTGTCCTCGACCCGGATCGGCTCCAGCGCCCGGATCACCTTGACCTTCTCGTCGCGCACCGCATTGGCGTCGAAATGCGCCGGCGGCTCCATGGCGATCAGGCAGAGGAGCTGCATCAGGTGGTTCTGCACCATGTCGCGCGTCGCGCCGGTGCGATCGTAGTAGGCGCCGCGCCCCTCGATGCCGATGGTCTCGGCGACGGTGATCTGGACATGGTCGATATGGCGGGCGTTCCACAGCGGTTCGAACAGCGCGTTGGCGAAGCGGACCGCCATCAGGTTCTGCACCGTCTCCTTCCCCAGATAGTGGTCGATCCGGTAGATCTGGTCCTCGGCGAAGCTGTGCGCCAGTTGCTCGTTGAGCCGCCGGGCCGAGGCGAGGTCGTGGCCGAAGGGTTTTTCGATGACGATGCGGCTGTCGGCATCGGCGATGCCGTGCTCGGTGAGCGCGTCGGCGATCGGGCCGAACAGCGACGGTCCGACGGAGAGATAGAAGGCGCGCACCCGATTGGGAGTGTCTTCGAGCACCGCCTTGAGCGCATCCCAGCCGGCGCTGTCTGCGACGTCGACGGCGACATAGTCGAGCGCGGCACAGAAGGCCTCGACCTTGTCCGCGTCCCGCCGCGCTTCCGGGACGGCGCTGTCGAGCGAACGCCGCACCAGGTCGAGAAGTCCCTCCCGGTCGAGCGCGCCGCGCGCCACCCCGACGATCCGCGACCCCGCCGGGATCTGCCCCACCGACATCCGGTGATAGAGCGCCGGCAGGATCTTTCGCCGCGACAAATCGCCGGTGACGCCGAACAGCACCAGATCGAACCGTTCGACGGGGATGATGCGTGAAGCCATGAATGCTCCTTAAGAAGTAAATTCGCCACCCAGTTCCGAAGCCCAGGGCGGATTGGCGCCGGCCCGCGAGACGGTGATCGCGGCGACGGCCGCGCCCAGCGTCAGCGCCTGTCGCAACGTATCGTCGTCGAGTTTTCCAAGACCCGGCTTGTCGAGGCGGTCGAGCCGGGTCAGGCCCGCGAGGAAGCCGGCATTGAATGTATCACCGGCGCCGACGGTGTCCACAACCTCGACCAAGGGCGCCGGCAACGGGATTTTCCGGTCGCCCGTATAGGCGGTCGCCCCGTCCTTCCCTCTCGACACGATGACGATCGCCGGCCCCCGGTCGAGGACCGCGCGAGCCTGGGTTTCGGGGTCCCCTTCGCCGCTGAGCCAGGCGAGATCCTCGTCCGACAGCTTGACGATATCGGCCATGGCCAGCATCCGGTCGAGACGGGCCCGATAGGCCGCTTCGTCGGCGATGAATTGCGGCCGGATATTCGGATCGAGCATCACCGGCAGGTCGCTCGCGCCGGTCGCCAGCATCGCTTCCAGCGTCGCCCCGCTCGGCTCCTGCACGAGGCTGATGCCGCCGAAGAACAGACAGCGCGCGGTTTGCGGAATCGCCGGCACGCCTTCGGCACCGAACATCCGCCCGGCACTGTCCCGATCGTAGAACAGATATTTCGCCTGGCCGTCCGCGAGGGTCACGAAGGCGAGGGTCGTCGGCCGCGGGCTCGGCGGGTCGAAGGAGAAATCGACCCCGGCCTCCGCAAGCTGGCCGCGCAATTGGTCGCCGAAGAAATCCTCCGACAGCCCGCCCATATAGCCGGTGGCGACACCGAGCCGCCCGAGCGCGACCGCGGTGTTGAACACCGCACCGCCGGGCACCGGCACGAAGGCCGGCCGGCCGGCCGTGTCGTGTCCGGGAAGCATGTCGATCAGGGATTCGCCGCAGCAAAGGATCATCGTCGATTTCCGAAAGGGTCGGGATTCGAGTGTCGCCCGAAACGACCGTCCGCGCACGCCAAATCGGCGTCTCAATCCGGTCCGGTGGCAGCGATATAGGCTTCCAGCGTCGCCCGCGTCCCGTTCGCCCACAGCGCCCGCAGCGCTGCCGCGAAGGCTTCCCTAAAGCGGGAATCGTCAGCCAGCGGCCCGAAGATGCCCGGCATCCGCAGAAAGGCGTCCGGCTCGCCGCGCGCTTCGAGCGCTTTGGCCTTGAGGGTTTCGGCATTCTCGTCGGCGATGGCGATCTCCGAGCCGGCCTCGTCGGCACCGGCGCAATAGCGGCACCACAATGCCACTTCGAGCGCCAGCCCGTCGACCGGCAGCCCCTGGCCGAGCCGCGCGCGGATCGTCGGCAGGATGAATTTCGGCTGCCGGTTCGAGCCGTCGAGGCAGAGGCGCGGAATGGTGTCGCCTACCGCGCTGTTGGAGAACCGCCCGATCACCTGCGTCAGGTAAGCGTCGAAATCCACGCCCGGGATCTTCGGAACCACGGGCAGGATCTCGGACCTTTCAAGACGGGTGAGGAAGGTTCGGATCGTCGGATCGGCCATCGCCTCGTGCACCAGCTCGTAGCCGAGAAGCGCCGACGGATAGGCGATGGCCGCGTGGCCGCCATTGAGGATCCACAGCTTCATCAGCTCGTAGGGACCGACATCGTCGACGAAGGTGACGCCGACCCTTTCGAGCGTCGGACGGCCGGCGGGAAAATCGTCCTCCAGCACCCATTGCCGGAACGGTTCGCAGACCACCGGCGCGCCGTCCTCGATGCCGTAGCGGTCGCGCACCAGCTGCCGCTCGCGATCGCCGGTCGCCGGTGTGATGCAGTCGACCATGCTATTGGGGAACGCGACGTTGTCCTCGATCCAGCGTCCGATACCGCCCGGCATGCTTCCGGCCAGCCCGAGCACCGCGGAGCGGGTGACGCAACCGTTGTCCGGCAGGTTGTCGCAACTCATCACCGTGAACGGCGCCAGCCCCGCCTCGCGCCGCGCCTTGAGTGCGGCGATCAGCACGCCGAACACGGTCTGTGGCGCGTCCGCGTTGCCCGCGTCGGCGACGATATCCGGGTGGGTCCGGTCGAAACCGCCGGTTCGCGCGTCGACATAATAGCCGCCCTCGGTCACGGTCGTGGAAACGATGCGGATCTCCGGCCGCGCCAGCACCGAAATCAGGCTTTGCGGTTCGACCTCGGCGTAGTCGATCATGCTGCCGATGACGAAGGCCGAATAGGCGCGCGGGTCCAGTTCGACGACGGTGGTCAGGCAGTCCTGGCGTTCGAGCGTTTCCCGCATCGTCCGGTCGTAGGGCTTCAGCCCGGCGCCGATAATGGCCCAGTCTCGGTCGAGACCCTGTTCGAACAGGCGATGCAGATAGACCCCCTGATGGGCGCGATGGAAATTGCCGACGCCGATATGGACGATGCCCGGCGAGAGGCTTTCGCGCGTATATCCCGGCACCGCCACGCGGTCCGCGATCCCGGACAGGTTGTCGAGGCACAAACGGGCCGCCATGGTCAACGCGTCCGGTTTCCGCCGCCATCGCGCGCCGCGACGGCGGTCGACCCGGAACCTCCTTTGCTCCGCGTCATGAAACGGCGCGTCCTTCGCCGTCGAACCGGTAGATCCGGTCGGCATTCGGGGTAAGCGAGACGGCGTCGCCGTAGCGCAGGTTGTTGTCGCCTTCCGTCCGCACCGTGAGGGTGCCGATCCCGTCCACATGCACATGGACGAACGTGTCGGAGCCGAGATGCTCGGCGACGCCGACATTGCCGGTCCAGGCGCCGCCGCCGTCGGACAGCGAGAAGTGTTCCGGCCGGACGCCGACGGTCGCCGCCCCCCGGGATTCGGCCTCGGCTCCGGTGATGAAGTTCATCTTCGGCGACCCGATAAAGCCGGCGACGAACAGGTTGCGCGGGTTGCGGTAGAGCTCCATCGGCGAGCCGACCTGCTCGATCCGACCCGCGTTCAGAACCACGATCTTGTCGGCCATGGTCATCGCCTCGACCTGGTCGTGGGTGACGTAGATCATCGTCGTCTTCAGGTTCTGGTGCAGCTCGGAAATCTCGAGCCGCATGTTGACCCGGAGCGCCGCGTCGAGATTGGAGAGCGGTTCGTCGAACAGGAACGCGCCGGGCTCGCGCACGATGGCGCGGCCGATCGCCACCCGCTGCCGCTGGCCGCCGGAGAGCTGGCCGGGCCGCCGGTCGAGATAGTCGGTGAGGTTGAGGACCGAGGCGGCTGCGTTGACCCGGCGGTCGCGCTCGGCGGCGTCGAGACCGGCCATCTTCAGCGGAAAGGCGATGTTCTTCCTTACCGACATATGCGGGTAGAGCGCATAGGACTGGAACACCATGGCGAGCCCGCGTTTGGCCGGCGGCAGCCGCGTCGCGTCGTTGCCGTCGATGGCGACGACGCCGCTGGTCACGTCTTCGAGCCCGGCGATCAGCCTGAGCAGGGTCGACTTGCCGCAACCGGACGGGCCGACGAAGACGACGAACTCTCCGTTCTCGATCTCCAGATCCAACGGCGGGATGACCTCTGTCACACCGAAGTTCTTGGTTACCTGCTTGAGAGATATGCTTCCCATCGGTCTAACCCCTATTTCGCGGCTCTATTTCACGGCGCCGAACGTGAGGCCGCGCACCAGCTGCTTCTGGCTGAACCAGCCCAGGATCAGGATCGGCGCGATGGCCATCGTCGAGGCCGCGGACAATTTCGCGTAAAACAGCCCCTCGGGGCTTGAATAGCTGGCGATGAAGGCGGTCAGCGGCGCCGCCTTGGCCGCCGTCAGGTTCAGCGTCCAGAACGCCTCGTTCCAGGCGAGGATGACGTTGAGCAGCAGCGTCGAGGCGATCCCCGGCACCGCCATCGGCGTCAGCACGTAGAGGATCTCGTCCCTGAGGCTGGCCCCGTCCATGCGCGCCGCCTCGAGGATCTCGCCGGGGATCTCCTTGAAATAGGTGTAGAGCATCCAGACGATGATCGGCAGGTTGATCAGCGTCAGCACGATCACCAGACCGGTGCGCGAATCGAGCAGGCCGGTGTCGCGGAAGATCAGGTAGATCGGGATCAGGACGCCGACCGGCGGCAGCATCTTGGTCGACAGCATCCACATCAGAACGTCCTTGGTCCGCTTGCCCGGCACGAAGGCCATCGACCAGGCGGCGGGAATCGCGATCAGCAGGCCGAGGATGGTGGAGCCGAAGGAGATGATCACCGAATTGAGGAAGTGGCGGAAATAGTCCGAGCGCTGGTTCACCTCGGCATAGTTCTCGAGCGTCCAGTCGAAGCGGAACAGCGATGGCGGCGAAGCGACCGCCTCGGCCTCGGTCTTGAAGCTGGTGAGGATCGTCCACAGGATCGGGAAGAAGATCGCCAGCCCGACGAGCCAGGCGAGGATCGTGAACACCGTCTTGCGGCGTGTGGAGACTGCGCGTGCCATATCCCTATGTCTCCAGATTCTTGCCGATCATCCGCATCAGGAAGATCGCGACGATATTGGCGAGGATAACCGCGACGATGCCGCCGGCGGAGCCGCCGCCGACGTCGAACTGCAGCAGCGACTGGGCGTAGACGAGATAGGTGATGTTGGTCGACGCGTTGCCCGGCCCCCCGTTGGTGGTCACCAGGATCTCGGCGAACACCGACAACAGGAAGATCGTCTGGATCAGAATCACCACGGTGATCGCGCGGGCCAGATGCGGCAGCACGATATAGACGAAGCGGCTGACCGCGCCGGCGCCGTCCATCTCCGCCGCCTCGAGCTGCTCCTGGTCGAGCGACTGCAGCGCGGTGATCAGGATCAGGGCGGAAAACGGCAGCCATTGCCACGAGACGATCAGGATGATCGACATCAGAGGCGCCTGGGAGAGAAAGTCGAACGGCGGCAGCCCGATCAGCTTGGCGGCGTGGGCGAACAGGCCGTTCACCGGGTTCATGAACATGTTCTTCCACACCAGCGCCGAGACCGTCGGCATAATGAAGAACGGCGCAATGATCAGGATGCGGACGATGCCCTGCCCCCAGATCGGCTGGTCGACCAGCAAGGCGACCGCGATGCCGCCGATCACGGTGATCAGCAACACCCCGCCGACGAGCAGGAAGGTGTTGATCATCGCCTCGATGAAGGCCGGATCGGTGAGGAAGAATTCGTAGTTGAGGAAGCCGATAAATTTCTCGGTTCCCGGCGACAGCAGGTTGTAGCTCAGGAACGAGAAGTAGATGGTCATGGCCAGCGGAACGATCATCCAGCCGAGCAGCAGCAACACCGCCGGGGAGATCATGAATCGCGCGGCTGTTTTGGAATGTTCGGTCGCCATATCGAAGCTCCTGATCGCGGATTGCCGGGACGCCGGTTGCGCGAAATCCCATCGCGCAAGACGCGCGCGACGGCACTGCCGATCGATACTTTCGAGGCACAGGCGGGGCCGGCGTTTGCGAGCCGGCCCCGCCCGCGGGAGGTGACGCTACTTGATGTAGCCGGCCTTGCGCATCGCCCGGTAGGCGATCGCCTGCGCACTCTTCAGCGCCTGGTCGGCCGTCACCTGGCCGGCGAGCGCCGCCGAGAACTGCTGGCCAACGGAGGTGGCGATGCCCTGGAATTCGGGGATGGCCACGAACTGCACGCCGACATAAGGCACCGGATCCACGGTCGGATGGTTCGGATCGGCCGAGTTGATGCTGTCGAGCGTCTTCTTGGCGAACGGCACCTTGGCGTATTCGGCATTGGCATAGAGCGATTTGCGGGTGCCCGGCGGCACGTTGGCCCAGCCTTCCTTGGAAGCGACCAGCGCCAGATAGTCCTTGGAGGTCGCCCAGGCGATGAAGGTCTTCGCCGCGTCGGCTTTCTGCGTGCCCGCTGGAATGGCGAGGCTCCAGGCCCACAGCCAGTTGCCGCGCTTGCCCAGGCCCTTGTCGGGCGCCAGGGCGAAGCCGACCTTGTCGGCGACCTTGGAATCCTTCGGATTGGTCACGAAGGAGGCGGCGACGGTAGCGTCGATCCACATGCCGCATTTACCCGACTGGAACAGGGCGAGGTTCTCGTTGAAACCGTTGGAGGAGGCTCCCGGAGGGCCGGAGTCCTTCATCAGCTTGAGATAGAATTTCAGCGTCGCGTTCCACGCTTTGCCGTCGAATTGCGGGTTCCACTTCATATCGAACCAGCGAGCGCCGAACGAGTTGGACATGGCGGTGAGCAAGGCCATGTTCTCGCCCCAGCCGGCCTTGCCGCGCAGGCAGATGCCGTAGATCTCGTTGTCCTTGTCGGTCATCGCGGAGGCCGCCTTGGCGATGAAGTCCCAGCTAGGGGCGTCCGGCATCTTCAGGCCGGCCTTCTCCATCAGGTCGGTGCGGTACATGACCATCGAGCTTTCGCCGTAGAACGGCGCGGCGTAGAGCTTGCCGTCGACGGTCAGCCCGCCGCGGATCGCCGGCAAGAGGTCGTCGACATCGTAGGAGGCCGGAAGCCCGTCGAGCGGCAACAGCCAGCCCTGCTTGCCCCAGATCGGCACTTCGTAGGTGCCGATGGTCATGATGTCGTACTGGCCGCCCTTGGTGGCGATGTCGGTGGTGACCCGCTGGCGAAGGATATTCTCCTCGAGCGTCACCCATTCGAGCTCGATGCCCGGATGCTTCGCGGTGAACTCCGACGACAGCTTCTGCATCCGGATCATGTCGCCATTGTTGACGGTGGCGATGGTCAGCTTTTCGGCGAGCGCGCCCGTCGATACCAGCGCGCCAAGAGACATGCCCAGAAGGGCATGGGTGATGTGCTTCATGGTGTCCTCCCAAGGCAAATGCTTCTTTGGTCGATACGGGATCGTAAATGAGCATTTGCTATAATAACGGGCATATGCTCGTTATTTGCACGCCCCTTGTCAACCGGTTTTCGACGCGCGCGATCGCGCACGCGGCCCACGGGCGTCAAAGTGCTTTGATTTTCAGTAGGATAGAAATTCCGACTTTTGCTCAATCGCTGAGCAGAAGTCCCGCAGTGTTTTCGTTGGTGATCAGCGAATTAATCAGCTTGCCTTCAATCGCGGCCCGGATCGCCCGGCGCTTCGCCTCGCCGGCGGCGATGCCGACGACCGGCCGGTCGCTGTCGCGGACCAGCGGCGCGCCGGCGACGCGGTGGTTGAAGGGGATGTCCATCACCTCGCCGGCCTCGTCGTAGATCCAGCCGGTGATCTCCCCCGCCGCGCCGGCGCCGACCATCCGCTGGCTTTCCTCGGGCGAGACGAAGCCGTCGACGGTCAAAGGCGCGGTCTCGCCGATATTGCCGATGCCGACGAACGTTGCATCGGCCTGGCCGACGAGATTGAGCGAATTGCCGATCGCCTCCTGGCTGTGCAGGACCCGCCGCTCCTCCGGCGAGCCGGCGAGCACCGGCAGCGGCATCGGGAAGTGCTTCGCGTTCACCTTCTCCGCCAGCCCCATCACCACGTGATAGGCGGTCGCCGAACCGTCGGACATGATGTTGCCGAGCATCGACACCAACCGGTGATGCGGGCAGTTCATCGGCGGCATCTGGTCGACGCAGGCCTTGAGCGCCCGGCCGGTACCGAGTGCGAGGACGATCGGCTCTTTCGATTTCAAATGGCGTTCGATTTCCGCCGCGCCGGACTGGGCGAGCCCGGTGATGGCGTTGGGCGACGCGGGGTCGCTCGGGACGATCTCGCAAGCCACCAGCCCGAAGCGGGCGCGGATCTGGACGGCGAGTTCCATGCAGCGGGCGATCGGGTGGTCGAGCCGGACCTTTATCAGCCGCTCGGAGACGGCGAGCGACACCAGCCGCTGGGCCGATTGCCGGGAAACGCCGAGCTTGCGGGCGATCTCGTCCTGGGTGTTGCCGGCGACGTAATAGAGCCAGCCGGCCCGGGCGGCATCCTCCAGCCGCCGATCTTCCCCTGAACTGCCCGTTGCCAAATCGGCCCGCCTCGCTATCGGGTTAAAGCCGCCAGACGATCCGCAAATTCCCGCCAATTGTCAAATACCACCCGGCCGGGCGAATGCCCGCCGGTCCAGGCTTCCGTCCCGGTCATGTGGCTGCCGCCGACATAGTGGAACGCCGTCATGCCGGCGGAATCTGCGGCTTCCAGCCCGGGCAGGCTGTCCTCGACGATCAGGCAGTTTTCCGGCGCGACGCATTCGCAATCCGCCGCATGCAGGAACAGGTCCGGCGCCGGCTTGCCGCGCGCCACCTCGGACGCCGTGTAGAGCCGGTCGCCGAAGAACCGGGTCAGCCCGGCGATTTCGAGCGACCGCGTCGCCCGTTCCGGGCTCGAGCTCGTCGCCACGCAGAACGGGGTCGTTAGTTGGCTCAGCATCTCGATCACGCCCGGAGTCGGCTTGAGCCCGCGCGCGAACACCTCGAGCAGCCGCCGCCGGTAGACCCGCTCGAAATCCACCGGCAGGTCGAGATTGAAATTGCCGCGCAGCGTCGCCGCCACGGTGGGAAAGCTGCGGCCGAGGAAATGCCGCCGCACATAGTCGAGGTCGACCGCCACGTCGTAACCGGCGAGCAGGTCGATCAGCGTCTCGGCCGACAGGATCTCGCTGTCGATCAGCACCCCGTCGCAATCGAAGATGACCAGCCCGATCTTCGCCATCAGTGGCCGTCAGCTCATGTAGCGGCCGTCGTGGAAGACCAGCGGTTCGCCCTCGCAATGGGCGTAGCCGGTGATCTCGCCGACGAAAATCGTATGGTCGCCGGCGGCATGGGCGTCCATCAGCGTGCAGGCGAACTGGGCAATCGCCCCCTTGATCGTCGGCACGCCGCCGAGGCTGGCGAACACCACCTCCTCGAATTCCGGCTTGCCGGCGAAATGGTTTGAGACCGAGACCTGGTCGGAGGCGAGCACGCTGACCCCGAACCGGCCGGCTTCCTTGATGACGTTCTGCGTCCGCGCCTTGTTTGAGACGCAGACGAGCAGGATCGGCGGGTCGATAGAGACCGAGGTGAAGGAATTGGCGGTCATGCCGTGCACGTCCGGGCCGTTCTTCGAGGTGATCACCGTCACCCCGGTGGCGAATTTCCCGAACGCGGTCCTCAGATCGCGCGGATCCAGTTCGTTTGCCATCGGTCCTCCATGGAGTGTCTCGCCGATCGCCATCATCCGATGAGGCGCCCGCCGCCGCGATCCCGTTCCCGCAAGCAATATCCCGAAACTGCGCTCACGGGAAACCGCACTTGGAGAAAACGACAATCAGTTGTCGCGCCCGCGCGACTTGACCAGCGTCGCCGAGGGCGCCTCGCCGAAGAGCTTCGAATATTCGCCGGCGAACCGGCCCATATGCTGGAAGCCGTAGGTCAGCGCCACGGTGCCGACCCTTGTCTCCCCGTCGGCCTGCATCAACTCCTCGCGCACCCTGTTGAGCCTGCGGAAGCGCACATAGCGCATCGGCGACATGTCGCGGAAGCGGTTGAAGCTCTCGAACAGCGACCGCGCCGAACCGCCCGAGGCGCGCACGAGGTCGTCGATGGAGAACGGTTCGCACAGGTTCTCCTCGATGAACGCCTCCGCCCGGCGCACCAGCGACGGACAGGCGGTCGAAAGCCGCCCGTCGGCCAGCGCCCGGCTGTAACCGTGCTCCTGCAGGTAGAGCAGTGACAACAGGAACGTATCTTCCAGCGCCGCGTGGATCTTGTCGGTGCCCGGTCCCAGCGGCTGGCCGGCCATCGCCGCGAGCGAGCAGACTGCGTTCCTGAGCGGCGTCATCCGGTCGTCGGTCCAGTTCACCTTCAGGGCGAAGTCGGGCGCCCGCGTCAGCCGCTGACCGAGCAGCCGCTCGAGACAGTCCCAGACCCGGCGCTTGTCGATCCTGACGATCATCTGCGTCGCGTCCTCGCTCCAGTGCATGTGGAAGTCGCGCTCCGCCGGCAGCAGCGCCCCGGCACCGACGCCGACGGTCAGGTCGGCCTCCCCGGTACGAATGCGGAAGGTTCCGCTCAGCGGCAGCATCAGCAGATAGAAATCCTGAAGCTGGTCGGGCGCGATCAGGATCTCGCGGCCGTAGTCGAAATAGCACAGCTTCAGCGCGTCGAAGCCGTGGCAGGTGACCCGGACCGGTCGGTCCGGGCGGCTGACCTTGCTGTCGAGCCGGTGGTCGACGAAGATCCGCGAGACCGCGTCCCGCGCCTCGTCGAGATCGTTGCCGTGAACGAGCAGGTTGTTGGCGACGAGGTCCTGGCTCGCTTCCAGCCTCACGCCATTGAGATTCCAGTGCATGATGTCCGACCCTCCACTTCAGAGCGCGGCCTCGGACGGAATGCCGGCTCTTGCCAGTGCGGAAACCCTCTATTTTCCGCGTTTTCCCCAAGGACTTGTCGCCGCCCTTTTCCGGCTTCTTTCAAATATAAAACGTCTCGCCGCCACCGTCGCCGCTCCCTCTGTCCGGATAATGCGGAATCTGTCCCGATTGCGCGGACGATCGGCGGCATTCCGAGAAATCCCTCGACCGGCAACCGACGATGGTGTCGGGTTGCCCATTGGCCCGCGCGCCCGGTCCGGGCGGTCGCTGACCGAAGGACACTCACCAGGACGGAATGCACGGAAGGGAGCCCGGCAATGGGAAAGTTTGAAGGCAAGGTCGCCATCGTCACCGGCGCCTCGACACTGATCGGCGAAGGCGTGGTGCGGGCGTTCGCGAAGGAGGGGGCCAAGGTGGTGATGGCGGATATCGCCGTCGAGCCGGGAGAGCGCATCGCCGCCGAGCTGGGCGGGTCGGTCAGCTTCAAGGAGACCGACGTCACCGATGACGACGCGCTCCGCGCCTGCATCGCCCATGCCGAGGAGACGTTCGGCGGCGTCGACTACCTGGTCAACCTCGCCAGCACCTATCTCGATGGCGGCATCGCCACCTCGCGGGACGACTGGCTCGCCTCGCTCAACATCAATCTCGTCAGCGGCATGGTGTTCTCGAACATGGTCGCCCCGCACATCCAGAAGCGCGGCGGCGGCGCCATCGTCAATTTCGCCTCGATCTCCGGCAAGCGGGCCCAGCCCGGCCGGATGACCTATTCCGCCGCCAAGGCGGCGATCCTGCAAGGCAC
>Ga0070729_10003769_pt1 | contig 17151 bp, 7 predicted proteins | sample tdDd472_FD_66725 | JGI IMG/M metagenome (GOLD analysis project Ga0070729, IMG submission 66725) | Marine sediment microbial communities from the Atlantic coast under amendment with organic carbon and nitrate - tdDd47.2 | ecosystem: Environmental > Aquatic > Marine > Coastal > Sediment | place... | reverse complement strand
TGCCACCGTAGCCTTTGCAGAAGTGTTTGCCCGCAAAAAGCCCGATATTCTGGTGGTGCTGGGAGACCGCTTTGAAATGCACGCAGCATGCATGGCGACCATACCCTTTCTGATTCCCGTAGCCCATATATGCGGTGGTTCTGTCACCATCGGAGCCATTGACGATGTGTTCCGGCATTCCGTCACCAAAGTCAGTCACCTGCACTTTGCGGAAACCCAGGGACATGCCGACCGCATCATACAGATGGGAGAAGAGCCCTGGCGGGTAATGGTAAGCGGTTCGATTTCCATTGATAATCTGGCCCGGATTGACACCCTGACCTTTGAAGAACTGCGGGCAGAACTGAAGCTTCCCAGTCCGCAACCACCCCTGCTGGTAACCTACCACCCTGTCACCCGCGAATATCAGGATACCGAAAGGCAGATCAGCAATCTGCTGAAAGCCCTGCACCAACTGGATCAGCCGGTGGTATTCACCTATCCCAACAGCGACACCAGCACCAGCATTATCATTAAGCATATTACCGACTACGTTGCCCGGCATGAAAAGGCAGTGGCATTTACAAATCTGGGAACCCGGCGGTATCTCAACCTGATGCGTCACGCCCGGGCCATGGTGGGCAACTCCTCCAGCGGTATTATGGAATCCCCTTCGTTCAGATTACCCATCGTCAATATTGGAACCAGACAGGAGGGCAGGACACACGCGAACAATGTCATTCACTGCGGATACGAAACAGATGACATTATCGCCGCCACAACACGGGCTCTGAGCGATACCTTCCGGGCCTCCATTGCCGGCCTTGAGACCTTTTTCGGCGACGGACACGCCGCAGAACGCATCACCGAATGCCTGAAAACCATTCCCCTGGACGAGCGTCTGCTTCGCAAGCAGTTTTATACCCCGAAGCCGGGTTAGTCAGAAAAATCACCTTCGCCCAACAGGGTGTCCACGGTAACATCCCGAAGCAAACGATGACCGATAACTTCGTTTAACCGCCCGGGATGCATCCCGGTACCGGGACGTTTGACCGCAACGTCATTCATAGTCATGATATGCCCGGCTGGCAGGTCATGGGCCGCCACGATGGAACGTCGGGCAACATCCCGCACTTCCCGTTCACGTGGTGTGATGGTCTTTACACCGTTACCCAAAGATGCCTCAACGATGCGGATGCTTTCCACAAGCTGTTTAAAATCCCGTGGTTCGGTACTGGCCTGATGATCCGGTCCTTCCATATCGTGGGATAGTGTCAGATGGCGTTCAAACAGTGATGCACCAAGGGCTGCAGCAGCCAGGGGAACCTCGAATCCCTTTGTATGGTCCGAATACCCCACAGGACGCCGGAAAGCCTGCCGCATGGTTTCCATGGCCCGTATATTGATGGTTTCCGCTGCTGCGGGATAATTTGATACGCAGTGCAGAACCACCACATCACCGGCGTTGTGCTCTTTTAAAAACCGCAGGGCAGCATCCACTTCATGCATTTCCGACATACCGGTGGACAAAATCACTGGCAAACCGGTGTCGGCAACAGCTTTGAGTAGCAGGAAGTTCGTAATCTCGCCGCTGCCCATTTTGATAACCGGCATTCCCAGTTCCACCAGCATGGCAAGGCTGTCTTCATCAAAAGCGGTGGATAAAAATAAAATCCCGCGTTTTTTGCAATACGCGATTAACTCTTCGTGCTGACTACGTGACAATTCCCACTGACGAACCATTTCATCCATGGAACCGCCGCCGGTGGTCACCTTCTGGTATTCGGCCTTTGGGGCTCCGCGGGCAATAAATTTATCCACGATAAAAGTCTGGAATTTCACCGCATCGGCCTTGGCATCAACCGCTGCATCAATAAGCTTTTTTGCGATTTCCATATCGCCGTTATGATTCACACCGGCTTCGGCAATCACAAAGCAGGGATGCCCGGAGCCGATGGTACGGCCCGCAAAGCTCACCGACGGCACCGCCAGCGTATCCATCAGGGCTTCCGCGATATGAAAGTCGGTTTTCTCGTCAATATCCACCGAAACATCACGGTCCATGAGAAAGGCCCGGGTTCCCTGGTCATTTATAAAGCTCTTTGAGGCACGTAACGTCTTCACATCACTGATATACAAAGCGCCGTTGAGGCGATAGTGCTGTTGCATATCCTGGCTTCTGAGCCCACGAACCTCCGGCCGGATAAAGCCGTCCATGGCCCGATCTTCCGGCAGGATATTGGACCACTGGGGAGGATGATCCACGGCACACACTGACACCACGGATTGCGCCTGCGTATCATAATAGTATGCAATGGCCTCTCCCACCATATCGGCGGTACGCAGGGGGCTGGTTGGCTGCAGCAATACCACGGTATCATATTCTTCACCCTGCGCCTGCAATTCATCCAGCACATGCAGCACCACTTCCACACTGGAGGCAGTGTCGTTGCTGAGTTCTGCGGGCCGCATAAAGGGAACCGGACAGCCGTATTGAGCCGCGATATCGGCAATCTGCGGGGAATCCGTGGACACCACCATTCTATCTATATATGAATGTCGTCCCGCGGCAATGCTGTGGGCAATCAAAGGCAATCCACACAGGGGCAGGATATTTTTGTTCGGCAGGCGTTTGCTACCACCACGGGCAGGTATAATGGCGAGAATCCTGGAATTCTTATACATAATGATCTTTTTTCCTTCGGCAAAGGTGATTGGGACATTTGCCCATAGCGCCTGCTTAGTCATCCTTTTTCGGTTTAAGCTCAAAGATATTACCCGCAATCTCCAGATAGGGCTGGAAGGTGCCATAGCTTGTTGCTCTCACCCGCCGCCGCACTTCTTCATCGCTCAGATCCGGCGTAATGATACTCAGCTTGTTGAACTCTTTTCTGGTAAAGGGTCTTCTTGTCCAGGTTTCCGCTGATTCCGGCAGGGACTCGTTTTTCAAAACAGCGCCCATAACCTCGTAATACAGAGCCAGCTGAAAATCATATGTACGCTTCAGAAGGGAATCCACATCATCGCTGGCAAATACGGGAAAACGTTTGACCGCTACAATCTTGCCGGTATCCACGGTAGCATCCATGTGATGACAGGTTGCGCCATACTCTGCCGCATTTTCGTACAGAGCAAAATTGTTGCAACCAATACCCGGATAATCGGGCGAGGCGGGGTGAAAGTTGATGGCGGCCACCGCAGCTTTATCGATAAGCCATTGGGGAACAATCCAGCGGGAAAGATATGAGATGACATACTCTCCCTCCCAGTCGCGAAGTTTTTCAGGCAAGGGGTCACCCCATTTTCCCAGACAGATCAAGACATCGGAAATATTCCTTTTGGCAAATTCAGCAGCCCTTTGGCAGTGAACATCATTTTCTTTCCCGAGAAATAACACGGAGTGATTCGATTTAGTGCTCATGAATGTACCCGAGGGGTTCCTTTCATCAAGGTTCGTTGGCTCCTGATAAACAGACAGGGCGCTACGCTGTAATGTTGCGAAGCTGCACTGCACACGTTTGCACAAGCAAGGGGGATCGACTTCCGGTGTATGTACATCCCGTTCCACATGCTTTGTGCGTTCTTTCAGAATGTACTTTTGAAGAAATATCCTGTCAAGCATTGCCGAATCACGGAAGGCGGGAGAAGGGCGTCTGATTCACCGTGGCCACAATATGGTCACAGCAAAATATTCTCCAGGCATAAAAAAATCGCCAACCTTTGTAAGATGACGATTTTACTAGCAAAAAATGGTGAGCTGGGAGGGACTTGAACCCTCGGCCGCCTGATTAAAAGTCAGGTGCTCTACCAACTGAGCTACCAACTCAACCACAGTGCCCGTTATGTATAGTGCGCAGTGCTGCGGGTGTCAAGTGATTGTAGCCAAAAAATCGCATTTTTCAAGGGGAGAATGCAAAAAAACAGGCGTCCCCACGGGGACGCCTGTTTTGAAGTTCTGTTGGACAGCTAACCGTCCGTAAGAATTACTCGCCTTCGGGTTTGTCTTCTTCGGCGGGTGCTTCTTCAGCCGGAGCTTCTTCAGCCGGGGCTTCTTCAGCCGGCGCTTCTTCGGCTGCGGCTTCTTCGCCCTTTTCTTCCATACCAAGCTGGGCTTTAATCAGGGCACCCAGGCTGGTGGTGGCTTTCTTCTCGACAGGAGCTTCGGCACCGGCGGCGTTGCCCTGGCCAATGTACTCGGCCATGCGCATTTTGTCTTCGTTTTCCAGTACCGCGCGGATGGACAGGGCCAGACGGCGTTCCTGAGGATCGACGCTCAGCACTTCGGCTTTCACTTCCTGGCCTTCTTCCACGATCTTGCGGGGATCTTCCACGCGTTCGGTGGACAGCTCGGAAATGTGTACCAGACCTTCGATGTCTTCTTCAAGCTGCACAAACACACCAAAGTCGGTGCACTTGGTGACTTTGCCCACGATGATCTTGCCACTGTAGTACTTGTTGGCAATCTCGCTCCAGGGATCCGGTTTCAGCTGCTTGATGCCCAGGGAGAAGCGTTCCTGTGCGGGATCCACGGCCAGAACCACGGCTTCCACTTCTTCGCTCTTTTTGTATTTCTCGCCGGGGTGCTTGATTTTTTCGGTCCAGGAAATATCGGACACATGCACCAGACCGTCGATACCTTCTTCGATACCAACAAACAGGCCGAAGTCAGTGATGTTGCGCACTTTGCCGCGCAGAACGGTTCCGGGAGGATATTTTTCCGCCAGCTGGTCCCAGGGGTTGGGCTGAGCCTGTTTCAGACCCAGGCTGATACGGCGGTTTTCGCTGTCGATGTCCAGCACCACAACTTCAACTTCGTCACCAACGTTCAGAAGCTTGCTGGGATGCTTGATGCGGCGGGTCCAGCTCATTTCGGAGACGTGGATCAGGCCTTCGACGCCGTCTTCCAGCTCAATGAAGGCACCGTATTCGGCCAGGCTGACCACTTTACCAGTGACTTTGTTGCCCATGGGATACTTGTCGCCGATTTCCTTCCAGGGATCTTCAGTAAGCTGTTTGATACCCAGGCTTACGCGTTCCTGCTCCTGGTCGTACTTCAGGACTTTCACCTGAATGTCTTCGGCAATCTGCAGCATCTGGGAGGGATGGCTCAGGCGACCCCAGCTCATATCGGTGATATGCAGCAGGCCATCGATGCCGCCCAGATCGATGAACGCACCGTAATTGGTGATGTTCTTGACCGTACCGGTGACGGTGGCGCCTTCCTGCAGACCTTCCACGGTTTTGGCGCGGAGGTTGGAGCGTTCTTTTTCCAGAAGCGCACGGCGGCTGAGAACCAGGTTGCCACGGCGGGGGTTCAGTTTGATGATCTGGAATTTATATGTCTGACCGATCAGCTTCTCAAGGTTGCGCACGGGACGCAGGTCAACCTGGGAGCCGGGCAGGAATGCCTTGATGCCGTCTACATAGACGCTCAGGCCGCCCTTGACGCGGTCCAGGATCATACCTTCGATGATGCCGTCGCCGTCCAGGACGCCTTCCAGCTTGTCCCAGACCTTCTGCTTGTCGGCTTTTTCTTTGCTCAACACGATCATGCCGTTATCGTCTTCAAAGTCTTCGAGAATTACGTCGATGACATCGCCGGACTGCACAGTGGCTTCACGGGTTTTGGGATCAATGAATTCATCCATCGGAATATTGCCTTCGGATTTGAAGCCAATATCGACCGTCACATAGTCGCGGCTGACGGCGATGACCCGTCCTGTGCGCATTTCGCCGCCCTTGGGCTGCTGATGCTCGTATTCGGCCAAAAGGGCCTCGAAATCATCGTCTGACACTGCGGCTTCTGCCGACGGATTCACGGTCTCGTTTTCGGTTGGGTTGGGTTGGTTTTTTTGTTTGTCTTCCATATTCCTACTTATTCCTCTCTAAAGATTAATATTCCCGCCATACCCATAAGGTATGTCAGGTGATGCGTATACATATACATTTCAATAGGGTTTGTCAAAATAAAAATGCAATTTTCCTCGGTTGTTATGACATAATTTGACAATTTTTTATCTTCAGGAACCCCTGGGTCGGAAGAGGAAACCAAATCAAAGTTGACAGCCAGCCAATAATACGACAAATATGTAGTGTTCTGCCATCACCCAAAGTCCCAAAGAGGTTTGGATGAATACCAAAAAAGTGCAGCCCAAAAAAGTGAGAGCTCCCTATGTGGATACCTATGGCTTCCTGCCCGATGAGGTGATGCTCCCTGCCATTGTGCGCAGTTACTGGGGACTGCGGGGCTACCGGCAGAGAATCGCCTCCATGATCGGACGGCTGCTGCAATTCCGCTCTCCGGCGGATGTTGAGCGGCTGCTGTCTTTGACCCGTGATCAGGTGGCCAATTTCATCATTGAAAAAGGCAACAGCAAATTTGTCGATGTAAATAAATGGCTGGAAGAACAACAGAAATTGGGTTTTGGCGCCATGGTGCTGCACTGCGAGCTCAACGGCAATCCCGATGACGAACCGGATCAGCAGGAAAAACATCTGGGGCATCTGGCAAGCGTCTATATTGGGCGCATTGTTCCCTTTGGCACCGTAAGCCCCAACGATCCCGAACGGGCAAAAATCTATATTGAACGGGCGGTGCTGCGACGCAACTTCAAGGGCATGACCATCCGGCCTCACCGCTTTATGCGCCCGGCCTCTGACGCAATATGGTTTCCCCTGTATGAAGTCTGCCAGCAGCTGCATATCCCGGTGTGGATTCATACCGCAGCCCACTGGTGGCCCGATGTTCCCATGGACATCAATCATCCCATGCATGTGGACCGCGTGGCCACAGAATTCCCCCAGTTGAAAATTATCATGGGCCGCGCCGGATGGCCCTGGGTCACCGAAGCGGTGATGACCGCCTGGCGGCATTCCAATGTGTTTATCGACACAAGCGGATGGCAGCCCGGGGAAATGGCCCGCATCGGCAGCGGCTTTGAATCCCTGTTCCACTATGGCGCCATGCATGTGGCCGCCAAGGTGCTGTTTGGTTCTCAATGGCACTGGACCGGCAAATCCATGGACGAACTGATGGAACAATTCAGCAAAACGCCGGTTCCTCAGGGTGTCAGGGAAAACTGGCTGGGTGAAAACGCCACCCGGCTGCTTGACCTGAAATTCGGCTGATTACCGGCTTATGATCTTGGCATGAACATGAGGTGGAGCATGCACGCAAAAACGTGGATAATCATCATTGTGAGTTGTGGGCTGGCCTTTGCCCTGCTAAACTGCGAACCCACCAGCCCGGACCCCAAAAAGAGAGCAAAACGGGCAAAAAAAAGCACGGCGCAGACTACCCCCAAAAAGAAGAAAACCTCCGCCCGTCCCGGGGGGCACCGGGCAAAACCCCTGCGTTTTGCCATTATGCCGGGTAAACCCGGTGATGTGCAACAACGCCCCAAAGGCGTATGGAAAAAGTTTGGCCGTGACATGCGCATCCTGCAAGACCCGGCCCCGGGGGAAGGCAGCGCTCCGGAACGCACCGGCACCCTGATGTTTTCCGACGATTTCAATCGCGCCCAACTGGGTGACAACTGGCGTATTGGCGGCAAGGGTCGCTACAGCATCAAAGACGGCAAACTGTACAGCGATTTCGGGCACAACGAAAACGTGCACCTGATCAAGCCTCTGCCCCGGGACGCCCGCATCGAACTTGAGATCATGTCGGAAACCAGCCGCATTGATGCAAAAATTTCCCTGTACGATGACGGGAAAGAGCACGAAAGCGGCTATGTGATTTTGGCCGGCGGCTGGCACAACCGCAGCGATTTGATTCTCCGGGGTCGTGAACATGATCACGAAACCGTAACCCGCCAAAGGGTGCCCTTTGAGCCCACGGGCCGGTGGGTAGCGGGAAAAACCTACAAATGGACAATTATTCGCAAGGGATCAAAACTCTCCTGGTATGTAGACAACAAGAAGTATCTGGAATATGATGACCCCGAACCCCTGTGGAGCCCGGTGAACAAATACCTGAGTATTTCCAACTGGGAAAGCAAGGTGCATATTGACAACATCGAAGTATACGACCTGACGAAACAGTAAATAGCGCACCGTGATCAAAAAGCGACCTGACAGCGATTCCTGTTTGCGGGCTTACCCCGCCATCAGCGAAATATACGGGGATCTGAAGCGGGAATCCATGCTCACCCTTTCCGGGGTAACCACTCCGGAACAGGCTGCCTGGATTACCGCCGGACTGCACTGCAAAGAACCGGAACGCACCCTGCTGTTGGTTGCCCCTACTCCTCAAATTGCCAAGCGCCTGACCCGGGCGGTATCGGTATGCGGTGGTCTGCCGCCGGATTACGAACACGCCGACGACACCCTGAAAAAACGCAAGGATATTACCAGCTACACCCCGGCGCTGTTGCCGCCGGAAACCGTGTCGCCCTATCGCGGCGGCAAACTGGTACGGGACCGTCACGCCACGGCACGGCGCATGGCCCTGCTGTTCGCCATGACACAGCCCATTCGTCCCCGGATTATGGTCACCACCGCAGCCATGCTGACAGGCCGCTATACCCCAAAGGATGTGCTGCATAAAAATACCCGCTATTTGCTGGCAGGAGTCGAAGAAGACCGGGACGAACTGCTGGAATCCCTGGTAACCATGGGATACCGTCGGGGTGCCCTGGTTGAGGAACCCGGGGAATGCGCGGTCCGGGGTGGTATTATCGATATCTGGAGCCCCATGCACACCCTGCCGGTGCGCATCGAAACCCTGGGGGACGAAATTATCTCTCTGCGGCTCTTTAATCCCAAACGCCAGACATCGGTACGGGAACTTGAGGAATGCTATATTCCGCCGGTGGTGCCGGTCATGCTGGATGACGACACCCGTCAGCGGGCATTGTCCGGTATTGACCGTGTTCAGAGAGAATTGAATATCGTTGACCGGCGCATGTCCACCGTCAGCGAAGAAATATCCCAGGGCATCTATTCCGATGATCTGGTGCCCCTTTTGCCGCTGTGCTACTCCCGCACCTCGACTCTCTTTGATTTTCTGCCCACCACCACATCGGTGCTGCTGTATAATCCTTACGACTGCCTGCGGGAATGGCGGGAAACCCGGGACGACTATGAGCGATCCTATACCAAGCTGATCTCGCAGGATACCTTTGCCCTGCCTCCTGAAATGTACGGCGGTGATGCCGCCTGGGTAACGGGACGCATATCAAAGCTTGCCCGCATGGCCATCACCGATGTGGTGGAAAGCACCGATGACATCATTGATCCCACACTGGATGTTTTACTGCCGGTACCAGTGATAAACGCCGATATGGACCCGCATGTGGGCCTGCTGCAGGAATCCACCGGCGGCTCCCACGATGAACGCTTCAAACCGCTGGTCAACGCCATTGGTGACTGGCTGGATGAAAACTATCGAATCGCCCTGTGTCTTGAGGGTGAAAAGCAGGTTAAACGTGCCGCCGAGCTTTTAACGTCTTTGGGACTAACCGTGGACGACGCCACGGGCAAAGACAGCTTGCCGCAGCTTCTAACCCGCTTTGCGCCTTCACAGGACAGCGGCTCTCTGGTGATACTCAAGGGCGATATTGAGGCAGGATTTATTTCCGGCGGAGATATGGTGGCAGTGCTTTCGGAGCAGGAAGTCTTTGGCGTACAGCGCAGAAGACGCCTGAAAGACGCCATGCCGGAAAACGCCGGCGCCGCTATTCAAAATTTCGATGAACTGACAGAAGGCGATTACATTGTCCATGTAGACTATGGCATCGGTGTATACCGGGGTCTGACCACCATGGAAGTTGCCCATATTCAGGGAGATTTCCTGAAAATCGATTATCTGGGCGGCGACAAACTGTACATTCCCGCCACCCGTCTGGAAAAAGTACACCGCTATTCAGGCAACGAAGGTGCGGCTCCCCGACTTGACCGCATGGGCGGCTCGACCTGGGAAAAAACCAAAGGCCGCATCAAGCGGGCATTGCGTGAACTGGCCCAGGAGCTTGTACACCTGTATGCGGAACGCAGGGTTCGCAAGGGCTTTGCCGCCCTTCCCCCCGGTGATGACTTCCGCCAGTTTGAAGCGCGATTCCCCTTCGTGGAAACTCCGCATCAGGAGCTGGCCATTACCGAAACCGTTCAGGATATGCAGTCATCCCGGATTATGGACCGGCTGATCTGCGGCGATGTTGGTTTCGGAAAAACTGAAATTGCCATGCGGGCCGCCTATATGGCAGTCCTTAGCGGCAAGCAGGTAGCCGTGCTGGTGCCCACCACAGTACTGGCCTTCCAGCACCTGCAAACCTTTAGGGAACGCTTTATTGCCGAACCGGTAACCATTGATATTTTAAGCCGCTTTCGCAGTCCTGCGGAGCAAAAGCAGGTAATGAAGGATCTGGCCGCCGGAAAAGTCGATATCATTATCGGCACCCACCGGCTGCTGTCCAAAGACATCGCCTACAACGACCTGGGCCTGCTGATTGTTGATGAGGAACACCGCTTCGGTGTGCGGCACAAGGAAAAAATTCGCCATATCAAAACTGATGTGGACTGCCTTACCATGACGGCGACTCCCATTCCCCGGACTTTGAATCATGCCTTTGTGGGGCTCAAGGATTTGTCCCTCATCGAAACCGCACCCCAGGATCGCCACGCCATTAAAACCCAGATTGTCTCCTTTGATGAAGGGGTCATTATCTCCGCCATTCGCCGGGAACTTGAGCGGGGCGGACAGGTGTACTTTCTGCACAACCGGGTAAAATCCATACATTCCATCGCCACGCTGATTCGCCGCCTGGTGCCGGAATCAAAAGTCGCCGTGGCCCACGGACAGATGGACGCCAAAACCCTGGAGCAGATTTTCCTGGACTTTGTAAACCGAAGCACGAATGTGCTGGTCACTACCACCATTATCGAAAGTGGCATCGATATTCCCCGGGTTAATACCATATTTATCCACCGGGCAGACCACTTTGGCCTGGCACAGTTGTACCAGTTGCGAGGTCGTGTGGGACGCTCCACGGAACAGGCCACCTGTTACCTGATTGTTCCATCGCTTTCGGGGCTGAATAAAATAGCCCGGGCACGGCTTTCCACCCTGATGCGCTTTACCGAACTGGGAGTCGGGTTCAAAATTGCACGGCATGACATGGAACTGCGGGGCACCGGCGCATTGCTTGGAGAAAAACAATCCGGGCGCATCGATTCCGTTGGTCTGGATCTGTATCTCAGCCTTTTGGATGAAGCCATTGCGGAGGCCAAGGGCGAACCGGTGCAGCGGACCATTGAGCCGGACATCAAGCTGTCTGTTTCCGCCTATATTCCGGAAACCTACATTGATGATATCAGCCAGCGGCTAACGTTCTACAAGCGGCTCAATGCAACCAACACCCTTGAAAGCGTTGATCTGCTGGCTGATGAACTGGCGGACCGCTTTGGCGAAATTCCCGATGAAGTGCTGGCTCTGCTGCAAGTGATGAAACTGAAAACCATTTTGCGCAGTATTGCGGCTGAAACCGTTGAAAACGCAGCAGGCGGCGTAAAGATCACCATCAACCCCAACACCACCCTGGATGTCGCCACGCTGGCCATGGACGCGGCCAAAGGTATCATTCCAGTTCGGCTGCAACCGGACAGCTCCATGATCCTCATGCCTCCTCCCGGCGATTCTCAGCTGGCATTTTTGCGGGGCCTTACCCATACCGTGGAACTGCTTCGTGAATACCTGCCCACCGAAACAAATACCCCCGGGCAGCAGGATTAATAGTTCACCGAATAACCATTCATTTCAGCGAAGGGTTATCCTATGTAAAATAGCAGCTTGCGCACAGCAGGGCACTTAGTGCCATATTTTTGCTAAAACACAGGCCTCTTTGCTGAAAAATCCATGAAAATTCGACACAAACGCTTAGTTCCTAAATCACCTTTTTTGCTTTTCTTTGCTTGACTATTGCGGAAATTTCCGCCAAAATATTGAGCACCATATAAGTTTTCTGTAAATGACCCCTAAGGGTCTGAAATTACTGGAAGAGAAAACGAAACGCAACCAGGGTTACCATAGTTGTACATTGGAGGTATCACATGCCGAGTTCGAGAAATACATTACTTTATAGTGTGTTGGGGCTGCTTTTTGCCGCCGCAATGTTCAGCGCAGGATGTTCTGACAGTGCAGGCCTCACCAACTGTGAAAGCGATTCCGATTGCTCTGCCGCAGGACTGACCAATCCGTATTGCAACACGGTCGATAATTCCTGCCACGAGCGTGGCGATTGTGAAACCAATGCCGACTGCGGCCTGTGGTATCCCGACATGCTGGTGCCCTATTGCAACAGCGGCGGCGTGTGCATCGAGCGTGGACCCTGTAGCGCCGACAATCCCTGCCCCTACGGCGAATGTGATCTTACCAGCGGCACCTGCGTTGGCGGAACCGACGGCGACATCACCGATGGCGACAGCGATGACGTGAATCCGGATGGCGACACCGACGGTGATACTGCCCCCGATGGCGATGACACCACAGAAGAAGACGTTGAACAGGGACCGGCATGCCCCAATGTTGCTGGCAATTACGATGTCACCATCGACTGCAACGGTGCAGTGGAAACCGGTACAGCCAGCGTTCTGCAGGCAGCCGACGAATGCGATGCAGTGATTTACTACCCCGGCGGCGTCCTACAGGGCACCGTGGATATCGTTGGTCATATCACCACCACCGAAGATAAAACATGCACCGGCGACGTCAGCGAAACCGGCCTGAACCTTACCTGCGATGATGGCTGCACCATTACCGGTGGTATCAATACCACCACATCCGGTGAAATCCATCTCGAACCCCCTGTTGTCGATTTTCAAAATGCGATACCTGGTCTCATGCATGAGAAAACGCTTGAAATCTCCAATGTTGGCGAAGGCGATCTGACGATTAACCAGATGATCCTTTCCCCTGGCTGCGACCCTGGTTTCAGTCTTGATATGCAGGAAGTCACCCTTCCGACAACCGTTGCCAGAAATGACTTTGTGGAAGTCATGGTAAAATTTGAAACCCTGGATGAGGTTTATCTTGAACGCCACTGCACCCTGCTCATCTCGAATTCTTCCGCCACAGCGGTAAAAGGCGTTGATATTCTGGCCAAACAGAAGGACGTTTGCGTCATTGAAATCGAACCTGCTGCGCTTAATTTTGGCTCTGTGCCCACCGGTTATACCGAACCCCGGTCCTTCCTGGTGAAAAATGTTGGTGACGCAGACTGCCTGCTTTCCAACCTCGAAATCACCAATGATGGCAACGGCGCCTACTCCATGGGAGCCAACAACCCCGACACCAGCGGATATGGCTATGTTATCTCCCCCCGCCGCAGCGCCACCGTTGAAGCTCTGTATCACCCGATTCTCAACACCCATCAGATGGGTGAAACAGTCTCCGGTATGCTGCAGGTGACCACCACCAACCCCAACAACCTTACAGAAACCGGGTGGGATGTTCCCCTGACCGGTGATGTTGTTGTACCTGCACCTCCCTGTATTCATGTCGAACCCATCGAAGGTGTCGAATGGATGGACGGCTTCCCCGCACAGGCGGGCCCGGGTATCCGTTTTGGTATGACCGAACTGTTCTCCATGTCTACCCGTCAGATGACCATCACCAACTGCGGTGATGAGGATCTGATCATCACAAAGATCGAAACCGGCATGATCTTCCCGCCCTGCGGCTGGGGTGGCATCATCTGCCCGGAATACACCTTTATGCCGCCCATGCCCATGATGGCTCCCGTGACCATCCCCCGTGGTGGCAACTACAACGTAGATATTACCTTTAATCCCACGGTTGAAGGCACCCTGGAATCCTGGTCACTGGTTGTGTATTCCAACGCCTTTGTCAGCGACATTCCCGAAGTCACCACCCCGGGCCAGATCATGTTTGGTATTTCCGGTATCGGCGCCACCCGCGACATCGCGGTGCTGCCCTCCAAAATCGACTATGGTCTGATTACCCTGGGCTGCTGCAGCCGTGACGAAACCATCACCGTGTACGACACCGGCGAACTGGAACTGGAAATTCAGGAAATCCGCATGAGCGCCAACTCCGACGCCGGATTCGAGCTCCGCGGCCTGCCCCAGCTTCCCTTCAACCTCACCGGTGGAACCAGCTTTAACTTCCATGTACGCTTCTGCGCTCCGGTGGACGGTCACGAAGGCCCCTACACCGGCGTTGTCGAAATCGTGTCCAACGATGCCACTGAGGCAGTGTTTACGGTTCCGGTTCAAGCAGAGGGAACCACGCTAACTCACCAGGTTGACAACTTCCATCAGAACGAAAAACCCACCGTGGATATTATGTGGGTCGTAGACTGCTCCGGTTCCATGGGTGAAGAGCAGGACAACCTTGCAGACAACTTCGGCACCTTCGTTAACACCGCCGTTACCTGGAACGCCGACATTCAGGTTGGTGTAGTAAGCTGCTCCATGGACGATGCCGGTCATTCCGGTCGCCTCCAGGGCTCCCCCAAGGTTCTGAAGTACGGTGGCGTTGGCGCCATGGACAGAACAGCTTTTGTCAATGCCTTTGAAGACAATATCAAACTGGGCACCAGTTGCTCCGGTACGGAAAAAGGCCTTGAAGCATCCAATATGTCCCTGTCTCCCCCGCTGATCACCGACCCGGCGGAAAACGCCGAATTCCTGCGCGAAAACGCCGGTCTGGTTGTTGTGTATGTTTCCGATGAAGAAGACCAGTCCATTCCTGACACCGGATACTATGTCGACTTCCTGCGCAACATCAAAGGCTTCCAGAACCGCGAAATGCTGCAGGTCTACGGTATTGTCGGTGATTGCCCGGGCGGTTGCCAGAACCAAAACACCGGTGAGGCCGGAGAAGGTTGCCGCTACTCTGATGTGGCTGCGGCCTGCGGTGGTTTCGAATACTCCATCTGCGCCAACGACTGGACAACCATTTATGAAGACATCGGTAACCGGGCCTTTGGTCTGCGCCGTCAGTTCTTCCTGACCCGTCTTGCTGACCCCACTACCATCGTTGTTGATGTCCGGGACGCCCAGGGCAACAGCGTACCCATGGAAGAAGGCACCGACTGGGTATATGACGATGAGAGCAACTCCATCATCTTTACCGATGCCCCGCCTGCCGGCGCGGATATCACCATTGAGTACGATACCCTCTGCCTGCATTAACACATGACAAAAGCGGCTTCTTTCACGGGAAGCCGCTTTTTTTGTATTACCCCCCTTTTGTATTACTTTAAACGCAGTACCGTTTCTCAGCGTCCCCCAAGGAGGACCCCATGCAGAATCCCGCAGTATGGATAATGCACCGACTGTGGTTGATCGCCATGGCTGCTGCGGTACTTGCCGCCGCTGCCTGCGCCGGAGATGAAGCAGCGGAACAGCAAACCCCCTGCCTTACCTATAACGATTGCCCGCAGCACTACCTGTGTAACGAATCCCGCGAATGCGTACCTTCTGATATGCCATGCGACACCTCTGCGGAATGCCCCTTTGGCTATGTGTGCGTGCCCCATGGCATCTGCATTCCCGGCAATACCGGCGATGGTGACACCGTGGACACAGACCCGGACCCAGTTGATACCGATGAAGCAGCCGACCTGCCGGACACTGACCCCGATACTGTTGACAATACGGATGGCGATGCCGACCTTCCCGTGGAACAGGATACAGATCCGGAACCCGAAGCCGAACCGGAACAGGAACTGCCCACCACTGACAGCGACAACGATGGCATCCCGGACGCACTGGAAGACCGCAACGGCAACGGGCACTGGGATCTTGGGGAAACCGATCTGTACAACCCGGACACCGATGACGACGGCGTGGAAGATGGCGCGGAAGATGCCAACCAAAACGGCATCGTAGACCCCGGCGAAATGAACCCAACCACAAATGATTCCGACTCCGATGGTATCCGTGACGGCGTGGAGGATTCCAACCATAACGGGCAGTATGATCCCGGTGAAGATTACAGCAATCCCCTGAACTTCGACACCGATGGCGACGGACTTTCCGATGGGAGAGAACATACCTCAACCTACACCAACGGCAGCACCGACCTGACTGAGGTGGATTCTGACGGCGACGGCCTTGCTGATGGCGCAGAAGACCGCAACGGCAACGGCACATACGAACCGGAAGAAGGCGAAACCGATCCCACCATGGTTGATTCGGACGGCGATGGCGTCCCCGACAATCAGGAAGGCCAGGCACAAATTTGCCAGCCGGACCAGATCCGGCCCGTAACCATGATCAACGATCCCTACGGCAAGTATTCCCTTGCCATTGACGGCGTGTTCAACGAAGTAAATCTGTTGAACATCCCCGGCGATACCCTTAATGGCAGTATGTTCAACGCCTCGGTAGGCATCGCAGGCTTTTTGCTGTCCCGACAGGTCAGCGATTCCACGGTGGAAGCACAGCGCCAGCTCGTCAACGATATGCTGGCCTCCCTGGTACCTGCCAGTGAATCCATTAATCACCGTAATCGTGTGTATACCACCTACGACGGCTACCCCGCCGACACCAGTCGCTTCACCATTAGCCCCACTGACAGCCATACTATCGGTTCCATTCGGGACTGGATGCTGGCTCAGCTTTCCGGTGTGACGGTTGATCAGATGCAGAATACTCTTGAAGACCCCGGCAATGCCGACACGGACTTTGAGATTATCGTTGAAACCATGCTGCGGGAGGAAGACAACATCGTTATTCATCTTGCCACCATCATCACCAGCACGGATTTCAACGATACCGCTAACGAAATGCCCCGGATTGCCGCCAATGATCTCACCAACGGAACAGCAATATCCATAGCCGACAACACCACGCTGGATAAATGCGACCCCTTTGCCTCTGAAGGTACCGGCAAGGTTGACTTCCTGTGGCTTATCGATCCTTCCGGCTCCATGAATGGCGATAAGCAGGCGGTTATGGATGCCTCGGAACAATTCTTCGGTATTCTGGAATCCACGGGCTTTGATTTTCGTATTGCAGTTACCTCCATGGCCTGCGTGCGGTATCAGTTCTTCCCCTTCCCCGGTCAGCCGTACATTGAGACGGAACGTGGCCTGCTGGCGCCCCACGGCTTTACCAACCAACGCAGCGAGTTTACCAGCGACCTGGGCAACCTGCCCTGTAGCGCATCCACCTCACAGGAATCCGGGCTTGAGGCCGGATGGTGGA
>Ga0070729_10003767_pt1 | contig 17158 bp, 9 predicted proteins | sample tdDd472_FD_66725 | JGI IMG/M metagenome (GOLD analysis project Ga0070729, IMG submission 66725) | Marine sediment microbial communities from the Atlantic coast under amendment with organic carbon and nitrate - tdDd47.2 | ecosystem: Environmental > Aquatic > Marine > Coastal > Sediment | place... | reverse complement strand
GTGGAACTGAACCAGCGCTACTACACCATGAGCTTCGACATGCCGTCGTCGCCGGCCGCCCTGTTCCGCGAGGGCGTGGTGCCGGCCGACCTGGCCCGTTTCGTGTCCAGTAACAACCCGGCCACCTACATCTCGTCGGTCACCTACGGCCGCCGGTTCTACCTGCTCATCGAATCCACCGAGACCGTGGCCGACATGCGCGCCTCCATCAGCGCCTCGTACGACGCCGCCCTGGCCGGTGGTTCGGGCCACCTCGACGGTCGCGACGTGTCGAGCCTGAGCAACGTCAACGTCAAGGTGTTCGCCCTCGGTGGCGATGCGTCCCTGGCCCTGGCCGCCTTCAACGGCGACGTGGACGCGGTGGCCGAATTCCTCACCGATGGCGGCGGCATCGACACGGGCGTGCCGTTGAGCTACGTGGTGCGCAACGTCAAGGACAACTCCACGGTGAACATCAAGGTGGCCACCGATTTCGACGTGCGGAACTGCGTGGTGCAGACCCTGGGCTCCTACCGCAACGACTTCACCGGTAGCAGCGAGGGCTGGACGCCCTACGCCGACCACCGCAATTTCGGGGTGTTCGAGGGCGGTGGCATCGACGGCTCCTACATCCGCCTGCACGACCGCGGCGAGGGCGCCACCTGCTACTTCCGGGCGCCCCTGGCCTACAACGGCGACTGGTCGCAGTTCGAGGGCGGCGAGCTGAGCTGCTATCTCTGGATCGGCGGACCCGGCGACGCCTTCGTTCGCGACGACGTGGTGTTCTACGACGGCAGCGGCAACCGCCTGGCCACCCGCTGGTCTCACCTGCCCTACGACAACGGCTTCTTCCCCTTCCGGGTGACCCTGGATACCTCACAGAACTGGTTGTTCAACGGCGCTACGGCCACCCAGGAGCAGATCGCCATGGTGCTGAGCGATGTGGTGGATCTGTTCATCCGCGCCGAGTACCGCGACCGCTCCGGCGACTGGACCGCCATGGACCTCTTCCGGGTGGAGCAGCCGGAAACTCCGTGAACGCACGACCTGGCGCCGCCGGCGAACGGACACGACGTCTGGTCGCCGGCGGGTTTCGCTGTAGATTGGATGAAAAACGTCGCCTATAGATGGAGGCCCGCCATGGAGCTGTCCCGCGAGCATGTCACCCGCCTGGCCCAGGAGGCGGCCCCGCACCACCGTCCCGCCGTGGACGGCCTCGTCGACCACGTCTACGCTGCCCTGCGCCGCATGGCCAGCCGTCAGATGGTGGCCGAACGCCTCGACCACACCCTGTCGCCCACCGCCCTGGTGCACGAGGCCTATCTCAGGCTGGTGGACCAGGAGCGTCGTGACTGGCAGGACCGGGCCCACTTCTTCGCCGTGGCCGCACGGATCATGCGACGGGTGCTGGTGGACCACGCCCGCCGCAAGCTGGCCGGCAAGCGCGGGGGCGATCAGGTGCGGGTGACATTCACCGAGGAGGTGGGCGGCGCCGTGGCGGGCCCGGAGATGCTGCTGGAACTGGATCGGGCCCTGGAACGCCTGGAACAGCTCAGCGCCCGGCAACGCCAGGTGGTGGAGCTGCGATTCTTCGGGGGCATGACGCACGACGAGGTGGCGGCGGTGCTGGAGGTGTCTGAACCGACCGTTCGCCGCGACTGGCGCCTGGCGCAGGCCTGGCTGCAACGGGAGATGCGGTCGTGAACGCTCCCGATCAGCAACGCTGGCAGAAGGTGCAAGACCTGTTCGAGGCGGCGCTGGCCGTTCCCGAGCCCGAGCGGCGTGCGCTGGTGGCCGCCCGCTGCCGGGGCGACGCCGAGCTGGCCCTGGAGGTGCTCGGCCTGCTTGAAGCCGACGCGCAACGCCCGGACTTTCTCGACGGACTGGCGGCCGGCGTCTCGGCGGTGGTGGACGAGGCCCAGTTCATGACCGACGACCCGCTGGTGGGCGCGACCTTGGATCGTTACACCATCGAGGAACGCCTGGCCTCGGGGGGCATGGGGTCGGTCTACACGGCCCGGCGCAGCGACGGTGCTTACCGCGAACGCGTGGCGGTGAAGGTGATCCGTCGCGGCCTGGATTCGGAGCAGCTGCTGGCGCGCTTCCACGCCGAGCGCCAGATCCTGGCTCGGCTGCGTCATCCGGGCATCGCCAACCTGCTCGACGGCGGCATCACTCCCGACGGCCGACCCTATCTGGTGATGGAATTCGTGGACGGTCGTCCCCTCGATCGCTATTGCGAGGACGAAGAGCTGTCCCTGTCGCGGCGCCTCGAACTGGTGCGCACGGTGTGCGAGGTGGTGCAGCATGCCCACCGCAATCTGGTGGTGCACCGCGACCTGAAACCCGGGAACATCCTGGTGACGGCCGCCGGCGAGATCAAGCTCATGGACTTCGGCATCGCCAAGATGCTCTCGGGCGACCAGGACGAGGCCGTGGGCGAGGCACCCGACACCATCCCCGGCCTGCAGGTGATGACCCCGGGCTGGGCCGCGCCCGAGCAGATCCGCGGCGAACCCGTGACCACGGCCACCGACGTCTTCGGACTCGGGCTGGTGCTGTATCGCGTGCTCACGGGCGGTCAGCCCTTCGGTGAGCCCACCAGCACCGCCGCTGAACTGGCCACCGCCACCTGTGAGGGTGATCCGCGGCGCCCCAGTCAGGTGGCCCCCGGCCTGGACCTGGACACCGACCTGGACACCATCTGCCTCGAGGCGCTGCGTCGGGAGCCCGAACGCCGCTACGCCTCAGTCGGCCATCTGGCCGAAGACCTCAGCCGCTACCTCGACGGCCGGCCGGTGCTGGCCCGGCCGGCGACCCTGCGCTATCGCACGGGCAAGCTCCTGCGACGCCACCGGCGGGCCTTCGTCACGGCTGCCGTGCTCACGACGCTGATCCTGGGACTGGGCGCCTACGACAATGTTCGTCTGGCTCACGAACGCGATCGCGCCCGGCGTGGCGAGGTCAAGGCGGCCCAGGTGGCGTCTTTTCTGACCGACCTCTTCGCCCAGGCCGATCCCGAACACAGTCGCGGCGCCGACATCACCGCCCGCGAGATCCTCACCCTGGGCGCCGAGCGGGTGAGAACCCAGCTGGACGGTCAGCCGGGAGTGCAGGGCGCCATGTTCGATGTGCTGGGCGACGTCCACACCAACCTGGGCATGTTCGACGAGGGCCGAATTCTCCTGCGCCAGGCCCTGGCGCTGAAGCTGGCCACCCACGGCGAGGGCCATCCGGAGGTGGCGACCACGGCCCACGCTCTGGGCAACCTGGAACTGGAGGTGGGGCACTTCGACCGGGCCGACTCGCTGCTCAACACGGCCCGATCCATCCGCGAGGCCGAGCTCGGGCCAGGAGATCCGACCATGGCGCCGGTGCTGCAGAGTCTGGGACTGGTGGCCTTGCGGCAGGGGCGCAACGACGACTCCGAAGATCTCTACCGTCGGGCTCTGGCCATCTACACCGACAATCCACCCATCACCGATCCTGGTTACGCGACGTGTCTCAACGACCTGGCCCTGCTGCTGCTGGATCTGGGACGTCGAGACGAGGCCGAACCCATGTTCCGCGAGGCCCTCGACCTGCAGGCCGACTGGCTGGGGGTCGATCACCCCGAACGGGCCAACACTCTCTTCAACCTGAGCCTGCTGTTGCTGGAGCGCGGCGACCACCAGGCCGCCGCGCCGGTGCTGCGCCAGGTGCTGGACCTGGACCGCAAGCATTACGACGATAACCATCCCAACATCGCCTACAGCCTCACCACCCTGGCCAGCTCGCTCCAGTTCAGCGGACACTTCGCCGAGGCGGGCCGGCATTTCGAGGAGGCGCTGGCCATCCGTCGCGCCGCTCTGGCGCCCGGGCACCCGGATGTCATCAAGAGCCTCGGCGCGGTCGGGTTGAACCACTGCCGCATGGGAGCCTTTGCCCAGGCCGAGCCCATCCTGCGCCAGACCGTCGATCTGGCCCGGGAGCACCTGGGACGCCACCGCATCACCGCCGGGCGGCTGGACGACCTGGGATGGTTGCTCGGTGATCTGGGGCGGTGTGAGGAGGCCATGGCCCTGCACCGGGAGGCGCTGGCCATCAAGGAGGAGGTGCTGGGGCCGGACCACAAGTCCGTGGGCATCTCCCTCATGCACATGGGACGGTCGCTGCAGATCCTGGGGCGTCTGGCCGAGGCGCGCGAGGTGCAGGAACGGGCGCTGGACGTGGCTATCCGCCAGTTCGGCACGGACAACGTGTTCACCGCCACCACCGATCTGGGCCTGGCCCGCATCCTCCTGGCCCAGGGACATCTGGACGCCGCGCGGAAGCATGCCGACCGGGGCGCGGCCGTGATGCGGCAGCAGTCCGGCGGACCGAGCTCGCGGCTGGCCGGGGCTCTGCAGGTGCAGGCCATGGTGAGTCAGGCCGAGGGTCGTTGGGACGAGGCCGAGCGGGATTATCGGCAGGCCCTGGCGCTGCGCCGGGAGATCCTCGGGCCCGCCAATCCGGTGACGGCGTGGAACATGGTCAAGCTGGCCGAGTTGCTGCTCGAGCGCGGCGCGAAGGTCGAGGCGGCGGCCGAGGCCCGCGCCGGGCTGCGGATTCTGGAAGAGATTCTGCCCGGCGATCACGAGCGGGTGACGGTCGCGCGGCAGTTGGTGCGGCGGGCTTCGGCCTGACGGCGACGGAACCGGGCTTGAACCAGACCACGGTCCCGGTTTACCATCACCGCCGATCCGTCAATCGCGGCCAGTCGGCCGCGTTGTGTTTGCCTCCCCCCGGAAGGACACGTCCATGTCCCATCCCACCAAGGACGCCATCGCCGGCCTGCCTGCCAACGCACGCCGACCCCTGGAGCCCGGTGAGAGCTACGTGCCAGTTGTTCCCGACGAGAAGGTGCTGGAAGTCACGCAGCGCTCGGTGATCTTGGGCCTGGTGCTGTGCGCCGTCTTCGCCATGGCTGCCGCTTACGTGGCCCTCAAGCTGGGCCAGGGCATCGAGGCCGCCATCCCCATCGCCATCCTGGGCATCGGCTTCTCCCAGATGGTCAGCCGCAAGAGCACCCTGCTGGAAAACGTGTTCGTGCAGAGCATCGGCGCCAACAGCAGTCATGTGGTGTCGGGCGCCGTGTTCACCATCCCGGCCCTGTACATGCTGGCTGCCGAGCCGGGCAGCGGCGTGGCCGAGCCCGCCGTGTGGCAGGTCATGGTGGTGAGCTTCCTGGGCGGTTGTCTGGGCGTGCTGTTCCTCATTCCCCTGCGCCACAACTTCATGGTGGAGATGCACGGTAAGTTCCCGTGGCCCGAGGGCACGGCCACCACGGAGATCCTGCTGTCGGGCGAGAGCGCCGGCGGTCAGGCCAAGGTGCTGGCCCTCTCGGCCGGTCTGGGCGCGTTGTACGACGGCCTGGTGCTGGTGCTGCGGGTCATGGCCGAGGAGATCCACTTCAAGGTGCTGTGGATCGGCAAGTTCATGGAGGGCCACTTCCTCAAGCTGGCCTTGCTGAACAACGCCGCCATCATGGGCGTGGGCTACATCATCGGCCTGCGATACGCGTCCATCATCTGCGCCGGTTCGTTCATGGCCTCGTGGCTGCTGGTGCCCATCATCTATGCCGTGGGCAAGCATGTGCCCGAGGTGCTGGCGCCGGGCGCCGTGCCCATCGGCGACATGACCATCAACGAGGTCTTCAAGGCCTACGTGCGCATCATCGGTGTGGGCGGCATCGCCGGTGCCGGTATGCTGGGCATCCTGCAGAGCCTGCCCAGCATGGTGCGCTCCATCGGCGCCAACATGGGCGCCATGAAGAGCCAGGACACCCGCGAGCGCACGGCCATTCCGCGCACCGACCGCTCCCTGCCCACCTCGGTGACCGCCGTCGGTGTGGTGATCTTCGCCCTGGCGGCCATCACCTTCTTCAGCTTCGGCCTGGGCATCGCCAACGCCTTCGGCTTCGCCCTGGCCGGCACCGTGCTGGTCATCGTCATCGCCTTCCTGTTCGCGCCGGTGTCGGCGCGGGCCATCGCCATCGTGGGCACCAACCCGGTGTCGGGCATGACCATGCTGACGCTCATCATCACCGGTGTGGTCATGCGCAAGCTGGGCGTGACCGGCGGCGAGGGTATGTTCGTCACCATGATGGTCGGTGGTGTGGTGTGCACGGCCCTGGCGGCCTCGGGCGCCCTGGCCAGCGACCTGAAAATCGGCCACTGGCTGGGCGCGACGCCGGCCAAGCAGCTGGCCATGAAGTTCGTGGGCACCGCGGTGGCGGCCATCTTCTGCGGCTTCGCCATGTGGTTGCTGAGTCAGCAGCCCGGCGGCTTCGGCAGCGACGCCATCCCGGCTCCCCAGGCGTCGGCCATGAAGGAGATCCTGGTGGGCATCTTCGGCACCACCGCGCAACCGCTGCAGTGGTACCTCTTCGGTCTGGGTGTGGTGTTCGCCATCGTGCTGCGCATCACCGGCGTGCCGGCCCTGGCCTTCGCCCTGGGCATGTACCTGCCCATGGAGATCAACACCCCCGTGATGCTGGGTGGTTTCCTGAGCTGGCTGGTGCAGCGCCAGGGCAAGAACGAGAGCGACGAGGCGCCCAAGGCCCGTCACCAGAAGGGCATCCTCATCGCTTCGGGTCTCATCGCCGGTGGCGCCCTCATGGGTGTGCTCAACGCCGGCCTGAACGTGGGCTTCGGCCCCGAGGCCATGAAGAACATCTACGTGCTCAACGAGCATCAGTTCGACGGGCCCGTGGGTGAGGGCATCGCCATCGCCTTGCTGGCGGGGCTGTGCTTCCTGCTGGTGCGCTGGGCGCGGACGGCGAAACCGGCGCAGTAGGTCGGCCATCGTCGAACCGTCTCGAGGAGGGGCTCGCGCCTGGTCGCGGGCCCTTCCTCTTGTTCTGGGGGTACGTTTTCATGTAGTATCGGCCGGCTGCCATGAATACAAATTCAACACCGGAGGCTCATCATGTCCTTGCGAATGCCTTCTCTCGTCATCCTCCTCCTGCTCCTTGCCCTCCCGGCGCTATCCGCCAACATCGACGCCGTCACCGGCGAGCCGATCCCGGCATTGCTGGGCGACCAGGGTGAGCAAGCTCCGGCCATGGACGTCCAGCGTGACGGTCCCCTGGAACTGGTGACCCACCTGGCCGAGGGTACCTCCAAGAGCGTGCGCGCCCTGCCCGGCGACGTGGCCATCTGGCAGAACGGCGCCTATCTGGTGGCCTCCGACCTCACCGACCCCGCCAACCCGGTGGAGTTGAGCCGTTACCTCCTCGAGGCCCAGCCCTCGGACATCGTGGTCGACGGCGACCTCGCCTACCTGGCTCTGCGCAAGTCGGCCGGCCTGTTGATCCTCGACTATGCCGACCCTACCGCCCCCGTGGTGGTGGGCGGCCTGCCCGGCTTCGACCTGCTCTCGGTGGCCATCGCCGGTGACCGCGCCTACTGCGGCCGCGGCTCCGCCGGTGTGCTGGTCATCGACATCAGCGATCTGACCGCGCCCGTGGACATCACCCTCTTCGACACGCCCGGCTCGGCCAACGGCACCGACATCGACGGCACCATCCTCTACGTGGCCCAGGGCAACGACGGCCTCGGCATCTACGACGTCACCGATCCCCTGGCGCCCGTCAACCTGGCCAGCATGGCGACCAGCGGCTTCTGCACCTACGTCCAGGAGCGCGATGGTGTGGCCTATGCTTGCGACGGCTCCGGACTGAGCCTCTTCGACGTCAGCTTTCCCGCCGCACCGGCGCTGCTGGCCTCGGTGAACCTGGGCGACACCTGCTACGAGATGTGCTTCACCAGCGAGCCGGATATCATCGCCGTGGGCGGCCTGCCGGGCCTGGCCCTGGTCCTGGTGGCCAGCCCGAGCGCGCCGGTGGTGCTCAACGGCAGCGACGTGACCCGAGGCTATTCCTGCGCCCAGGTGGGTGACGTGCTCTGCATGGCCTCGCGCTACACCGGCCTGCACGTCCTGAACGTCAGCCTCGACCAGGTGAGCAACGTCACCAACGCCGGCTTCGCCATGAAGCTGCAACTCGACGGCGACATCCTCTACGTGGCCGATCTCTCGGGCGGCGTGCGTATGTACGACCTCGGCGATCCCGCCGCGCCCGTCTTCCTGGGCGAGGTGGCCACCGATCCCAACTGCCAGGACGTGGCGGCCGGCGGCGGCATGCTCTACGCCGTCAACAGCAGCAACATCGGCACCGGTCTCACCCTGACCGACGTCTCCGATCCCGCCAACCCCCAGCCGATGTCGGTGTTCGACACCACCAACGGCACCATGGGCGTGGGCGTGCAGGGCGACATCTGCACCCTGGCCAACGGCTTCGGCGGCCTGCGCGTGGTGGATGTCAGCGACCCCCTGGCGCCCGCTCTGCTGGGCGACCTGTTCTTCGGCGCCATGGCCTTCGACGCCCAGCCCGTGGGCGACGTGGCCTACGTGGCCTCGTTCGGTGGCGGCATGCTGGCCATCGACATGACCAACCCCGCGGCCATGACCATCCTCGACCAGGAGATGTGGGGCTACCTCAACAACGTGCACATCGCCGCGGGTTACGCCTGGGTGGCCGACGGCCAGCACGGCCTGCGCGTCGTGGACATCGCCGATCCCACCGACCTGGTGTCGTTGTCCACCACCGGAGTGGGCGGCCAGGTGCGTGACGTGGTGCGGGCGCCCATGGGCTCGGACTACGTGTACGCGGCCAACGATTTCTACGGTCTGCACGTCCTCGATGTGAGCGATCCCACGGCGCCGGTGCTGCTGGACAGCTACCCGTCCGCCGATCGCGGCATGGGCGTGGACGCGGCGGAGGAACTGGTGGTGCTGGCTGCCGGTGAGACCGGCATCTACGTGTTCCGCAACCCCGCCGTGGTGGCGCTGGAGGACGACGAGCCGGTCGTGGACCTGCCCACGCCCGCCCTGTCCCTGACCGCGGCGCCCAACCCGTTCAACCCGCGGCTGGCGATCTCCTACAGCCTCGAGCGCGGCGGCATGGTGCGCCTGGACGTGTTCGACGCCCGCGGGCGTCTCGTTCGCACCCTCGTGGACGCCAACGCGGCGGCCGGTGCGGGTTCCGTGATCTGGCAGGGTGACGACGCATCCGGCCGCGCGGTCGCCAGCGGCGTCTACCAGCTCAGGCTGACCACCGAGACCCGTGTGCTCGGCCGGAGCGTGACCCTGGTCCGCTAGATCCTGGGTGGAATTGTCCACGGTCCGGAGTATCTTCTTTCTCGGCGCCTCGGAGTTGTTCCGGGGCGCCTTCACCTTGCCGGGACCCGTGCCATGACCACCGGATCGACATCCCGTCTGCGTTTCCTCGATGACCTCCGCGCCTTGGGCATGGTCATGGTGGTGGGAGTGCATGCTCTGGGCTACGGACACCCCATGCCGCCGGAGCTATTCGACATCTTCCGGTTCTTCATCCATACGGTCTCGGTGCCGGTCTTCTTCATGGTGGACGGCTACCTGATGGCCTCGCGGGCCGGGCCGACGGGGCGCGCGACGCCGTACGGTCAGGTGGTGCGCCGGAGCGCCCTACGGTTGCTCTTGCCATGGTTGCTGTTCTCCGTGCTGTACGCCGTCCTGCGCTATGTCTTCGAGCGGGTAGGGCTGCTGTCGGACGCCCTGCTGGTGGGGCACGGCCCGATGGAGATCCTGACCGCCGCCTGGGGTTCGCTGTACGCGCCCCAGCTCTATTTCCTGGTCTCGCTGTTCCTGATCCGTCTGGCCACGCCGTGGCTCCGTCGATTCGCCCGGATCGAGAGCGACGTGCGGGCCGGACTGGTCTACGTGGCGTTCTACGCCGGTTACCGCATGCTGCTGCCCGTGGTGTCGCCTGTCCTGCAGATCGAGGGCGGTCAGGAGCCCTTGCTGCACGGATTGTGGGGCTTGCAGTACGTCCTGTTCGGCATGATCGGACTGCGCCTTGTCCGGCGCTTCGAATCTCGTCGCATCGTCCTGGCGGCGCTGGTGCTGCTGCTGCTGGCCGTTCTGCTGGTCGACCGACGTGGAGAGGCGGGGCGAACGGTGCTGCAGTACTGCTATCTGCTGGCCCTACTCGCCGGCTTCACCATGCAGCCTGGAGGCGGCTCGGCGCTGGTCTGCACGGTCGTGGGCTGGATCGGTCGCAACACCATGGGACTCTATCTGGTGCACGTGCCGGTGTTGATGAAGATGGTGTCGCTGCCGATCAACCGGCTGGTGAGCGATCCTGTGGCCAGCTTCCTGGCGATCCTGGTGCTGACGTTCGGGGTGTCGTGCGCGCTGGTGGGGCTGGTGAACCGGATCCCCGGGGGAGAGCTGCTCTGGGGGACACTGCGGCGGCGTTAGAATCCAGAAGCCGGTATCAAGGAGAACAGCCCCCCGACCGGAGTCAGGGGGCTGCTTGTTCAGGGCCGACCGATTCGAGATCAGTCGAACAGGCCCTTCAGGTTGGTCCAGCTGGTGGTCTCGTTGGCCACGCCACCGCACAGGGACACGTTGTCGCTGGTGACGACGTTGTACGTGCCGATGGTGGAGCCGTAGGCGCAGATGACGAACCAGTATTCGTTGCCGGGAGTCAGCGTCACGCCGTTGGCGGCCACGATGGCGCTCTGCAGGCCATCACCGTCATCGTCGTCCATGTAGACGCCGTTCTCCTGGGGGAGCGTCGGGTCGAAGGGAGCGCAGTAGATGTAGATGACCGTGTCGAAGCTGGCGTCGTCCACGACGAACTCCACGGGGTCGGCGTTGGTGACGTTGAAGCAGTACATGTCGAAAGCCGGCTCGGTGGTGTAGTCCGAGTCGAAGGGCAGGGCACAGTCGAGGCTGAGCAGCTCGTAGGGGTAGGGAACCCGCCAGCGGTGCCACGTGGGGGAGCTCTCGGTGAGCTCGCCGGAGATCACGATGCGGCTGGGGCTGTCCAGGGAGTAGTCGTGGAGGTCGGCTTCCTTGGGCAGATCGGAGGCGATGGCCAGGCCGGCCAGGGCCAGGATCAACAGAGCAGCGATAACATTCTTCATTGTCGTATCCTTCCGCGGTTGGAGGGCGATGACCTTGTGGCTGGACGTTCCAGGATCTCACAAGTGTTTGCAGGGTATCACAATATCGGGAACTTGGTCAAATCCCGTGTTTGATGTCTGAAATTGCTGATGTTCGCTAGTGCCTCAGCGACAAGGGCTTAGTTGATCACCAGGAATCGTCCGGTCACGGTGCCTATTCCCGCCCGGCCTGCCGAGAGCTCAGCGCGGAAGAGGTAGACGCCCGAGGCCACCTTCGAGCCGTCATCGCTGCGGCGGTTCCAGGTGATGGCCTGTCGACCGGCTGCCCTGGTTTCGGCACCGAGGTCGGCGACTCGGCGCCCGTCCAGTCCGTAGATGCACACCCGCAGCCGGCCGGCCGTCGGCAGGTCGAAGGCCAGGCGCGTGACGCCGGGGCCGGGATTGGGCGTCACGGAAACCAGCCGCAACTGCACGTCGCCGTCTCCCGTGACCCGCGTGGGTGTTGCTTCCGGCCGCGATGCCAGCGCGAGGTGCGTCGCCCGACGCGCCGGTTGGTTGGCGTCGTACCCGGCGTTGTAGGCCAGGATGTAGCGGCCGAACTCCTCGTCCACCGCCAGGGTGGGGGTGCGCTGGAAACCCGTGGCCGGCACACCCAGAGCATGCTGACCCGGCACCAGGATGGGGTTGTCGGGATGGCCGAACCAGGTGTCGCCCCAGTCGGGCGACCAGTAGTAGGCCAACGCGCCGCCGCCGGCGTAGTTCTGATTGGAGACGCACATGACCATGTGCACGCCGTCGGCCCGCACGTCGCCGGTGCAGTGGGCCTGCCACGAACCCCGGAAGCTGTAGCCCTCGGGGGGCGGCTGGGTCCAGCGGTGGGCCGGGTTGCCGGGGTCGGAGGGATCGAAGACCGGCGTCTCGTGCTTGGTCCAGAACCGCTTGCCGTCCGGGCTGTCGGCGTAGGAGATGCGCCAGTTCCAGAACGATCCCGGTGCGCCGTGCAGACCGCGGTAGAACAGGCGCACCATGCCGTTGTCGCCCAGATGCGGCACCCACACCGGGGTGGGCTCGGACAGTCCGCCCTTGATGACTCCGTTCTGATTCCAGCCCTGCTCCCACCACAGCTCGGCCTGCAGGACGTCGAGGTAGTTCTGCCAGAAGGGCACGCCCTGGGTGGGCGGGTCGTCGCTCACGGCTACCTGGATGGAGCTCTCGTAACCCGGGAGACCTTCCCACTCGGGGTGCAGGTGGGTGGTGCCGGGACGGGTGGTGTTGTAGATGAGGTGCTCGCCGGTGACGGGGTGGTGGAGATAGCCCGGGGTGTCGGTGTGCTGCCAGGCCGGCCCCGGCACCGGTCCGCCCGGGAGGGCCAGGGGCGTGAGCTTGATCTTGGTGACGGGATCGTAGCCCAGCGCCCAGTCGGGCAGGATGTCGGAAGCCAGGGGGCGTTGGGTGAGGTAGGTCTCGTGGTAGCTGTGGTAGAGGAGCTTGAGCTGCCCGTCCTGGATGAAGAGGAACTCCTCGCCCACGATGGCGCCCCAGTCGCCGTAGAGGTGGGTTTGCTGGGATGGGTCGTCGGGATGAGGTGCCGTGATGTAGCCGATGGGGCGGAAGTCCGGCCACTCGCCCAGAGGCCCGTCCGCACCGTCAGGCACCGGCGAAGCCGAGGATCCAGAAGCGATTACCAACAGTACAACCAGCCACCGAATCACCATACTCCCCTGTCTTCCAGGCCGCCGAGCGGTCGGTCAGAGTTGCGGGCGCCCATCGGGCGCCCGACAACTCGCACCGACCTCGGTGCCACCGCCCCGAATGATGAGCTGCGGGCGCCAGCCGGCGCCCGTCAGCTCGATCATTCGCTACTTCACCAGGAGCATCTTGCGGGTCTGGAGGGACTCGCCGTCGACCAGGCGGCAGAAGTACACGCCGCTGGCCACGTTCTGCCCGCGATCGTTCCGACCCTGCCAGGTGACCTCGTGATGACCAGCAGTCACCACGCCGTCCACCAGGGTGGCCACCCGGCGGCCGGCGATGTCGTAGACCGCCAGCTGCACCTCGCCGGTGCGGGGCACCGCGAAGCTGATGGTGGTGGCGGGGTTGAAGGGGTTGGGGTGGTTGCCGGCCAGGACCAGGGCCCGGTGCAGCACGGTGTCTTCGTCCACGCCCAGGGCGATGCCGTAGGCCGCGTCCAGGAGGAAGTCGTCCACGGCGGCCTCCACCAGGGAGCCGGCGCCGGCATCACTGGCCACGAAGCGCAGCTGCACGGCGTCGGTGAAGCCGACGTAGGCGCTCAGGTCGAAGGTGAACTGCTGCCAGGCGGCGTTGGAGTCCTGGGTGTACTCGAGCTGCACCCAGTTGATGCCGTCGTCGGTCACCGAGACCGTCCACCAGTCCTCGCCGGGGTTGTTGCCGGCGTCGTTGGTGTACCAGCGCCAGTAGCTCACCGTGGCACTCACCGCGCCGTCGAGGTCGAACACCGGCGACAGCAGGGTGGTGATGCCGCCGTCCACGTCGTTGGCGCCGGCCGTGCCGCCGGGAGCGCCGTTACCCGTCACCCAGCACATGGTGCCCAGGCCGGGGGTGTGGTCGATGCCGGTCTGCACGGGAGCGCCGTTGTAGTCGGTGCCCACGGGCACGGCCCGGGTCCACAGGCCACTGCTGGCGTTGTCGCCGGCGGCGCCGGCAGTCCAGCCGCGATCGCCTTCCATGTCGTCGAACCAGCCGCCGACGGCCAGTTCCAGGGGCAGTTCGGTGACGTAGCCCAGGAGGTCGGTGACCGAGAGGTCGAGGGCCAGCAGGGCGGGCTCGGGGAAGGTGCCCAGGATCTGCACCTCGAAGGTACCCAGCAGGGCCTGGCCGCCCTCGGCCACCATGGTGGCGCTGCCGCTGCTGCCGAGGATGTTGACCTCGGGATGGCTGCAGCTCAGCACGCCGCTGAGGTTGTGGGCGTCGGAGCCGCCGCTGTTGGCCAGCGTGACCTGGAGCTGGACGGTCTCGCCGGCGTCGGCCGTGCCGCTGCCGTCGCCACCGGTCTCGTCGGACACCACGCAGCCGTTGGCGGCCAGCGCCGGAGCCTCGATGGGCAGGTTGAACACCACGTCCCAGACGCCGCCGTCACCGGAAACCTGCATGGTGAGCTGGGCCAGGTGGCCGTTGGGCGGCGTGCCCGCCACCTGCACCTCGAAGGGCAGGGTCGGCAGACCCATGCCGCCGACGGCGATGTCGGCGTAGGAGGCGACGTTCGCGACGATGTCGATGTAGGGGTCGGCGCTGGCCAGCACGGCCGACAGCCCGGTGGCCGTCTCCACGCCCACGTTCTCCAGCATCACCGACAGGTCCACCAGCTCGCCGTTGTCCAGGGATTCGTCACCGTCGCCCGCGGCGTCGACGATGCTGGTGCTCTCGAGCACCAGGTACGGGCCGTCGGGGGGCAGCACCTGCACGGTGCGCACGTCGGTGATCATGTTGTAGGCGGTGGTGGTGAGGGTGAGTTCCATGGGCTCGGTGGGCGGCTCGTTCATGATGATCTGCGCGAATCCGCCGCCGTCGGTGACCGCGGTGCCATAGAGCACGCCGTCGGCGTACAGGGCGCAGCGCGCGCCGATGGTGTACGTCTGCACCGTCATCTCGTTCATGCCGATGAGCAGGATCGGGTCAGCCAGCACCGTCAGGGCCGTAGGCTCCTTGGTGCGCACCATCAGGGACGGGTCGCCGAAGATGGTCCAGTTGAGGAACTCGTTGGCGCCGGTGCTGCCGTACTCGTCCATCATCTGGCAGGAGCCGTTGAAGAACAGGCCGCCGATGGTGCGCATCTGGTCGTCCACCAGCAGGTCCACCACGTGATCCTGACCGCACATCGGGGGATCCCAGCTCTGGCTGATGTAGGACATGTAGGTGGCGATGGCGCCGGTGGGCACGCCGGCATTGGTGGCGCGCAGCCAGGCCTCGGCGAAGCAGGTGCTCGTGAACGTGCCGTTGTTGCAGGCCACGCTGCAGATGAAGGGCAACATGTTGTCGTTGGTCAGGGCGTTGACGTTGGTGTTGCTGAAGCCCGTGGAACCCCACGAGGTGGAGCTGCCGTGGCCGGTGTAGTTGATGATGCCGCGGCCGGCGTTCAGCGACGTGGTCACCGTGGAGGCCGAGGCGCCCGGATCGTAGATCTGATCGACCAGCGCATAGCCGTAGTCCAGGAGCTTCCCGCGGATGACGTCCTCGTGTTCGATGTCCCATTCGCCGTCGTCGCCGGGGCCCTCGTCGGAGGCGATGCCCACGCCGCGCTGCATCCAGCGGTCGCTGTCGACGTCGCGCTCGTAGGTGATGGTGCGTTCGACCTGGGTGGCGCATTCAGCGGCGCTCCCGGCCGAGAAGCGGCCCACGAACAGCTCGGGGTAGCTGTCGGAGCCGGCCAGGGTGGAGTACTCGGGGTCGGAGTCGCTGCCGATGGGGATCTGGGCGATGTCGCCCACCAGGAGCACGTAGGCCGGAGCCCAGTCGGAGTACTGGGCGGAGATGTAGTTCTTGATCTGGGTGAAGGAACTACCCATGAGCGACGTGGTCACCAGGCGCGTATCCAGGCCCTTCTGCTGCTTCCATTCCACCAGGGGCTGCATGGTGCCGGCGAAGGCGTCGTCGGTGATGATCAGCAGGCCGCCCTGCTCCACCACCGGGTTGTAGCGGGTCTGCAGGCTGTTGAGGAAGTGATCGCGATAGAGGTCACGGAACTGCGGATCGACGGTGTCGAAGGCGCGGTCACGGCGCAGCACGTTCACCTGGCCGGGGCCGTTGTCGGCCACCTCGACCACCAGACGGGTGGTGACGCGCAGGGTGGTGGTGCCGGGGAAGTACTGGAAGACGTTGGCTTCCACCACCACGCCGCGGGCGTCGCGCACGATGTGGGGCTCTTCGGTCTCGACGACCTGGGCCGGCCACACGCCGTTCGACTGGTAGAAGGCGTCGAAGCGGTAGGGCACCATGGCGGGGTCCACGTCACGGGTGAGGTTGCCCTTGGACGGCGCCACCGGCATGTCCGGCAGGTCCACGTGCTCGGAGTCGAGGATGGTGACGCTCACCGCGCGGTCGTCGGCGATCATGAGCGCGCGCCGCACGTCGGGCAGATGCGGGAAGCCGGTGAGCTGGGAGCGCGACTCGCCGCCCAGCCAGATCTGATAGTAGGTGTCGTCCTGGATGGTCACCGGTTCGGCCTCGAAGCCACCGATCTCGATGGCGTAGACCGTGCGGCCGGGAGCGTCCGACAGCAATTCGACGGTGACGGGCTGGTCGCCGCCCAGATCGATCCACTCGGCCGACGCCAGGGCGGGCAGGAGCAGAACGAGGCAGCAGGCGAGGAACCAGGGGGCGGTGTGGCGATAGCGTGTCCGCATGGGGGACCTCCGGGCAGGCGGCAGGGCGAGCAGGCGCGGTCGACACCGAGCGGGAACAGGTGGACCATCGCAGGATAAGGCCGATTATAGCACGCCGGAGGTTCAATTGAGCCGGGATATCCAGTGTCTACTTCGGGATGTTTTCGGGACGATTCAGGTCGAGGAAAGAGCGGCCAGAGGGGTCGTGGAGGCGGCAACGTTCGGTGTCCCAGGGGTCCACGTCGACGTCGTCGAAGAATGCGGAGACTCGGTTCGGACCCCGGGACAACACGTTCTCGATGGCCGGTCGACAACGCCGGTGGTAGACGGCGTGCAGCGGTTCCCAGCCGTGGTCGGTGCGGGGGATGACCACGTCGGCGCCGTCGGCGGCGATCATGGCCGACAGCAAAGCCGACGCTAGCCAGGGCATGTCGACGGCCACCACCAGTACGCGAGGGTCGGTGGCGGCGGTGAGGGCGGCGTGGATGCCGACCAGCGGGCCGCGCTCGGCGATGGCGTCGTGGACGATCCTGGCTCCCACCGGCATGTCGAGCAGCCGGCCCGGCCGGGTGACCACGAGCACCTCTCGGCACAGCGGCGCGATGAGATCGTGGACATGGTGCAGGAGCGGACGACCCTGCCACTCGAGCGTGGCCTTGTCGCGCCCCATGCGGACCGAATCGCCGCCCACGAGGATGGCGCCGGTGACGCTCACGATCCGGCGCAGGGGCGGTCGTCGCCCTGGGCCTTGGCCACGCAGTGGGGCACGGCCGCCCACACGGCGTCCAGGTTCTCCACGGCGGCCCGCGGGCTGCCGGGCAGGTTGACGATGAGGGTGCCGCCGCGCAG
>Ga0070729_10003765_pt1 | contig 17167 bp, 20 predicted proteins | sample tdDd472_FD_66725 | JGI IMG/M metagenome (GOLD analysis project Ga0070729, IMG submission 66725) | Marine sediment microbial communities from the Atlantic coast under amendment with organic carbon and nitrate - tdDd47.2 | ecosystem: Environmental > Aquatic > Marine > Coastal > Sediment | place... | reverse complement strand
CCGTCGCTGCCCAGCGGGTGACAGCGGCCGATGCGGCGCAGCGCCAGCCAGCTCCCGCGCAGCGCACCGTGTTTTTCAAGCGCCTCCAGCGCATAGACGCTGCAGGTGGGCTGAAAGCGGCAATTGTGCCCGACCCAGGGCGAAAAGATCAGCCGATAGGCATAAACGGGCAGGGCGACGATACGGGCGAGCGGGGTCATGGGCGGGGCTTCTTGCGGTCGGCGTGCAGTTTCGACAGCGCATATCTAAGATCGCCCAGCAGCGTCTCATAGGGGGCTGCGACAGTTGTGCCGTGTCGCCCGATCAGCACGTAGTCCCATCCGTCATGGCCGAGGTCGGGCAGCACCGCGCGCGCCACCGCGCGCAGCCGGCGCTTGGCGCGGTTGCGGGCCACGGCGTTGCCGACCTTCTTGGAACAGGTAAAGCCGACGCGGGTGCCGGTCGCCGGATGCCCCTCGGGGCGGCGGCGGGCCTGCACCACCATCGTCGCGGTCGCCTGGCGCCTTGCGCGGGAGGTGGCGAGGAATTCGGCCCGTTTGCGCAGGGTTTGCGGTGGGTGGGGCCTGGCCGGGGCCGGGCATGACGAAACCGCCGGGGGCGTGTTCCCCGTTTTGGATTCGGGGGCCTCCGGCGGTGTCGATGTCATCGGAACCTGTCTTGAGGCGTTACGCGCTCAGCGACTTGCGGCCGCGCGCACGGCGGGCGTTCAGGATCTTGCGGCCGGCCTTGGTGGCCATGCGGGCGCGGAAGCCGTGGCGCCGCTTGCGAACGAGGTTCGAGGGTTGAAAGGTGCGTTTCATCGCTCCGTCTCCAGTCTAGCGGTCGGGTGCGGCGCAGATTCGCCCCCCGGTCATGTTCGGAGCCCGTCCTTTACGGGCAGTCGCGGCGTAAGTCAAACCCCGGCAGGGCGTTTCCGGGGGGCTTTGCAACAAAATCCGCCGCGGCGGGGCGCGCAATGTTACAAACCCTGTTGCTGCGGCCGCTTTCGTCACGATTTCGCGCCGGGCCATCACCGGAGCGTGAAGCCCCCTGTCGCTTTTTGCCCCGGTGGCGCATCTTCGAGGTGAGGCCACCGCAGGCAAGAGGACCGGACCGAGGATGACGGAGACGCAGATCATGAAGACCCCCCGTGCGCGCCGCCTGCTGCGGCATGCTCCTCTGGCCGTGGTGCTGATGGTGGCGGCGCTGGGGGCGGTGATGCTCGGCGATGCGCTGAGTTTCGACACGCTGCGCGACAACCGGGCGGCGCTGCTGGCCTTCCGCGACGCCAATTTCGCCGGGTTGGTGCTGATCTTTGTCGGCACCTACGTGGGAATCGTCGCCTTTTCGCTGCCGGGGGCGGCGGTGGCCTCGGTTACCGGCGGGTTCCTCTTTGGTCTGGCGCTGGGCACGGTGTTCAACGTGCTCTCGGCGACCATCGGGGCGGCGGCGATCTTTCTCGTGGCGCGCTGGGGCCCGGGGCGGGCCCTGAGCGCGCGCATGGACGCCTCGGAGGGGCGGCTGCAACGGCTGCGCGAGGGGCTGCGCGAACATGAGATCAGCATGCTGTTCCTGCTGCGGCTGGTGCCGGCGGTGCCGTTCTTTGTCGCCAACCTGCTGCCGGCGCTGGTCGGCGTGCGGTTCTGGAATTTCCTCTGGACCACGGCGCTGGGCATCGTGCCGGGGGCCATCGTGTTCACCTGGATCGGCGTCGGGCTGGGCGAGGTCTTTGCCCGGGGCGAGAGCCCCGACCTGTCGCTGATCTGGGAACCGTACATTCTGGGGCCGATTCTGGGGCTTTGCGCGCTGGCCGCGCTGCCGATCCTGGTCAAGCTGCTGCGCGGCGGCAAGGAGGTATAGGCGGGATGGAGCGGATCATGACCGACCTTCTGGTGATCGGCGCGGGCTCCGGCGGGTTGTCGGTGGCCGCGGGTGCGGCGCAGATGGGCGCCCGGGTGGTGCTGCTGGAAGGCCACCGGATGGGGGGCGATTGCCTGAACTACGGTTGCGTCCCCTCCAAGGCGCTGATCGCGGCGGCCAAGGCGGCGCACGGGCAGGCGACGGCGGGGACATTCGGCCTGGCCAGCGTTGTGCCGCAGGTGGACTATGCCGCGGTCATGGATCACGTGGCCGATGTGATCGGCCGGATCGAACCGATGGACAGCCAGGAACGATTCGAGGGCCTCGGCGTGCGGGTGATCCGGGAGTATGGACATTTCCTCTCCGCGCGTGAGGTGCAGGCGGGGGAACACCTGATCCGTGCGCGGCGGGTGGTGATCGCCACCGGCTCCTCGCCGCTGGTGCCGCCGATTCCGGGCCTGGCCGAGGTGCCTTACCTGACCAACGAGACGCTCTTCGACCTGCGAGAGCGGCCCGAGCATCTGCTGATCGTCGGCGGCGGGCCGATCGGGATGGAGATGGCGCAGGCGCACGCAAGGCTGGGCTGCAGGGTTACGGTGATCGAGGGGGACCGCGCGCTCAATCGCGACGACCCGGAGCTGGCCGGGGTGGTGCGTGAAACCCTGCGCGACGAGGGGGTGGAGATCGCCGAAGGCGCGAAGGTGGCCCGGGTTTCCGGCACGACGGAGGCCATCGAGGTCGCGGCCGAGGACGGCCGGACCTTCTTCGGCACGCACCTGTTGGTGGCGGTGGGACGCAAACCCAACCTGGACCGGCTGAACCTGCAGGCGGCGGGGATCGAGACCACGCGGGCGGGGGTGCGCGTGGACGCCGGGCTGCGCACGACCAACCGCCGGGTCTATGCCATCGGCGACGTGGCGGGCGGGCTGCAGTTCACCCATGTGGCGGGCTACCACGCCGGGGTCATCATCCGTTCGGCCCTGTTCGGTCTGCCGTCCAGGGCGAAAGAGACGCATATCCCGCGCGTCACCTATACCGCGCCGGAACTGGCGCAGGTCGGGCTGAGCGAGGCCGAGGCGCGCGAGGTCCACGGCGCGCGGCTGGAGGTGGTGCGGTTCGACTACGGCCATAACGACCGGGCCATCGCCGAACGCGAAACGGCGGGCTTTGCCAAGGTCATGGTGGTCAAGGGGCGCCCTGTCGGCGCCAGCATCGTCGGCCACCAGGCGGGCGAATTGATCGGGCTCTGGGCGCTGGCGCTGGCCAATGGGCTGAAGATGGGCCAGATCGCCGCGATGGTCGCGCCCTATCCGACCATCGGCGAGCTTAACAAACGGGTGGCGGGGGCCTATTTCTCACCCAGGTTGTTTGATAGTCAGATGGTCAAACGGGTGGTCGGGACGGTGCAGAGCTGGCTGCCCTGACCTGAAAGGGCTGCATGCTGAATACGCTTTCGGGCCGGTTCCTGATCCTGACCACGGTCTTCGTGATGCTGGCCGAGGTGCTGATCTTCGTGCCGTCGATCGCACGGTTCCGGGTCGATTACCTGACCGACCGGCTGGAGCGCGCGCAGATCGCGTCGATGGCGCTTTTGGCCGACGACATGCTGGAGACCGATCTGGAGGCGGAGCTTTTGCGCAACGCCGGGGTGTTCAACGTGGTGCTGCGCCGCGACGAGATGCGGCAGCTGATGCTTTCCTCGCCGATCCCGGAGCCGATCGCGGCAACCTATGACCTGCGCGACGCGGGCGCGGCGATGCTGATCCGCGACGCGCTGGTCCGGCTGTTTACCCGGGAAAACCAGATCGTGCGGGTGATCGGCGCGCCCACCCGTGACGCCGGGCGGCTGATCGAGGTGACGATGGAGACCGCGCCGCTGCGCATGGCGATGATCGACTACGGGCTGCGCATCCTGCTGCTGTCGGCGGTAATCTCGGTGTTCACCGCTGTTCTGCTCTTTGTCGCCGTGCAGCGGGTTCTGGTGCGGCCGATCAAGGGCGTGGTGGGCTACATGAAACGCTATGCCGCCGCCCCCGAGGATGCGCGCGGGATCATCCAGCCCCGCGCCGGGGTAAGCGAACTGCGCGAGGCCGAAGAGGCGCTGCAGACGCTGCAGATCGAGCTGACGCAATTGTTGAAGCAGCGCGAGCGCATGGCACAGCTTGGCGGCGCGGTGGCCAAGGTGAGCCACGATCTGCGCAACATCCTGACCAGCGCGCAGCTGTTCACCGACCGGATCGAGGCGATCGAGGATCCGCGCGTGCGGCGGCTGGCGCCCAAGCTGGTCGGCTCGATCACCCGCGCGGTGACACTGTGCGAAAGCACGCTGGCCTTTGGCCGCGCCGAAGAGGCGCCGCCGGGGCTGCGGCTGGTCGGGCTGGCCGGTATCGCCGAGGAGGTGATCGAGGGCGAACGCCTGGCCGCCGGCAACGGCGAGGTGGTGCTGGAAAACGCGGTTCCCCCGGCGCTGCAGCTGCGGGCCGATCCCGAACAGCTCTACCGGGTGTTGCTGAACCTGGTTCGAAACGCGCGGCAGGCGATCGAGGCGAGCCGTCGCCCGGGCAAGGTTACCCTGAGCGCGCGCGAGGACGACGAGGCCTGGTGGATCGAGATTGTGGATACCGGCCCGGGCCTGCCCGCAAAGGCGCGCGACAACCTGTTCACCCCGTTCCGCGGCGGCGCACGGGCCGGCGGCGCCGGGCTGGGGCTGGCGATCTCGGCCGAACTGGTGCGCGGGCACGGCGGCACCCTGGAGCTGGTCCGAACCGGCGACAAGGGCACGGTTTTCACCATCCGGCTGCCGCGTTCGATGTCTGGGCTGGACGCCGCCGGGGTCTGAAGCCGGGTTCAGAACACGCCGGTGAAAAGGGCGAAAAAACCTGCAAAATGGGTTGCAAAGCCCGAAACCCGGCGGTACATGCAGGGCCTTAGTGGACCGATAGCTCAGCTGGATAGAGTACCTGACTACGAATCAGGGGGTCGGGGGTTCGAATCCTCCTCGGTCCGCCACTTCACTTATGTAAGTTATTGATTTCGCTTTATAAATTGGCGTTGGCGAAATCCTCATCCCCCAGAACATCCCCCACCGTGACGGGGCTTGCCTCGGAATGGTTCGGAATTTTTCGGTTGTCGCTGCGTTCCTGTGGGGGCGTTTGTGCGTTCGGATTACTGCCATCACCTGCGCCGTGAATGCGCTGCACCTCCTGCAATTCTTGAATTGGAGATGCGTGCGAATGCCGGGGCAGTCGGTTTTCCGATTCGATAGGTTTGAAGATCGAAGGCCCCCCGCGTTCTTGCCGTTTGTCGGGCTTCAAGGTGAGCGGCTGTTTGCGGCGGGTGCGGCCTGGAACCTCAACTCCCCCCTGCCTGCGTGGCGGCGCGGGCCTGGTTCAGCTTGAACAGCCTTGCGAGGATTTCGTCGTCGGTCAGTTTTTCGGCGCGCCAGTCGTCGCCCCAGCCATAGGCTTCGGCCACGGCCTCATCCAGCTTCTTGTGGGCGTGGTCCAGCCATGCGGGGCGGGCGTTGTAGAGGTTGGTCAGGGTGCGCTTCTTGAGTTCCTTCGCGGCCTTGTCGTCTTTCGGTATCAGCCGGTCGGGATAGCCTTCGACCACCTCGGGCACCCGATCCACGAGGTCGGGCGGGTTCAGCCAGTTTTCGCGCAGGCGGTTCAGTTCGGCGGCGGCCTCCGCGATCTTCTGGGCGCGGGGATCGTCGGCGTAATCGGCGGCGGGGGGTCTGGGGTCAGGCCCTCGGGGAAGGGGAAAGTTTCGAAGGTGCTCGAAGAAGTGTACCTTGGCCGGTCTTCGAGGGAACTACCGCTTCCAAGTGCCCAAAGCTCATGAAAGTGGGAATGCAATATTCCGAAAGTCGTGTCGTCGTCACGCGGTATCACTATCAGGTTTTTATCGGGCAGTGTCGGATACCGCAGCCAGATGAAGATCCTATGCTGAGCTGTCTCGGCGGTTGCTATATATCGGGGTACCGATTCTATGGAGCGGCGCAACTCCGGACGAGGCCAGTACGGCTTGGGTCGGCGGTGATCGGGTCGGGAATGTCGAGAAGGGCGCAGAGGTCATTGAAATGGGATTGCGATGCGTTGCGCTCCTTGAGGTCAACGGAGTGCCATTTTTTTAAGAATTCTTGAGGTGTCATGTCCGCCCCGCGCATCGCTCTGCGCGGATATAAGCAGGTTACAGAAGTCTGGGCAAACCCGCAGGGCGAGAAATCGAGGACATAGTTTCAAGTTAATCGGGCGGTCTCGCCAGACTTCGCCACCTGGCCCAGCGCCGCCGTTGCGCCTTGGCTATGGGTTCGCGGCCTTCGCGGGTCTTGGGGCCGGTCGATAGCCCGCCGTGAAACCTGCACCGCGTCTTGCCCGGCATCGCCCTTGCCCGGCATGGCGTTCCCTTTCGCGTCCGCGCGCCGCAGCGCCCCTTGCCCCGGGGGAATTTATCCACGGGCTCGGTGACGGGTATGCCAAGCGTAGTGTGGCGGTTGAGCACGGCGATGCGGATCTGGATCTCCGCGACCGGCCGGTCGAAGTCACGCGCCATGTGCCATCCATCCGGAGGTTCGCGTGCAACGCCGAAGTCGTACTGCGAAACAGCGGCGGGGCGTGATCTCCGCCACGCAATCCCGTCGCCGTCAAGACCGATTACACACAGAGCCGTCGGCCTCGGTCCGCTGTGCGCGTGTCCTTCAGGCCGCGTCGATTGCGGCCTTCAGCATGTCGCGCACCTGTCCGGCCACGTCCGACAACTCGATATTGTCGATTGCCATCATCGAGGCGACCGGGTCGATCGCGCTCACCTCGGTGCCGCCTTCGATCTCGCGCAGGATCACGTTGCAGGGTAGCATCGCGCCGACGCGCGGCTCCAGGCCGATGGCTTCATAAGCCATCTTCGGGTTGCAGGCGCCCAGAATGCGATACGGGGCGATGTCGACGTCGATCTTCTTCTTCATCGTGGCCTGCACGTCGATCTCGGTCAGAACGCCGAATCCGGCGTCGCCCAAGGCCGCGCGCACACGCATTTCAGCGTCATCGATCCTCATGCCTGCGAGCGTGCGATCATACGTATATCTCATATTTTTCTCCTGTTGTGGCAGCTATGGGTGGTCGGTTTGGAACCGAAAATCGCGCGCCCTTGATCAATTGTCTTTCATCATGCCGCCATTTTCTTTCATCGGCAAATTGCCGCTTCCCGGACCCATTCCGCTGCCCTGACGCATCCCGTCACCCGACATCATCATGCCGCGGCGCCGCTCCATCATCTTCTCGCGCATCTGCTGCATGCGCTCGATACGGTTCGCCGGCGCAGTCATTTCGTCGGCGGTGACCTGCCCGTCTCCATCGGCATCGAGATGCTGGAAGCGATCTACCATCGTCTCGCGGATCATCGCGCTGTGCAGCGTTTCGAACTCGGCAATCGACAATGTGCCATCGCCGTCCGCGTCGTATTCCGACAGCTTGGCGGAGAGCGCGCTCCGGGCTTCCGCGCCGGTCACCTCACCATCGCCGTCCTGATCGAGCTGGGCCATCATGCCCATCATCTGACCGCCCATGGGCGACATCATGCCACCGCTCATGCGGCCCATCATTCCCCCCTGCAACGGCCCCATCATGCCGGAGCCCATCATCTGGCCGTGCATTCGCATCATGGCGCCCATGTGGTCCATCATGCCGCCCGGCACCATGCCTTTGTCCTGCATGGCCATGCCTGGCCCGCTGCAACCGCCGGCGGCCGGGCCGCGATCGCCGTGGCCGTGGGCGAGGGCCGCACCAGAGGTCGCGAGGCCGAGGAGCGTGGCGAGTGTTACTATTCCGGTCATTCTGAGGGTCATTTTCGTCTCTCCTGAGTTGAAGCTACCTGATCATTCGTTCACTCAAGCGCGGCGCGCAAGAACCGCCAGCCAGGATCATGTAACGTGATGTCACAAGGCCGGGACCTGATACATCTCGTTACAAATGACGGTCTGACCTTCGTCCTAATGCGGGTTATGAATGAGGCCATGCCGGACACGCCACATATCCTGATCGTGGACGATCACCGGTCGATCCGTGACGCGGTGTCGCGATACCTCGAGCGAAACGGGATGCGCGCGACCGCGGCGCGGGATGCTCATGACATGGACGCAAAACTGGCCGCGGGGCAATACGACCTGATCGTGCTGGACGTGATGATGCCCGGCGAGGACGGGTTGTCGGTCTGCCGCCGCCTGTCGCGTAATCAGGCGATCCCCATCCTCATGCTGACCGCCCTCGGCGAGGAAACCGATCGCATCGTCGGGTTGGAAATCGGCGCTGACGACTACCTCGCCAAGCCGTTCAACCCCCGCGAACTGCTGGCGCGGATCAAGGCGATCCTGCGTCGGGTGGAGCGGTTCGAACCGCCGGCGGGCACCCTTGCCGGCAAGATGGTGCGCTTCGCCCATTGGAGCCTGGACACTGATCGCCGCCTCCTGATCGACGAGGCCGGGGTCGAGACGGGTCTCACCACCGCCGAGTTTCGGCTGCTGACGGTCCTCCTGGAGCGCGCGCGGATGGTGCTGAGCCGGGATCAGCTCTTGGATCTAACGGCGGGCCGGGCGGGCTCTCCGCTCGACCGGACGATCGACAACCAGATCAGCCGCCTGCGCCGCAAGGTTGAACGGGATCCCGCCAAGCCGCAGATCATCACGACGATCCATGGCGGAGGCTACAGCCTCTCTGCGGACGTCACCGAGGTGACGTGATGTGGTGGCGTCCCCGTCACCTGCGCACGCAATTGATCCTGCTGATCGTCGCTGTTCTCGTGCTCGCCCAAGCCGTGAGCTTGTGGATCCTGATCGGTGAGCGCAACCTCGCGGTGCGGGCCGCGCTCGGCTTCGAGGCCGTTGGACGTGCCGCCAACATCGTGCGGCTCCTGGAGGAGGCGCCAGAGGATCTGCATCCGGCGATCCTGCGGGCCGCCGACTCTCCCCTTGTCCGGTTCTCCATGACTCCTGTGCCGTCGGTAGACCACACAGCGCATGACGACGATCGCGGTTTGGTGGAAGCGCGTCTGCGCTCGCTCCTTGATGGCGACACAAGCCGGGAAATCCGTGTCGAGTTGCACGACGTCGAGGGCCGCATTCTGCCATTGCCGAACCTCTCGCGGGACATGGCCGAGATCCACAGGAGAATGATGCAGGGCGAGCTGTCGACGATCGAGCTGAACCTTTCGATCGCGCTCAAGACCGGCCGATGGCTCAATGTCGGAACCCGGTTCTCGCGCCCGGCCCTGCAATGGCCGCTGGTCTCGTTGCTCAGTTTCGGCACGACGGCGGGCCTGCTGTTGATTGCGGTCTCATGGTTCCTGTTGACGCGCCTGATCGGGCCTCTGCACCGTCTCTCCGTGGTCGCGGACAGCTTTGGCCGCGGTGAGGAAACGTCTCCCTTGCCCGTGACCGGGCCGCGCGAACTGTGTGAGCTGACCGAGGCCTTTAACCGGATGCAGGACCGGCTAAGCCGTCTGATCGCCGATCGCACGCGCGTGCTGGGCGCCCTCGGGCACGATCTACGCTCGCCTCTGACGGCGATGCGCGTGCGCGTCGAACTGGTCGAGGATGAGGAGACCCGTGAGACCCTGACCGCGGATATCGAGGAGATGCAGGAGATGGTGGACGCGACCCTCGCTTTTGCGCGGGGAATCTCGGAAACCGAGCAGCCGGTGACGATGGAAGTGTCGGAGTTCCTGCTGCAACTGCGCAAGGACATGCTGGACGCCTTCGAGCTTGACGGGGGAGAGGAAATCCACTTCCGTGTCCGGCCCCGGGGGCTGCGCCGTGCGCTGCGCAACGTCATCGAGAACGCCCTGCGCTATGGCGGATCGGCGCGCGTGTCCTGGAGCGCGGATACCACCTCCGTTCTCATCCATGTCGAGGACGACGGCCCTGGCATCCCGGAAAGTGCGATGGAGGAGGTGTTCGAGCCGTTCTTCAGGATGGAGAAATCCCGCTCGCGCGACACGGGCGGGCATGGACTGGGGCTGTCGATCGCGCGCACGATTCTGCGGGGCCAGGGCGGCGATGTCACCCTGACGAACCGCGAGAGCGGTGGGCTGTCAGCCAGGATTTCAGTCCCGAGAGATCCGGAGAATGATGAAAGGAGAAAATCATGACACCACGTACAATTCTGATCGCTGCGGTGGGAATGACCACGGTTGCGACTCGCGGTCTCGCCCAGACATCTGAGGGCTATGGCCACATGATGTGGGGCGGCGGCTACGGCATGGGAGGCGCCTTGATGATGCTGGTCTTTTGGGGGCTCATTATCGCGCTCATCGTGTTCGTGGTCCGGTGGCTGACCGTCAATGACCGCACATCCGCCCGCCGCGACGGCTCTCTGGCGATCCTGCGCGAGCGCTTCGCCAAGGGCGAGATCGACGAAGAGGAGTTCGAGCGGCGCAAACGGACGCTCGGCAGCGACTAAAGCAGCGGAACACGATCTTAGTCGCAGGCGGCGGCCGCCTCCAAGGCGCCCTTGATCCTCCCCGGCGGCTGTTGCCTGCAACGATCCTCTCGAAGGAGGAGAACATGACTCCGCATTCCGGGAACCATCGCGATGGCAACGCGCCCAAGGGCTCCGATAAATCGACCGATCCCGTCTGTGGCATGCAGGTCGAGATGAGCAGCGACGCATTGGCGCGCGAATATGGCGGAGAGATCTTTTTCTTCTGTTCCGAGGAGTGTCGCGAGACGTTCGACAAGGATCCGTGGCTCTACGCCTCCGGCCGTTCGGAGACGACGCGCCAGGCCGTCCAGCCCGGCACGCAATGGAGCTGTCCGATGCATCCCGAAATCGTCCGCGACGAACCCGGGAGCTGCCCGATCTGCGGCATGGCGCTGGAGCCGATGGTCCCCTCGGATGAGACGAGCGGGGAACTTGTGGATTTCACGCGCCGGATGTGGATCAGCGCCGCGGCGGCCGTGCCGCTGATAATCCTCACGATGGGTGAACTTTTGGGGCTGCCGGTCCGCGATTGGCTCGGCCATCGCATTGCAACCTATCTGGAATTCCTGCTTGCCGCGCCGATCGTTCTTTGGGCAGGGCAGCCGTTTTTCCGACGCGGCCTGGACTCGGTCCGCAGTCTGTCGCCCAAAATGTGGACGCTGATTTCGCTCGGTGTCGGGGCGGCCTATGTCTATTCGCTTTTCGCCACCTTCGCGCCCGGCGTGTTCCCGGCGCAATACCGGAAGGGGGACGGGGTCGGCACCTACTTCGAAGCCGCGGTCGTCATCATCACGCTTGTCTTCGTCGGCCAGGTGCTCGAACTGCGTGCCCGCGAGCGCACCGGCGATGCGATCCGTGCGCTGATGGACCTGGCCCCGAAGACAGCGCGGCGCATCCTGCCCGACGGCACGGAATACGACGCGCCGCTAGAGAACGTCGTCGAAGGCGACCTGCTTCGCGTCCGACCCGGTGACAGGGTCCCGGTGGACGGCGAGGTTGGCGGACCCCATCGAACTGCCGACCGGCCCCATGGTGCTGGCGGCCGCCGGTGGGTTGCTCACGGAGTTCATATCTCTGGGGTTGATCTGGAAGCAGAGCAGGAGCGACCTGAACGTCCGCGGCGCGCTCTGGCACATCATCCAGACCTTCGTGGGCAGCCTTCTCATCATCGTAACCGCACTGGTGATCAGGTTTACCGGCTTCCTGCTGATCGACCCGCTCCTCGGCATGGTCTTTGGCATTGTCCTGCTCTGGGCCAGCCTGGGCATTCTCAAGGAGTCGGCGCACCTGCTGATGGAAGGGACCCCACCCGAGGTCAGTCTCTCTGACGTTGCCCGTGCGCTCGAAGATCTCGACGGCGTCCTGGACGTACACCACATTCATGCCTGGGCGCTGACAGCGGGAAACATGTCTTTTCGGGTCATCTGCGTGCCCGATATGATGCGGATCCCCAGGCGGTGTTGAAAGCAGCCCACAGCCTGTTGCGCGAGCGCTTCGGCATTTTCTTCGTCACCCTGCAGGTCGAGGATCGCTGTCTGGACGAAAGCGGCGCGGAATCGATCGACGTAACGCGGCGGGACAGACGGGCGCCGGGGGCGACGTGACCCGGACGCCGATCAGATGGCGGATTGATGACCGGGACGCGGCTTTTACGCTCAACTCCTAGCGACTTTTATCCATGTGGTCATGCCGGCGGCAGCATGCGCCAGCATGTGACAATGAAACAGCCAGTCGCCGGGATTGTCCGCCACGAAGGCGATCTCGCGCGTCTCGCCCCGCTGCACCAGCAGCGTATCGCGCAGCGGTCCGAGACTGTCGCTATCCTTCATGACTTCCCGGAAATGCATCCCGTGCAGGTGCATCGCGTGGGGGAAAACGGTGTCGTTGACGATTCGGATGCGCAGCGTCTCGCCCAAGGCCGCCTTGACCAGCGGCGCGTCGGCTCGGCCGACAGTGCCGTTGAAGGCCCAAAACTGTCCTCGCTCGGCCAGCTCGCGGAACGCCAGGCGCTTGCCCCCGTAGGTCGCGGCCTGCAGCCGCCCCATGGCGCCGCCCTCCATGACAAGAGTAACCGTCCTGGCCCCTGCCACGCCCGGCACGGCCTGGCGCGGGTTGGGCGGCAGTGCTCCGGGGGCAGGGCGCGGTTTGGACGCGGCGCTGCCAGTGATGTCCCAGGCCACCTGCGACCACCACTTTCCGTCGTCGTCCATGTAGGCGAGATGGGCGGTCTCTCCCTCCGCCGCAGTGACGTCCACGATCAGGTCCATGCGCTGCGCCGGGGCCAGGAGCAGCGTATCCTGCGCCGCGATGGGGCGCGCCAGCGGCATCCCGTCCAGCGCCATGACCCAGCCCTCGAGGCCGGCCAGCGAGAGTGTCGGAACCCGGGCACTGGCGGCGTTGATCAGCCGCAGGCGCAGGCGCTCGTTGGTGCGCGCCGCGCGTTGCAGGATGAAGCTGCCGTTGGTGGTGATGATGTTGCCCATTCGCCCGGCATGGCTCAGGTCGTGCCAGGCCCCGAAATCGCCGGAGATCTGCGCTGTTTCATGGTCGAGCCGCCAGTCGTCTAGGATCAGGGTTTCTTCCCGGTCGACGTCGGGTGCCTCCGGTTCTTCGACGATGAGCGCGCCATAAAGGCCCCGCGCCACCTGTTCGTAGGAGTTGGTATGCGCGTGATACCAGTAGGTGCCCGCATCCGGCAGGTCGAAGGCATAGTCGAAGGTCTCCCCCGGCGCGACCGACGCTTGGGTGAGCCCGGCCACCCCGTCCATCGCGTTGTCGATTCGGATGCCGTGCCAATGCACCGAGGTCGGCACCGGCAACTCGTTCATGAGACGCCGTTGCAGCCGCGCCCCCTGCCGGGCGCGGAGAAGCGGGCCGGGGGCCTGGCCCTCGAAGCCCCATATTTCCGTCTCGGGATACCCCTCAGGCGCGAGCTGGGCCTTGCCCGGCCGCGCGACGAGGGCGCGGGGCGCGGTTTCGCTTCGCGACGGCATCGGCATCGCGAAAGCAGCGGCGGCCCCGAGCAGAAGGCCCCGGCGGTGGATTGTCATGGATGTGTTTCGGCTCATGTCATTCAATCCTGTTGGCGCGTTGCAATTCGCGGACATAGCGGGTGATCGATTTCACCTCGGCGCCGGTCAGCCCGTCCTGTGGCGGCATGCTCCCGAAGCGCCAGTGATGCGCGCGCACCCCGTTGCGCACCGCCAGCAGGAAGGCCGCGTCGGCATGATGCGACGGTTCGTAGATCTTGTGAACCAGCGGCGGTCCCATGCCGTTGCGCCCGGCGGCGTTTTCGCCGTGGCAGGCGGCGCAGACGACGTCGAAGGCCCTCTTGCCCATCTGTGCCTGTCCCGAAAGCTCCTCGGGCAGCGCGACCTTGACCATCGACGCGCCCTCGGGCGGCGACTCGACGGTTCGCGGGCCGGTGGCGCCGGGGGGCTCATTCTGCACCATTGCGAAATACCCGGCCCCGCCGATTACGGCGACAGCAAGGGCGGCGACGATCATCTTGTTCATGGTCTTGTCTTTCCATTCTTTGGGGCGGCGCGGGGCCGCTTGTCTCGGGTCAGTCATCCCCGGCGTCCATCAGGTAGGTGGCCATCGCCCGCCGGTCCTCGGGGGTGAGCCAGGCGGTGCCCTGCCGGATCACCTCGCCCATGCCGCCGCCCAGCACGTCGCCGTCGGGCGCCACGCTGGATTTCAGCGCGAAGGCGAGGGTGTGCACGGTCCAGCCGTTGCGGGCGAGCGCCGCGGGCGTGATCGCCGGGGCGGTCTTGCCGCCGGGCATATCGTCGCTGCCGGCGAGCCGGGCCTCCATGCGCCGCCCGCCGAGCAGGTTGCGGTCGGTATGGCAGGCGCCGCAATGGGCCAGCCCGTTGACCAGCCACTTGCCGCGGTTCCATGCCTCTGTCTTGTCGGGTTGCGGCTCTGTCGCCGGCACGTTCAGGAAGGCCGCGCGCCAGAGCTTGAGCCCGAAACGCTGGTTGACCGGGAAGGGCACCTTGTTGGCCGGTTCGGGTTCCGCCACCGGTGGCACGGTCTGGAACGCGGCCCAGAGATCGGCAATGTCTTGGTCGCTCAGATGGCCATAAAAGGCATAGGGAAAGGCGGGGTAATAGGGATCGCCCCCGGGCGAGATCCCCTGGCGCGCCGCCTTGGCGAAATCCGCGATATCCCAGGTGCCGATGCCGTGGGTGATGTCGGTGGTCAGGTTGGGCGGCACGAAGCTGCCGAAGCCCGAGGCGATGGGCGCGCCCCCGGCGAGCGGTGCGCGCCCCGATGCCGGGTCGGAATGGCAGGCGATGCAGCCCCCCGCCCGCGCCAGGTAGGCGCCGCGTTCCACATTGCCCTCCAGCTCGGCCAGCTTCACCGGCCGACCCACCGGCCAGACGGCGAGGGCGGCACTGCCCGCCGCGATCAATCCGACCGCGGCGAGCCCAAGTCTTCCGACCGCGACCATGATCAGGCGTCGTCCTTGCGAAACCGGTCATGGCAGGCGGCGCAGACCTGGGTGGTCATGGCGAAGGCGCCGTCGGCGGGCATCTGTCCGATCTGCTCGGCGCTCATCCGCATCGCGCCCCCGGCAGTGCCCATCATCATGCCGCTGCCCATCATGGAGCCACTGCCCATCATCGTGCCGCTGTCCATCATCCCGCCGGCGCCGTGCAGGCCGTTATCGGCGGCCCGGGACAGGCCTTCGGCCATCACGCCGAGCGTTTCGGCCAGCTCCGCGAAGCGGTCCCAGTCCTGCCAGATCGCCGGCAGCGCCTCGGAGGGGGCCTCCGTCGAGCCCGCGGGGAAATCCCCGGTCAGCGCCGCGCCGGAATGGCGGCGGAAGGTGTCGGCGGCGCGACGCACGGCATCCGCATCATAGGCGGCGGTGCCGGACATCATCGGGGCGACGGATTTCACCGCCTCTTTCATTTCCTTCATGGCGCCCATGCGGTCCTTGACGACGCCGGTGGCGCCGGAATGGGCCAACGCGGCAACGCTGAGCAGCGACGCCAGGGCGGCGCCGGTCACGGTCTTTCGGGGTGTCATAATGTTCTCCTGTGTCTGATCCGGTTCCCGACCCGAAGGTCACGACAGGATCAGGCGCGCGGAGGCGGCGGGTCGGACACCAGGGTCAGGGAGCGGCCACGCCGCTCTCTCAGGGGATGCTGGGTTGCCAGACAGGCGGGCTGATGCGCCGACCCGGCCTGCACCAGGGGCAGCACCTGTGCGTGGCAGGAGTGTCCGGCGTCACAGTGTTCGGACGTCCCTAGCTCGACGGTTTCGTCATCCTGGACGACAACATCGCCGGGCGCGTCCATATGCATCCCGTGCGCCTGGGCCGGAGCGGACCAGAACGCAACAAGGCCGATTACGACGGCGATGATGGTGACTGCAAGTGTTTTCACGATGCCCGGCTAACGACCTCTTCCTTGCGCCAGTTTCGTGATCAGGGCAAAACTGTCAACTCCTGCAGGTGCAGGTCGAGGCGATGGGATAACGATGCCGCAGTCTCGGCAGCGTGCCCCAGCCGATATGCTCGGTCAGCTGTGCGCACGCGCGCAAATGCCTCCCGGACAAGAGCACATGGAGAAGATGACACGCCGTTCGAAGATTGGATCGTCGTCTGGGGTGACTCCGATCTGCCGCTGGCTGGTTACCTTCCCGCAGAAGCACTGAGAGGCGCCATGGCGGGCGCTTTGCTTACTGCATCTCACCAATGCCGTATTCGCTGTTAGTGTGTGTTCTAGGCGCCCATGGTTTTGATGCTGTGACCGCCCCCCGACGGCATCGATGTGCCAAGGTGGGTCTGCAATGATCCACAAAAGGAGGACGGTCATGTCGGATATTTCCACGGTCGGGCTCGATCCGTTGGCCGACAGGTGAATGCGCAGCAATCACCGACAGGCTGGCGAAGAATGTGTTTCAGGGTCATGGAGCCGGCGGCGCGGGTCGAGCGGTCTTGCGCAAGAAGCTGCGGCGAGCGCAGGAAGATTGTTGAGGAAGGGCTTGCCAACATCGACGAAGAGCCGGTGCTGCTTCATCTGACTATGGCATATCGCCATCAGAAAGAATTCGAACGCTTGCTTCACACGATCAACGACGATGAGTGTCGTGCCGAAGCAACCCAGATCATCCGGTCACTTGTGGACCAAATGTCCTTGCTCCTGACGAGGATGGCTGCGATCTGCAGATTGATCTGAACGGCGACCTTGCCGGGGTCATCTCGATAGCCCGCAAGGGCGAGGAACCGCTGGAAACCAGCGATTTTGAAACAATGGTACTGAAATTGGTAGCGGAGGAGGGACTTGAACCCCCGACACGCGGATTATGATTCCGCTGCTCTAACCAACTGAGCTACTCCGCCACGAGTGAGAGGCATTTAGGGGAGTCGGCCGGAGGGGTCAAGCGGGAATTGGCCGGTTTTCGGTTGTTGCCGCGCTCGTCGCGACCAAGGTGTTTGCGCCGACGGTCATTCCGCCCGGGCGGCCATGCGGCGGATGAAGTCGGCGCAGGCCTCCGGCGCGGTGATGGGCAGCATGTGGCCCCGGTCCGGCAAAGTCCCGACGCTCAATCCGAAGCCCTCCATCGGTGTGCCGTGCCGCGCCGGATCCAGCACCGCATCCCCGGCGCCGAACAAAACGCCGCCGGGGGTTACCAGGCCATCGGCATAGCGCGCCTGCTGCGCGCGGATACCGGAATTTGCGGCCATGTAATCGGCCGAAGCGGCGATGAAGGCCCCAGGCCGCAGACCCAGAGCGCCGCCGCCGCGCACCAGGAAATCCGCGGGGCAGGGTTCGGGGCGGAACACCTCTTCCAGAACCTTGGCGGCGGTGCGCCGCGCCACCGGAACGGCAAGGGTGTGG
>Ga0070729_10003763_pt1 | contig 17172 bp, 14 predicted proteins | sample tdDd472_FD_66725 | JGI IMG/M metagenome (GOLD analysis project Ga0070729, IMG submission 66725) | Marine sediment microbial communities from the Atlantic coast under amendment with organic carbon and nitrate - tdDd47.2 | ecosystem: Environmental > Aquatic > Marine > Coastal > Sediment | place... | reverse complement strand
TCTTTCTCCAGACCATGAAGTTCACCTTCAATATAATGGCGTTGCTCGGCAAAGTTGGTGTGCCGGGCAGGCTGGTTCTCGTATTCAGTATCAAACCAGTCAAAGCCGCGATCGTTGGGGGCAAACAAGCGAGCGAAGGCTTCAATGGTGGCTTTGCTATCGGCATCCAGATCCTGGCCGGGGCTCGCCATCATCAGCCGGGGATCAACCGCCCGCAACGGCGCAGCGGTCGTTTCGTCCAGCTGGTTCTGCAACTGCCACTGCTGTTTGCTCTCCCGGTCTTTCAGGGTTTCCAGCTTGCGCTCCAGATCCTGCTTTTTGCGCTGAATCTGCTCCAGTCGGATTTCCGCCTGGGCGGCGCTTTTCAGGGCAGCAAGGTGGCCTTTCTTGCTTTCCAGTTCTTCGGTCTGGATCTCTGCAATTTCCTGCAGGGTCATATCGCCATACTGCGAGATCAGCAGCTCACCGTCTTTCTGGCTCTGTTCGGCCTGCTTGATACGCCGATCGGCGGAGCGAATCTCGCCCTTCAAACCGCTGGCATCCTGCTCCAGTTTTTTCAGGGTTTGCAGCACGTGGCGCAGGGTGTCGTTCTGATCGTTGAAAGCCTCAAGCGCCGCCCCGCGTTTGGCAGCAATATCGGCCAAGGCGTTGGTCACCCCGTCCCGGAAGGCGGCAAACTCGTGCTGGCTGCGCAGCAGGGTCTGGTAGGCCTGGTAGTCCCGGTTCAGCTTCTCAAACCGGTGTCGCTCTTTCTCGATACGGTTGAGCTGGCTTTGCTGCTGCTTGAGCTGATCGTGGCGATTGAGGAAATCGTCGATGTTGAAGTCAAAGGCATCGTCAGCAAACTTCTTGTCCGCTTCGATAATGCTGGCCACGGCGTTGGCCATGGCCTGATCGTCCGCCTTCATCTCGAACAGCAGCAGGATCAGGGTGCGCAGTGATTGCACCCGGCGTTCGTCCGATTCGCCCAGGGGCAGCACGGAGTAGCGCACCGCGTCGGCGTTCATCAACTCACTGCTGTAGAGCATGGTTTTCAGTTTGGCCGGGTCGTTGACCAGCCTGGTCTCTTTCGAGAGCTTTTTCAGCGCCTCCGACAGCCGGGTGAATGAGAGCTCCGGCACCGCCTGGCCAATGCCATCTTCATCGTCGCCGTTCCAGAACAAAGGTCGCAACTGGTCGTAACTGACCGGTACAAAGGCCCGGCCGTAGCTAAGCTGGCTTGCGTTGTCGCGATACAGGATCTGGCAATGGCTGCCCGCCGGGTTTTCCGCTTCCATAATCAGGAAGCTGAACTGGCTGGGGAAGTAGTGCTGGAAGCTTTCTTCGTTGGTGTAGAAGCTGCCGGCGCTGGCGTTGCGGAAGGCAAATTTCTTGCGGCTGTTCTTGAAGTTATTCTCTGGCAACAGGAACAGGCGCAGGGAGTTCAGCAAGCTGGATTTACCCAGGTTGCCCGGCCCCAGAATCAGGCCGTGGTTGTCTACCGGAATTTCCACGTAACAGAAGCCGGCGGAGTCCACCAGCACCAGGCGGCGAATGCCGAAGGTGAACGTGCTCGCGCTCGCCTGTGAATCACTCATCCAGAATCATCTCCTGTTCCATGAATTTGCCGGTGGCCCGGAAGGCCTGCGCCAGCGACACAAACTCCAGATCTTCCGCCAGCGACAGGGCTTTTGTAAACCTTTCGGTGGAGTCCGGGGTTTTGCGGAAACGGCTCAGCCAAGGTTGCCAGTCAGCCGGCTGCAGATAGCAGGCCTTGTCGCCCAGTGCCGATCGCACCGATGAAAACATCTGCAGGCCGCCGGCATCGTAATCAAAGGCGCAGAGCACCTCATCGTAACTGGTCAGCCAGTTCAAATCCGCAGTACCGGTAATCCGATTGCCGCCACCGAGCACGACATCGCTGTTTGTGAGATCAACTGTCTGGCCCAGGCAGTCACCGGCAAAGGCCAGCATCTGTCGGTAGTAATAAAAATTTCGCTCATTCTCCACCACCAGCACCCGGGGCGCTGGCCGAAAACCGATATCCACCGAATCTCCGGTAATCACCACCGAATCCGGCCGGTTGCCTGTCAGGGCGTGATGATATACCAGCAGAAAACTCACATCGGTGCCGTGGCGGTGGGAATCGCCCTTCTTCGCCGCATCTACTCTGCTAACGGGTGAAGCGGCCTGTCGATGTAACTCCGCAAACGCAGCTTCATCAAGAATGGTTACCTGCCAGCGATTGGCGCCAACCTTCTCCGTTGCGAACAGCTCCCGATGCCGCCGACGCTGGGAATCCGGCAGCTTCTTCAGAAAGGCCTCGTAGTTAATCGCCTGGCCCTGAAGGATTTTCTGGAGGTAGTTCTTCAATAGCTCACCTGTCCGCAGATTGTTATTATCGGTCTACCAAAATATGACACCTTATGAGCCACGGAGGGCCCATGCCAACCATCAGTGAATTCTTCGGCATTCTGATACGGATGTATTACGATGACCATAATCCTCCCCATTTTCACGCTTATTATGGGGAACACGAGGCCATCATTCTGATCGAAACGCTGGAGATTGTTGAGGGCAAACTGCCCAAAAGAGCCAAAGCGATGGTTATCGAATGGGCCTTTGAACACCGGCAGGACCTTATCGCAGACTGGCGCCTTGCCGAGCTGCACCAGCCACTGAAGAAGATAGAGCCATTGGAATGAACAGCATGCCCAGAGTCACCCATGTGGAAGCCAAGGCCGATTACGTACTGGCCGTCACCTTCGATGATGGTACTCACGGCGAGATCAGCCTTGCAGATCGTTTGTTTGGCCCGATGTTCGAGCCCCTGAAAGACCCGACATTCTTTGCTCAAGCAAAAGTTGATGAGTTCGGAGCCATCTGCTGGCCCAACGAAGCAGACATTGCCCCGGATGCTCTCTACCGCAAAATCAAATCTGAACAAACTGGAACAGTATGTCGCTGAAGTACAAGATCGTACCCGTCACACCCTTTGAACAAAACTGCACCCTGCTCTGGTGTACCGAAACCCACAAAGCAGCGGTGGTCGACCCTGGCGGGGACCTGGATCGCATTCTGGCGGCAGCCGAGGACGAAGGCGTGATTCTGGAAAAGATCCTTCTCACCCACGCCCACATAGATCACGCCGGCGGCACGGCGGAGCTAGCCAAATCAGCGGGGCTGCCCATTGAAGGCCCGCACAAGGACGACAACTTCTGGATTCAGGGCCTGGCCATGCAGGCACAGATGTTCGGGTTTCCGGCGCCGGAGGTGTTCACGCCCAATCGATGGCTGGAAGACGGGGATACAGTGACCGTTGGCAATGAAACCCTGGAAGTACTGCACACGCCGGGCCACACCCCTGGCCATGTGGTGTTTTTCCATCGAGGCTCAAAACTGGCCCAGGTGGGTGACGTGCTGTTCAATGGTTCCATTGGCCGCACGGATTTCCCGAAAGGCGATTACAACACCCTGATTCACTCTATCCGGGAAAAGCTGTTCCCGCTCGGGGATGACGTTAGCTTTATCTGTGGCCACGGCCCCATGTCTACGTTTGGCCAGGAACGCGCCACCAATCCGTTTGTGTCTGATCACCGGGGCTGAGTGCCCCGGTATATCGCCCATTTCAGCTCTGGGACAGGCGGAACTGCTCGATGGTTTTGCGCAGGGTTTCCGCCATGGCCAGCAGATCCCCTGCAATTCGCGCGGTCTCCTGGGCATCGCTGGAGGTCTGCTCGGCAGAGCGGCTGATTTCAATCACGTTCTGATTGATGGAGTCCGACACTTCGCTCTGCTCGTTAGCCGCACTCTCCATTTCCTCATTCAGCCCCGTGATTTCACGCACCGCTGCAGCAATGGTTTGCAGCTCGGTTTCCACTTTCAGAATTGAATCCACCTGATGCTGGGCAAGTTCCGAGGCATGGCGCATGGTACCGACACAATCCACCACCTCTTTTTTCAGCCCCTCAATGGTTTGGCGAATCTCCTCAGTGGACGCCTGAGTGCGCGAGGCAAGCGCCCGGACTTCGTCTGCGACCACGGCAAATCCCCGGCCCTGCTCACCAGCTCTGGCCGCTTCAATCGCCGCGTTCAGGGCCAACAGGTTGGTCTGGTCGGCAATCTCGGAAATCAGCTCCAGCCGTGAGGCCATTTCCGTTGTCCGCTGATCCAACTGCTCAATACGCTGCGCACCGTTCTGGACTTCCGCGTTCAGAGATTCAATACCCTGAACCGCATTTCTAGCCAGATGCTCTCCGGTTTCTGCCGATTTGGTGGTATCGGCCGATTTCCGTGCGGTAGTCACCGCGTTCTCTCGAACCTGCACCGCGGAAGCGGCCATCTCGGTGGTGGCACTGGCCACCTGGTCGGTATTGTCTTTCTGGGCCAGCACTTCCTGCTCGGTGGTCTCTGCCTTACCGGCAATGGTGCGGGCCGCCGCTTCAACCTGTTCTGCGTTGTCCATCACCGTATGCATGCTGGCGCGGATCTTGGCGACCATCCGATTGAACGCACGAGAGACCGAACCAATCTCATCGTTTCGGGTTACCTCCAGCTCTATGGAGAGATCCGAATTGCGGGAGATTTCATCCATTCGGTCGTGTAGCCGACGTAAGCGGGAAAACACCAGGCGCCCCAACACTACGGTAGTCAGTATGAAAATAACCACAAAGATCAGAATCTGGATACCGCCACTCACCATCAACTGCTGCTGCAGGCGCGCGTCGCTCTCCGCCAAAGAATAGTCGACCCGAATAGCGCCAAGCACGTCCCCTTCCTGGGCCTGGTGACAGCCGAGGCAGTTCACGCCCTGATAGTTTTCGCTGGCAATAACCGGCTCGATCAACGTGTAGACACGACCCGCGTCGTTCTCCGAATAGTGCTCTACCCGTTCACCATCCAGCGCTTTCATGTCCAGCGGCTCACGGCGTTGTTCGGCAGCATTCCCAGCACCGTACATGGCATTCAGCTGATCGCTGCGGATCACCCGAACATCCAGTACGTCCTCGGGAGCCATCACCTTCTCGCGCAGAACATCACGGTTATTAATGGTGCCCGTCACCATCATGGTGTTCAGGCCATCGAAAAAGGACTTTGCCAGACCATCCACGTATTTGTGACTGTACTCTTCGAGGTGGGCTCGCTGGGACTGCGCGCTGTAAACAACCGTAAACACGAGAATGACGGTGAAAGCCGCAGCCAGTGCTGCCAATAACAGGAAACGGATTGAGTATTGTTTTTTCATGTGACCCCGACAACGGAAGATGATCTGGACATCCAAGAGTAATGACGGCGAATTGGCGCATAACTTTATAGATATGCATCAATTTTTTTATGACGCAGATCATCCGGACGCGCCCGCTATGTCATTCCTTGCAATGTTTTACATTCGTCCCGGCACACTCAAACCAGAAGGCAAGGCAGATTGGCCCGAAACCTGCAAAGCCTGATGCATCACGGACTAATTCCGTGATATCCGGCAGAGATTTTCCGTTCAGGGGAGGCAACCATGTCATTGCTGACATCACTGTTACAGGCCAGCACGCGCTTTCAGCAAGCCATGGACAACCGTGCGCCGCGCACTGACGTACCCGCCGGTAAAAGCAATGAAGGCGCCGCCACAGGCGAGCCCCAGAGCAGCACCGACGACCGCTTCACGCCGTCACAGTGGCAGGAGCGCAACTCGGCCAGTCAGAAAACCCGGCAATTGCCACTGACCCAGTACAAGCAGACGGTTGCCCAGGACCTGTCCTACGTTCGTGAAACCTTGCGGCACAAACTTGCCGAATACAACGTACACCCGGCAACGGCGCTGAGCGTGAGCAAAACCGAGCAAGGCAGCATTCAGCTGGACGGCAAAATTCCCGACCAGGTGCGGGAGAGGATACAACAGGATCTCAACAACAACCGGGGATTTGGTGAGGCGTTAAGCCGCTTGAGCGTGACCGAACCCACCCTGCACTTCATGGATAATGCGCTCAAGCTCAATCAGGCTTATGGCGTGAACAATTCCCTGCTGGATTCACTGCTCAGCGAAAACCAGCAGTTCAATGGACTGCAAGATGTCATCCACCGTTATGACAGCCTTCGCCGCACCGCCACACCCGCCGAGACGGGTATCACAGCGCAGCAACGCTACGCCTTCAGCCTGAATACCCGGGCCTGAAGCCCGGGGGTAACTGCTAATCAGATCAAACCTGAAACGGGGCCGGATCACCCTTGCCCACCCGCGTAACTTCAGGCACATCACCGGTAAAGTTGACCACCGTGGTAGCCTCCATACCGCAGAAACCGCCATCAATAATCAGATCAAGCTCATGCCCGAGGGTCTCGCGAATATCGTAAGGATCGGTCAAAGGTTCGGTTTCACCCGGCAGAATCAGGGTGCTGCTCATAATCGGCTCACCCAGCTCACCCAGCAATTCCCGAACAATCTCGTTGTCCGGAACCCGGATGCCGATAGACCGCCGTTTGGGATGCAGCAACCGGCGAGGCACCTCGCTGGTCGCGTCCAGAATAAAGGTGTACGGGCCCGGCGTGAAATTCTTCAGTAACCGATACTGGGTATTGTCCACCTTGGCATAAACCCCGATGTCTGACAGGTCACGACACACCAGGGTGAAGTTGTGCTTGTCGTCCAGGCGCCGAATTCGCTTGATACGGTCTGCCGCCTGCTTGTCACCAAGGTGACAGCCCAGTGCGTAGCCTGAATCTGTGGGATAGACAATCACCCCACCCTTGCGCAAAATCTCCACCGCCTGCTTGATCAGACGCTTTTGCGGTGTTTCCGGGTGAATCTGAAAAAACTGGCTCATCCATTAGCTCCTTGTTGAAGCTTCTTGTCCATTGCTGCATCACCTTTCGACCCGCCCATACAGTTGGGCGAAACCGGAGACGCCTGACCACTGGCCGTCCACTCTTCCGGCGTATACAGATGCAATGCCAGAGCATGCACCGGCCCCGCCAGTTCATCCGCCAGAACCTTGTAAATTGCCTGGTGGCGCCGCACCTTCATCTGCCCTTCAAAATCCGCTGACACCAGCGTTACCTTGAAATGGGTTTCAGAGTTGGGTGGCACCGAATGCATATGGCTTTCGTTCTCCACAGAAATCACGCTGGCGTTAAAGCCCGCGACCAGCTTTTCCTCTATGCTTTCCTGTACTTTCATAAAACACCTACTCCGGACTTTAAGCATCAATGTCCCGACCTGCTGTGTAAACAGTCTACTACAGTACGCCGCGGAACCCCGAAGCCCTTGACACAAAAGCCTCAAAACGACACATTCCCCTGCCAGCAACCAATCCCCAGATACCCATGCACCTGTACATCGCCGAAAAGCCAAGTCTGGCCAGGGCCATCGCCGCCGCACTGCCCGGCCCCCACGAGAAAGGCCAGGGCTGGATACGCTGCGGTAAAGGACCGGATGCTGCCACGGTAAGCTGGTGTATAGGCCACCTGCTGGAGCCCGCCGAGCCTGCGCGCTATAACCCGGCCTGGAAAAAATGGCGCATTGAAGACCTGCCCATGTTCCCGGAACCCTGGCAACTGACGCCCAAAGACAGCGTGCGCCTGCAATTCAAAGTTCTTGAAGCCCTGGTTCGCAAGGCCGACCTCATCACCCACGCCGGCGATCCCGACCGTGAAGGCCAGCTACTGGTCGACGAAGTCCTGCGCTATCTCGGCACCAAGGCACCGGTAAAACGGATACTGATCAACGACCTTACCCCCAAGGCGGTAGCCCGCGCCATACAGAACCCCCGAGACAACCGGGAGTTCCGCCCACTCTCCCATTCTGCGCTGGCGAGACAGCGGGCCGACTGGCTCTATGGCATCAATCTCACCCGATTTTATACCCTCAGCTATCAAACCCGGGGCGAACAGGGCGTCTTCTCCGTGGGTCGGGTACAAACTCCGGTGTTGGGCCTGGTGGTGGATCGAGACAACACCATCGAGCACTTCCAGCCCAAGCCCTGGTACCGGGTCGAAGCCACCTTCCAGGCCAGCGAGCCGGAGGCCGACCAGCGACCGTTCATTGCTCGCTGGTTACCCGGTGACGAATTTCAGGATCATCTGGATGAAGAAAACCGGCTGCTGGACAAGTCGGTAGCCGAGCAGATTGTCGCCGCCATCAGCGGTCGACCCGGCAGAATTGATGAAGCCCGGTTTCGCGATCGCCCGGAACCGCCGCCGTTACCTCTGTCGCTGTCTGCACTCCAGATAGAGGCTGGACGACTATACCGGATGGGCGCGAAAGACGTGCTCGACACCGCCCAAAACCTGTACGAACGCCATCAACTGATTACCTACCCAAGGTCAGACAGCCGCTACCTGCCAGAGGAGCATTTCAGCCAACGGGAGGCGGTGATTCGTGCCATCGCCCGTGTCGCCCCGGATTTGTCCGGATTCTGCGAGAAAACCGGTACAGAACGCCGCTCTGCCGCCTGGAATGACCAAAAAGTGGATGCCCACCACGCAATCATTCCCACAGTGCGGCCCGCACCAAACGGCAAGCTGTCTTCGGCCGAACAGAAAATCTACGATCTGATCAGTCGATTCTATCTGATGCAGTTTGCACCTGACGCCGTGCATCGGGAAGGCCGGCTGACGGTCGCGATTCAGGACTATCGCTTTCGCGCCACCGAGACAGCCGTGATCGAGCCAGGCTGGAAAACGCTGGAAATCCGCAAGCGGGAACCCGGGCAAGAGCCAGAAAAAGCTCCGTTGCCAAGACTGGAAAAAAACGAGCCGGTCCTTTGCACTGACCCCCAGACTAACGAGCGCAAAACCCAGCCGCCACAACACTTCACCGATGCCACGCTGCTATCGGCCATGACCAATATCGCCCGTTTTGTCGCCGACAACGAGCTGAGAAAAACGCTGCGGGAAACCGATGGCCTTGGCACCGAAGCGACTCGCGCAGCCATTATCGATACGCTGTTCCGCCGCGATTACCTGTTCCGGGAAAAACGCTTTATCCGCGCCACCGACAAGGGGAAATCCCTGATCGCGGCGCTACCGGAATCGATTCGTACGCCAGATCGCACCGCTGTCTGGGAGGCCACTCTCGAGGGCGTTCGCCGGGGCGAAGAGGACCCAAGAGCGTTTCTGGAATCCCTCAAAGATGAAATCCGCGGATTCATGGCGCAAGCGCCCGCTGCGGGTTTGGCGAATACAGAGACACCAGGCACCGCCATTCACTGCCCGAAATGCCGGGCGCCGATGGTTGAACGGGAGGGCAAGTTCGGCGCTTTTTTTGCGTGCACCCGGTACCCCGCCTGCAAGGGCACCCGCCCCCTGGAGGACCATCAACCCGAGGACGGAACCAGCCAGAAACCGGTACCCTGCCCCCACTGTTTCTCGCCCCTGGTGCGGCGCAAAAGCAAAAAAGGCTGGTTCTGGGGCTGCAGCAATTTCCCCGGCTGCCGACAAACAGTTGATGATCACAACGGCCGGCCAGCGGTGGACTTACGGAATTCTACATAACGATACTGAACGGGAACTCATTTTTTGGGATAATCCCCGACACTGCAGGGTCTGACCAAGGGCTCTGCGCTACGGTATATAAACCAGGCAACACGATCGAGGGCCAGGCTTAATGCGCATTGCTCTGCTGGAAGACGAACACGAACAGGCGCAGCACATCCAGTCCATCCTTTCAGAGAAAGGACATCACTGTGACAGCTTTCCGACCGGCCAATCGTTTCTCGGTGCCGTTTTGCACCGCAGTTATGATCTGATCATTCTGGACTGGCAGATCCCGGACATGACCGGAATTGAGGCACTGGAGAACATCCGGGCACAGCTGAACTGGCCTGTGCCGGCCGTTTTCCTGACCCAGCGTGACAGTGAAACCGACATCGTTCGTGCCCTGGATGCCGGCGCCGACGACTATATCGCCAAACCGGCACGAGCGGCTGAACTGGTCGCACGCATCAATGCACTGGCCCGCCGCAGCAACCCGGAAATCGAAAAGGAGGTTCTGGTCTACGGGCCCTTCGAGATCAACACCAACCAACGCATAATTCTCCTGCACGGGGAGCCACTAACGCTCACCGACAAGGACTTCGACCTGACCCTGTTCCTGTTCCAGAACCAGGGCCGCCTGCTCACCCGCGAAATGCTGCTGGAGCGGGTGTGGGGATTGACCAGGGACATCAATACCCGCACGGTGGATACGCATATGAGCCGCCTTCGCAGAAGGCTCGGGCTCAACCCTGAAAACGGATTTCGCATCAAGACCATCTACCAGCGAGGCTATCGGCTCGAAGCCATCAAGCCCGGTGACGCAAACGAAATTCGGAACGATGACACTGCAAATGCCTGACGCTCTGAGCAAACACCTGAAAACCCTGGCCTTCCTTGCACTGGCGTTCATGGTACCAGCGACCACTGTCGCGGAGCTGTCAATCGCAAGGGGTTCTGCGGTATCCGGCAGCCAACAACGGGACAATGCCCCGGAGTGGGTTTATACCTTACGCCAGGGTGATACGGTTGCGAGCATAACCCAGACGCTGCTTTCCCAGCAGACCACACAGCAACGACTGCTGGAGCATAATGGCCTGGCCAGCAACGCCAAACTCGGCGCCGGGGATACCCTGCGCATTCCCGTAAACTGGCTGAAACGTCAGCCCGAACCGGCCCGGGTGATTGCGGTCACCGGCAACGTGCAACAGATCTCCGGAATGGATGGGCGAAAACTCCCTCTGTCCGAAGATTCGATTGTCCGGGTTGGCGACGAAATTCTCTCCGGTGCCGGATCGGCAACCATTGAACTGGCCGACGGCTCGGAACTCCGGATCTCCCCGAACTCCCGCCTCATGTTCAATCGCCTGACCCAGTTTGGCAAATCGGGCATGGTCGACACCCGGCTTCGCCTGCAACGGGGCGAGGTTCACACCCGTGTTCGCCCGGTCATTGAGGGCGGAGCCCGCTTCGAAATCGAAACACCATCCGCTGTCGCCGCGGTCCGGGGTACGGTATTTGCCATTCAAGCCACCACCAACGGCAGCAGCGTGCAGGTTACCGAAGGTGTGGTGGACTTCGGCCAGCCAGGCAACACCCGCCGCATTCCAGCCGGCTATGGCGCGAGTGTTTCCACCGCCAACGGAGGCGCCCTGAATATTCGGCAACTTCCGCCAGCGCCAACCATGAATCCCTTGCCATCGGTGCTTACTCAGCTTCCGGCCGAACTGTCCTGGCAGGCAGGCGGTTACCCGGCCTATCGGCTGGACATTTTTGACCAGGCATCAGGCACCTGGGTGCAGAGTCGTGATGTGGCTGGTACCCGTTTCGACATCGCCCAACTTGACAATGGCCGCTACGAAATCCAGCTCGCCGCGATTGATCAGCGCGGTATTGCCGGAATGCCCGGTACCGCGGAACTTGAGGTAGACCTTCAGGCAAAAAAGCCGGACCTCACCGCACCGGCTGATGGCGAGAGCGTGAACGACGACATGCCGGAATTCCGCTGGCAACTTAATGGCGCCAACGAAGTTGCCCGGGTGGAGATCGCCGAAGATGACAGCTTCCGGCAGTTGGTGACAACCAGCGAGTGGGCGCCGGAAAGCCAGGCGCTTCCGTCGCGCCCCCTGAGCCCCGGCCAGTATTACTGGCGCGTGGTTACGGAGGCGGGAGGCAGCTCTGTTGCCACCTCCGAACCGCGCAAGATCGTTGTTAACGGCACTCTGCCGCCAGTCCGGATTATCAGCGTGAACTATCTGGACAGCCAGGTTCGGGTGTTCTGGGAAAACATCGACACCGCCACGGATTACCGTCTGCAACTGGCTGAAGAGCCGGCGTTTCGCAATATCATCAAGGAAGCCGATATCGCCGATACCACTGCGGCCTTGCGCCTGATTCCCGGAAGAAGGTATTTTGTCCGCGTCAAAGCGCTTTCTGACGGCCCTCTTGCCAGTCGCTGGGGCCCGGGCAGGGAGCTGTATCTCGACTAACCTTCTACGACAAAAAGGCCGATGCGAAGGGACTGGTTACCGATAACAACAACACCGTGGTCCTTGGGCCTGCTACTCGTCACCACCCTGCTACTGATTCAGGCGACTGAGCTGCCGAGTCGAATCAATGACTGGATGTATGACAGGGCGATCACAACCTGGCCAGCGCCCATGGATGATTCGGTGGCCATCATTGCCATTGATGAGTTCAGCCTGGAACAGGTTGGCCGATGGCCCTGGGACCGAAGTCTGCATGCCTCGCTGATCGACACCTTGCGGCAAGCGGGCGCAGAAACCATTGTACTCGACATCCTGTTTCCGGAAGCCGGGCCGGGCGATGAGGAACTGGCTAGCGCCATGGCCCGCCATGGCAACGTTGTTCTACCAGCCTATCTTACCGCTCCAACCCGGGAACGGCTGATCAGTGAACAACTCCCCACACCCAGCCTGGCAGGTGCCGCAGGGGCAATCGGGCATGCCCATATCGAGCTGGACACAGATGGCGTCGCCCGCGGGCTCTATCTGTACAACGGCCTTGCCGGCCGATTATGGCCGACCCTGTCACTCGCCGCTCACCTGCCAATATCGAATCAGATGCAGGCGCAATTGCCGAACTACATCAACGTCCGGGAGGATTATCGGCTGGTGCCCCTGGCAGGCGGGGCCGGCACCTTACCCACCTACTCCTACGCGAGCGTGCTGAGCCACCCGCCCTCACCGCAGGAGTTTGCCGGCAAAACCGTTCTGGTCGGCGCTACCGCTGCGGGGTTTGGCGACATACTGCCAACGCCGTTTTCCGGTCTGAGCCGACCAATGTCCGGGGTGGAATTCCATGCCAATGTCTATTCCGCGAGTAAGCAGAATATACTGATCGTGCCGGCGGAGCCCTGGGTAGCACCCGCACTGAACCTGCTCGTGCTGTTGTTGTTAGCTCTGCTTCTTCCTCGCCTGCGCCCTGCTGCCACCTTGCTGGCATGTGCAACCATTGCCGCAGGACTGGTAGCCGGTTATGTATTGCTGCTAATTGGGGCCCGGGTTCAGCTGTCCGTAGCCAACGCCCTGATTCTGCCGATGGCCGCGATGCCCATTGCCAGTGCACTCCGGCTTGCCATGACCAATCGCTTTCTCAACCGGCAACTGGACGAGATGACCAGAACGCCGCGGCTATCCCTCCCTGAACCTTCGAACCGGCATCCTCACCAACTGCTGATGCACTTGCGTGCGCTGTTCCACCCACCCGGATGGCTGCTGGCAGCAGAGGATGACCTGTTGGAAGTACAGGAAATGACCCTTGCCCAGGCCCCACCCACGGAAACGGCAGGACGGTGGGAACACCAGCAGAACCAAAGCTGGATAACGCTGATTCGTGGCGGCACCAGCTACCTGCTCGGCCTGACACTGCCGAACGACCTCAGTCGGGAGGTCATCCAGCGCTATCTGAACCAGCTGGAGCTGGAGCCCCATGCAGACAGTGAACGCCAGAAGGGGCCCCGGGAAAACATTTCGGCCCGGATCGAGAAAGTGCGCATTGCCACCCAGAAGCTGGCAGAAATGCAGGCGTTTATTCGCCACAGCTTCGAGCACATGCCCGATGGCATCATCGTGACCGATGAATTAGGCGTTATACGGTTTACCAACCGTCACATTGAAGACTGGTTTTGCGAGCCTATGCCAAGCCTCAGCGGCATGCCCCTGGCCACCCTCCTTGATGGCCACGACCCCCGGGACTTGCCGCCCTGGTTCGAAACCATTTCAGAGGCGCTGACCCTGAGACAAAGCCGAACCGTAGACCTGACATTGAACGGTAAAGATTTTCTCATCCACCTGGCACCTTTTGCCCTGCAAAACAGTCGCCAGTTTGGCATTATTGCCAACATCTCAGACATCTCCGAACTCCGGGAGCAGCAACGGCAGCATCGTGAGGCGATCGACTTCATCTCACACGATGTTCGCTCACCTCTGGTCTCTCAGCTGGCCCTGATTGAACAACTGAAACGGGATCCCAGCCATATTGACGCCAACCAACTCGACCAGTTGGGGCGGCTGGCGCGGCGTAGCTATCATCTGGCCGAAGAGTTTGTGCAGCTGGCTCGCGCCGAGCAACTGACCGAAACCCGGTTCTACGAATGCGAATTTCTGGCGATTGTTGAGAACGCTCGGGACAGTGTGTGCGAGCAGGCCCAGGAAAAGGGCATTTCGATCGTGCTGAACGGTACCGAAGACCTCTGGCTGAAAGGCAACGCCGAACTTCTGGAACGGGCCGTCATCAACCTTTTGACCAACGCCGTGCAATATAGCCCCCCGGACTCTGCAGTCAGCGTTCACGTCTATCAGGCAGCGCATCTGGCCTGTCTGGCCATATCAGACGAGGGCTATGGCATTGATCCGGAGGAACTGCCTTTACTGTTCGACCGCTATCATCGACAGAAGCGCAGCGAGATAGCCGGAGCGCATGGCACCGGCCTGGGGCTTTCGTTCGTTAAAACGGTGGTGGAAAAACACCGAGGGGAGATCAACGTCGACTCACGGCCGGGCGAAGGCACCACTTTCACTCTGAAGCTACCAATCGCAGACCCGATGTTCTGAACCGGTATGCCTGCTCAGGACTGGATGGTCTTGCTGACCGGCTCAGAAGGCTCACTCAGAAGACCGGCAGTGTCCTGAACCTGGATGGTGAAATACCAGGTACCCGCATCAAGGTTATCGACCACATAGGACATCTCTGCCTCACCACTGGCACCATCTACGGTGATCTCTCTGGACAGATCATCAGCATCCTGCCCGTAACGAATCACGTATCTGTCCAGCTCTCCCATCGCGATCGACTCACCGTTTACACGAGTCATAGGCGCAGACCAGCTCAATACAGCAGAGCGCTCTGCAACCGGCTGAGCACTGCCAACACTACTTCCGGTATTGGGTAGGCTGCCAGATTGAGTCGCGGATTCACTACCCCCGGAACCACCGCCGCCGCACCCCGCGAGCACCATCCCTACCAACAACGCGGCAATCCATGCCCTTGACATATAAATGACGCGTTTCACGGTTATTCACCACCATATTTCCGTCGATTTTGTGAAATTCTATAAAATCGACGCCGATGATGATGCGATAAATGTCATTTTTATAGATAAAAAATCGTCATTTTTCCGTCACCATAATGCAAGACGGAAATCGAAAGGAATTGAGGGGACACCGGCACATCGCAGAGAAGCGGAAACAAAAAAGGCAGACCAGTAAAACTGGCCTGCCTTGCAAGAATCAGGGCCAGAACAAAACACTGGCCCCGGAAACGAGAAAAGCCAGCAAAAGCTGGCTTTTCTGGATTGGTAGCGGGGGCTGGATTCGAACCAACGACCTTCGGGTTATGAGCCCGACGAGCTACCAGACTGCTCCACCCCGCATCAAACTGTTTGTTAACTGGGCTGCCCCTGTCAACGTGGCGCGTATACTACCGCCGGCCCCGCACCCTGTCAATCGATATTTTCAAATAAATCGGCAGGATAGTTCAACTCCTGAACAGGCGCGGACGAACCTCCATAAACCCCGACGGCATCCAGCGCCATTTTTACCGGCCGAAAGGATCGGCGATGCTCCGGGGTCACCCCAAGGCGATTGAGCGCCTCGAGATGCACAGGCGTGGGGTACCCTTTGTGCTGGGAGAGCCCAAAACCCGGAAACCGGACATCCAACGCCTCCATCTCGCGATCTCGCGTCACCTTTGCCAGGATAGAGGCAGCACTGATCGCCTCAACCCGACTATCACCTTTGATCACGGGCTCGGATGGCCACTGCCACTTCGGGCAACGGTTCCCGTCCACAAGAACGTACTCCGGGGCTATCGAGAGCCCTTCAACGGCACGCTTCATGGCCAGCATTGTCGCCTGATAGATATTCAGCTCGTCGATTTCACTGGCCTCGCATCGGCCCAGGCTCCAGGCAGCCGCGTTTTCCAGAATATCGTCATATAATCGCAGGCGTTTCTTTTCGGTAAGCTTTTTGGAATCCGCCAGCCCGGGGATAGGCCGCGCTGGATCAAGAATCACAGCGGCCGTCACAACCGCTCCGATGAGCGGGCCGCGCCCCACTTCATCCACACCGGCCAGCAGCGAGCCGCGATAGGAACATTCAAAAGGAGGTAATGCCTTGGCCGCCATCAGCTTCGGGACTCCAGCAGCTCAGACACCGCTGCCGCCGCACGTTCGTCGGCGCCCTGGCGCAGCGCCTGGTGCAACTCCAGAAACGCCTGATGCAGCCTGTCGCGCTCCTGTTCGTTTTCCAGCCTTTCCAGAACCGCCGCCCCCAACTTCTCCGGCGTTGCGTCGTCCTGTAACAACTCGGGCACCAGTTGCTCCTGGGCCAGCAAATTAGGAAGCGCCACCCAGGGAACCTTGACCAATCTGGACAGTATCTTGTAACTGAAATCGCTGAGCCGGTAACCTACCACCATCGGTTTTTTCAGTAACATCGCCTCCAGTGTCGCGGTACCCGACGCCAGCAGCACCACATCGCTGGCAGCCATCACCTCCCTCGACCGACCACGAACCAGCGTGACCGGCAAGCTCACCTCCAGGGATTCAACCAGCTCACGCACCTGCCGCTCACGATCCCGATTGACGCAAGGAATAACCAGCTGCAGATCCAGGCGACGTGCCTGGAGCCAACGGGACGCTTCGAGAAACAGAGTGCCGAGGCGCTCAACCTCACCACCCCGACTACCCGGCAACACCGCCAGCACAGGTTTATCCACCTCAAGACCGAGGCTCTCACGCGCAGCCAGAGTATCCGGTTCCAGCTCTATCCTGTCAGCCAGGGGGTGCCCCACAAACGACACGGGCACATGATGCTCCTCATAAAACCGGGCCTCAAAGGGGAACAACGTCAGCATAAGGTCCACAGACTTGGCAATCTTGAAGATACGCTTCTGGCGCCAGGCCCAAACCGAAGGACTTACGTAGTGTACCGAGGGGATGCCTGCTTCCCGGCACCGACGTTCGATGGCCAACGTAAAATCCGGTGAATCGATTCCAATCACAACATCCGGAGGGGTAGTAAACAGATAATCCAGCAAGCGCGCACGGATACTGAACAGCTCACGGATCCGGCCAAGCACTTCCACCAGCCCCATCACGGAAAGCCGTTCCATTGGCACCAGCGAGTGAAACCCCTCAGCGATCATTTCATCACCGCCGATTCCGACAAAACGAGCCTTCGGGTAACGCTTTCTTAGCGCACGAATCAG
>Ga0070729_10003762_pt1 | contig 17175 bp, 14 predicted proteins | sample tdDd472_FD_66725 | JGI IMG/M metagenome (GOLD analysis project Ga0070729, IMG submission 66725) | Marine sediment microbial communities from the Atlantic coast under amendment with organic carbon and nitrate - tdDd47.2 | ecosystem: Environmental > Aquatic > Marine > Coastal > Sediment | place... | reverse complement strand
CGGGCGCAGGAGCGCTGTCGCCAGCTGCGCGAGAGCCGCCAGCCCGGCGAAGGCGAACAGCAGCCCAGCGGCGGGCACCCCGACGGAGGCCTCGAGCGCGTCGCCCAGGAGCCACACCACTGGCCCCAACACGGCAGCGCTGCCCACCACCAGCAGAGCCAGGGACCCCAAGGTCCGCCCCAATCGCCCCTCGCGGTCGAACTCCTCCGCACCCAGGCGCAGCGACGACCACACCGGCCAGGTGAGCAGGACGGTGGCGAAGCCACCCCAGGCGAGGAACACCGATTGGCGACCGTAGTCGGCCTGGCTGAGGTGGGTAAGCAGGATCCGCAGCGAGACGAACCCCAGCGCGGCGGAGAGCGCCGCACCTCCCCCGAGGAGCAGCAGATCGCGAAACCCGCCTCCCGCGTGATCGGGGGCCCGCCGGGGCCCGGCGCTCAAACCCGGCTCACGAGTCGCGGACGACGACCAGCACCGCCGACTGGGGGACCACGAGGAAGGTCTCACCCTCGTAGCGGACCTCGATCGCGGCCTTCTTGTAGAACAGCGCGTAGTCCCCGACCTCGACCTGCATCGGGAGGTAGCGCGGATCGCGTCGCGCGCTCTCCTTCCAGGGCTCGTGGTCGTCCGGCTCGGGCGAGGGCAGGGGCACGCCAGGCCCGCGCGAGATCACCCGCCCGGCCCGGACGTCTGCGGACTCGCCGCTGCCCTGCGGCAGGTAGAGCCCGGCCTGCGTCCGAGTCTCGTCGTCGGGGCGAATCAACACCCGGTCGCCGATGACGATCATGTTCTCGGGGACGCTCACGAGCGCCCCTCGAAGCTTCCGCTGATGCGGGCCAGCTCGTCGAGCAAGGCATCGACGCTCCGGTAGACCCCGGTCAGGTGACGTTGGAACTCGACCTTCTCCAGGAGGGTCAGCTTGGCGTTCTGGTTGACCTTCGCCTCGAGCACGCGCAGGTTCTCGCGCACCCGCGTCGTCTTCTTCTGCAAGTCGGCCTTGCTCACGTCGTGCCCCAGCAGGCTGCGGTCGCGAGGCTGGAAGACCATGGTCCGCCAGGGCGCGGCGGGCTGCGGGTGACGCAAGCACCCGTCGAGCACCTCGAGGAACGCGGTCCGCGCGCGCGCGCTGCTGTAGGGAGCGCGCTCCTCCGGCACCACCGACGCGATCCGCGCCGGCGGCGGGAGCGGCTCGGTCCGCTCGGGCTCACGGGATCCTCCGCCACCGCGGCGGCGGCGGGTGCGCTCGGAGGAGCCGCTACTCCGCCGGCGCACGGTGCCCTTGGGGACATGGGTCGAGGCCTTGGCCTCCACCTTGGGCAAGAGCTCCTTGCAGGTCGGCAGCGGCTCCGGGAACTCGATAGGCGCCTCAGGCCCCCAGAGGAGGAGCACGTCCGGCGGCGCACTCTCGAGCACCTCGTTGTCGTCGTCGTAGTAGTCGTCGAGGTGCCGCCAGTGGAGCACGCACACACGCACGCTGTAGCGCCCGGGCTCGAGGTCGAGCAGCACACCGGTATTGGGAATGAACGAGAGCCGCTCGCCGCGCCCGTCCCCCGGCAGTCGCTCGCTGGCGCCGACGAAGAGCTGCCCGGAGCGGACCTCCACCCCGAGCCCACGGATCTCACCGGTGATCAGGGCTCGCTCGGCCTCGGTCGGCTCGCCGGCGCGGGCGATGAGGCGGAACGCCCCCTCGCGGCCAGTCTGGACGATGGTCACCTTGCCGTCGCGCAGCTCCTGGAGCTCGTCGAGGGGAGCGCTGCGCCACCAGTCGGGCCGGTCTCGAACCCGGTGGGCGAGCACTTCCGGGTCGAACACCGCCACGGCGGCGAGGTCGGTGGTGATCGGGATCACGCTCATGGGAGGCAGTGTAATCGGTGCTGGCCCCCTCGGGGAGGCCCACAGCGTCCGAGCCGGAGGGCTACCCGCCCTGGCGCTTCTGCGCGCGGATCTTCTCCAGGCGCTCCTCGAACCACTCGACCATCTTCGGATCCTGCTCGAGGTGGTGTTTGTGCAGCTTCCCGGCGTGGCGCCTCCAGCCCTTCTCGAGCTTGGCGCGCTGCTCCTTGAGGCCCAGCAGCTTGCCGTTGAGGTGCATCACCGAGTCGCCCTCGCTCAGCCCGCGCAGGTAGCCCAGCAGGTAGCCACGACCGGCCGCGGTCGAGGCCAGGTAGTGGACGAAGATCCACGACTGGGCGTAGTTGGTAAAGGCTCGCGGCGGCGTGCTCATGAACGTGCGCTGGTCCTGGGCCATCAGCTTGGGCAGCGAGAGCACGGGCGCCAGCCCGTTGGCCTTCTCCCGCAAGAACACGACGTCCCGCAGGCGATCGGGGTAGAAGGGCGGACCTGGCTTGCGCTGGCGGATGATCTGGTCGCTGAGCCGCAGCCCGAAGAACTCGGCCAGTCCCTCGTTGATCCACGGCGGCGCCTTGTCGACGCAGAGGTGCAGATACTGGTGAAACGACTCGTGGAGCAGGGTCTTGAGCGTCAGCCGCCCGATGCAGAGGCCCGCCGAAGCCGCCAGGTCCTCCTCTCCCCCGCGCTCGTAGAACACGAGGGTCCGCGCGATGGGGAAGTAGGTGCCCATGACGTGCTCGCCCTGGAGGTTGAACGCCGCGCGAAACTCGTCGAAGCGCTCGCGGTCGGCGAACACGTAGACCGTGGAGACGCCCTCGACGTGCCGCAGCTCCCCGAACATGCGCTCGAAGTTCTGGAACGCCTTGTCCATGATCTCGCCCAGCTGATCGAGGGCCACGTGCTTGCGCCGGATCTTGGCCTGGAACGCCTTCCGGGCGGCGGGATCGACAGTGGCGGCGAGCTTGGCCTCGAGCTGGTCGATGGGCATCGGCAGGCCCACGTCGCTCACGATGCGATAGCGCCCGCTCTCGGTGACGGTCTCCAGCAGCGGCGCCGCGAGGGGGTACTTCGCGCGGAACGGCCCCTCGACGGCCATCCGCAGCGGCCGCACTCCGTCGTCGTCGGGGCCGAGCACCTCGCGCGCCCGGGCGAACTTGCCGTTCATGGCGCAGCAGAGGGCGTGGATCTCGTTGATGATCAGGTAGTCCCCGACCTCTTGCTGGACCTTCTGCAGCTTGGCCTGGGCGAGGACGAACTCACCCTTCATCGCGTGCACCACCCCCTCGGCGGCGATCCGCGCCGGGGAGTTGGGGTCGACCTGCTCCATGAACCGCTCGGCCGCGGCGAGGTCCTGCTGACCCCAGCTGTCGAGCACCCGATAGAAGGGCGGGCGGTCGGCCAGCGCGCTGCCCGGCAGGGCGAGCAGGAGCGCGCACACGAACACTGCCGTCCAACGAACCAAGGGGATAGCCTCCTCGCCCCCCAGGTTAACGCACCAGGAGCGTCCAGGCTTCAGGGTGGGAGGACAATGCGGTGCCTGCAGCCCCTAATGGACCACGACGATCGAGTTGATCATCCCCACGGCCGGCAACCCGAAGCAGACCGCGCTCCACCCCAGCGTGAACCACGGCAACGCGCGCGGGAACGACCTGAGCAGCCCGAACCCGGCCCACAGCGGAAGCAGCACCACCAACGGGAGATACGGCAGCTCGCTGGCACGAAACGTGATCTCAGCCGTCGGGCTCGGCACGACCCCGACCTCGAGGAACATCTGCCGGAACACCGGCACGATCCACAGCCCGAGGACGAGCACTCCAGCGCAGGTCAATCCCAGGAACCACAGCGAGAGTGGGATCGAGGGGGGGTGGGCGACAGGGGCCAGCGAAGGGTTCGTGGCCGGTGGGGGGTAGGGGCTGGCGCTCACCGCATGTAGAGCGGGACGCGCTCGAAGGGCAGGCTGAGGATCGTGACCGCGATGGAGGTCCCGTAGACCTTGCCCACGCCGTCGCCTTGCCAGGAGCCGTCGCTCGCCTGGGAGCGGAGGATGAAGTCGCGCACCTGCGGGTAATAGCGCGCCCAGTCGTCGCCGCCTGCTTGCCAGTAGGCCTGGGCCAGGTAGAGGTGCGTGTAGTACCAGTGCCCGTTGCGGTCGGTGATCTTGATGTGCCGCTTGCAGTACTGCAGGCACTTGCGAGCCGCGGGGCTGTCGTATTGCCCGGCGTTGTAGAGCACGGCCGCTCCCGCGGCGGCGAGGGCAGGGCGCGAGGGGCCCCCGTGGGCGTTGTAGGCGATCCCGCCGTCGCTGTTCTGCGACTTCTCGATGTAGCCCACCGCCCGGCGGACGACGGTCACCGGGACCGCGATCCCGGCGTTGCGGCACGCGCGCAGCGCCTGGACCTGAGTCACCGTCACCGAGCCCTCGTCGCCGTTGCTGTCGGGGGTGTAGAGCCAGCCGCCCGCGCCGCTCTGGCTGCGCCCGATCAGCTCCACCGCACGCCCGAGCACCTGCCGCACGCGGGTCTCGGTGGCCTCGTCCAGCTCTTCGCCCATGCAGCAAGCGAGGAACATGGTGCTGAAGCCGTGCCCGTACATCGAGCGCGACTCCTCACCGCTGGACGTGATCAGGCCCGTGCGGCTCGCGTGCCGTTGATCGATCAGGAAGCGCATGACCTTGCGCACCTTCTCCGAATAGCGACCGCGGCTGGGGGTGTCGCCGTGGCAGAGGAAGGCCATTCCCGCGAGGGCCGACATCGCGGTGGGGTAGACTCCGTAGCCACCCCCGCCGCCAGCCTCACCGAAGCTCCCGTCGCGGCGCTGGTGCTTGGCGAGCCAGGCCACCCCGCGGTCGATGGCCCGCACGGTAGCCGGGGTCACGAACTGCGGCAGCTCGCGCACCCCGTCTTCCTCCTGAGCCGAGGACACGGGTGCCGCGGCGAGCAGGAGTCCGAGCAAGAGTGGTGTGCGGGCGCGCATGGGACCTCCTGGGGCGTTCACTATAACGCGTGCCTGCAGAGCAGGCGGGCGCCTACTCTTGCGCGGCGGGCGGCTTGCCCAGGGTGACCTCGACGGTGTGGGTCGTGGTCCCCCGGGAGTAGGTCAGCCTCACGGTGTCGCCGGCGTAGTGCGCGCCGAGGGCGTGCCGCAGCTGCCAGGGGCGGTCGGTGACCCGCTCATCGACCTTGGTGATCGTGTCGCCGGGCTGAATGCCAGCCTCGGCCGCCGGCGAGCCTGGGCTGACCCCAGCGATGCGTACCCCGTCGCTGCTCAGCGGGGCGGGCACGACCCCGAGGAACCCGGGTTCGAGCACCCCGGCCTTGCTCAGTCGGGGGATCGCTTGCTGCGCGTCGGCGGTCGGGATCGCGAACCCGATCCCCGAGTCGTAGATGTCCACACTCGCCTGCCCGCCCTTCAGCGAGAGCGGGACGAGGATCCCCAACACCTCGCCTTCGAGCGAGATCAGCGGTCCGCCGTAGTTCATCGGCGAGATCGCCGCGCTGGACTGCAAGGCGCGGCCCCCGATCCGGTTCAACCCCGAGACGATCCCGCGCGAGACCGCGAGGTGCTCGTGGCCCAGCCCGCGACCGACCGCGATGGCGTAGCGTCCAACCGCGAGCGCGTCGGGCTTGGCCCAGCTGACGGGGGTCAGGTCCTTGGCCCGAATCTTGAGCAAGCACAGCGCCCGCGCGCGGTCCTGACCGGCGAGGGTCGCGACGTAGCTCTTGCCGTCGTGGGTGGTGACGATCAAGTGCCGCGGCTTGCGCCGAAGGAAGAAGGTGCTCGTCAGGATCCAGCCGTCGGCGCGCACGACGATCCCCGTCGACGGGCCGAAGGCCTGCTTGAAGCCGCCCTTGGTGAGAATCCCCTTCTGGGCCTCGGCCTCGTTGGTCGGCGCCTGGAAGCCCTCCTCCAGCCCACCCAGGGCCTCGATCTCGACCACCCCTGGCGAGACGCGAGCGACCGCGCGCCGGGTCGCGCGCTGCAGCGCGCCCTCGTCGCGCTCCTGGGCGCAAAGCGCGGTAGCGCCCAGCAGCGCCCACACCCACCAGCTTCGCGTCATGGGGCCTCCAGCTTGAGCCGCAGGGTCAGCACCCTCGGCCCGCGCTTGACCACGACCTCCACCTCGCGTCCGGGCTCGAGCCCCGCGAGGACGTCGTCGTAGTCGCGACACGAGCGCACGGTGCGCCCGGCGAAACGAAACACCAGATCGTCGGGTTCAATGCCCGCCGCGGCCGCCGGGCTCTCGGGGACGACGCGCTCGACGTAGGCCATGGGCGAACGGACGAGGTGCGCGCGCAACAAGCGCAGCCCCGTCCTCGGAGGGGGCCCCGGGGACGCGACCCGATCCCGCGGTGGGTCCGGGCGCGGGCTGCGCCAGGAGACGGCCTCGCGCACGAAGTCGCGCAGCAGCTCGGCGGGAACCGCGAAGTTGAGCAAGGTGTTCGTCGCGCGAGACTCCACGATCCGCCCGCAGATCCCCACCAGTTCGCCATCGAGTGTCAGCAGCGGACCGCCCTGCGTCCCTGGGTTGTGAGGCGCGTCGTGAAGGATCAGACGCTTCAGGCGCGGGGGGAGCTTCTCCACCCTGGCCGCCGTCTGCGGAGCGCCGACGGTAGTCACCACGCCGCGCTGCACGGCGACCCGCTCGGCGCCGTAGACGAAGCCGAAGGGGTTGCCCAGGGTGTAGACGGTGTCGCCAGGAGAGAGGTCCTCGGAGCGCCCAAGGGCCAACGGCTCGAGCTGGACCTGCGCCCCGCCCAGCCCGCCCACCGGGAGTTTGAGCTTGAGCAAAGCGACCCCCAGCCCCGGGTCGGCGCGCCAGATCTCCGCGGGATAGCTGCGCCCCTCGCTGTCGACCACGCGCAAGCTGGGGGTCCGGAGCGCAATGCTCCAGGAGGTGAGCACGAAGCCGCGGGCGTCGACGATCACCCCGGTGCCGTACGCAGGGACGCCCTGGAACCCGCCCGCCCCATAGACCTTGACCACCGCCGGCCAGGCGGCCTCCAGCGGATCGGGGGCCGCCTCCTGGGCCAGCGCGGGCAGCGCGCAGGCCAGCGCCAGCGTCAGCAGCCGCCTCATTGGGACTCCTCGGGGGTGAAGCAGCCCTTGGGCTGGGGTCCCGCCTCGAAGCGCCCCTCCAGGGTCTCGAGGGTGGCGCCCGACTCGAACTCCACCCGGGTCACGGTCGCGCGCTCTCCGGCGAAGCGCCAGCGCTCCTCGACCCAGGCTTCCCCCGCCGGGAACGCCAGGCCCGCGAACTCCAGGCTCTCGCCGTCGAAGTAGACCAGGCGCTTGCGCCCAGCCCGATCTCGCACCTCCAGCCGCGCGACCAGACGGTCCTCGAGGGCTTCGCCGCCGCTGAGCTCGCAGGCGCTGAGCGTCTTCTGGACCTCGGGGTCCTGCGCGCCGAGCAGCGCGTAGCGCGTCCCGGCCAACAGGTCGCGACGCGCCGGGGAGAGAGGCTGCGCCGCTTGCCCGGGTTCCTGCTGCCAGCCGTCCTTCCCGTCGTAGACCTCGATGCGAGCCTCGCCCAGGGTCCCGGTCTCCACGCGAATCCGTTCGCCGTCGACGCGAACCAGACGCCGCACGCTGGTCCCGTTCCTGCGGGTCAGGGTGCCCTCCAGCGACCAGGCGCGGGGCGGCTTGGTCGCGCGGTAGCCGGCCAGGAGCGCCTCGGTCTCGGCGGTCACCAGCTGGGGGTCGGGGATCCACTCCCCGCGACGTGGACCCGACCAGAGCGGCTCGAGGCGGAAGCTGGCCTCGACCTGATACACGCCCTCTCCGTCCTCCCGCGCACGCTCCACCTCGAGGTGCACCCGCCTCCCGGAGGGGAGTCGCGAGACGTAGGTCAGGAGGTGATTTTGATTGGAGAGCTCGACCCCGTTGAAGGTCCGCACCACGTCCCCCAGCCGCAGGCCCGCGCGATACGCTGCGCTCTCGCGCCCGATCGCGTCGACGACCAGTCGCGTGCGCCCGTCGTCGGTCTCCTGATCGCGCACCGTGGCGTTCATCGTCCCGTGCTGACACTGGCGGCAAGCGCGCAGATCCCAGAGGAAGTTCTTGATCTGATCGATGGAGGCGGCGAAGCCGACCCCCACGTTCACGCGCCCGCGGTCGGGGCGAAACCCGCCCAGCCCATTGATCCCCAGCAGCGTGCCCCGAGTGCTGAACAAGGGCCCCCCGGAGTTGCCGGGGTTGATGGAGGCATCGATTTGGATCGAGTCACCGTAGACCAGGTCGCTGCTCCCGGAGGCGTCGCGGTAGCGGTGCAGCCCGGACACCACCCCTTGGGTCACCGTAGGGGTGTAGTCCTCGGCGAGGAGGAACGGGTTACCCATGGCGTAGACCCGCTCGCCCACCCGCAGCGCGTCCGAGTTGCCGAGGGGCACCGCAGTGAAGGCGCGCTCGTCCTCGAGGCGCAGCAGCGCGATGTCGCCCCCGGGGTCGATCCCCAGCAATCGCGCGCGGTAGGTGCGCCCGTCATCGAGGCCCACGGTCAACACCTTGGCCACCCCCGAGACGTGGAAGTTGGTCAACACGTAGCCGCGGGAGTCGATCAACACCCCCGAGCCACCGCCCTGGCCAGGGTCCTCTCCGGGGAACACGGCGGCCACCGACTTCGAGAGCCGCTCGATCAGCGCGACTTGCCGTCGCTCGTCCGCGAGGGCCTGGGCCAGGTCGGGGTCGGCGTCCTGGGCGACGGCGGACACGGCGAACGCGGCCAGGGCCAAGCCCCAGCCGGGGAACGAGCGCAAGGTGGACATGGGCTTAGCGATCCTGCTCCGACAGCGCGCGGTAGTACTCTTCGATCAGCTCCCGATAGCGCTTGGGGAACTTCTCGCGGAGGAACTGCTCGGCCTGCTCGCGCTCTGCGTCCCGCATGTGGCCCCAGTCTTCGCTGGTGGCGTTGCGCGGCAGCTCGCTGAGGTCGCCGATCCGTCCCTGGCCGCCCGGGAGCGAGGAGCTCTGCGCGGGCCCACCGGACTGCTGATTTCCCTGGGCCTGGCCACCCTGGCCGGGCTGGCTGCCACCGCCGCCACCGCCGCCGCCGCCGCCACCCTCCTTCTCGCGCATCAGCTCGATCAGGCGATCGAGGGTCGCCACCACGTCGCGCTGCCGGGTCTGGGTGGGGTCACCCGTGCGGGTCCGGTTCAGCAGACGCTGGATCGTCTCCATGCGCTTGGCCAGCTCGAGCAGGGGGCCCATGCCCTCGCCCTGCAGCTCGCGCTGGAGCCACACCGCGCCTTCGTGGATCCGCTCGGGCAGGTCCCCGAACTCCCCCTGGGGGTCGACCAATTCGGCGACCAGTGTCCGCGCCCGCGAGGCGTTGGCGCCCTCCTCCGACGGGATCCGCGCGTAGGCGTAGGCGAGGAAGAGCGTCGCTTCATCGCTCCAGGGACAGCGCGCCCGCCAGGGACCCCGCAGCTTCTCGAGCAAGGTGACCGCGGGAGGCAACTCGTCGCGCTCGATGAGCGCGCGCGCGAGGAAGTAGCTCGCGTGGGCCTTGAGGAACACCGCCTCCGGGGCTGCCTTGTCGAGCAACACCCGCCAGGTCTCCGCGTTGTCGCCTCGCTGGGCGAATTCGAGGTAGGCCGCTGCGTAGCCTTCGTCGCTGCGCAGCGCCTCGTGGATCTGATCGCGAGCGGGAGTCCCCGGGGCGGCCGCGTCCAGCGCCTTGGCGAGGGCGTCGTCTCCGTGAGCCGCGCGAAATGCCTCCACGACCTCCCCAGCCTCGGGGGCCTTGCCCAGCAGCGGAACCCGGGGATCGAAGGCCTGGGCCTCACCGACCAGGGAGACCGCGACCAGGGCCAGAGCAGCTCTGATGTGCATGCCTAGCGCTCCTTGTTCATCTTGTCGTGCAGCTGACGGGTCAGCTCGACGACCCTGCCCTGCTTCTCGGCAATGTGGTCGCAGGCCTGCTTCTGCTCGGAGCCGAGCTCGCCCTGCTTGGCCTCGGCCTGCACGTCGAACTTGGTCGTCAGCTCGTTCACGCGGACCTGCTGCGCGCGGATCATCTTCAGCTCGGCAGACGCCGGCAGCAAGGGAGCGCCGTTGCCGTCGTCACCGCCGCCGCCGCCGCCGCCACCGCCTCCGCCCTTGCGCTCCTCGATCTCGCGCTTGATCACCTCGATCAGCTCCTCGAGGCTGCGCTCGAGGTCCTTCTCCAGCTCGACCACGAAGGAGTTCGCGGTGCCGTCTTCCAGGAGGCCCCCGACCTCGTCGAAGTCGTAGACCAGCTCTTGAATGATCACCGGGAGGATGGCGGTCGAGCCCTCCTCGCGGACGAGCTCGAGGGCCAGGTTCGCGTCGTTCCCGAGGTCGCGCTCGCCCCGTAACTCGACGTCGCCCGCGGCGTTCTTGCGCCCCGCCGCGATCTGCTTGGCCGTCCTACGCTGCCGGCGACTGAGCTTCTCGCTCGTCTTCGACTTGACCAGCGCCTGGGTCATGCGCGTCAGGACCTTTTGATCCTCGAGCATGGCCAGGAAGCGCTGACCGAGGGCCTTGAGCACGGCCATTTGCTCGCGCTTGCGCGCCTGCATCAGCGCCTCTTCGAGGATCTCTTCAGCCTGCTGCAACTGCTCGACCGCCTCCTCCTGGTCCTCTTCTGCGTCGGAGCTGTGGCGGTTGGCGAGGTCCTCGCCCGCGCGCTGCATGGCCTCTTCGGCCTTCTCGATGTTGCGGTGACCCGGTTTCTGCTGGCCACCACCACCGCCACCACCGCCCTGACCCTGACCCTGACCCTGGCCCTGAGCCTGGCCGCCGCCGCCTTTGGCTCGCTTGGCGGCGTCTTCCGTTCGAGCGCGGGTGTTCTCCTGCTCCGCGATCCGGCGCTCGAGGTTCGCGAGCCGCATGATCTCCTTGCGCCGCTCCTCGAGCTCTTGCTGGGCCTGCTCGAGGGCTTCCAGCGCTGCCCGCTCGCGCTCGAGGCTCGCGTCGCGCTCCTGCCCTTCGAGGTTCTCTGCGGCGTCCTGCATCGCCTGCTGAGCTCGATCCAGCGCCCCTTGTGCGCGCTGGGCGGCGGACTGACTCTCACTCTGCTGGCCCTGGCCTTGCCCCTGACCCTGGCCCTGGCCCTGGCCCTGGCCCTGGCCCTGGCCCTGGCCTTGGCCTTGGCCTTCGCCCTGGCCCTGGCCCTGGCCCTGGCCTTGGCCTTGGCCTTCGCCCTGGCCCTGGCCTTCGCCCTGGCCCTGGCCCTGGCCCTGGCCCTGCCCCTGGCCCTGGCCTTGGCCTTGGCCCTGGCCCTGGCCCTGGCCCTCGCCCTGGCCTTCGCCTTCGCCCTGGCCTCCGCCTTCGCTTGGGAAGGTCTCGCCGAGGGCCTTTCCGACTTCACCTGCCTTCGAGGCCACACTGCGCTGGCCTTCGGCCTGGGCTGGAAGGTCGCCAGCCTTCGCGGCGTTGGTAGCTTCGACGATCCTACGCTGCGCCTCGATCAACTTTCCGACCTCGGCTGCGGCCGCGGCGAGGGCGGCGGCCTCCTCTTCTGCTTCGCTGTTTGCCTGGGTCTCTTCGAGGTGCTTCTGCTCTTCCTCGCGTAACTCACGGACTTCGCGCAACATGCGCTCGAGCTCCTCGGCGCTGAGCTCGTCCTCGTCGGCGAGTTGCTCCTCGAGGATCGAGAGCACGCGCTCCAGAGCGTTGACGGCTTCGCGCTGACTCGCCGCCGCTTGCACGGTGTCGCCCTGGTCCAGCAGGCGCTCGATCCGCTTGAGCAGCGCCTCACGCTCGGTGTCCGCGCGAATCAAAGCCTCGGCTTGGAGCTGCTTGAGAGCGCGCCGAATCCGGCTGGCTTCCTTGGGCTGAGCCTGGGAGAGGACTCGGGCCACGCGCCGCAGCCGTCGCTCGAACTCTTCCAGCTCTTTGCGCAGCTGCTCCTGCTTTTGACCCGGCTTCTTCTCACCGGAATCCTGAGCAGCGGCGAGCGGGACCCAGGCCATACACACGGCGAGTCCCCAGCCCAAGGTGCGACACGACATAGCGCCTCCGCGTGGTGTAACCAATCGAGTATACAGGGCATTGCCAAACCTGCTGGCCGCCCCCAACTTAGACGCACCGTCAGCGCCGACGGGTCTACCCAACGACGCGAGCCGCAAGGGTCACCTGCGGCTCGACGTGGGAAACGCTGCAACCGGTCCGCCGCTACTCGTCGTCCATGTTGAAGTTGCGGCGCTCTTCCTCGGGCAAGTAGATCGTCTTGGCCGAGAGCAGGATCAGCACGCTGAGGTTCTCGTTGACCTCGGCCTGACGGCCACCGATCAGGTTCAGCAGCGGGACGTGATCGAGGAAGGGGACGCCAGCGCGCTCTTCCTTGTAGTTGATCTGACGGAACCCGCCGAGCAAGGCGGTGCCGCCGTCGGGGATCGTGACCGAGGTGTAGGCCTGCTGGAGCAGGATCTGAGGCACTTCGATGTTCACGTTGATCGCCGCGTTGGAGATCGTTCCCAGGTTGACCTGGATCTGGCGGAAGGTTCCGCCGACAAGCGTCGCGAGGGTCGGACGCACGTCGAGGGTGATGTACTTCCGGTCGGCCGAGACCGTCGGGCGCACGTCGAGCACGACTCCCTCGCTGAAGGTCGACACGATCGGATCCGCGACCTCGGCCACGGTCAGGCCGGTGCCGCCCGAGCTCAGCTCGTAGTCCGAAATGTAGGCGCGCTGAGTGATCACCGACACGCTGACGCGCTGGCGGTTGGCCGCGGTGATCACGGGAGCCTGGACGATCTTGCGCTTGCCGCGCTCTTCCTCGGCGCGAATGATCGCGTTGACCTGGAAGGGGTCCAGCAGGGTGACCTGGAACGCCGCGCCCTTGTTGTTGTTGCCCGCGCTGACGCCCGAGTCGTTGAGCCGCAGGCCCGTGAAGTAGCCGTTGCCGCCGTCGAGGACGTGCTCGGTGCGGCCACCGAACATGCCGCTGCCGAAGAAGGGGATACCACCGGGTCCGGCGATCGCCGGGTTGAAGCGTGAGTTCCGCGCGGTGCCTTGCGACGGGATCTGACGCCCGAAACCGATGTCGTCGAAGCCGCGGGGCAGCTGGCTAGGCACGTTGGGGTCGAGCAGCAAGGGCTGTCCCCAGGGCGCCTGACCGGGTAAGGGCGAGAGGCCCAGGCCGCGAATATCGACGCCGATGTCGCGCAGGAAGTCGTCGGTCAGCTGAATGAACCGGGTCTCCACCTGCACGAACAACCCGTTGTTCCGCCGCAGGTTCTTGAGCACTTCACGGATCTGACGGTGAACCTCACGGGTCTGGCTGACGATCAGCTGGCCCTGCTCGACGGACATGCTCGCTTCGTCGGCGTCGAAGGCTTCCTCACCGACGGCGCCACGAATGATCTCGTCGAGCTGGTCGGGATCGAGGATCGCGCCCTCTTCTTCGTCCTCGTTCTCGAAGGAGAAGCCCTGGGTGCCGCCGCCGCCGCCGCCGCCGCCGCCGCTGTCGGAGTTGATCTTGATCTGATCGCCAGGGAAGTCGGCGATCCGGCTGAGGAGGTCCATCACCGGGTAGATCTCGAGGTCGAACTGACCGCGGGCGTTCTCTGGCAGCGCGATCGCGAGGGTCTCGCGGTCGAAGATCATCTTCAGGCCGGTTTGCTCCAGGATCAGCTTGAGCGCGTTCCCGACCGGGATCTTCTTCACCTGCAGCTGGACCTCTTGCTCCGGGTCGACGTCAGCGCCGAGGCGGATGTTGAGGCTGGTGTACTCGTGGATGTACTCGATCGCGTCCTCGAGGGAGACCGGCGGGTTGAAGTTGAGCTCGATGGTCCGACTGGCGAGGGTGTTCTTGATGTCCTGGATCCAGATCGGATCCTCGCGGTTGGTGTCGCTGATGCCGGTGCGCTTGGCGCGCTCGCGGACCAGCGCCCAGCGCTCACGGCTGGGGAACTCGACCAGTCCACGAGGGAAGGTCGGCACGGTCGCCTCGAGGTTGTTGAGCTCGTTGAGCCGAGTGCCGCGCTCGGTGTCCTCGTAGTTGGTGTCCCGAGTGTGGACGTGCCGGTGCTCGGACGCGAGCTGGCGCAGCTTGATCGCCTCTTCGTTCTGCGGATCCTTGACGAGGATCTCGGCGATGGTGCTCTCCGCCGCGTTGAACTTCTTCAGGGTGATCTGATCGAGCGCCCGCTGCAGGAGCATGCGCAGCTCGCGCGTCTGCTCGCGACGCAGTCGCTCCCGCTGCTGCAGGCTGCGCTCGAGGGCGCGGGCCCGCTGTGCCTCTTCTTCGGCGCGCTCCTGGTCTCGCGCCTGGGCGCGGGCCTCGACGATGTACCGCCGCGCCCCGTCCTCGAGGCCAGCGTCGTCGATCTTGTAGGGCAACCAGCGGATCTTCTCCAGCACGCGTTCGAAGCGGTTGATCGCCTTGTCGTATTCGTGCGCCTCGAGAAACTTCTCGCCTTCGGTGTAGATCCGCTTGAGCTCGGACCGCTCCAGGTCGACCTTGACCTCGCGCTGGCGACGCAGCTCCTCGGCCACGCTCTCGAACTCGCGCTGGCGCAAGCCGCCAAGGAGCTGAGCGCGCAAGAGGAACTGGCGCACGCGGGGATCGTTGGGCGTGGCGTCGAGGGCCTTTTGGAAGTTCTCAGCCGCAGTGCGGTAGTCGAACTCCTCGAAGGCCTGCATGCCCGTGGTGAAGTAGTGACGCCCCAGCGCCCGCTTCTCTTGCTCGGCGAGGGTCAACTCGCGAGTCAAGTCAGCGAGGGCACCCTGAGGGGGGTTGTCATCACCTTCGGGTGGCGGCGCCTTGGCCACGGGAGCGTCTGGCTCGTCGGGCTTGGCCGGGTCTTGCTGCTTCGGCTGCGGCTGGGGGTCGGGACCACCACCGCACGCACTAAGCGACAAGACGACGGCTCCAAGAGCCGCGCAGCGAACGATAAGCTGGAGCCGCATGAGACCTCCGAGGCTTCGCGCGGTGGGCTCGACCCACCTCAGCAGCATGCGCTAGCCGTAAACCTAGGACTAAGCTGTCATGAGCCGGTCACCGGCTCGCTAAGCTTTGGTCCTGGGTTGAGATTGCGCGCGCGGCAGTTGTATCACGTGGTCCTTCGTTGAATCAAGTCCCTGCGGGACACAGGTTTCAACTCGGCCCTTGGAGGCTCGTCCAGAACCTGGATCCAGCTGGGGTCCACCCTCGGGAGGGACCCCGATGGTTGGTGCAAGCGCTGCCTGCCAAAGAGCCAGTCATACGATGCGAACCATATCGTCAATACACAACAAAGCCGAAAAGGGACTTAATGGCCCTGTTTGCGTTTTGGTAACAATGCACAGAGAGGAGAACCATCTCGTCATACTGTGCCGGACGGCGATAGTCGGAGATGGAGATTCGATGGTTGCAGTGCAGCGGCTTATGACATACAAAGCAACTTGGGCATGGTCCTTGCATTGGGAATCGAGCTGCCTGCGTCCTGGGGACGGGTGCGGCAGCAAGGGACGGTCACATGTCGCTGAAAACTCTCGATCATCGTGCACCGCGACAAACGCCAACCACCACCCGTCTCTGCCGATCGCATGGGTGCGACCAGTCGACGCGCGAGGGCAAGCCGTATTGCCCTGATCACGTCGAGGAGCACCCCTACGTCCAGGAAATATTGTCCACACTTCAGCGCCGTGAGGAAGAGGAAGCGCGAGTTCGTTCCCGCGGTAGCCGGGCGGTCGATCCCTCGGGCCTCACGGCCCGGGAGTTGGTCCTGCATCTATCCCTCCACGGCGCACGAACCGTGGAGCGCCTCTCCCGCGAACTCCAGCTCGACCCCAAGGTCCTCGACGGCTACGTCTCCGCTCTGGTTTCCCAGGGAGCAGTCTCCCTCGGGCGCACCAACCGCGGCTCGACCGTAGTCCGCCTCAGTGACGAGTCCGAGGTCCTGGACTTCTCGAAGCTGACGGAGTGCGCCTGACACCGAGACGCTGATCCCGGCGTGCTCCAGGTCGTGGGCTCAAGGCTCGAGAGCCTTGGCGCGCTCCGTCGCCTTGACCACGGCCTTCACCAGCGTCACCCGGAGCCCGCCTTCCTCCAACTCCATCAATCCGTCGACGGTGCAGCCGGCCGGAGTGGTCACAGCGTCCTTGAGCAGGGCAGGATGCTCGCCACACTCGAGGACCATGCGCGCCGCGCCGAGGACGGTTTGGGCAGCGAGCAGCGTGGAGGTCGCGCGCGGGATCCCGACCTTGACTCCAGCCTCTGCCAGGCTCTCGATCACCAGATACACGTAGGCCGGGCCGCTGCCCGAGAGGCCGGTGACGGCGTTGAGCAACCCCTCCTCCAGGACCGCGGTCTTGCCGACGGCGTCGAAGAGCTCCTCGGCGAAGGCCATGTGTTCGGGCTGAGCGTGGGCTCCGGGCGTCAAGACGCTCATGCCCTCACCGAGCAGGCACGGGGTGTTGGGCATCACCCGCACCACCGGGACCTCTCCCAGCACGGACTCGATCCTGCCCGTGGTCACCCCGGCCGCCACGCTGATCACCAGCACTCCCGGATCCAGGTTCCCTCGGATCCGATCCAGAACCTCGGGGATCGCCTGGGGCTTGACCGACAGGATCACCACGTCGCAGCCCTGAACCGCCTCGGCCGCGTCGCGAGTCAGCTCCACGCCGGAGCTGGCGCGCCGAGCGAGAGACGACTCGCGGTGCACGCTGCCCGCGATCGGCAGGGTAGGCCACTTCGTCCGAAACCCCCGAATCAAGGCCTCGCCCAGGGTGCCGACCCCGACCACGCCCAATCGCTTCGCCTTCACTTTCCCTCGATTCAGGAGTCGTTCCGAGGGGAGTATGCGAGCGGCCCTGGCGCGACGCAACCTCGAACACCCGACCAGCGTTGCTCACCGGCATCCCGAGGGTTAGGGTCGAGCGCAGGGGAGTCTAGGGTGTGCTGACCGTCTGCGGAACGCTCCTGGCGGGAGTCGGCCTCGCGCTGATCGGTTGCTTTCTGCTGGCGATCGGACCACTGACCCAGGCGTTCGTGCCCTGGGCCGGAGCCGGCGCGGCGGCGCTGGGTTGCGTGCTCCTGGGGCTCAAGCGTTCCCCCAACGGCGGCTTTGCCGCCCGAGAAGTCGCGCTGCTGCTGAGCGTGTGCGGCGCGATCGCCCTAAGCGCAGCGGTGTTTGCCGGCGCCCAGGCCGGCTGGAACGAACGCGTCGTGGGCGCGCTGCTCCTGGGAGCCTGGGCACAGACGGTTAGCGCAATCGCCCTCACCCTGCGCCTGGCCCTCGATTCCGAGCGCTCCAAGGGCCTGTTCGGCGTCGGAGCCGGCGGCGCGACGCTGCTGGGGATCGCCCACGGCGTCTTGATCGTGCTGGGGCTGGGTTAGGCATGGCGCTCGAATACTGCGAGGTGTGCGGAGTGATG
>Ga0070729_10003760_pt1 | contig 17188 bp, 18 predicted proteins | sample tdDd472_FD_66725 | JGI IMG/M metagenome (GOLD analysis project Ga0070729, IMG submission 66725) | Marine sediment microbial communities from the Atlantic coast under amendment with organic carbon and nitrate - tdDd47.2 | ecosystem: Environmental > Aquatic > Marine > Coastal > Sediment | place... | reverse complement strand
AAGCACAAAATACAGACGCAGGCCCTCTATATGGCCTTCGGTTAAATCGTAAGACATACCACGCCAATACTCTTCAAGATGCATCGCGGAAAAACCTGTGCGTGCGGACAGACGAGTGGCCATGTCCGGCAAATGAGCGAAGGCATAGTCACGCGAGGCCTGCAGTTGTTCCGCCAGAGCACTGACTTCAAGAGGAAATTTTTCGATCGCTGCCCTGCGCAAGATCCACAATGCAAAGACAAACGGCAGCCCGGTAAAATGGTACCACAAGGCACCAAGATCGGTGATTTGAAAATGTTGAGGACAATTCCGTGCCGCAGCAAGAGCACGATCGCCGATCAGAAGTACGCTCTGGCCGTCCTGCAGACAAGCCTCCACCTCCTGCTCCGGAACCTTGAAGGAAACGTCACCCATCCTGCAGAATTCCTTGAGCAGGACTTGCAAAAGGTTGATCGAGGTTGCGGACTCTCCGGTTATGGCAATTTCCTGCCCGGGCAATTCACTCAGAGGCCCCGACGTAAAGAGCAAAACGCTGTGCACAGGGCCGATGCTGCTAATCGAATGGCCCGGCAGCAAGAGGTAGTCGTCAGAGTGCAAGCCGTACTCGTAAGATGACGAGGGGCAGGCATCAATTGTGCCTTCTGCCAGCATCCTGTTCAATTCTGACGGCACCCCGGCAACGATTTCGCCGGAGAAACCCTGCTCCGTGAGGTAATGAAAATAGGGTGCTACATTCAGGTAGGCAATGCGTCCGATTTTTAATGTCATGTTATGTGACTAAGTAAAAGAAAGTGCAAAGAAAATGCGGAGAGATGTCTCCGCAGGAACCAGGTCGTTGCATCGCCAGCATCAGGGGAAATCAATCAAGGCAAGATCTTTTGACTTGATCTGGAAAGTTCCAAAGCCCGTCGAACCATAAAACTGTGCGCGCGAGCGAACTTGTAGCGTCATGGTCTCACCAGTTTTGAGCTTGACATCAACGACTACGGCGTCGCCAGCTTTGTCACCAAAGGTGAGCATATCGATATTCTCGAAAGGTATCGTCAACTGCCCCTTTCCGCGCCAGGCGTCAAGTGAGATTTTACCGGCCATGGAAAATTTCTCCAGAGCGGTGATGACACCATCCCGGTCTTTGACTTCTGCCTGAATGTTCACGTCTGTTTCAGGAATCATACCTTCCGGCTGTGCGCCAAGCCCTCCCATCCCCGTACAGAAGATGGCGATGATTAGCACCAGGACAAGTCTTAATCCGCGATTCATATCCGCCTCCATGTGAATCCCCTGAGATTACGCATAGTAGCACGGGAGACAAATTCTGTTCAATGTTCAAACAACCGCACAAAATACAGAAATCAGCGCCTCATATTCCAATCTGTATGAGCGTATTTTTCTTGGCGAAATCTTTCTGCTTTATTCAGTTCATCAGCTGTTGGCGCGGAATCTCTCAATGGTGCACTTATCGCTTTCGAGAATTCTCCGACGATGCACGCCTCAACCTCTGTGACCGCCAGCGCCTGTTTGGCCCACATGTTCAGCCATCCCACCTTGTCGAGGGAGCCTGCTGTCTCAGTATTAATATCGGTCTTGAGAACTCTCCCAAGCAGATCGAGGTCTAATTCCAGTGGGATTGAACCATGCTGCAGAAACGCCTGACCATGGCGTTTCTGTGCGCTCCCGGCAACCTTGCGGTCGTCAATAACCAGTTCATATTGGGACGGAGTGGAGAAACAGACCGCCTTGGTGGCATTCAGTTGTCCCCCGCGCGGCCGGCCAGGAACCAGCTTTGCCGATAAACCAAGTTGCTGCAAGGCCCTCTGAAGAATTTCTGAAATGACGCGGTAGCTGTTGAGAACCGAGTTACCGAACAGCCCGGAGACGGATGGAGCAATCACCGAGTAGGTGACTTCGTTATCATGCAGCACGGCCCTGCCTCCGGTTGATCGTCGGACAACATCGAGGCCGGCCTGATGACAGACATCCAGGTCAATATCCGTGGACGCGGACTGGGCATAGCCAAGAGTCACCGTTGCCGGCTGCCAACGGTAAAAGCGCAACACAGGAGAAGAGGTACCATTGGCCACCGCATGCAGAAGGGCCTCGTCCAGGGCCATATTCATGGCTCCGGTCTGAAAGCCGGAATTTATCAAGCGCCAGTCGTGCATGTTAGTGATGTGTTTTCAAACGACAAAGGCCAGGGAACCCTGGCCTTCTCGTTAAAGCTTCAATCGTTCAAGGAAACCTGTATCAATGTCTCCCTCGATGAAATCCTTGTTGTTCATTATGCGCTGGTGGAACTCAATCGTCGTCTTGATCCCACCGATAATAAATTCATCGAGGGAACGAGCCATACGTTTGATCGCTTCTTCGCGCGTATCAGCGTGAACAATCAGTTTGGCGATCATCGAGTCATAATGCGGCAAAACCGTGTACTGGTCGTAAACCGCACTGTCGATGCGTACGCCCAGCCCCCCGGGCGGGTGGTAACCATCGATCTTGCCCGGGCAGGGTGTAAACTTGACAGGGTCCTCAGCGTTGATACGGCACTCGATCGCATGCCCGTTGATCTTGATATCCTTCTGTTTATAGCGCAAGGGTTCACCATATGCGACCCGGATCTGCTCCTGAATAATATCAACACCGGTAATCATTTCGGTGACGGGGTGTTCAACCTGAACGCGTGTGTTCATCTCCATAAAATAGAAATCACCCTGCTTGTCGAGCAGGAACTCCATGGTGCCGGCACTCGTATAACCGATCGACTTGGCCGCTTCGACAGCGCATGCACAGAGGTCTTTTCGCTGCTTTGCAGTGATTGCCGGGCAGGGAGCCTCTTCAATAAGTTTCTGGTGACGGCGTTGTATCGAACAATCGCGCTCACCGAGATGAATTACATTGCCGTAGCTGTCGCCGATCAGTTGCACTTCTACATGTCGTGGGTTTTCGCAAAACTTTTCGATATAAACATCTGAGTTGTCAAAAGAGGCTTTGGCCTCAGCCCGGGCCATGGCGTACTGATTTGGCAGAGACGCCGGTGAATGAACGACTTTCATCCCTTTGCCGCCACCGCCTGCGGTTGCCTTGATGATCACCGGAAAGCCAATTTCTTCTGCGATACGCTGCGCTTCCTCGACGGTCGACACATTATCCTTGGTCCCCGGCAGGATTGGTACTCCGGCCTTGATGACAGACTGACGGCCGGCAATCTTGTCACCCATCAAACGGATGTTCTCAGGGGTCGGGCCAATAAAAGTCAAGCCGCAATTCTGGCAGATTTCTGCAAACTCGGCATTTTCTGCAAGGAATCCGTATCCGGGATGAATCGCCTCGGCATCCGTGACCTCGGCGGCACTGATGATGGCCTTCATGTTGAGGTAACTTTTGCTGCTCGGGGCGCTCCCTATACAGATGCTTTCATCGGCAATTTTGGTGTGCAGGGCGTCGGCGTCGGCATCGGAATGCACGGCAACCGTCAGGATACCCAGTTCCTTGCAGGCCCGTATGATGCGCAGGGCGATTTCGCCGCGATTGGCGATCAGAATTTTACGAAACATCGATTTCTCCTTAGTGCCTGGGATTCTTTAACGCTCGTCGGTCAGGACACTAGAGGCGTTCCACCTTGAAGAGCGGCTCGCCGAATTCCACCGGTGCGGCATCCTCTTTGATGATCTCAATGATCTTGCACTTGTACTCGGCTTCGATCTCGTTGAAGAGTTTCATCGCCTCGACCAGGCAGACGGTCTGACCCGCCTCGACCACTGCACCGACCTCTACGAAAGCATCAGCTTCCGGGCTTGGTTTACGGTAGAAGCTGCCGACAATCGGAGAGTTGATCGTCTCATAGCTGTCATCCGCGGCTACAACCTCGGCAGAGGCAGCCACTACAGGGGCCACAGCAGACGTGGCAGCCGGAGCAACTGCGGGAGAGGCTGCAACAGCAGGGGCCGAAGCGGCAAATTGAATGTATTCTTTTTCCGGACCACGTTTTATGACAATCTTCTCTTCGGCATTTTCCATTTCAAATTCAGTGATATCGGTGTCGATGATCATCTTGACCAACATCTTCAAATCCTTGATTTCCATATATGTTCCTCCCTTGTCGCCGGTTCTGTTCTCACAGTCCGGTGTTAATAAACGAAGTTAGTAATTATCTTAACAGAATGTTCTGAAACGTCTTGGGAATTTTTGTCAGAACCCTGTGCCCATCATCGGTCACCAGCACCATATCTTCTATCCTCACACCACCAACCCCCGGCACATAGATACCAGGCTCCACAGTAAACACCATCCCTGTTTCCGCAAAGGCTTTGTTTCGCGAAGAGACAACCGGGGCCTCGTGAATCTCCAGGCCAACTCCGTGGCCAAGACCGTGGCCGAAATATTCTGCATAACCACAGGCATTGATATAGTCTCTCGCTATCCTGTCCAGTTCAGACAGGGCAATCCCTGGCGCAACGGCAGCCAAGGCGCGGTCATGCGCTTCCAGGACAGTATCATATATTCTGCGCAACTCGTCAGAAACGACTCCAACAGCCAGGGTAACTGTTTCATCCGAATGATATCCCGAACAACGGCAACCGAAATCGATTGTGACCAGCTCCCCTTCGGCGAGTGGCTTGTCGGTGGCAACACCATGGGGCATTGCTCCGCGCTCCCCGGATGCAACGATTATGTCGAAGGCCCTTTCTTCGGCGCCACGTTTGCGCATGGCAAACTCCAACGCCAGAGAAATCTCAGCTTCCCTGACCCCGGGTCTGAGCATGGGGTTAATCTCTGCAAAGCCGGCAAAATTCAACCCGGCCGCAGTAGAGATCAAGCGTATTTCATCTTCAGACTTGTGCAACCTCAGGCTTTGGATCTCGTCTCGCAGGTGCTGCCAATGCCAGCCAGAAGCGCCTTTGTCACGGAAGTCGTGAAAAACCCCGACAGCCAGGCCGGCCTCAAAACCTATCCGTTCGACCGCAAGGGAAGTGAGCACGGCAATGACACCATCTCCCTCGACCCTGTATTCGATAATTTTATCCGCTGTAACTTCCGAGTGAGCCTGAGTGGTATAACGCGAATCGGTCAGAAAAACAAGTTGTTCAGCCGAGACGATTAGTACACCGTCTTTGCCGGTGAACCCGCACAGGTAATGGATATTTTCCGGTTGGCAGAGGACCAGAGCGTCCAGTTTGAGCCGTGTCAGAAGGTCAATAGCTTTCTGCCTGCGCAGGGAATAGTTCATGACTGTGGGAAACGGTCAAGCGAGGTGCGCAGCGAGGCCACGCAATGCCAGATGATAGCTCGCGGCCCCAAAACCGGAAACCTGGCCAACGACTACACCAGCTACATAGGAATGATGACGGAATGATTCCCGCGCATGGATATTCGACAAATGGGCTTCAATAACAGGCAGCTCAATTGAAGAGATGGCATCACGCAGGGCCACGCTGGTATGAGTCAACCCACCGGGATTGATGATGATTCCTGAAAAGCCATTATTTGCAGAGGCGTGAATTCGGTCGATAATATCCCCCTCATGATTCGACTGGAAAGTATCGATCGCAAGGCCAAGTTGATCCGCAAGCAGGGCCAGTTCGCCGTCGATATCAGCAAGCGTCTGACGCCCGTACACCTCCGGTTCTCGTTGACCCAGAAGGTTCAGGTTGGGCCCGTGCAATACAAGGATACGCTTCATTTCAGCCCAGAGCCTCAATCAGGTTGTTACTTTCGCGAGTCATGAGATAGCGGCTTTTACCAAAATTACCATCCTGATGGATGATCGTAGCAACGAAATATTCGCTGGTAAGGATGCGGATAACGATAATAAAACGATCCGTACGAATCGAAATCTCCTCCATATCACCAAGGCCGAGGATCTCAGCCGTCTTGCGTATTTCTTTAAGGACATTGGAGTATTCGACAACGACCATCTGCACGTCGACCTCTTCATTAGGAGAAAAGAACTGGTCAATGGCAATACCGTCATAGCCCATCAGGACAGCACCAATGCCGCCACCCGTTTCGACAACTATTTTTTGCAGGATTTCATTAAACATTTGCTCTCCCCTGTTTGATCACAGACAACCAGCGTTGCATGACTGCGAGCGGTGACCGGTCTTTTGGCTCGGCGACAACTTCATTTTCCGAAGCCGACCCAGATTGAGATTCGCTGCCGGCCGCCCCTTTCAACTGCATAAGTCTTTCACGGGCTGCACTATTTCCCGGGTTGTCATCAACAATGTCATTGTATATTTTGATCGCCTTATCAGTCAGGCCCTGCTTAACGTAGATTTCAGCCAGAGTGGCGGTCGGGATCGGTTCACCTGTCTCTACAGCGATGGTCTCAACCGAAACGGTCGGCGCCTGCTCCTGCAGAACCGGCTTGATCTTGTCCCATGGCCTGGGCAAGTCAAGGGCTTTGAGCATATCGGAAATTTTGTCGTCACCGGGATGTGCTTCCTGCGCCTGGACAAGAATTTTACGTGCCTGATCGCGTTCACCGCGAATCAGGTGTAGACGTGCCAACCCTACCAGAGCCGCCTGGCTCTGACGGTCAATGCTCAGGGCCCGGGCATAGGCGCTCATAGCCTCGTCAATCCGGCCCATCTGCCCAAGGATCCGGCCCATTGAGGAAAATCCGGGGCTGAAATGAGGGAGCATTTTCGTCCCTAGCCTGGTCGCTTCCAGGGCATCATCGAGCAACCCCACCTGGCGATAAGCTTCAGCCAGTGGGACAAACGCGGTAGAGCTGGGGTCCTTGGCGACGATCTGCAAATAACTGCCGATCTTGCCGATCAGACTTCCTCCTGTGTTCGCCGTTTTCATCGTCCCCTTCCAGGTTCAGGTTAAAAGGTCTTTTAAATAATTGTCCAGGCCGTCGACCTGGTGCAGATCGGCCGAGCCAATGCCGTGGTTTAAGACAACTCTGACCATTCCATCTTTAACCTTCTTGTCCCGCTGCATGACAGCAAGGTAGTCGGCAACGGAAAAATCAGGCGGCGTTACCGGTAGCTCAAAGTAAGTCAGCAAATCGATGATACGATCAAGCTGCTCAATCGTACAGAGATCGAGCCTGTGTGAAATCCTGGCAGCCATCACCATGCCTATGGCCACGGCTTCGCCATGCTTGACCACGCCATAACCGGCCAGAGTCTCCACTGCATGGCCAAAGGTGTGACCCAGGTTAAGGAGTGCCCGTAATCCCTGCTCTTTTTCGTCATTTTCTACAACATTCGCCTTAATTTGGCAAGACATCATTACCGCGTGAATCAGGGCGTCAGCTGATCTCTCGACAAGCTGTTGCCGATGTTTTTCCATCCATTCGAAAAAAACACGGTCCCGAATAATGCCGTACTTGACTACTTCGGCCAGACCAGATGCATACTCTCTCTGTGACAGAGTACACAAAACCTTGACGTCAATGTGTACATGGCGGGGCTGATAAAACGCTCCAATCAGGTTTTTTCCGCGGGGGTGATTGACCCCGGTTTTACCTCCCACGGAACTGTCTACTTGTGCAAGAAGAGTTGTCGGAACCTGTACAAACGGGATACCACGCAGATATGCAGCAGCTGCAAAACCTGTAATATCACCGATAACACCACCACCCAGTGCAACCAGACCACAATATCGATCGAAGTGCCGGTCGATCAGAACATCGAAAATCTCTTCGAGAGTGGTTATCGTTTTATATTCTTCGCCATCAGGGAGCCTGATAACATCCACCTGACGCCCGGATTGCACAAGTTCGTCAACAACCTGGTTACAATACAAGTCACCAACTGTCGGATTCGTGACTACCGCAACTTTCTTCGGGAAATTGACTTCATCCAGTGCAGCACCAAGATCCGCATAGATCTCTTCCCCAATCCAGATTGGATAGCTGCGCTCGGTAAGGCCGACAATAATTTTGTTCATTTTTTCAATTCCGTTTGCAACATCGACACGATCTTCTCTGCGACATGCCTGGGGGTGATTCCGTCTGTATCGACGATCAGGTCAGCGTCTTGATAAAGCGGCATCCGGTGTAGCCATAACTGCTCAAGATCATACCAGCCTTTTGCCGAGTCAACCAGCGGCCTGTCGACACTGTCTTTCAGGCGCTCACACAAAGTGACCCAACGGGTACGCAGGTAAATTATCCTGCCTGAATCTCTCATCAAAGTTCTGTTTTTTTCACGTAACACAATACCACCACCCGTCGCGTATACGGCATTATTTTCTTCATTTAAGCCTGACAACAGATTTGTTTCACAATTACGAAAGTATTCTTCACCATCAGTTTTGAATATCTCTGTAATGGAACGTTGTTCCTTGTCAACAATCAAACTGTCCAAATCATAGAATGGACAATCAGTCAATGTTGCCAGGGTATGACCTACCGTACTTTTTCCCGCTCCCATAAAACCGGTCAGAAAAATATTTTGTGCCCCTATATTTTTCATTTTTCCATGATGATGATACAGAAAAGGACAGGGGATACCTGTCCTTTTCCAACTGTTATTTGAAGTTAGTGATCAAGATTCCACTATGCGTGGCGTGATAAATATCAGCAACTCACGACGGTCCTTTGTTTTACTGGTCGATTTGAATAGGTGACCTAGGATCGGCACATCCATGAGGATCGGCACGCCTGACTGAGACTTCTGTTCCTGTTCGATAAAGATCCCGCCGATCACTGTGGTCTGCCCGTTGCGAACCAGAACCTTGGTCTGGGCTTTTTTCTCATCGATCGATACCGCATCACCCGTTGCCGTAGGCACAACCGAGCCAACGGAACTGTTTGAAGTGTCGATTTCAAGCAGGATGCTGCCGTCAGGATTGATCTCGGGGGTGACAGAGAGTTTCAGCTCTGCATTCTCAAACTGAACATCGGTACCCTGATCGCTAACCGAAGAAAATGGGATCTTTGTCCCTTGGGATATCGTCGCCTGCTCACCATTCAACGTTGTAATCTTCGGAGTTGAGACAATCCTGCCTTCACCGGAATTTTCCAATGCAGACAATCGCAAATCGATATCAAGCTGGTCGTCAAGAGCGCCAAAAGAGATCGCCGAAGCGGCGCCGGCTACTGCCGGGTTTGTGACCGGCAGGATGAAGGAACCGCCGATACCCAGAGCCGCGTCATTGAGTCCATTGTTGCTGTGCGTATCATCTTGCTGGTAATCAAAATTCCACTTGATCCCCAGGTTTCGTGAGAAATTGGTACTCGCTTCAACGATCCGCGCCTCGATCATGACCTGCCGTTCCGGTTTGTCGATCTGGACAATCATCTCTTCCATCTGTTCCAGAACGGCGACGGCGTCACGAACGATGAGCTGCTTGTTTCTAGAATCAGCAATGATCGATCCCCGGTCAGATTTGATATCGGTCAGGAAGTTTTTCATATCATCGACAGATGCATAACTGACCGAGAAAGTCTTGGTTACAAGGACACCCTCTTCAATCGCGATCATCTGCTCCTGCATTGCTTCCTGTTCGATACTCCGGAGTTTATCCTTGGGCATAATCCGTAGTATGTTGCCCTGTTGAATTTTACCAAGGCTGGCGGTCTCCAGGACCAGGTCAAGGGCCTGATCCCATGGCACATCTATCAGGCGCAGGGTTACGGTACCCTGAACATCGCTGCTGGCCAGGATATTGAGACCACTCACATCACCAATCAGTTGCAGGATACTGCGGACGTTGGCAGCATCAAAAACCAGGGTGATCTTTTCGCCGTTATAACGAGCAGCCTCGGCGGCCATTTCATCTGCGGTGACCGTACTGGATGTAGGCGCGAAGTCCTGCTCTTCTGCTGCTTGAACGGCCATTTCAGAACGCTCCGGAGCGACAACTTCAACCGTGCTGACCGCTGGCGGGACCGGTTCGGCGTAGGCACCGTCGTCAATGACCAGGCGGATGTCAGAACCGTCCTCTTCAAGTGCGTAGGAGACCTGACCTTTCAAGTTGACTGCGATGCGAACATTCTGGTGGTCGCCATCGGTTACAGTGTAGGGCGTCACTGAGGTCACGGCACTGGGGAATGCCGATGCATCGATCTTTCTGCGTAATGCGCGACTGATCGAAGAATCGACAATTTCAAAACGGACCAGGTTCCCCTCCGCTATGGGGCCGGTGACTTTGGCCGGGTTGGAAAGCGTCACGACAATCACACTGCGACCATCTTGATTGTTGAAATCGATCGCCTCTACTGCCGCAGGGCCTTTTACCGGCATCGACACCTTTTCGGCAACCGGCTCAGCGACTTTCTCGGCAACCGGCTCAGCGACTTTTTCAGCTATCATTTCAGGTGTCTGCTCTTCGACATTTGCCGTCGCCACTTCACCCCATGTGACCAGGATATCAGTATCGCGACTTTCGACATTATGCTGCGGCAATGTAGCGCCGCTGCCATCGAACACCAGTCGGGTTTTATCACCGTAAATACCGAGCCGTATCTGTCTAAAACCTTTACCCGCCGGGAAAACTCGCTCTTTGAAGGCGGGTTTCAGTCCATAAACATCGACAACCAGTCGGGCAGGGTCTTTCAGGGCGAAATATTTAAAGTTGTCTATTTTGCCATCCGCTTGAATGACAGCCTGACTCGGGGAGAAATCAACTTTTAGCAATACGTTTGCATCGACGGACGAATCGATCGGGGCAACGGCTGTGGCAACAGGCAACTCTGGCGGGGGTTCAACCGATTTGGCTTCTGCCATTGCAGGCATTACTGCGACTGTAGTAAAAGCCACGCGGAACTTCTGACCATCGAGGCTGACCTGGTATTCAGTACTTTCGGAAAGCAGGATTTCAACTCTTGCCAGCTGGCCGGAGGTCAATTCAAAACCGGCGACACGAACTTCCTGAATTGGGCCCTGAGCTACAGCAAGCGTTTCTTCAAGCTCTGACAATTCCATGCCAGGGAAATCGATAACAACGCGAGTCGGCTCAAATGAATCATATACCGTATACCTGTAACCAACCGGCTTTTCAGTTTCTATCAGGATCGTCGCCTCTGCCGCACCTGAGTCCAGAGAAACGGCAGTCAGTTTGTTGGCGTCCGCCCCCAATACATTCCCATTGACAAGCAATATTGCCATGAAACTGCACAAGAGATATTTCGCAAGGCGAGTGGCCCCGCTAGACCTTAGTTGGTTTGACATAATCTTCACCCCGCGCATTGATTATACTCCTTCCCGCCTGGGAACCGTAATTTCCTGAATATTTTCAATTACATTTCCTGAAAAATCGTAATATGTTTCCTGTATGGAAACGGATTCACTCGTGATACCAATAATGATGCCGTTGTTCTTGCCAATTTTTACGCCTTTGGCAAGCACATAAGATTTCCCGTCCGGTGCAACTACCATGGCCTTGGGATCGCCCATTCCGACGATCACACCGATCAACTTGAATTGAGCGACGTCATAGCTTTGCAAGGGAGTTTGAGGCTCTTCGTCAACAACCGTTATCAGAGGCTTCTTTATCCTTGAGAGAGGAACAAAGGGGTCACGCCTTCCTTCGGCAACGTAGACAAACTCTTCTTCCTTCTCGGTTTTCTCAACAACGGTTTCCGTTGGCGGTTGAATAGACTTTGCGGGGGGCTTTGATTTGACTGTTGCTGTCTGCGTACGTGGTGCTGGGGTTTCCTCCTCCATACATGCCATAAGGCACACGCAAACCAAAGTCCCGATGAGCAAGTATGTAAAGTTACGTACCATGAATATCACCCTTTTTTATCCACATTATCCACAAACCGGAAAGTGGTCACCTTGCACTTGATCCTGAGAACGGCCACGTCTCCCTCAACTTTAGGCGAACTCAATTCCAGATTGGAGAGATTGACAATTCGCGAAAGGTTACTGACCGCCTGGGCAAATTCGGCAATCTGGTGATACGTGCCAACCAGATCCACCGAGCCGGGCACCTCTGCATAAAAACCCTTCGACACTTCCGCCCTAGGGCTGAACGAGACTACATCCAGTCCATTATCTCTTGCAATTGTCGCAAGGTTAGTCAATAGACTGGGGATCTCCTTTTTGTTGGGGAGTTGAGTCAATGCAGCTCTAAGCTGTTCTTCAAGTTTTAAAAATTCAGCTTTAAACTTCGGTAAGTTATTGGCAATACGCTGTTTCTGGATCAGGTCTGCTTCCAGACGACTGAGCTCCTGATCCATCTCGCCTATTTTTTCGTATTCAGGCAAAAGTGCAACCCAGGTGAAGGCGCCGACCAGAAGAACAACCAGTACAGCAAGAATTGCCACCCGCTGATACAAGGGTAATTTAAGAAGTTTCTCGAGCTTTGGGTTCATTTATCTCTCCCGTGGATGGGGCTCCCCATCTCAGGCTATTGCTTTTCCTTATCCTGACCTGGCTTACCACTTTTCGTCCTACAGGATATGTCAAATTCGTGGAATTTGATCTTGTCCTTAACCTTTTGCTTGGTCACTTTGAGGTCGACACCGTCGTAAAGATCCGATTGCTCCAGGTTCCTCATGAACATCGCAACATCTTCCTCGTTTGCACCGACCCCTTTTATCTGGGCCTTGCCATTACTCTCTTTGAAACCGGTCAACCAGACCTTTTCAGGCATGGCGCGGTACAATTCATCAAGCAGGTAAAGCGGCCCCCCCCGGGAGCTTTTGAGCTTCTCAAGCACATCAAGCTTGGCACGAAGGTCTTTCTGGCGTTTCTCGAAGTCCTTGACTTCCTTGATAACTTTCGCCAGTCGTGCTATCGCTGACTTCTTGTTATCAATCTGCACCTGTCTCGCTTCAACCTCACTAGTCAGATAAACATAACCAGCGGCACAAACACCGGCAGAGACAATCAAAACCAGCACAACGACCATCATCTGGCCTTTGAGCATCTCCTTCTTTTGCGCCGCCTTGACAGGCAGTAGGTTTATGCGGATCATTTGTCTCCCATCCTTCTCATGGCCAGGCCTGCAGCAACAGTATAGACAGGGCCCATGGCCTGCAGGTATTCAGGGTCAAAATCTTTTTCACTGAATGAGATTTGGCGCCAGGGGTCAATGACGTTAACCTCGACACCGAGGCGATTCTCCAGGGAGGTCTTCACTGAAGGCACCCTGGACACACCGCCGGTAATAAAAACCTTCTCGACTTTTTCGTCGGATGACGTTGCCGAAAAGAAATCGATGGAACGCTGGACTTCCTGTGTCAAACTCTCGGTTGCGTCTTCCATGACCTCCGCAACTGCTTCAGGTAAGACATCTGCTATCTCGCCGCCGAGTTTGACGGTTTCAGCGTCTTCGTTGTTCAGGCCAAGGCGCTTTTGAATTTCCTCGTTATAGGCACTCCCGCCGACCTGGATATCGCGGGTGAACACTGACATGCCACCGCGGAGGACGTTAACATTCATGGAGCTTGCCCCCATGTCAATCAGGACAACAATTTCACCTTCAGTCGTCCCGTAGTTGACCTCATAGACATTTTCAACGGCAAAACAGTCGATATCCATAACCTGAGGATTCAACCCACACTCTTTGAAGAGGGCGACATAATCATTGACAAAGTCTTTTTTGGCTGCGACCAGAATGACATTCATCAGCGAGGCATCGTTGGCATCGGGACCAAGAATCTGGAAATCAAGGTTAACTTCGGAAATTTCAAACGGGATGTACTGTTCTGCCTCCCATTGGATCGAGGCTTCCATTTCCTCCTCGGTCATGATCGGCAGCTGAATCTTGCGAATGATCACCGAGTGCCCGGACACCGAAGTTGCGACATTTTTTGTCTTGAGCTTATGGCTTTCCAACAACCCTTTGACAATATCGACAATGGCGCTTGAGTCCATGATCGCATTATCGACAATCGCTTCGGATGGCAGGACAGCCAACCCGAGGCTGGCCAGCTGGAAACTCCCTTTGGCCTCCTTGAGATGCACCATCTTGATCGAACTTGAGCCGACATCGATGCCAATCACGTCTTTTTTCTTTTGGAATAACATGTGTACCCCTGGCTATACCGCTAAGAATCCCGCGGCCTGATTTGAACTCTTCCTCTCAGCACGTCGTTACTATGAGCAAACAACGTACCAACCATCACGCATCACCAGGAAAAACATGATTGCGATCTGTAAGCTTGAGTCCAAGCGCAAGAATAATTTTGCGTTTGGTCGACATCCGGCACTCCTCGCCTTTTTCAATGCGATCAATCGTCACCGGAGAGACACCCGCCTTGCGAGCTAATTCTGCCTTACTCATCAATTGGGCTTCACGAATTTCTCTGACTTGGTTTTTCATAGGCAACCGTCTTTTAAGTAATTGTGAGTTTAATTATACAAAATTAGGTGCAATTATAGGTAAATTAAAACAATTGTCAAGCAATTGTATCTATATGTAAACCATATAGTGTTAGTAATTATCACAAGTTGGAGTAAAAAACACAATATCAAGGGTTGCTCTAATCTGGCGACCACAAGATAAAGTGTAAAAAAAAATTGGGGAAAATTGCATTAATGGGTGAATAAAGGCTTAAAAACGGGGAGGGTTACCAGATATTTTGCAGAAAATATGTCAGCACTTCTGCATACCAGCGCATCAGCGGGTCCAGCTTATCAACGAAGAATACATGGCACAATGCGGCCACCGAAAGGAAGGGGCCGAACGGCAAGGCGAGTTTGCTGTCGGCTTTATTAAAAAGCATCAGAGGCACGCCGACGCAAGTACCCAAAACAGAGCCAAAGAAGATAATCGGGAAAATTGCAGGCCAGCCTAAAAAAGCCCCCAGCATCGCGAGCAGCTTGACGTCACCGAACCCCATCCCCTCCTTCCTTGTCACACATTCGTATACCAGTGCGATCAACATCAGAGATCCGCCACCGAGCAAGATGCCGGCCAGAGATTCCTGCCAGGTAATCCAAGGGACCAGGAAAGAACAGGCAAAACCGACAACGACACCAGGCAGACTTATCACGTCGGGAATGATCTGATGGTCAAAATCGATAAAAGATATGACAACCAGCGTCGCAGACAACAGCCATATCACGGGCGTTACGGGATGAAATGCGAACCGGTAGAAGAACAAAACGAACAAAAAACCATTCAGGGCTTCAATCAAAGGGTAGCGAACAGAGAAACCCACCCCACAGTAGGCACATTTCCCTCGGAGAAGAACCCAGCTGAGAATCGGCAGGTTGTGGTACCACTTGATAGCAGTACTGCATTGTGGGCAACGCGACCGCGGCCTGATCACCGACAGGCCTTCCGGAATACGGTAGATGCAGACATTCAGGAAAGAGCCGATGACGGCTCCCAATATAAATATTGCAACCATGAGAAAATAATACTCAAAAGGCATCAGGATCCGCCGCTCCCGTCTTTGTCTTCAACACTTTTTTTACACCTGTAAATACTTCATCAACTGAAATATCCTGAATACACTTTGCCCCGATTGGACAAGGTGGTGTTATTCCGAATCTGGCACATGGAGAACAAGGCAGTTTGTGATTGATGACAATATGTTTTTGACCACTCGGGGCCCATTTGTCGGTGCTGCTAGGCCCAAAAATTGACACTGTCGGCTTTCCCAGTCCGAACCCCATGTGGAGGACCCCTGAATCGCCAGCTACCAGCAATCTGGAGCTATTAACAACAGCGGCAGATTCAATTAAAGAGATCTTCCCGGCCAAGGTCAACCCCAGTCCACCATCGACAATCCTCTCTCCTGTTTCAATGTCTTCTTTCCCTCCGACGACAACAACAGAAAAACCCTCTGCAACAATCCGTTCTGCAAGCATTCTGAATCGATTGGCCCCCCAACGCTTCTCTACAACACTCGCACCAGGGAAGATAACAACATAACTCTTGCGAGGCAGACTAGAAGTCGCAGCAACTTTCGTCATTATTTGATCAGGTACAGTGAGGAATATCTCAGGCAAGGGATCTTCAGTACAAATACCGAGAGGGCCCAGCAAACGGAAAAAATTCCAGGGTTCGTACGCATCGGTCTTATAATCGACAGGGCAATTAAATAGCCGTCGTCGCTCATTGGTTGCAAAACCAATCCGAATCGGAGCGGTCATCCCGCGAGCAAAAACCGCAGAAAGACGGTACCACTGTTCAGTATCGATGATCACATCATAGCTGCGGGTTGTTAATGACCAAAAGTCCCTGACTCGATCATAGCACCAAACACGAGTAACATTTTTACACAGTTGGAATGCCTGGCTATTCCTTTTTTCAGCCAACACCTCTACCCGCAAACCAGGAAGCTTTTTAACGAGAAGATCAATCGTGGGTATCAACAACAACGCGTCGCCAATGCCTCCGGGTCGAACAATAAGCACTCTGCGAATATCATCAAGAACCTCATGTTTTGGCGAAAGAGGTAAAACTCTTGCCAAAAAGCGGCCAAGCAGTTTATCAACAAACTTTACGATCCAAATCCTCATCTAATTTCTGAGTATTTCTTTGCCTGGAAATTGCTTAAAGCATCCCCATACAAAGTCAAATATCTTTTAGAGATGTTCTCAATTGTATACATCTTTTCGGTCTTTGCTCTCGCGGCAACGCCCATAAGAGAACGGCGTTCTTTATCGTTGCACAATTCCAACAGCTCCGTAGCCAAAGATTCCGCGCTAAATGGCCGAATCAAAAGTCCATTCACTCTATTATCTATCAAATCCGGCATCCCACCAACATCGAAGGCTATCGATGGAGTGCCGCAGGCCATAGATTCCATAACTGTGTTTGGCAAATTGTCCTGCTCAGAAGGTGCAACAAAAATATCTGCAGAAGAGTACGCAAGGGCCATACGAGCATCATCCGTAAATTGTCCAAGACATCGAATCTGAATATTACCTATGGGCTTCATGCTGACATCCGAGTCCCCCAGGACAAGAACTTCGAGAGCATTTTGCGGGGCCCTCTTCCCCAGCAGGCCCAAAGCCTTTTCGAGATGAGGGAAGCCTTTACGACGGTCATTTGTCGCATTCATGGCAACCATCAAGAGCAAGATCTTATCCTGTGGCAATCCAAGGATAGTGCGAGCACCGGCTTTATCTAACGGCTTGTATATCCCCAGGTCTAAACCATTCGGGATAACCGTTATCGGCCTGTTTTTTAAAAGTGGGCTGCGTCCGGCCTGATCGGCCAACCACCGACTTGGACAGACAATTGTAATATCAGCCTTACTCCAATATCGTTCTTTCATCCAGATCCCAAGACGGCTCAAATCAACTTCCCGGGAGGACCCTAGCAG
>Ga0070729_10003759_pt1 | contig 17193 bp, 11 predicted proteins | sample tdDd472_FD_66725 | JGI IMG/M metagenome (GOLD analysis project Ga0070729, IMG submission 66725) | Marine sediment microbial communities from the Atlantic coast under amendment with organic carbon and nitrate - tdDd47.2 | ecosystem: Environmental > Aquatic > Marine > Coastal > Sediment | place... | reverse complement strand
GAAGAATTTGCCAATGGTAAAATTGGGAAAGTCTTTGGGCCAGCTTATGATATCATCGACACTTATCGTCGACGGGTGATGCTACCGATGGATCCCTATTTGTTGGTCAGTCGAGTTACCGCCATGAATGCGAAGCTAGGGGAATACAAGCCGTCTACCATGACGACCGAATACGATATTCCTTATAATGCCTGGTACAGTACAGATCGACAGATTCCTTCAGCAGTCTGTGTTGAGTCGGGACAATGTGATTTACTCCTGATTTCATACCTAGGTATTGATTTGCAGAATAAGGGTAATTTGGTTTATCGTCTCCTAGATTGCACCTTGACATTTATGGACGATCTTCCCTACGAAGGTCAGACCTTACGTTATGATATTTCCATCAATTCATTTGTGCAAAACGGGGATAACCTACTCTTTTTCTTTAGCTATTTTTGCTATGTCCAGGATCGATTAGTTTTAAAGATGGATGGCGGATGTGCTGGCTTTTTCGAAGACCATCAATTGGAAGAAGGTGCCGGGGTTGTGTATACCAATAGTGAAATCGAAGTGCGCAAAAATGCCAAGCGACAGTATTTCACTCCACTCCTAACGACTCAAAAGACTAGTTTTTCAAAAGCAGATCTACAGCATCTTATTGATGGGAACATTGAAAAATGCTTTGATGATATTTCTTATTTCGCCAATGGTAGAAACCCGTCTTTACGCATCCCACCTGAAAAGATTTTGATGCTAGACCGGATCACCAGCGTCGATATTACCGGAGGAGCTTATGGCCTAGGATATATCGTGGCCGAAAAAGATCTTCATGCAGATGATTGGTACTTCCCTTGTCACTTCCGAGATGATGAGGTGCTAGCCGGTTCATTGCAGGCTGAAGGTGGTGGAAATTTACTCCGCTTCTTCATGTTGATGCTGGGCTTGCAGCGAATGACTAAGGATGCCCGTTTCCAACCTAAGTTCGGCTTACCCCAAAAGGTGCGTTGCCACAAACAAGTCGTTCCTAATACGGACACCAAGTTGATTTACAAATTAGAGATAAAAGAAATTGGACTCTATCCAGATCCGTACGTGATTGGTGATTTAGAGATTATTTCAAATGATGTAATTACCGTCCATTTTGAGAACTTGGGTTTACAATTGAGAGAAAAGTCTAATCCTAAATACCTAGATCCAACAGAAGGGGTAAAGATTTCTCCTCGGTCGGAAGGAGCCTTGATGAATGAGAAAGACATTACGACCTTTGCACTCGGTGATCTTACCGAATGTTTTGGGCAGGATTTTGCCGTGTATGAAGGCCGTAAAATGTCTCGGCAGCCTAATTCTGATTTGCAGCTCATCTCCCGGGTACTCACCGTAGATGGCAGTCGTGGCGACTTCTCTAAACCGTCCACCATTGTGGCTGAGTATGATGTCCCAGTTGATGCTTGGTACTATGAGCAGAACGCCAATCTCACCATGCCTTATTCTATTTTGATGGAAATTGCCTTACAGCCTTGCGGTTTGTTGGCTGCCTATTTGGGTAGTACTTTGCAATTTCCTGAAGTAGACCTTTACTTGCGTAATTTGGATGGAGATGGTGAACTATTACCGATGCCAAGTGGCACCGATTTTAGAGGGAAAACTATTACCAATAAATCTGTATTGGTCTCCTCGATAGCACATGGTGGCACGATTTTGCAACGCTTCACCTTTGAACTTTCAATTGATGGTGTCGTATTTTACAAAGGCAGTTCTTCATTTGGCTTTTTCACCAGCGAAGCTTTGGCTTCACAAGCCGGTTTAGACAAAGGGAAGGAAGTACCCGCCTGGTATATCACGGAACAATTACAGCCGAAAGACTATATGCAAATCAAACTGGATTCGCTCTATGGCAAAATGAAATTGTTCAAAGCACCAGCCGATAAACCGCATTACCGATTGGCAGAGGATCAGCTCAATATGCTGCATAATCTAATTGTCGCCAAGGGGCAAGGAAAACATGGAAAGGGCTATGTTCATGCCACCAAATTTGTAAAAACCTATGATTGGTTCTTTACTTGTCATTTCTACCAAGACCCTGTTATGCCGGGTTCATTAGGGGTAGAATCGATCCTCCAGGCCATGCAAGTATTTGCTTTACAGCAAGATGTAGGAAAGGACTTCAAGTCTCCAAAATTTGTACAGCTTGCCAACCACAAAACGGTTTGGAAATACCGTGGCCAAATCTTGAAACCCGTAAAAGAAATGCATCTAGAAGTGCATATCAAATCTATAGAAAAGCAAGGAGACACCTTGGCTTTAATCGCAGATGCCTATTTGTGGAATACAAATATGCGCATCTATCAAGTGACAGATATTTCTTTAGGTATAGCCGAAGCCTAATTTATCATGCAAGAAAACAAGACGATGACAGTAACACATAAGGCGGTAGCCCAACCTCTTTTTTGGAGAGGATCACCTCGAGATATTGTTTTTGATGCCGCAGGTATCAAGGAAAAATTGGCAGAAACAGCTAAGCCCTGTTATATCATGCGTGATTTTAATGGTAGAATAGGCGTCAGTAATACCGGCGGATTAGTATCCGATGAAAGAGGCCTTCAGGTTTTGGCCATCGCACCTCCCATGACAGCTGGACAATTGGGAGACCCTAGCTTTTGCGAAGACTACGGCCTGAAATATGCCTACAAAACTGGGGCCATGGCCAATGGGATTGCCTCGGCGGATTTGGTCATTGCTATCGGAAAGGCTCAATTATTAGGCTCTTTCGGTGCAGCGGGATTAATCGCCGATCAAATCCGAGTTAATGTGGATAAAATTCAGGCGCAGCTAGGCGAGCAAACTTTTGCGGTGAACCTCATCCATTCTCCAGCTGAAGAAGCCCTTGAGGCAGGTGCCGTGCAGTTGTTTTTGGAGAAAGGCATCCGAGTGGTGGAAGCTTCCGCTTTCTTGGCCTTAACCGAGCACATTGTACATTATCGCGCAGCGGGATTGAGTCAAGATGCTGAGGGGAAGATCGTCATTGGGAACAAAGTCATTGCAAAAATTTCTAGAAAAGAAGTAGCAACTGCCTTCATGCAAGCCGCACCAGACTCTTTTCTAACTGCCTTGGTAGAAAAAGGAAAGATCACACCGCTGCAAGCTGAACTGGCCAAGCAGGTACCAATGGCGGATGATATCACTGTAGAAGCCGACTCTGGCGGACACACGGATAACCGACCGCTCGTTAGTCTCTTACCTATTATCATTCAGCTCAGAGATGAAATGCAAGCCCAAAATGGATTTGCGCAAAAAATACGTGTGGGGGCTGCTGGTGGCATTGGAACGCCAGCTTCAGCCTTGGCAGCCTTCATGATGGGCGCCGCCTACGTTGTTACAGGTTCTATCAACCAGGCCTGTGTAGAAGCGGGCACCTCTGAGCATGTGCGAAAACTTTTGCAAAATGTAGACTCTACGGATGTGATTGGTGCGCCAGCAGCCGACATGTTTGAAATGGGCGTCGAACTGCAAGTCTTAAAACGAGGCACCTTATTCGGCCCACGCGCCAAGAAACTATACGAGCACTATAAATTGTACAACTCTATTGATGAGATCCCGACCGAGGAACGACTGAAGTTGGAAAAACAAGTCTTCAGAAAACCCTTAGAGGAAATCTGGCAGTCCTGTATTTCTTTTTTCGAAGAAAGAGACCCACAGCAAATTGCACGAGCCAAGGACAATCCCAGGCGAAAAATGGCGCTTATTTTCCGCTGGTACCTGGGCTTATCGTCCAATTGGGCCAATGCAGGCACCCCTGGTCGAGAATTAGATTATCAAATCTGGTGTGGCCCATCTATGGGTGCTTTTAATGATTGGGTAAAAGGAACGCCGCTGGAAGATTACAAAAACAGGAAAGTGGCAGATGTGGCTGAAAAAATCATGGAAGGCGCCGCTTATTTGTACCGAATCCAGCATTTGAAGATGCAAGGGGTGAGTTTGAGTTTTTAAGTTGGAAGTCGGAAAGTTGGAAGTTGGAACTGTCGACCGGGTTTAAAAGTTTAGGGTTGAAGGTTTATACCATCCAAACTATTAGATAGATGGAGAAAGAGAGTGACCTCCATGTAATACTTGAGTCTATAAGCTGCACAATGGCAAACGCCCTAAACTAAATAAGATATGGAAGCTTACATACTCGAACGGCTACCCTTTATAGGAGCCGCATTGGCCATCATCTTTACGACCTTGGTCGTCGCATTTTTGGTCAATCGTTTTTTCAAACGTCTTATCCGTAAATCAGCGGAGTCATTGCAGAATGACCCCACCACTTATCAGTTCCTTCGGCATGCGATTGTCGGAATCATTTACATCGTTGGATTCGGACTGGCGATTTATGCGCTGCCTGGCATGCGAGCCATAGCCAGCTCTATCCTGGCGGGTGCTGGGATTCTAGCTGTGGCTATTGGTTTTGCCTCCCAACAAGCCCTTAGTAACGTTATTAGTGGCGTTTTCATTATCATCTTCAAGCCTTTTAGGGTCAATGATCGTGTAAAGTTAGGCGGTATGAGTGGCGTAGTTGAAGACATCTCCCTCCGACATACCGTAATCAAAGACTTAGAAAATCGCAGGATTCTAGTTCCCAATGCGGTGATCAGTGATGAGATCATCATCAATTCTGATTTTGGCGACCAACGAATCTGTAAATGGATCGATTTGGGCATCAGTTACGATAGTGATATCGACCTGGCCAAACGAATTATAAGAGAAGAGATCATGGCTCATCCGCTCCTAATCGATGGCCGAAATGCACTACAACTCGAAAGAGGAGACCCAATCGTTATGGTCAGACTAGTCGCCCTAGCTGATTCTGCCCTCAGTCTCCGGGCCTGGGCTTGGGCTAATAATACAGCAGACGCCTTTGTCCTGAGTTGTGATGTACTAGAAAGCATTAAGCGTCGCTTTGATGCAGAAGGCATTGAAATCCCATTTCCTCATCGAACTGTGGTTTTCAAAAACAAGGAAGAAGGGCGATAGAATCCTCCCCTAAGCCCAGCTGAAAAACATTTGTGGTAAAGAAATGAACAAAATCTACTGTTCCTTTTGGCCTTAGCCTAAAAAAAGATTCCGATCTTGTGTGCGACGAATAAACCAGAATTAGGCAATGCTGAAGAACAAGTATTCCCTTATAGGAGTGAATGGAAAATGCTATTTTTCAAGGATTGCTAGAACATGAAGTAAATAGGATTACTTCCCTAATCAGTCTCACCATGCTCTTCTTTTCGCAACGGCCCAAGGTACAAGCTAGGGTAGATTACAAATTTCTCCTACCCTTCCTGCTCTTGTCCCTTCTTTCTTCCTGTGGACCTCAACTACCAACAGGGGTTGAAAATGAACTGGCCAAACTACCCAAGGAATTAGATTTCAACATCCATGTCAAGCCGGTATTGAGTGATCGCTGCTTTGCCTGCCACGGGCCTGATAATGCCAAGCGCGAGGCGGGCCTCCGCCTGGACAATGAGGAAGGGGCTTATGCTGCACTAGTTGACCATCCGAATAAGACAGCGATCAAGCCGGGAAACCTGGCAGGAAGTGAAGTATTCCATCGTGTGATTTCAAACAATCCTGAGGAAATCATGCCTCCCTCAACATCTGATCTTCATCTTACGGATAGAGATAAGGCTGTTCTGATTCGCTGGATACAAGAAGGGGCCAAATACAAGCCCCATTGGGCTTTTATTCCTCCCGTCCCCCCTAGCCTTCCAAGCATTGCAAAGGAAGATTGGGCCACTAATGAGATAGATCATTTCATCTTGCAAAAGATCGATCAAAACGGATGGGAAGTCTCTCCTCAAGCGGATAAAGAGATGCTGCTGCGTCGTTTGAGTTTTGACTTGACGGGATTGCCACCGACGCCTGAACAAATGAATCAGTTCTTAGCTGATGAATCCCCTGCTGCCTATGAGAAAATAGTGGATCAAATGCTCGCCTCAGCGGCGTATGGTGAACGAATGGCAACGGATTGGATGGATGTTTCCCGCTTTGCGGATACACATGGCTATACGGTAGATCGATACAGGGATATGTCTCCTTGGCGAAATTGGGTCATCAAAGCCTTTAACGAAAACATGCCCTATGATCAGTTTGTTACCTGGCAATTGGCTGGAGATCTCCTCCCAGATGCCACGACGGAGCAAATCCTTGCCACGGGCTTCAATCGCAATCACCAGCAAAACATGGAAGGGGGGATTGTCCCAGAAGAATTTCGTACAGAATATGTAGCCGACCGTGCCAATACCATTGGAGCCGCCTTTATCGGCATTACCATGGAGTGTGCTCGTTGCCATGATCATAAATACGATCCCATTTCGCAAAAAAATTACTACGAACTGTTTAGTTTCTTTAATAATGTCCAAGAGGCGGGGCAAATCAGTTTTGATAATGCCATGCCCGTCCCAACCCTCTTATTGAAGGATGAAAAAACGGATAGTTTACTCCAACAGTTTCAATCACAAATCAGTCAGAAAGAGCAAGAAATTGCAGCGCTCGATCAAGAAGCCCTTCATCAATTTAGTAGCTGGTTGGAAGGGAAGAAACAAAGTTTATCCACTTACCCTAAAGGCCTGGTAGCTCATTTTGACTTAGAAGGAACTAACATTAAAAACAAGCTACCGCCTTATCAAAAGGGAGTGATGAAACAGCAGCACGTGAAAGGCGAAATCATTCCTAACCTCACAGCTGGGAAAATGGGGCAAGGACTACAATTAGATGGGGATGCTTGGTTAGATTTGGGGCAAGTAGCAGTTTATGATCGTGCTACCCCTTTTAGTATTAGCATCTGGGCGAATATCCCTGCTACGCTTGAGAATGGCGTCCTATTTCATAAAGGGATCGGTGCCGCGCTGTACAATTTCCGGGGCTTTCATTTGGCATTAAAGGATAATAAACTAGAGATGCTAATGGCGCGTACGGAGCCTTATAACGCCATCATTGAATATGTGGAGCAAGTACCGCGGGATGAGTGGATTCAATTAACCATGACCTATGATGGCTCCAGCAAGGCCAAAGGGCTAAAGCTCTACCTGAATGGCGAAGAGCAGACCACTGAAGTGACCAGTGATAACCTCTACAAATCCATACTCTTCCAGTTTTCAGGACAGCAAGAGCCAGGGCTACAGATTGGTGCGCGTTGGCGAGGAATTGGTGCGGGAGGAACGACTATTGATGAGATTTTGGTGTTTGATCGCACGCTAACTGATTTAGAAGTCAAACAATTGGTGGATCCAACGGAAGCCAATGCCGTATTGGCGCAGTCTCCAGCCACCTTGCCCCAGAAAGACAAGGCCCTATTAGCCGATTATTTTGTAGCAAATGCTTCCAGCAAACGAAGTACTCAACTTGCTGCCTTATCTCGTATTCGGCGGGAATACAATCAGGTGTTGGATACCATCAAAGAAATGATGGTGATGCAGGAAATGCCAGAAGCTCGCCCTTCTTTCATCCTGGAAAGAGGTCAATACGATGTGCCGGGAGAACGGGTCTACCCCAATACCCCCGAACACCTACTGGAAATGCCTGAAGATTATCCCAAAAATCGCCTAGGCCTTACCCAATGGTTATTCCACCCTGATCATCCAACGACCGCTCGCGTGATTGTCAATCGATATTGGCAACAGTTCTTTGGTCGAGGTTTAGTCAAGACTTCAGAGGATTTTGGCAATCAAGGAGATCTCCCCTCTCATCCTGAATTATTGGATTGGTTAGCGGTAAATTTTAGAACAAGCGGTTGGGATATCAAAAATACCATGAAGTTAATTGTCATGTCCTCCACTTATCGGCAATCTTCTCAGACCAGTGCAGAGCAAATGGAGGCTGACCCTCAGAATATATTTCTAGCTCGGGGGCCTAGTATGCGCTTGAGTGCTGAGATGCTGCGAGATAATGTGCTGGCGGCTAGTGGTTTGCTATCTACTAAAATAGGTGGTCCTAGTGTAAAGCCCTACCAACCTGCTGGGCTTTGGCGAATTAATGGAACTCGTTACCAAGCCGATAGCGGAGAAAAACTGTATCGCAGGAGCCTTTATACCTTTTGGAAACGAACGATTCCCCATCCGACCCAAGCCACCTTTGATGCACCGAGTCGCGCCAATTGCAGTGTGCGCCGCCAAAAAACCAGCACCCCGCTTCAAGCTTTGGTGCTCCTCAATGATCCCATTTTTGTTGAGGCAGCTAAAGTAATTGGACAGCAGATAGCTCAAACGGATGATACCGAAGCAGGTATACAATCGGCCTTTCGAAAGCTAACTGGCAGGAAAGCTTCCACCGAGGAAGTGAATCTATTAAAAGAACTGCAAGCCCAGGAATTAAAGCAATTTAAGCAAGACCCTGATCGACTAGCCGGTTGGATACAAGCCGGTGAATATAGCATCGATCAAAGCCTCGATCCCGCCTTGATTGCAGCCAACGCAGTGGTCGCCAGTACAATTATTAATGCAGACGCAAGTATCGTAAAAAGATAAGCCATGAATCCAGATCTATTTAATATTGAACAGAAGCGTTCTCGAAGACATTTTCTTACTAAAACCACGCTAGGACTTGGGGCAATGGCCTTGGGATCTATCGTTGGAGGTAATCGCCTCTTGGGGCAACATGCCGAGGCGGCACCTCCATTAGGGAATCCAGAAGATGTGCTAGGAAATCTTCCTCATTTCCTTCCCAAAGCCAAACGGATCGTCTATTTATTCATGAGCGGCGGCCCTTCTCAAATGGATTTGTTTGATTACAAACCAGCCTTACGTGATATTCATGGCCAGAACCTGCCCGATTCTGTTCGGAAAGGGCAGCGTCTAACGGGTATGAGCGCTGGACAGACGGCCCTTCCGATGGCTGCCTCTGTTTTTGATTTTAAACAACACGGTCAATCCGGTGCTTGGGTCAGTGAATTGTTACCCCACACCGCTAAGGTGGTAGATGAACTCTGTTTTATCAAAACCATGCATACAGAAGCGATTAATCATGACCCAGCGATTACTTTTTTCCAATCTGGCAATCAAATCGCGGGTCGGCCTTCTATTGGTTCTTGGGTGAGTTATGGCTTGGGTTCGCTCAATAATAACCTACCTACTTTCATTGTATTGGTATCCAAAAATGCTGGTGGCCAACCCCTATATGCCCGGCTTTGGGGCAATGGATTTCTGCCGACAAGGCATCAAGGCGTGCAATTCCGCTCAGGTAAAGACCCGGTTTTATTCCTAAACAATCCCGAAGGCTATGATGGGATTGATCGGCGTAATATGCTGGACTATCTCAAAAAGTTAAATGGCTTCCAGCGCGATACCTACAATGATCCTGAGGTAGATAATCGGATCGCCCAATATGAGATGGCTTACCGTATGCAGACTTCTGTCCCTGAAGTCACCGACCTCTCTGGCGAACCCGATTCAGTATTTGAAAAATATGGCCCAGATAGCCGCGACCCTGGTACCTTTGCGGCTAATTGTTTGCTGGCTCGAAAGTTATTAGAAAAGAATGTACGATTCGTTCAATTGTATCACCAAGGTTGGGATCAGCATACCTATCTCAATGGTGGATTGCGCAGTCAAGCCAAGAAGACGGATCAAGCCACCGCCGCCCTTATCATGGATTTAAAGGATCGAGGACTACTCGAAGACACCTTAGTCGTATGGGGTGGCGAATTTGGGCGTACCGTCTATTCGCAAGGAAAATTAGCTGGTGAAAGTTACGGCCGAGATCACCATCCTCGGTGCTTCACCATGTGGATGGCGGGTGCTGGCGTGAAAGCAGGGATGACCTTTGGCCAAACCGATGACTTTGGTTATAACATCATTAAAGACCCAGTGCATGTCCACGACTTCCAAGCCACATTGATGCATCTTCTGGGTATCGACCATGAGCGCTTAACCTTCAAATACCAGGGACGTCGCTTCCGGTTGACGGATGTACATGGTGAAGTGGTAAAGGATATTTTGACTTAAAAAGCGGGAGACTAGACTTCAGAAGTTTTCCCGGCCATGCCTTGCGAAACTTCTGAAGTCTTACTACGCTTTATTATAATTGAGTTGCTAGTGCCCCGGCAAGGGTAATTCCAAGCTTGCATCTTCAATAATTAAAATCCAATCATTTCCTCGTCCTGTAGTCGGCGGTGTATAGCTTTGGATTCCAAAAGTATTTCCCTTTAGTATTGGATGTGAAATGCCGTAGCGTGGGTCATACCAGATGGCCTTTAAGACTTTAGCTTCGATAACACTTTGATCGATCGTAAAAGCTTCTCCTCTTGGAGAATAGATAATCGCATAGGAAGCATCAGCCGCCACCGCCGCACGAATCTTAGCCCCGCCACTACTTGGGGCACTTAGTATCATCTGCTGATTGGGGATTAATTGATGAAAAGAACGGGCTGTAAACAACTGCTTCAGGTGTTTCATCTGGAAAGCACCAGGATGGTCAATCGCCACGTCCCAAGGAATTTTAGCGCCGAGGACGGCATCACGGCCAGGGCTCCACATTTGCCAAATGCTATTATTTCCATAGGTATGACCCGCTGCACCGGCTAATATTGACCAATAGGCCGCTTGTCGACTATCATAATCATCAAATAGATCAAGTCGATTCGCCCCGCTAAAATAAAACCCAGCGGGGATCAACTCATAGCGAGGCTCCCCATCTAAAGTGGGTTTCAGGGGTTTCAATTGATAATCATGCTCGGCATATAGCCCATTATCATGATCATGAGCAGCATGAGAAGACTGGTACATATTGAAATCCAACCAATCGGCTGTATGAAAATAATCTGAAGACCGACCGGGCCCACGCGGATGGAAGGTCATTAAATGTTTACCCTCAGTATCTCCTGATTTCAAGCCTTTGGCCATACTTTCGATGATAGCTCGCTCTTTCAGCGTGTTGATATTCTCATCTCCACCTAAAATCCAGATAATTTGTTTTCCGGTGTATCGCTTTCCTAAGAATTGTCCAAAAGCAAAGGCATTTTCAGGCGTAAAGATGAGGTCCTGACCATTGGTCTCACTCCAGTAATTTCCCCAAGTCGGTAGCATTCCAATTGTCAAGCCTAATTCATTGGCCCTATCGACAATTGCATCTACTTGTTTGAAGTAGGCCTCAATGGGTTGGGAGGGATCGTTACTTTTCAGCGGTAAATCACCATTAGCATTGGCAGCTGTTAGCCCACCTAGTTGAGCTAACACCACCGCCTGAATAACCGTAAATCCCTTCTCAGCCCGGTTCTTCAAATAGGTCTCTGCTTCTTCCAGACTCAAGCGATGGAAAAGTTCCCAGGCGGTGTCCCCTAAGTATAACTGGGCCTCACCCTTGTCATTTGTTAAGTAACGGCCGTTTGGGCTTACCTTTGTAATCTGAGCGTCTACTGATAAAAAGACCATACATAATAGCAACAGGAGGTAGGTGGATTTGGTGTAAAATGAAGGCATGATTGTAGTAAGTTTTTCGTTTTTAAAACTAAAGAAAAGTCGCTTGAAGATAAAGGAAATCATGCTTAGTATTACAGAATTTGAATGTCTTACATTAAAAGCTTCCTAAATAATTGATTAACTTTATTGGAGGATGTAAATGCTGAAAAAGATTAGGGTCGTTTAATCTCCTAAACTTTAACCAAAAGTTCCAGTCCGCATCGGCTTCATAAACTCAAATTTAAATTCATTGTCATGTCCAATTCCGATTTTAATCGAAGAGCCTTTCTCAAGTATGCTGCCGCTTTAACAGCAGTCATGGGCTTACCTATCGGCCTGCAATCGGCCAGCACTGATCGTTGGGGAACCGTTTTACCTACTCGAAAACTAGGTAGCACGGATATTGATGTGACCTGCTTTGGGATAGGTGGTGGCGCTTTTGATGCAGATTATGGTAAATCGGAAGAAATTATTGAAACGGCTATCAAGAAAGGATGTCGATTCTTTGAAACGGCTAGGGTCTACGGTCGAGGAGCCAGTGAAGAAGGCTTTGGAAAATACCTGACCCCTACTTACCGCAAAGAAATCACGTTAATGTCAAAGACCCATGCCAAGACAGGGGAAGCCTTAGAACGAGAATTGGATGAGTCGTTGGAAGCCCTAAAGACGGACTATCTCGATATTTATTTGATGCATGCCATTACCAGTCCCGATGATTTTCAGCGGCGCGTGAAAGGTGGGGTCTTGGCGGCGGCACAAAAAGCAAAGGCGGAGGGAAAAATTAGACACATCGGATTCAGTGGACATTCCGACCCTGCGGCCCATAGCTACGTTATTGAGCAAAACATCGATGATATCGAGGTCGTATTGATGCCTATCAATGTGGCCGACCTCACTTGGAAAAGTTTTATTTTGAATACCTTACCTAAAGCCAATGCCAGAAATATGGGAGTCATCGGAATGAAGATTTTTGCAGGCGGCGGCTTTTTTGGCGGCGATGTGGTTTGGGGTAGAGACCGAGGTGCTAAGCGAGAACTCGTGATTCCTCGCTTGATCACCACGACCGAAGCCCAGCATTTTGCGCTTTCCCTACCCATCAGTACTACCACAATTGGCTGCCATGATGCCCAACATGTCACAGAAAACATCGACAATGTGCTCAGCTATAATGGTATGACGCAGAAAGAAAGAGAAGCACTGGTAGAGAAAGTAACACAAACGGCTTTGACCAATACCATTGAGCACTATAAATCCAAAGATTAAGGAAGAATGACCCAACTGGAGAAACTTAAAAAGTGGTTTGAGAATCACACGGCTACGCTTACTGCTTTTTCTGGCGGCGTGGACTCTTCACTGGTGCTATATGTATCTCACCTCGTACTTGGCTCCAAAGCTCGTGGATTGATTTCAAATTCAGAAAGTTTGAAGTCCAAGGATTTTCAAGAAGCAGTTGCCTTTTGTAAGACCTACGGTATTCCACTAGAAGTAATTAAAACGGAAGAATTGCAGGATAGCAACTATAATAGCAATCCGAATAATCGCTGTTTTTTCTGCAAAAATCACTTGTATCAGGCTATGGTAGATATCGTCCAGGTAAAGTATCCAAAACATTCTATTCTCAATGGGACTAACTTGGATGACTTGGGGGATTACCGCCCGGGAATTGAAGCTTCAAAACTACACCAAGTACGATCTCCTTTAGCCGAATTGGGGATAAATAAAGCCAGTGTTATAGCGCTAGCAGATGAGCTAGGCCTACCCAATGCGTATAAACCTCCCAGTCCTTGCCTCAGCTCTCGCATACCTTATGGGACGGCCGTCAATGCGGAGCGATTGGCTCAAATAGAAAAAGCAGAATATCTATTAAATCAGTATGGCTTTCCGCAGGTACGCGTCCGCTATAGAGGAAGCCTAGCCTCCATCGAAGTACCTCAGCCTCAAATCGAGCAACTTAGAGCCCAATTCATCCCTATTTCATTCGGCATTCAGGCCTTGGGGTTTGAAACGGTAGAAATTGACGGAGAGGGCTTTGTATCTGGAAAACTTAATCGCGCCATCCATGAGTAAACCTTTTGAGATAGACCAGGATAGGAAGAGTAGATTGGGATTTGAAGAGGTGGTCTATGGTGCTGCCAAATCAGTGCAGTTGCTGGAGGAGTTATTGTCGGAATATAGTGCGCATGGCCAGAATGTCTTGGTGACCAAACTCCAAGTTGAAAAAGCACAGCTGTTACAAGAAATCTACCCCGATAGCTTTTATGATCCTGCTGGAGAAATCTTCATGCTTAAGGCCCTACCACAGGAGAAAGGCACCGCAGAAATTGGGATTATTTCGGCAGGAAGTTCCGATATGGCAGTAGCCTATGAAGCCTTTTATACCTTACAATATATGGGTTACTCCAGTGCTTTGGTTCAAGATGTCGGCGTGGCCGGGCTGCATAGGTTATTGGATAAAATAGACTTACTTCGCGCTTATAAAATATTAATTGTCATTGCTGGTTTTGAAGGGGCACTGCCAACGGTGATAGGTGGTCTGTTGCCTCAGCCGATCATTGGCGTTCCGACTTCGACCGGTTATGGGACAGCCAAACAGGGTGAAACCGCCCTTCATGCTATGTTAACGAGTTGTGCCAATGGCATCACGGTGGTCAATATAGATAATGGCTATGGTGCCGCGATGAGTGCCATCCGAATTTTACAAACCTTTTCTAAGCAAGAAACACGATGAATACGATCTATATAGAAGCCTTTTCCGGCCTTTCTGGTAATATGTTGCTCAGCGCCTTCGCCGAGTTGCTAGATGCTTACGATGAACTCGAGCAATTACCCCAACAATTGAACTTACCCGACGGACAAGTCCTAATCAAAACGGTCAACAAGAACGGGATCAATTGCAAATATGTAGAGGTGGTCGATCTAAATGAGACCAAAGCTAATCCGGCAGATCATAGCCATGAGCACACGCATAGCCATGAACATTCTCATGATCATGGACATACGCATACACATACACATACGCATTCTCATACCCATAGCCATAGCCATGACAGCCATCAGCATGATCACGAGCATACCCATGATCATGGCCACCATCATCATCGCCATCTCAGCGATATCCAAGCCATCATCGATAAAGCATCCATAAGTGCTGGAGCCAAGCAAATAGCCCACGATATTTTCCTACTAATCGGCAAGGCTGAATCACAAATCCACCAAATTCCATTGGAAAAGATACACTTCCATGAAATCAGTGGCGTAGACTCTATTATTGACATTGTCGGTAATGCCGTTCTAATCGATAAACTACAACTGAAGGCAGTATACTGTACACCCGTTTGTACCGGTTTTGGGATGGTCAAAACCCAGCATGGCATGCTTCCCGTACCCGCCCCGGCCACCGCAGAGTTGTTGAAAGGAATTCCTACCTATGCCGGAGAAGAGCGAGGAGAAAAAGTGACACCTACGGGAGCCGCCATCCTACAATATCTACAACCCAAATTTGATGCTCATACCTTCATTACGCAGCGCATTGCCTATGGCCCTGGCAAAATGGATTTTCATTATCCCAATGTGGTTCGGATTTCTCTGATCGAGGAGGCAGGTGTAAAAAAAAAAGCCTTCGTCCAAATAGAGACGGCTATTGATGATATGTCTGCTGAGTTTTTGGGAACGGATTTTCAAGCGGGTCTACTGAAAGCGGGAGCCACAGATTTTGGTCTGATCCAACAAATGATGAAAAAAGGTCGCTTAGGCTTTTTACTCCGGGTTTTATTGGAAGAGCAACAACTAGAATCGGTGGCTAATTATCTATTCGAAAACACAAGCACCATTGGGCTCCGCTATTATCCCCTAGCTCGCAAAGAATTACCCCGTTCAATAGTGGAAGTTCAATCTTCCCTGGGCCAAGTGAGTGTCAAAGAAAGTATTACCCTACAGCAAACGAAAAAAAGCAAATTGGAATACGAAGACATTCAACAGTTAGCCCGTGACACCCATCAACCCCCTTATCTTTTGAAAGATCAAATACAGGGCGAATTAAATAGACAAAGTACTAATCCCTCGCCGCTGAAAAAGTAGTGCTTTTTACTAGGCCTTTCCGTAATTTTGCGCCATGTACTATCGAGAATATCTTCCGCCCCCAAACCTGGCGGCCTATGTCAAATGCTTTTGGGTACTAGAGAGTGGCCCAGATTATCAGGCAGGCCCCACTGAGCAAGTGCTACCAGACGGCTGTATGGAGATGGTGTTTCACTACGGTGAGGCCTTTCATCAATACCAAAGCAGGAAGCTACAGCGACAACCTCACAGTTTGCTATATGGGCAAATCACCCGCTTTATTGAGTTGGTTCCAGCCACTCAGGTTGCCATGATTGCCGTGCGATTTCATCCTTGGGGTTTATACCCTTTTCTTGGGCTTTCCCCGCAAGAATTCACCAATCAATGTATTGATCTTCACGATCTATTTGGGCAAGACAGTCGCGATTTGGAAGATCAGATTTTAAGCGCGACTTCTGATGCTCAACGGCTGCAGCACCTCCAGCATTTTTTGCAGCAACAGCTTTTCCGCTATCAGCACATAGATCCCTTGATTGGTCAAATCGGGAATACCTTGATTGCACAGGGTGGAAAACTGGAAATCAATGAAATGCTGCAAGCTTTTACCATTAGTCCACGTCATTTTCAACGCAAATTCCTCCGGGTAACAGGTTTGCAATCAAAGATGCTCTCACGCATTATTCGTTTCCAGCATAGCTTACAATTAGCAGAAGCGCCCTCCGTTAATAATCTCACCGAATTAGCCTATCAAAGTGGCTACTTTGACCAGGCCCACTTTATTAGAGACTTTAAGGCTTTTACCGGTTATACCCCCAAAGCCTATTTTAAGAAAGATCATCAGTTCAGTGACTACTTCGTCTCAGGCTAAATGTCGCTTTTGTACAATTTTGAATTGGGGGGCTAAGCTAGTTTTGCCCGAAACAAAAAATCTTGATCATGCAGCGAATAATTTTTCTAACCTTCCTTTGCAGCAGTATCTGGGCTTGCAGTCAGCAAGTCAGACCCTCCGCCATCCCGAGCACACCCTTTGATGCCTTTGTCGGGCATTGGGAAGGCCCACTCGGCGGCGGCACCTATATTGAAAAATGGGAAAAAGTATCAGCAGAACATTTGCGAGGAGAAGGTTTTTGGATTAGAGGGCAGGATACCATTCTCGTTGAGGATCTGCGCATTCAAAAAATCGGCATTCACTGGAGCTATATTGCTATCATCAATAACTCAGCACCTACCCTATTCACTTTGACTAAAATGGAAGACCAGTCTTGGATTTTTGAAAACAAAGAACATGACTACCCGCAAATAATCGGCTATCAACAAGAAGATGTCGATCATCTTTTTGCCTGGACTGATGGTACGGTAAAGGGAAAACAACGGAAAGATGAGTACAAACTAGCTCGCGTAAAATGACATTAGAGGTGAATTTACGTCAGTAAAAAAAGTGCAATCCTACCCAGAAGATAAATAACTGGAAAAATAGTAAGACAGGCTACTGATACCAGCCAAGAAGCCGAAGATTCCGAAGGGGGAGCAGCTAAGGGTCTATTCCTCTTCGACTCTAAATAAGTGGGACGTTTGTTTTCTTTAGTCATGGTATTGGGTTATAGACGTTCGGAATTACTGACACTTTCTTTTGCTCATCTTCGTTGGTTTACTATTAGGTAGTCCATTTAGTAATGATCAAAAAATAACTTCTCGATTTTGCATATGATCTTTTGGCGCTATACTGCGTTATTTT
>Ga0070729_10003758_pt1 | contig 17197 bp, 15 predicted proteins | sample tdDd472_FD_66725 | JGI IMG/M metagenome (GOLD analysis project Ga0070729, IMG submission 66725) | Marine sediment microbial communities from the Atlantic coast under amendment with organic carbon and nitrate - tdDd47.2 | ecosystem: Environmental > Aquatic > Marine > Coastal > Sediment | place... | reverse complement strand
GGCATGATCACTTATGTCACCCGCAGCCGGGTGATGGGGTTTCCTGATTACACCACTGTTCAGAAGGTGAACGGAACGCTGGAGCTCCATGCCCGGTCGCGCTTCGGGCGCTCAGATCTTGGGGTGAACCGGGCCCGCGTCGAGGGGTGGCTTGGGCGATTGCAGGCGCGATGACAGGCAGCCCTCCTGCACCTCGCGCCACATCGGGACATTGAGCGACATCTGGCATTGCGCCATGAACATGCGCCCGTCGACGTGAAGGCAGATGGTTTCACCCAGTTCGATCCTGCCGCCGCCGCTGTCGGTACAGTAGCAATCGCGTACCGATCCATCGGGGGCGATGACATCGGCCGCGACCGGACCGGCGACAAGGGCAAGGAGCGGGGCGAAAAGCAGGGTGAGACGGGTCATTGGGCGGCTCCGAACGTTCTGTGACACCCAGCCTAGCATGGCATTCCTCTTGACCAAAGCCCCGGGATGAAGGACACCGCGCGGATGGTCCCCGAAGAACGACTAGAACAGATCACCCAAAGGTTTGAGTACCTTGAAGCCGCGATGGCCGGTGCCGCCGGCGGCGAGATCGCCGCGCTGGCCAAGGAGTATTCCGATCTGAAACCGGTGGTCGAGAAGATCGCCGGCTGGCGCCGCCTGCGCGATGAGTTGGCCGGGGCCGAGGCGATGCGGGCCGATCCCGACCTGCGTGAACTGGCCGAGGAGGAGATCCCGGTGCTGAAGGCGCGCCTGCCGGAGGCCGAGCACGCGTTGCGGCTGGCGCTGCTGCCGCGCGACGAGGCCGACACCCGCTCGGCCATGCTGGAGATCCGGCCGGGGACGGGAGGCGACGAGGCGGCGCTGTTCGCGGCCGACCTGCTGCGGATGTACCAGCGCTATGCCGAGGCGCGCGGCTGGCGCTGGGAGGTGATCGAACTGCAGGAGACCGAGCTGGGCGGCGTCAAGGAGGCGGTGATCCGGATCGGCGGCGAGAATGTCTTTGCCCGGCTGAAATACGAATCCGGCGTGCACCGGGTGCAGCGGGTGCCCAGCACCGAGAGCGGCGGGCGCATCCATACCTCGGCGGCGACGGTGGCGGTCCTGCCCGAGGCGCAGGACGTGGACATCAAGATCGACGCGAACGACATCCGCATCGACACCATGCGCAGTTCCGGCGCCGGCGGGCAGCATGTGAACACCACGGATTCGGCGGTGCGGATCACCCATATCCCCAGCGGAATCGTGGTGACGAGCTCGGAGAAATCGCAGCACCGCAACCGCGAGATCGCGATGGATGTGCTGCGCACCCGGCTTTACGACATGGAGCGGCAGAGGGCGCATGACGCGCGCTCAGAGGCACGCAAGAGCCAGGTCGGCTCGGGTGATCGCAGCGAGCGTATCCGCACCTACAACTTTCCGCAGGGGCGGATGACCGATCACCGCATCAACCTGACGCTCTACAAGCTGGAGCAGGTGATGCAGGGCGATCTGGACGAGGCGATCGATGCGCTGACCGCCGACGATCAGGCCCGCATGCTGGCCGAGATGGGGCAATGAGCGGCGGCCAGACAGCGGCGCAGGCGATGGCGGCGGCCGCCGCCCGGCTGCGCGCGGCGGGGGTGGACGATCCGGCGCGGGATGCGCGGGTGCTGCTGGCCCATGCGGCGCGGATCGAGGCGGCTCGGGTGACGCTGATCGCGCCGGAGGACCTGGAGCCGGAGATCGCCGAACGGTACGAGCAGCTGATTTCCCTGCGCGCGATCCGGGTGCCGGTGTCGCATCTGGTGGGTGAGCGGGAATTCTACGGTCGCCGCTTCAAGGTCTCCGGCGATGTTCTCGACCCGCGCCCGGAGACCGAGACGCTGATCGAGGCGGCGCTGGCGGACCCCTTTTCACGGGTGCTGGATCTGGGCGTCGGTTCGGGCTGCATCCTGGTGACGCTGCTGGCCGAGCGGTCCGAGGCCACCGGGCTGGGCGTGGATATCAGCGAGGCGGCCTGCCTGCAGGCCAGCGCCAACGCGGTGCTGCACCGGGTGCAGGCGCGCGCCGAGATCGAGCAGTCGGACTGGTTTTCCAACGTCGCCGGGCGGTTCGACCTGATCGTGTCGAACCCGCCCTATATCGCGGCGGGCGAGATGGCGGGGCTGGCCGACGAGGTGCGCCGGCACGAACCCGCGCTGGCGCTGACCGACGGCGGTGACGGGCTGGGCGCCTATCGGGCGATCGCGGCGCATGTGGCCGGGCATCTGGAGCCCGGCGGGCGGCTGCTGGTCGAGATCGGCCCGACCCAGGCCGAAGCGGTGGCCGCGATCCTCTCGGCGGCCGGGCTGAGCGATACCGGCGTTGTGCAGGACCTCGACGGGCGCGACCGCGTGGTTTGCGCCTGGTTGCGTTAACGGCGGCAAATGGGCAACGGCATCGGTGGAAAAGGCGCGGCAGAGGCACAAAAAGCCGGTTTTTTGCCTTCCCCCCCCTTGTGTGGGCCCGCAGGACATGTTTATTCGCAATTGTTGCCCCGACAGAGGCTGTCGCAGCTTCTGTGCAACACAAAGCCCCCGAAGTCGCAGATCTGGCCACTGTTTGCAGCGCATGAGGCGCACCCGGATCATACGACAGTGAAGACAAGGCTGACGTAAGATAAAATGAGATCGTCCAAATCCCGTTCGCGGTCGAAGTCGAACCGCAACCGTCCCTCTTCTGGTGGAAACATCGTCAACCGCGTGTTTGACAGTTCCGGTCCCGAAGGAAAGGTGCGCGGCACGCCGCAGCAGATCATAGATAAATACAACCAGCTGGCGCGCGATGCGCAACTCGGCAACGACCGCGTGGCGACCGAGAACTTTCAACAGCACGCGGAGCATTACCTGCGCATGCTGAGCGAGGCCCAGCGCGAGCAGGACGCGCGCCGCGACGAGCAGGAGCGGCAGAACCGCGAACGCCAGGCCGAGCGCGACCGCGAGCGCGAGCGTGCCCAACAGCGTCAGGAGCGGGAGCCCGGTGCGCCGGACCCGGCCGCAGCGCCGCAGCCCGACGTTATGGACCTGGGCGGGTCGGACGGCGAGGGCGAGAGCGGGCTGGTCGAGACCCCGGAAAGCAAGCCGAAGAAGCCCCCCACACGCAAGCCGCGCGCGCGCAAGCCCGCGGCCAAGCCCAAGGACGGCGCATCGGAAGAAGCCGACTCCAAGAGTGACGCGAAGCCGGAGGCGAAATCCGAGGCACCGGGCGGTGAGACCCCCGGCGATGCGGGCGGGGCCAACGCCGCCGCCGAGTGATCAGCGCCGAGTGATCTGCGCGCAATCGGACGAAACCAAAGGGCCGGGCGGGGTGACCGCGCCGGCCCTTATTGTGTGTTGTTAGGTGAATACCAAGGCGATGTCGTCGCGGGACAAGGTCTGATCCTCGATGGTGATCGTGCCGTGGCCATAATCGATCACCGTGTCGCCACCGGTATTCGTCACCGTGATGTCGCGACTGTCGCCGATGCCGAAAATCCTGATCGTGTCCATTGCGGCCTCAAAGGCGACGATGCGGTCCGCGCCATCGGACCGTTCATCGGGATAGGTCCGGAAGAAGAAGGTGTCGGACCCGCGTCCGCCATTCAGGACGTCATCACCCAGGCCGCCGTCGATTAAGTCAGATCCCGCGCCGCCCTCGATCGTGTCATTGCCGTCGCCGCCCTTGATCCGGTCGCCTCCGCTACCGCCCTCGATCGTGTCATCGCCCGCGCCGCCGTCGATCCGATCCCGGCCCTTTCCGCCCAGGATCGTGTCGTTGCCGTCGTCGCCCGCGAGGGTGTCGGTGTGGCTGCCGCCGTCGATGAAATCGTCGCCGTTCGATCCTCTGATCACGTCCAGGCCGGATCCACCGAACAGCCTGTCGTTTCCATTTCCGCCCTGGATTAAGTCCTGGCCTTTGCCGCCATTGATCTGGTCACCTTGGTTGCCGGCGACGATAAAATCTTCTCCGGAGCCGCCCAGGATCGTGTTTGGCCCGCCTTGGCCACGGATTGAGTCATCGCCGTCGCCACCTTCGATGCGGTCCCGGCCGCCGCCGCCCTTGATGACGTCATCGCCGTCGCCGCCTTTGATGCGATCGTCTCCACCGCCGCCGTCGATTTCGTCGTTGCCGTTGCCGCCGTCGATCCTGTCGTTTCCGGCGCCGCCTTCTATCACGTCAATTCCGTCACCGCCGTCGATCACGTTTCGGCCCTTCTTGCCGCCGGTCAGCGTATCGTCGCCGTCGCCGCCCTTGATGACGTTGGCCTTTGCGTTGCCCTTGATGGTGTCGTCGAAGGCGGAGCCGGTGGCATTCTCGATGCTGTTCAGCAGGGCATCGACCTCTTTCCCGGAAACGGCCTTGCCGCGGAGATCGATGACCAACGGCCCATCGTAGAATTCACCGCTGACCGTGTCCTTGCCGGGGCCGCCGTCGATACTGTCGTTGCCCGGGGTCAGGAGCGCGGTGTCGCGCCCGCCGCCGAGGGCGAACACGTCGTTGCCACCAAAGCCCAGCGCCACGTCGGGCCCATCGCCGCCGGTAAAGAACAGGTCGGGAAAGGGCGAATCGTCGGGCATCAGCACGCGGTTGAAGTCATCCAGATCGCCGGGCGAGTACGGCGGCGGAACGGCGCGTGCGGTGTCCACGAGATCCTGGAGCGGGGTTGCTGTTGGCAGGGTGATGTCGACGGTCTCGCCCGGGGTGTCGGGGTTGCTGATGACGATCCGGTCGGCGGTGCCGGAGAATACATCGTCCGGCCCGGCGCTCAACCTGCTGCCGTACAAGGTGAAAGACAGATCGAAGTCCCCATCCTTGAAGGCAAGGATGTCGGGGTTGTCCGAGACGATCAGGGCAAGGTCTATACGCGACATAGCCGCAACTAAAACCGATTGAAAAGGGAACTGTTGTTCGAGCAGTCGCGCGAGAACGATCATGGTAACCTCAGAAAAAACGGAGGCCACACATCGGCCCCACAAGGCGGCACGATACACCAAAGCCGGTTTTTTTCATAATCCGCGCCCCCGTCAGGGGTGGGCAAGTGTCCGGGCGAGGGCGCAGAACGGCTCGAGCCCGACCTGTTCGGCACGTTCGGACGGGGCCAACGCCGCCGCCGAGCGATCGCAGCCGGGCGTAACGGATCGATGTGACACAAGGGGCCGGGCGGGACACCGCACTGGCCCTTTTGGCGCGCTACAGGTCGTACTCGAAGGTGATCTGGTCCCGCGTCAGGATCTGATCCTCGATGGTGATCGTGCCGTTGCCGTAGTCGATGATCGTGTTGCCGCCCCTCGTCGTCACGTGCACCTCGTCCGACGCCCCTTCGACGATGGTGATCGTGTCTTTGCCCGGCTGGTAACCGAGGACGGTATCGTCGCCCTCGGTCCGGCCCGGGGTGCTGGCGCGGAACACCAGGGTGTCGCGCCCCGCGCCCCCGAACAGCGTGTCATCACCCTCTCCCCCCTCCAGACTGTCGTTGCCGGAGCCGCCTTTCAGGGTATCGTCGCCGGCGCCGCCGTCGATCTTGTCCTTTCCTGTGCCGCCACTGACGGTGTCCTTTCCGCGACCGCCGCTCAGCTTGTCGTTGCCGCTGCCTCCATCGATCTTGTCGTTCCCGGCACCGCCGACGATTTCATCCGGGCCGGAGCCACCGAACAGGTCATCTTTTCCAAACCCGCCGACGATCAGGTCCGGGCCGCTGCCGCCTTTCACCATGCCGCCCTTGTTGCTGGCATAGATCGAATCCTTGCCGGGACCACCAAAGATCACGTTCACGGCGCCCTCACCGTGGATCGTGTCATCGCCATCTCCGCCTTCGATCCGGTCGTTGCCTTTGCCGCCCTTGAGGGTGTCGTCCCCGGAGCCACCTCTGATGGTGTCGTTGCCGCCGCCACCGCTGATGGTGTCGTTTCCGCCGCCACCGTCGATGGTGTCGTTTCCGGCGCGACCGTTGAGGGTGTCGTCGCCTTCGTGGCCCCTGAAAACGTTGCCGACCTTGTTTCCAAAGATGACGTCGTTGTAGCTCGAGCCATCGGCATTCTCGACGCTTTTTATCGTGACGACGAACCCACCAAACACGATCGTTGCGCCGTCCAGGTCCATGTCCATGGGCGTGTCGGAGAATTCCCCGCTGACCGTGTCCTTGCCGGGGCCGCCGTCGATATGGTCATTGCCGGGGGTGATGAACACCGTGTCGCGCCCACCGCCGAGGTCGAAGACGTCATTGCCACCGAACCCCAGTGCCACGTCGGGGCCGCTGCCGCCGGTGAAATTCAGGTCGGGAAAGGGCGAATCGTCGGGCATCAGCACGCGGTTGAAGTCCGCAAGATCCCTGATCGTACCCCGGGGCGGCACGTCCCGCGCAGTGGTCACCAGATCGGCGAACGCGGTCTCGGTGGGCAGGGTGACGTCAACAGAATCGCCCGGTGAGCCAAGGCTCGTGATCACGAGCCGGTTGGCGGTGCCGTTGAACGGACCGTCCGGCCCGACGCTCAACCCGCTGCCGTGCAAAGTGAAAACCAGGTCCGCGTCCGGATCCGGGAAGGAGAGGCTGTCGGGGCTGTCAGAAACGACCAGATCGATGTCGATCTTGCTGAGGCTGGAGGCAAAGACCCACTGGAAGGGGGATCCGCGCAGATTCAGTTCGTGAATGATAATCATGGTGCCCCCCTGAAAAAGAGGCCACACATCGACCCCCAACAAGGCGGCACGATACACCAAAGCGGTTTTTTTTCATAATCCGGGCCCCGGTCAGGGGCGGGCAAGCGTCCGGGCGAGGGCGCAGAACTGCTCGAGCCCGACCTGTTCGGCGCGTTCGGTGGGGGCGATGCCGGCGGCGATGAGCCGGTCCTCGATATCCGGGGCCTGCCCCTTGAGCGCGGCGCGCAGCATCTTGCGGCGCTGGTTGAAGGCGGCGGCGACGACCCGCGACAGCACCGCCGGATCGGCCGGAAAGCGCGGCTCTGGCAGGGCCTCAAGGTGCACCACGGCGCTGGAGACCTTGGGTGGCGGGGTGAAGGCCTCGGGCGGCAGGCTCATCACGATGCGGGCGGTGCTGCGCCATTGTGCCAGGATCGCCAGTCGCCCGTAGGCCTTGGAGCCGGGCGCGGCGACGATCCGCTCGGCCACCTCGCGCTGGAACATCAGGGTCAGGCTCTGCCAGAACGGCGGCCAGTCGGCGGGCGTGAGCCAGCGCACCAGAAGCTCGGTCCCGATGTTGTAGGGCAGGTTGGCGGCGACGCGAATGGGCGGAGTCAGATGCGTCAGCGGATCGAGCTGGAGCGCGTCGCCGTTGAGGATCTGCAACCGGTCGGGATAGGCCGCCGCGATCTCTTCCAGCGCGGGGAGACAGCGGGTGTCCTTTTCGATGGCCAGCACCCTGCGCGCGCCCTCGGCCAGAAGGCCCCGGGTCAGCCCGCCGGGGCCGGGGCCGATCTCGAGCACGTCGCATTGGCTGAGGTCGCCCGCCTGCCGCGCGATCTTGGCGGTGAGGTTGAGGTCCAGCAGGAAGTTCTGGCCCAGCGATTTGCGCGCTGAGAGGCCGTGACTGGCGATCACCGCGCGCAGCGGCGGGAGGGGGTCGATCGCGCTCATCGTGTCCTTTCACCGCAAGTCTCCGCGCCGGAGGACCAGAATCCTCTGGTCCGGGACAAGGATTTTCCGCCTCCGGCGGGAGTATTTTCGGCCAGAAAAAGCCCGAAGGTCATGGGGCCTCGGCCATCGTATGCGCCAGTTTCAGCGCCTCGATCAGGCTGGAGGGATTGGCCTTTCCCTGTCCTGCGATGTCAAAGGCGGTGCCGTGATCGGGCGAGGTGCGGATGAAGGGCAGCCCGAGGGTGACGTTGACGCCGCGGTCGAAATCCAGCGTCTTGATCGGGATCAGCGCCTGATCGTGGTACATGCAGATCGCGGCGTCATAGCGGGCGCGGGCGGCGGCGTGGAACATCGTATCGGCGGGATGCGGGCCGGTGAGGGTGAATCCCTCCTGCGGGATCTGCACCAACAAAGGAGCGATCCAGTCCACCTCTTCGCGGCCCATGGCGCCGCCTTCGCCGGCGTGCGGGTTGAGACCCGCGACGGCGAGGCGCGGGTGGGCGATGCCGAACCGGTCGCGCAGGCCGCGCGCGGTGATCCCGATGGTCTCGCGCAGCAGCTCGGGGGTGAGCCGATGCGGCACCTCGGACAGGGCGATGTGGATGGTGGTGGGCACCACGCGCAACTGATCGCTGGCCAGCATCATCACCACGCGGTCGACCCCGCCGAGGGCGGCGAGAAACTCGGTATGGCCGGGATAGGCGAAATTGGCGCCGTCGATCAGCGCCTTCTTGTGGATCGGCGCGGTGCAGACGGCGCAGGCTAGGCCGGATTGGGTGAGGGCGACGGCGCGTTCGATGGCGGTGATGACGCCGCGCGCGTTGGCCGGGTCGGGCTGGCCTGGCGTGTTGGGCGCGGCGAACGGATGCGGCAGGACCGGAAAGGCAAAGGCGCTGGCAGCGGCGGCTTCGGCCGGGTCGCCCAACTCGGCCACCGGGGTGCCGGCGGGCAGGTGGCGCGGATCGCCGATCCAGACGAAGGGGCAGTCGCCGCGCAGCGCCTGCCAGGCCCGCACGGCGATTTCCGGCCCGATGCCGGCCGGTTCACCGCAGCTGAGCGCGACCGGGGGCCTCATCGTTCGCGGATCAGCGCGTCGGCCTTGAGCTGCTCGAGATGGCTGGCGGCAAAGCTTTGCAGCCGCTGTTCGAGCAGGGCGTTGCGGATCTGATCGCGGGTGGCATCGGCGGTGGACTCGGCGGTGCGGCCGCAGAGCATCAGCAGAACCAGCGTCTGCCCGTTGTTGCGGGTGAGCGCGGTCGAGGATTCGCTGGCGTCGAGCTTGGACAGTTCCAGCGCCACGTCGCGCGGGATTTCGCGTGGTGGCAGATCGCGGCGTTCCAGCACCTCGGGCGGCTGGCCCTTGGCGATGCCGTAGAGGTCGTCGCAGGTGTCGGTGCCATCGATGATCCGCTGGGCGGTGGACAGCGCCTCGGGCGAGCGGCCGCCGGGGATCAGGTAGCTGGCATAGTCGATCTTGGCATAGCGCGGTTCGGTGACACCTGATTCCCGGATGCCGCGCATCTGGAACAGGGCGACGGCGTTGGGCAGGGCCAGTGGGGCGGTTATCTCGCCTTTTTTCAGCGCCAGGATCACCGGTTGCAGCGGTGCGGGCAGGCGCGTCAGCGGCATCCAGCCCAGCCGGCCGCCATCGGTGCGGCTGTTGCTGGCCGAGTACTGGGTCGCGGCGGCCGAGAAGGCATCGTAGCTTTGCACCTGGGCGATCTGGTCTGCCAGCCCCTCGACCTGTGCCGCGGTCTGCGGGGTGATGGGGATGATCACCTCGGAGAGAAGAACCTGGATCCCACCCGAGGCGCCGCCGCTGCCCATCGCGCGGTCGATTTCGACATCGGTGGGCCGGGCGCGGGCCCCAAAGCGGGCCGCCACATAGGCGCGCCAGATCAGGTTGACCTTGACGAAATCCCTTACGGTCTGGCGCGAGATATTCTCCTGCGCGAGCGCTTTCAGAAGCTCTTCGATGGACAGGTTGGCACGGGCGGCGAATTCGTCCATGCCGGTCTCCACGTCCTCTGGCGGAACCTCGATATCGACCGCCTTGGCAGCCTGCTGCTTGAGCCGATCCTCGATCAGGGCCTGGCGGGCCAGTTCGACGGTGTCGCCGGGGGCATTGAGAACCCGAAGCAGCAGGGCGCGCTGTTCCAGCTCATAGCCGGTAATGGCATCGCCGTTGACGGTGATAACCGGAGAAAACAGGCCCTGGGCCGCCGCCGGGCCGGTCAGGGAGGCCGAGAGTGCCAGGACCGCCAGCAGCAATGCGGCGCGGGCGCGCCGGTGCAGGTGGATCAGAAGGTGGGTCAGGATTTTCCGCATGATCGCCTGTATTTTTCTGTTCCGCTTTCGACGGCAAAGCCGCTGAGAGCGATGGTAAAGCCGAAATCGGTCGAAGGCTCAACACTTGTCGACGAGGTATAACGCCGGTTTACCGAAAGATCGACAGTCACGCATTCGTTCTGGTAGACAAGTCCGACCCCGGCGCGCGAGGCGCTGTCGTCCGCGATGTCGTAGCGCAGGTTTGCGCTCGCCGTCCAGTTTCCGCCGACCCGGTAACTGCCATCAAACCAGAGCTCGGAGACATCTGCGGTGCGCCCCTCGGCCGGGTCGATAGCGAGCCAGAGGTAGGAGCCGCTGATGCGGGTGCGCGGGCTGGACCAGTTGCCGCGCAACTCGACCTTGTTGAAATGCAGCGAGTCGTCGAGAAGGGAGCGCCCGGTCAGGCTGAGCCCCTTGTTCATCACGACCTGGCCCGCGACCAGCAAGGCCGAGGCCTCGCCCGAGAGGCCCGACGTGGTGGAGAAATTCGGGTCCGCCAGGCCGCGGAAGACCTGGCCCACGGTGGCGTTCGCCCGCCAGCCGGAGGCGGCGTAATGCGCCCAGTTCACCCCCACGGCCAGCGCGGTGCCGTCCTCGCGCACATCGGAGGAGGGAAACCGGGAGAGCGAGAGCAGGTTGCCCTGGTCGAATTCGACGAAGCGGCTTTCATCGATCGGTGCCGCGGGTCCGCTGACGTCGCTCCAGCCGATCTGGATCAGCGGTTCGAGGAATTGGGTCGCCCCTCCCACAGTGCCGCGTGTCATCGGGTAACGCAGCGCCAGGGACGCGCGCGGCGTGGTCCGGGTGATGGAGGAGGCAAAGGTGGAATCGTCGCTGATCTCGAAGCGGTCGGCGGAGAACCCGATCTCCCAATCCGCGCGCAGACCGGGTCCGAACAGCCAGTTGCGCCGCCATGCCGCATCGGCGGTGAGCCGGGTGACATCGCGGCCGAGGATATCCAGCCCCGAGGTCCGGCGGTGACCGAGGAAATCCAGCCCCAGTTGCAATTCGCCGCCGAGCCCGCGCGGGTGGGCGCGTTGTTCAAAGGATAAATCGGTGATCAGGGTGGGAAGCAGCGATTCATCCTCGCCGTCGAGCAGCGAGTCATAGTGGATCACGGCGCTGCGGAAAGCAGTGTTGCGGGTGGTCCGCGTCAGTTCCACTTCGCTTTCCAGCCGGTCATAGTCGGTCAGGCCGTAATCCACCAGATAGGCGTTGTCGGAGGCTGTCTTGATGTCGAAACTCAGCTTGAACCGGTTGGCAAGGTCGAAGGCCCCGGTGCCGAAGAAGTAGCCGCGTTTGTCGGTCGGAAGCAGGTCATCCCGGGTAAAGGCACCCTGGAGTTCGATCCGGCCGCGGCGGAAGGCCTGCCGGTAGCGCATCGTCAGGGTGCGCGTCTTGGGCGAGACATAGGGGGTGAGGGTCAGGTCCTTGTGATCGCCGATCCGGAAGAAATAGGGAACCCGGACTCCGGTCTTGAGCTGCGAGGTGGTGCGGATCGTCGGGATCAGGAAGCCGGTGGCGCGCTCGAGCGAGGGATCGGGCAGGCGCAGCGCCGGGAAATAGAAAACCGGAACGTCGAGCACGCGCAGTTGTGCACCCTCGAAATAGAGCTGCCGTTCCTGCTGGTCGTGGGTGACGCTGCGGGCGCGGATCTGCCACAGTGGCGGGCGGCCGTCCTCGCAGACATGGCAGGAGGTGACCGCGGTCTTGTAGAGCTGGGTGTAGCGGCCGCCGACGCGGACCATCTGCAGCGCGGCAAGCTGAACCTGCTGATCGAAGACGAGGCGGGCGCCCCGCAGCAGCCCGTCGCGCAGGCCCCGGTCCATCTCGGCGGCGTCGGCCAGCACGGTGAACCGGTCGCCCTGGTCGATACGGATCGGCCCCTCGATGATCAGTTTTCCGGTCTTGCGGTCGAAGGTGATCCGTTCGGCCCGCAGCCGGGTTTCGCCCTGGAACGCCTCGACCGAACCCTCGGCTACAAGCTGCCGGTCGGGAGTGACAAAGACCCTGTCGGCCACCAGCATCGCCGGCGGCTCGGCCGGGGTGGTGTCCGGCCGACCAGACTGGCCCAGCGCGACGCCGCCCAGGTGCGTGCCCGCCACCAGGACGAGTGCGGATATCAGGCGGCGCAGTGTCACCCTTCCTCCGCGTGCAGCAGCAGGCCGAGCGAAAGGAACAGCGCCGCAAGCGGCGGTGCCCAGGCCGCGAGCGCCACCGGGATCTGCCCGTTCTCGCCGAGGATCTGGGCAAAGTTGCGGATGAAGTAGAGCGAAAACCCCAGCAGCACCGCCGAGAGCACCGCCACCCCGGTGCCGCCGAACCGGGTGTGGCGCATGGTAAAGGCGGCCCCCACCAGCACCATCGCCACCAGGAACAGGGGCCGGGCCAGTTCGACCTGGTACCAGATCTCGTGGCGGCGGGTGGAGAAGCCGGCTTGCGCCAACTGGCGGATCGTCGCCGGCAGGTCGTAGACCGACACGCCGGATGGCCGGCCGAGGCTGTCGCGGATGCTGTCGCGGGTGAGGGTGGTCGGAATGTGCAGGATCTGGTGGGTTTCAGCCGCCGCTTCGGGGTTCTGTCCGGCGGTCAGCGGCCAGACCTTGGCGTTGGTCAGCACCCAGGCCTGATCCTCCAGCCGGGCGCTTCTGGCAACGATACGGCGCACCGGACCGCCGCCGGGGGCAAATGTCAGGATGGTCACGTTGAACAGTGTGACCGCGTCGCCACCATGGCCGGTGGCATGGATCACCGACTGCCCGCGCGCGCTGCCCTGTCGCAGCCACAGCCCCTCGCCGCTCAGCGAGAGCACCGACAGCCCGGTGCCGCGGAAGGTTTCGGAGAGCTGTGTGTAGCGGTTCGAGGTGGCCGCGGCGATGGGGTTGAGCGTGGTCACCGTCAGCCCGCCGATCACCAGGGCGACGGCGATGGGCGCAGCCAGCGCCCGCAGGCCCGACCGGCCGGCGGCCCGGGTGACCACCAGTTCGCTGCTGCGCGCCAGCCCGACGAAGAGCACGACGGTGGACAGGATCATCAGCAGTGGCAGGATCCGGCTCATCGTTGCCGGGGCGCTGAGCAGGCTGAGCCGGAACAGCTGCCCCAGGCCGACGCCGAGCCCCTCGAAACGGCGCAGCTGCTCGATCATGTCGATCAGCAGGATCAGCGCCAGGAAGATGGCCGCGATGGTGCCGAAGGCCAGCAGGAAGCGGCGCGCGAAATACCTGTCGAGAATCATTCGGGCGCCTCGCTGGCGCCCGGTTCGACAGGCAGCAGATTGGGCAGCGTATTCCCGCTGACACGTCTTGGCACTACGATCCCCCCGGAGCCGGCCATTGGTTTTGCGGCAGACATTAGTGCAATTGATTGGCGGGGAAAACTGCTATCTGGTCAATCGACGACCCGCGCGCTACCCATGACGGGAGCCAGCGAAATCAAGGAGACCCGCATGACCCGCCCGACACCGATTCGTTTTGCCGAGCTTGACCTCGATGCCCTTGCCGGGACCGAGGGCCGCATTGCCGTCACGGTCACGCCCGAGGGCACGCTCGATGCCGCGGCGCGGCGCGCCAACCGGCTGTGCAAGGGGGCGGTCAAGCGGCTGGTGGAGAGCGCGCGGTTCGAAAAGGCGAAGAGTGGCGAAGTAATCACGCTGGCCTGGCCCGCGGGCATGGCGGCCGAGGCGCTGGATATCCTGGTTCTGTCGAAGAAGGCCGACGTGGTGGAGGCGCGCCGGGCCGGAGCCGCGCTGACGGCGCGGGCGGCGAGTGCGCCGGTTCTGCTGGCGCTGGGATCGGCCCATGCCCGTGCGGCGGTGCTGGTACAGGGGATGGCGCTGCGCAGCTACGCCTTCGACGCGCACAAGACGACCGAGGATGACAGCGACAAGGCTGGTGGCGACATCACGGTGATGTCTCCCCGGCCCGAGGCGCTGGAGGCCGAGGCGGCGCCGCTGCTGGCGGTGGCCGAGGGGGTGCTGATGACCCGCGACCTGGTCAACGAACCGGCGAACATCCTGACCACGACCGAGTTTGCCGACCGGCTGTCCGAGATGCGCGACCTGGGTCTGGAGGTCGAGGTGCTGGAAGAGGCAGAGCTGGAACAGCTGGGGATGCGCACCCTGCTCAGCGTCGGCCAGGGCTCGGCCACCCCGACCAAGGTGGTGGTGATGCAATGGAACGGCGGCGCGAAAGACGAGGCCCCGCTGGCGCTGGTCGGTAAGGGCGTGGTTTTCGACACCGGCGGCATCAGCCTCAAGCCCGGCGCCGGGATGGAGGATATGACCATGGACATGGGCGGTGCCGGGGTGGTGGCCGGCACCATGCGGGCGCTGGCGCTGCGCAAGGCCAGGGCCAATGTGGTGGGGCTGGTCGGGCTGGTCGAGAATATGCCGTCGAGCACCGCGACCCGCCCGGGTGACGTGGTGAAATCGATGAAGGGCGACACCGTCGAGATCATCAACACCGATGCCGAGGGGCGGCTCGTACTGTGCGACGTGATGTGGTACGCGCAGGAGCGGTTCAACCCGACCGGCATGATCGACCTGGCCACGCTCACCGGCGCGATCATCATCGGGTTGGGGCATGAGAACGCGGGCGTCTTTTCCAATGACGACGCGCTCTGCGGCGATTTCCTCAAGGCGGCGGAGCAGGAGGGCGAGGGCGCCTGGCGGATGCCGCTGGGCGCGGCCTATGACAAGATGCTGAAATCGCGCATCGCCGACATGAAGAACGTCGGCGGCCGGCCCGCCGGGTCGATCACCGCGGCGCAGTTCCTGCAGCGGTTCGTCAAGGAGGGCACGCCCTGGATTCACCTCGACATCGCCGGGGTGGCCTCGGTCAAGGAGGGCACCGACCTGGCGCCCAAGGGTGCGACCGGCTGGGGCGTGATGGCGCTGGACCGGCTGGTGCGGGACCGGTTCGAGACCGCCTAGGGCGATGGGGGCGGCCTATTTCTATCACCTGACGCGGCGCCCGCTGGAGGCGACGCTGCCGCTGCTGCTGGACAAGGCCCGTGCGGCGGGCTGGCGCATCGCGGTGCGCGGCACTGACGCCGGGCGTCTGGAATGGCTGGACGAGAAGCTGTGGCTGGGCGGCGAGGAAAGCTTTCTGCCGCACGGGCTGGCCGGCGGGCCGCATGATGCCGATCAGCCGGTGCTGCTGACCACGGGTGACGCGGCGAACGGCGCGGCCTGCCTGATGGCGGTGGACGGGGCCGGGGTGACGGCGCAGGAGGTGCAGGGGCTGGAACGGGTCTGCATCCTCTTCGACGGCCATGACGCCGAGGCGCTGGCCCGGGCGCGCGGCCAGTGGAAGGCGCTGACCGAGGCGGGCTGTTCGGCGCAATACTGGTCGGAGGAAGCGGGTCGCTGGGAGAAGAAGGCGGAGAAGTAGGGGGCGCTACTGGCCCCGCATTGAGCGGAGGCGTCAGACGAGTTGCCCCAGCACTGTGCCGACGCCGGCGCCGACCGCGCCGATGGCAAGGAAGGAGGGCAGGGTGAGCATCCACAGCGCCAGCACCATGCCCACCACCTCGCCGAAGCCGCCGGGACCGGAATAGAGAAACATGTCGAACTGGCTGTAGGCGATCGCCACCAGCATTCCGGCAAAGGCGCCGCCGGACATGTAGAGCCACTTTGTCAGCGCCTCGGGCTGTTGCCGGAAGGTTTTTCGCAGCAGCCGCCGAACGATCATGGTGAGGAGGACGAAGGGCACCCCGAAAAACAGGGTTACGGGCAGGATCATCACCGCGCCCCGCGACAGGTCGACCACCGCAACGCCCCGTGCCGCGAGCGCCCGGCGCGCGGCCAGGCCCACCAGCGTGGTCCGGATCAGCCCGCCGATCAAGATCACGCGGACAGCCGGCGGACCGCCGGGGGATCGGGGATATCGGGCTGTTTCGGGTCTGTCACGCGGTGGCCCCTTGCAAATGCGCCCAATCGGAGTGTCCTGCCAGTCAAGGCGATCCGGGGCCGCCGAACCTTGATCCTGGTCAACGCGCCGGGGCGGTGCGGTTATCGCTCCAGCACCAGGTTGCGGCCGGTGATCTCGATCCTTCCCCAGCGTTCCAGGTAGGACATGCCGAGCAGCGACTGGTCCATCTCGCCCTCGTTCACCCAGGCGCGCAGGTTGCGATCCTCGATCGGGCCGAGCGCGATGCTGTCGAGCCGTACCGGCGCGGTGCGCACCGCGCCGTTGGCGGTATTGGCGCGCCCGGTAAAGGCCAGATCGGCGGTGTCGATGCCGGCGTGGGCCGCATCCCGGGCGCGCAACACCACCGCGCTGGCGCCGGTATCGACCATGAACTGCACCGGCGCGCCGTTGACCAGCAGCGTGAGGTAGAAATGCCCGTCGGGCGAACGCGGCACCTCGATCCGGCCCTCGGTCGCCACGGCGGCACGGCCGGGCAGGGCGCTGCGGCGGATGTCGTCCCACAGGCCCACGGCGGCGATCACCGCGAGAAAGATCAGCACCCATCCTGCCGCCTGTTGCAGGGTGCGGCCGAGCGATTGCCGGTTATGGACGACCAGCCAGAAGACGAGGGCCACCCCCAGCAGGCCCAGATAGGCCAGGCTGCCGATATCCCATGTGTCCATTCCCCTGGCCTCCGTGACGTCACCAGACAGATGTAGGCATTGCCGCCCCGGTTACCAGTTGGCGAGGCCAAAGGCGCGCAGTCCGTCGAGTACGAATTGCACCGAAAGCGCCGCCAGCAGCATGCCCAGCAGGCGGGTGATGACGTTGATCCCGGTCTTGCCCATGGCGCGTTCGAACAGCCCGGCGGCGAGAAACAGCACGAACAGCAGCACCAGCACCGCCAGCATCACCCCGACCACCATGGCAAGCCCGACCAGACCCGGGCGCTGGCCTGCCAGCAGGATCATGGTGGCGATGGCGCCGGGGCCGGCGATCAGCGGAATGGCGAGGGGAAAGACCGAGGGGTCGTGGCTGTCGTCCTCTTCCTCGGCCTCCTCGGCCTGGCCCGCGCGCCGCTTGGTGCGGCGTTCGAACAGCATGTCGAGCGCGGTGAGGAACAACAGGATGCCGCCGGCGACACGAAAGGCGGGCATCGAGATGCCGACAAAGCCCAGAACCGCCTCGCCAAAGCCGGCAAAGAGGGTCAGCAGAACCGCCGCCGTGATGCAGGCGCGCAGCGCGAGGGACCGGCGCCGGGCGTGCCCCATGCCCTGGGTCAGGGCCACGAACATCGGGGTCAGCCCGATCGGATCGATGATCACGAAGAGGGTGACGAAGGCGGTGATCAGAAAGGCGGTGTCCATGCGGGCCCCCGGTTT
>Ga0070729_10003754_pt1 | contig 17205 bp, 10 predicted proteins | sample tdDd472_FD_66725 | JGI IMG/M metagenome (GOLD analysis project Ga0070729, IMG submission 66725) | Marine sediment microbial communities from the Atlantic coast under amendment with organic carbon and nitrate - tdDd47.2 | ecosystem: Environmental > Aquatic > Marine > Coastal > Sediment | place... | reverse complement strand
GAAGGCTTATGTCGCGGCGAAATGATGGATTGTTCGCATTATGATGCCGAATGCGCAGTTGGCACATGCATGTCCGGGCAATGCGTTGGTGAAATACAAATAGGCTTCAACTGTGATGACGGTGACCCGGAAACCGTCAATGACACCTGCAACTCTGTGGGAGAATGCGTTGGCGTTCCCGAAACCTGTACCGGTTGCCTGATTGCCGGTCAGTGCCACGAAAGTGAATCAATCAACCCCGAAAATCCCTGCGAAATTTGCGTGCCTCAAAGCGCAGCCGAGGCATGGTCCGCCAATGAAGGCGCTACCTGTGATGACAGTGAATCCTGCACCCTTGATGATGTATGCGATGCCCAAGGCAGATGTCGCGGCGAAATGATGGACTGCTCGCATTATGATGCCCAATGCGCAGTTGGTACATGCATGTTCGGGCACTGTGTTGGTGAAATACAATTGGACGGACCCTGTGATGACGGCGACCCGGAAACCATCAATGACTCCTGCGGCCATATGGAAACATGCATAGGAGAGTCCCCGCTGTGCGAAGCCGACAATGGTTTTCCCGAGGAAATCGACTTCGGGCAGGTGGAAATCAATCAAAGCGCCCAACAAAACCTTGCCATCCACAATCCCATGAGCTTTGATCTGCATATCCGCCAGCTTACCCTGGACGGCAACGACAGGGGAGGATTTGCCATTGACCCCGCCGTGCTGGACTTGCTTCCCAAAACCCTGACCCCCGGGGAAGACTGGGACATCCCCCTGATCTTCACTGCCAGGGATACGGGTTCCGAAGGCACAGAAACCGCAACCTTCAGATTGCGCAGTAATGAACCCCTGAGCAATTCCTGCGAGGTGTCCCTTGTAGCGGAACTGGTTTCCCCCGCCGAAAAATCGCACTGATATACGCCCATAAAGCATAAGCCCCGACACAGATTGAAAAACATGCCCAAAAGGGGTGAACAGTGGAAATATTCTGTCACACAATGCAATAAAATCCCAAAGTATTTTGACAAAGCCCCTGCCCCCTATACAATAAAAAGATTGAAATGACGGTTTGTTATAAATGCATTGTCTTCCCCTTGGGTGAAGACACAGTACATTGAGGTATCACATGCGGAAGATTATTCTCATAACAGCTCTGATGGCAGCACTGCTGTGCAGCGCAACCGCCATGGCCGACGGCCCGGAAGCGGATCACCAGTGGGAAGGCGCTTTTGAGTACGCCATTGTGGGCGGCACAGTGCTGGAAGACAACTGCGTACTGTTGCTGAACCCCGACGACAACTCCCGGGAATGCTACGACTACGATGCACCGGAAGTGCCCTGGGGCACCCCCCGGGACAACCAGGGCGATGCGGTCATCAACTGGCCCAACGGACGTATCATGGACGGTATTCCCGAAGACGCCCAGGTGCAGCAGGTGTTTTTGGTGTGGATGGCCTCGGTGGACGCCGCCGCCGGTATTGACACCACGGTCCGCTATCAGCCTCCCTTTGGTGAGGAACACATCGTAACCGCCAACCCGGTTGAAGACTGCGACATGATCCAGTTTTCCCGCAGCGGCGAGAGTTTCAAATATTCCTCCTGCATGGTGGATATCACCGAAGACATGCGCCAGCATGTGGAGGTTGACGGCAACCCCCTGAACAGCTGGTGGAACTTTGGCGACATGACCGTCAGCACCGAGGACCAGTACCGCCTTGACACCACCATGCTGGGTGCATGGGCCGCGGTCATCGTGTACCGCTCCCCGGGCATCACCCGTAAGCGCCTGTACCTGTATAAGGATTTCACCCGGATGCAGTGTGGCCGTATTGCCATGACGCCCTCGGGCTTTGAAACACCGGCGGGTGCCGAGGCCAAGGTCACCTTCTTTGTGGGTGAAGGCGATGAAGGCGTATTCGGCACGGAGCCGGATTGTGCCCCCCCCTACCAGACCGAGGCGCTGTACTTTAACGGCACCCAGTTAAGTGACGAAAACAATCCCGAGGACAACCCCTACAATTCCACCCGCAGCACCAACGTTATCCCGGAAATCGGCTGCGAAACCCAGGTCTATTCTTTGGATCTTGACACCTATGATGTCAGTGATCTGCTGAGCCCCGGCGATACCTCGGCCACGGTGTGGCTGGATACCGGCCGCGACGTTATCTTCAGCAATTTCCTGATGGTATCGATTGACACCAAACCGCCTTCCTTTGATATCCCGGAAATGCCGGAGAAAAAATGCTCTGTGCCCGACGACGGCTTTGTGTCTCCGGGTGATGTGTTTGAATACACCATTACAGTGCAGAATCACGGCGAGGACGTTGCCTTTGACGTGACGGTGCAGGATGAAATTCCCCAGTACACCAAATATGTCTGCAACAGCACCTACCTGAAGGCTCCCGATGGCACCGAAGCCCATATTCCCGATACCGGCAATTGTATCTGCCCCCTGACCGGCGACGGCATTGTCATCACCGACCGGCTGGATCAGTACATTGTGAATCAGGAAAGTTATGAAGTCCGCTTCAGCGTCTCCCTGTTGGGCGAGGAAGCCGGTGTCTCCAAAGAAACCCTGATTTACAATGAAGCCAAAATCAATTCCTCCAACGGCTTTGAAGCCTATGTCACCAACGGCGGCATTCCGGTTCGCCTGCGGGTACAGCCCAAAAGCTATGAAGGCAAGCTGAGCATTGAATCCGGCGCCGCAAACCCCGCCAGCGGCTTTGTGTTCCCCGGCAGCAGCGATGTGCCCCTTGCCCAGATGAAACTCACGGTTGCCGAAGGCAACGTGTACATCAACGGCCTTGGCTTTGATGCCGAAGGAAGCGCCAACGATTCCACCGCCTTTACCGCACTTAACCTGTATTGGGACAACGACGCCGACGGCACGGTGTCCGATGGTGACGAAAAAATCGAAACCACGGTATTCCCCATGGACAATGGCCGGGCCATGTTCAACGACGTGTACACCGTGCTTAACGAAGGCGACACCGCACACCTGCTTTTGGTTGCGGATATTTCCGACAGCATTGGTGCCGGTGAGGAATTTACCCTGACGGTGGACGATTTTGACGGGATTGACCTGCGCGGCTTTATTGCCGGAGGCCTGCCCTGGGAAACCGGCAGCTTTATGGTTCCCAGCGAAGATCTGCTTGTCAGCCTTGGCCCCAACTGCCCCCAGGGCGGCGACATGTACGCAAATCAGACCTTTGTGGCCATGCAGGTTGCCATTGCCAGCCAGTCCGGGCACTACACCCTTAACGGCCTGACCCTGGAGCGCAAAGGCACTGTTGCCGACGCCCAGATCACGTCACTTAAGGTGTATCTTGATGCCGACGCCAACGGTGATGTCAGCGGCGACAGCCTGCTTGGGGAACTGACCCTCAGCAGCGGAATCGCAACCCTCGCGGGTCTGAACATCGCCATTCCCGGCGGTCAGAAGGTATATCTTCTGGTGGAAAACGGCGTAAACGACACCGTTGCGGCCCATTGCCGTCATTCCTATATTATTCCCGAAGGCGGCCTTGACATCAGCGGCAGCGAAGGCGCGGCCTCCATGAACGGCCTGCCTTTGCAGGGACCGGAATTCACTGTTGCCAGCGGCACTGTTCCCGACGGCGACACCGACGATGTTGTTGACGGCGACAGCAGCGACGGCTATGATAACCCCTGGGTGGACGGTGATATAGAAGATGAACCTGAAAAATCCAGCGACAGCGGCTGTGCCGGAGGCTTCACTGCCTTTTCGGCAGCTCTTTTGGGGCTTTTGGCCCTGGCACGCCGTCGACGGTAATCCGGGCGTTCACGCATTGCCCGAAAAAAAGCCGCTCCTTTGGGGGCGGCTTTTTGCATTCATAACACCCCGCACACACTACGTTTTTCAGCGTCTTTAGCGCCTCTTATGCTCGCCATTACATTTATTATAAATACTAATACTTGACTTCTTTACCGCACTGTCACATTTTGTGTGTGAAAGAAATAACGGCGTTAATTAATTAACATGAATTGCCGTTACCCTGAAAACCGAACAGCGCAACCGCCAATAAAACGGATGCAGAACACCTTTGCAGAGATTGTGGTGTGCGCACCGACATCCCGCCGATGCACCACCCTACGGAACGCAACCACAAAAACAGGAGAACGATCATGGCTTACACCTACTTCATGCCGACCATCAATGTCATGGGCGCCGGATGCCTCAACAGCATCGGAGAACACGTCAGCTCTTTGGGGGGCAAAAAATCCTTCATCGTTGCCGGATGCTCGAAGCACGGCGCGGCCCTGGCGGATCAGGTGGCCACCCTTTTGAACACAGCAGGAATCAAAACCGAAATTTTTGCCAAGTCTGAACCCAACCCCACGGACAACACCGTGCATGCAGGCGCACAGCGCTATGCCGAAACCGGCTGCGACAACATTGTGGCGGTGGGCGGCGGAAGCCCCATGGACGCAGCCAAAGGCATGGGCATTATCATCAACAACGGCGGCAACATCCGCGATTACGCCGGGCTTGACCAAAGCAGCCATCCCATGCCGCCCTTTATCGCGGTCAACACCACCGCCGGAACCGCCAGCGAAATGACCCGCTTCACCATCATCACCAACACCGAAACCCACGTTAAAATGGCCATCGTGGACTGGCGGGTCACCCCCAATATTTCCATCAACGATCCGGAACTTATGACCTCCATGTCCCCCTCCCTTACCGCGGCCACGGGCATGGACGCCCTGACCCACGCCGTGGAAGCCTATGTCTCCACCGCCGCCACTCCGGTCACCGACAGCGCCGCCATCAAGGCCATTGAGCTGGTAGGAAAATATCTGCCCGCCGCCGTGGACAAGGGCGAAGACATGGAAGCCCGGGAACAGATGGTCTACGCCGAATTCATGGCAGGCATGGCCTTTAACAACGCAAGCCTCGGTTATGTCCATGCCATGGCTCATCAGCTTGGCGGTCTGTACGATCTGCCCCACGGCGTGTGCAACGCCATACTGCTGCCCCATGTCAGCGCCTTCAACCTGAAATCCTGCCCGGATCGCTTCGCGGATATCGCCGGGGCCCTGGGCGTGGACACCACGGGCATGGAAACCGGCACCGCCGCCATGGCCGCTGTGGAAGCCATTAAAAAACTGGCTGCCCGGGTGGGCATCCCCGCGGGCCTCAAGGCCCTGGAAGTGGTAAAGGAAAAAGACTTCCCCACTCTGGCGGACAACGCCATGAAGGACGCCTGCGGCCTTACCAACCCCATCCAGCCGGATAAAGAACAGGTTATCGACATCTACCGCGCTGCTCTGTAATATATTCTGAGCCTCTCAGAAAAAACGGACGCGCTCCTTCATGGAACGCGTCCGTTTTGTGTATCAGGGAATACTGTTACGTTACGATGCGCTGCGCTCTTCGATCCACAGGTACACCGTGGGCAGCACAATCAACGTCAGCAGGGTGGCGGTAATCAAACCGCCGATCACCACAACCGCCAAAGGCCGCTGGATTTCCGCGCCGGGGCCCGTGGCATAGAGCATGGGCGCCAGCCCCAGCACCGTTGTGGCCGCGGTCATGAGCAATGCCCGGAACCGCAAACCACCGGCCTGCAACACCGCCTCACGCAGGGGTACGCCCGCGCTGCGAAGCTGATGGATAAAGGTCAACAGCACGGTGCCGTTTTGCACCGCCACACCGAACAGGGCGATAAACCCAACCGTGGAGGGCACGTTGATGGTTATGCCGAACACCAGCATGGACAACAGACCGCCCACCAGGGCAAAGGGCAAATTGCCCAGCACAAGCCCGGCGATTTTTAACGATCCCAGCGCCGAGACCAGCATCAGGAAAATCAGCAGAATGGAAATGGGCACCACCACGCTCAGGCGGCTCATGGCCCGCTGCTGGTTTTCAAAGGTGCCGCCGTAATCGATCCAGTATCCCGGCGGCAGACTTGCGGTAAGATCCGCCAGCTTGTGCCGGGCCTCATCCACAAAGCCGCCAAGGTCGCGGCCCCGGATATTGGCCTCCACCACCACCCGACGCATGTTGTTCTCGCGGCTGATCTGGGCCGGACCCTCCAGACGGCGAATTTCCGCCACCGCAGCCATGGGCACCCGGGCGCCGTCTTGTGTGGGAATCAGCAGCGCCTCAATGGCTTCAATACTGCTGCGACGCTCCGCTGGCAGCCGCACCTGCACGCCAAAGCGCATCTGTCCGTCCACCAGTTGAGTGGCCACGGTGCCGCCAACAGCGGTCTCCACAATCTCATTAAGATTGGCCATGTTCAGCTTGTAGCGGGCCATGGCCCGGCGGTCCGGCACGATTTCCAGCTGACTAAACCCCGTAACCTGCTCCACGCTTACATCCTGTGCACCGGGAACAGAGCGCAGCAAACCCGCTGCCCCATCGGCGGCCTCCTTGAGCACATCCATGTCATAGCCGAATATTTTTACCGCCAGATCGCTTTTCACGCCGCTGATAAGTTCGTTGACCCGCAGGGCAATGGGCTGACTAAAGGCCATACGAATACCGGGGATACGCCCAAGGCGCTGCCCGATGGCCTCCACCAGTTCTGCCTTGGATCGTCCCGTGGTCCAGGTGGATTCCGGGTGCAGCATAATAAGGAGGTCTGTCTGCTCCGGTCCCATGGGATCTTCGCTGATTTCCGCACGACCGGTTTTGGACACCACGGTTTTGACTTCCGGGAAGGTAAGCAGTTCCTTTTCCATAAAATCAGATGTTTGCACCGACCCCTTGAGCGAGGCGTTGGGCAGCCGCACCACGTTAATGGCAATGGCCCCTTCCTCCAGGGTGGGCAAAAACTCGGTGCCGATAAAGGGCAGCGAAGCCATTGATCCGGCAAAGAGCAACACCGCCACACCCAACGTCAGCTTCCGGCGGTCAAGGGCGGCGTTGAGAATCGCAAGATAGCGCTCCTTCAGCCACACAAAGGCCCGGGGTTCTTTAAGGCTTTCGGACCGTCCGCCGATATAGGACAAAATCGCCGGTACAATGGTCAAAGCCACCAGCAGCGATCCCAGCATGGCGAATATCATGGTCAGGGCCAAAGGCTTGAACATCTTGCCTTCCATGCCCTGCAAGGTAAACAGGGGCACAAACACCAGCACGATGATAAGAATGGAAAAGATAATGGGCCGGGCGACTTCCCGCACAGCACCGGCAACCAGTTCCATGCCCTGCCGGTCTGGGTACTCCCGGCGGTGGCGAACCACGTTTTCAATCACCACAATGGAGCCGTCCACCACCATGCCGATGGCCACCGCAAGGCCGCCAAGGCTCATGAGGTTTGCGGTCACCCCGGCGGCGTCCATAAGAATGAAAGCGATCAGGGCGGTCATGGGCAGACTGAAGGCCGCCACCAGAGCGGAGCGCAGATTACCGATGAGTAAAAAGAGAATCAAAATCACCAGCAGGCCACCCTGCAGCAATGCGCCGGACACCGTATCCATCACCGCATCAACCAGTTCGATGCGATCATAGAACACGTTAAAGGTAACGCCTTTTGGCAGCGACTGCTGAATGGATGGCAGAACGGCTTTTACCCGCTGCACCACCTCCCGGGCGTTTTCATCCTTGAGCATGATCACCATGCCCGCCACGGCTTCGCCCTTGCCATCCCGGCTCACGGCCCCCATGCGGGTCATGGAGCCTTCCACCACGTCGGCTACGTCGGCCAAAAACACGGGCGTGCCGTCCTGCGCCTGCAACACCACATCCCGGATATCATCCACCGATGCAAAGAGCCCCAAACTGCGGAGGTTTTCCTGCTCCCAGCCATTGACCACAAAACCGCCTCCGGCGTTAGCGTTGTTATCCTCCAGCGCCGCAAGGATTTCATCCAGGGTGAGGTTGTACTTCAGCAGGGTATCGGGATTCACCAGCACCTGTACCTGCCGTACCAGTCCACCGAAGCTGTTGACTTCGTTGACCCCGGGAATGGCCCGCAACCGGGGCGACACCATCCAGTCCTGCATGGTGCGTAGTTCCGTCAGGCTGTGGGTATCGCTCTCAAGGGTGTACTGATAAATTTCTCCCAGCCCGGTGCTGATGGGCCCCATTTCCGGCTCCACCCCCGGGGGAAGCTGTTCCTTTGCCATCTGCAACCGCTCAAACACAAGCTGCCGGGCAAAGTAGGTGTCAACATGATCCTCAAACACCACCACGACCTGGGAGAATCCGGTCTTGGACATGCTGCGCACCATGCGCAGATGGGGCAAACCGCCCATCACGGTTTCAATGGGCACGGAAATCTGCAACTCCACGTCCAGCGGGCCCAGGCCTTCGGCCTCGGTGAGAATCATCACCTGCTGATTGGTTAATTCGGGAAAGGCGTCAATGGGCAGACGCAGCAGCGATATGACGCCAATGACGCCAATGACGCCGGTCAGTATCAGCACCATCATGCGATGGCGCATAAAACCCTGTTGTATGGTTTTCATGATGCCTCCTTAGTGGGCGCAGCCTTCGCCCATTTTTGAGCGGAGAACATCGGATTTAAGTAAAAACGAGCCTGTTGACACCACGGTCTGCCCCGGCTGCAGGCCGCCGGTGATTTCCACATAGCCGTCAATCTGACGACCGGTCTGCACCCGGCGACGGACAAAGTATTCGTCTTTATGATGGATAAAGGCAAAGCGGTCTTCGCCATCCAAAAGCACGGCGTCCACCGGCACTGCCAGTTGCTTGCCATTTTGTTTCAAACCAAGGCGCACCCGGGTAAACATGCCGGGCTTGAGTTTTCCTGCGGGGTTTTCCAGCAGGATACGGGCCTTGACCGTCCGGGTGGCCTCATCCATGGTTCCGGCGATGTAATTCAGCGTACCGGTGAAGCGCTCTTCCGGATATGCCCGCACTGCTACCGATGCAGGCAGACCGCTGCCCTGCATGGCCCGGCGCACCGACCCCAGAGCATCTTCATACACATCAACCCACATCCACAGGGTGCTCACGTCACCAAGCAGTAACAAACCGGCACCGGGCTCTACGCGCTCACCGCGCACCGCCTGCAGTTCGAGAATTTCGCCGCCAAAAGGAGCCACCACCGGCAGCAATCCTGTTGCACCGCTGTGCCCCTTTTTATTCAGGGCACTGATGTCCCGGTCCCGCAGGCCCATGCGCAGCAGTTTTTGCCGGGCAGAGGCGCTGCGAATTGCCGCAGACTCATGGCGCTGCTGTGCTTCCAGGTACTCCCGCTCGCTGGTGATATTGCTTTCCCGCAGGGCTTTTTGGCGGTCACGTTCCTTTTTGGCCAGACGGCGCTCTGCCGCGGCCTCCAGATACGCGGACTGCGCTTCAGCCAGTTCCACACTTTCCAGTTCCGCCACAACCTGACCGGCTTTGACCTTCTGTCCCAGATCAACCTTAATCCGCCGTACGACACCGGCGGCCCGGGGACCAAGGCGCACGATTTTTCCGGCGTCAAACTGTATTTCGCCGGTGAGTTCGATTTCCGAGTCAAAATCCCGCTGTGCTACCGGAAGGGTTTCCACCAGTCCCTGGGTCATCAGGGCTTTGGGCACTTTGACCACACCAACCTCGTACCGGCATTCTTCGCAGGTATAGGTGGCAATGGCGTGTTCGCAATGTTGGGCAAACAATGTCTCCACCGGCGATTCCATGTCCCTGGCCGGGCCGTGATTGTGGCCTTCGTGCCCATCATGGCCTGCTTCGCCTTCTTCGCCGTGGTCTTTGTGACCAGCTTCGGCGGTGGCGTCATGGGCCGGTGCATGGGCGTGTTTGTCATGGTCATCATGACCGGTGCATCCTTCATGACCTTCTTCGGCTTTGACATCTTTCGCCTCTGCGGGGGCATGGCCTGTATGCTCATCGTGACCACCGCAGCCTTTGTGTTCTTCGTGACCTGCCTCGGCTTTAGCGCCAACGTGTTTGGCATGGTCGTGACTGTCTTCGCCGTGCAGATCGCCGCTGCAACCAGGAGCAAATGCCGTGATCACTATGACCGCACACAGGGCCGTAACCATGCGCATATATCCATGGGACTTATTCATACTGTCCTCCCATCAGGGTAATCAAATCAAGATACAGCTCCCAGCTTTCTTCAAGACCGGCAAGCATTTCGTCTTCGGTTTCCGCAAGGCTGCGCCGGGCGTCCAGCAGGTCCATGATACCCACTTCTCCCAGGGCATACATGTGCTGTAAAGCGTCGGCGGATTGCCGTGCTTTGGGAATAATGGCGTCCCGGTACTGCCGCACCTGTTCAAAGGAACGTTCCGCCGCGGCCCGGGTTTTCAATACCGCAGCCACAAGCTCCCGGCGCTGTAGTTCCCGGTCATACTCCGCCGCCCGCGCCTCGGCCCGGGCTTTGGCAATGCCGCCGCTGTTCCAGTTCCACACCGGCAGATTGATGCTCAGGGTGCCACCGAAACTCTTTCCTTCCAGCTCGCGCTCGTAAAAGGCCCCCAGAGACATGCTGGGAAACAGCTGATGTTTTTCCGCCCGCAGCCGGGCTTTGCCCGCAGCAATGCGCCGGGCCGATGCCTGCAACAAGGGCGACTGCTTCAGCGCTCTTTGTCGGGTTTCCTGCTCCGGGGGCAACAGGGGCAACTGATCCCAGTTGGCCGCAACCTGATAATCCCCGGGCAGATGTCCGCCCAGCCAGATGTTCAGGGTCTGCCGGTCTGCGGAAAGAGCACCCTCTGCGTTGGCCAGATACGCCTGGGCCTTGTGCAGTTCAATCTCAAGACGGGTGCGCTCCATGGGCCGGGCCTCGCCCTGCTCCACCCGCTGACGGGCCACCCCGGTAAGTTGTTCAAGCTGTTGCACGGCATCCCGCAGTATGGCCAGACGCTGCTGGGAAACCGCAATGCCTAAAAACAGACCCCGCAACTGCCGGGAGACCTCCAGCCGCCGGGCCCGGGCCTCCCATTGTGCAGCGTCGCGGTCGGCTTTACTGCCTTGAATGTCGTTGTACAGCGAGCCAAAGGACTCAATGGGAATGGACAGCTCAATGCCCCAGACCAGCCCCTCGTCTCCGGCGTCGGCCAGACTTTTGCCCACCGACACCCCGACTTCCGGGTTGGGATACTGACGGGCAAGGGATATATCCGCCCCGGCGGCCTCCACCGTGCTTTGGGCCAGTCCCATTGCCGGGTGCCGGTCAATGGCTTTTTCTATGTCCGCCCATGTTAACACCGCGTCTTCGCCTGCCCGGGCCGGAACCGCAGCCAACACCACCACCGCAAGGACCGGCAGAAGATATCGAATTGCTGAAATACGTTGCATACAGATTCCCTCTGATGTTTTTCCAAAGCACTCCTGTGGCGCTCTGGCCTTAATTATATGTTAATTAATTTTGCAAACCGGAGAGTTATGCCTGCTGCGGTGGTCGCTCGATACGGGTTTTGAAACCTGTGGCAGGTGTGTAGGAATAGTCGGCAACGCTGTCAAAGCTGCGGACCATGACATGCGGCAGATCCGTGTTTGTCAGTGAGGCCGGGATATGACAGATACAGGGACAGTGATCCCCGTGATTGTGGGCGGCATTGTCGCCGTCGCTGTGGGGACAGCCATGGTCTGCATCGCTGTGTTGATGATCATCGTGGTGGTCATGCTCTGCCGCCAGTTCATGCCCCGTGTCTCCGTGACCGTTGTGGTGGTGACCATGGGCGCAACTGTAACTCCCCGCCATCAGCAGACCAATGGCCAGCAGAATATTCAGCAGGGGTCCCGGTTGTGTGGCGGCATAAATCATGAAGTCTCATTCCTGGTTGAAACAGTTACAACGCAAAAGATATTCTAAACATTCTTAACTTTAATGTCAACATCATTCCTCAGGGACATCAACCGGCATTCTTGACCATAACCCTATAATAATGTATATTACGCGTACATTCGTTCAGGGACAACCAACGCCGGGAGCATAACACCATAGATACAGAACCGGCTTGTATATGGGAAACGACTGTCAATGACCATCGATAAAAATGCGGAAATCATTAGGGAAGTGCCGTCTGAAACCTCTTCGGACTCCAAACCCACCGCGCCGGTCATACCCAACGACACCATGCTTCAGGACATCGCCGGGGTGACCCGTGGGGACATAAAGGGCTACCCCTTTGCCCTGCTGCTGCTTGCCCATACCCGGGCGGAATCCAGTATCAAGCTGGAGCTAAAACGCAACCAGATGAAAAAGGTGGTATTTTTCGACAAAGGCCAGCTGGTGCAGTGCGAATCCAATATTCAGCATGAATCCTTTGGCGGCTTTTTGGTGGAGCGCAACATTCTTGAACCCGACCAGTTGCACGAATGTCAGAACGAAGCCGCCGCCGAAAACCTCCGGCTCAACGAAGTCCTGCTGCGCCACCAGCTGATTGCCCCCTATGACCTTTTCAAAATGCTACAGCAGAATCTTGCCTACAAACTGCTGGACGCCTTTGGATGGACCTGCGGGCAGTTCTGCGTGCATCCCCTGGCCACGGAGGTCATCAACCCCCTGAGCATCAACGTGCCGCAGCTGATCCTGACGGCGCTGAACCGCCTGGACGCCTTTGACGCCATCTCCACCCAGATACGGCGGCTGGCCAAACGTCCGCTGGAGCTTAACCCCGAAGTGTTGTGGACCACCGAAGAGCTGAAGCTCAACGCCAAACAGGCCCGGGTTATGGCCCTTTTGAAAACCATCCACGGCCTGCGGGAGCTGGAAGAAGAATCTCCTCTGGATACCGAGGCCCTGCACCGTTTTTTATATGGCATGGCCTTTTTGGGCGTTGTGGTCCCGGATTCCTTTGCCAACCCGGCGCAAAAAACCATGGAATCGTTTTACATCGATCCCAACGCCGACAGCCAGGAGCAATGCGAAGAAGAAACCGAAACCGCAGATCCTCCGCCACAGCTGCAACCTCTGCCGGTGCCGGAAGCTCCCCGCCCCCAGGCTGAAGCCAACCCCTGCATGCCCGATGGCATGGTTATCGACACCCTTTTGCGTACCTATTCGGATCTGGGCAACCGGGACGCCTTTGAGCTTTTGGGCGTTGGCACCCATGCGGACCTCAAAGAAATCCGTGAAGCCTTCATCAAAAAGGCCTGTGCCTGCGGCCCCTGGAACTTCGATCATCCCGATGCACAGGAACTAAAAGAAAAAGCCTCTGATGTGTTTGTGGCCATGGCCCGGGCCTTTGTCACCCTGGAAAACCCGGAAACCCGTATGGCCCTGCTGCAAAAACGGCAGCCCCCCGCCGCCCCTGCGGCGGTACCGGTAACGCCGTCGCCTACACCGCAGAAACCCGCCCCGGCGCCTCCGGCGGCAAAACCCAAAATGAACCAGTCTACCAGGAAACCTTCGGGACGCGCGGCTCCGGCCAAACAATCCGCAAGAGACGCCTTTGCCATCAAAACCGACCTTCTGGACCCGGTTAAGCAGTACCGTATCGGCGTCAAGCTGATGGAAGCCGACCGCTGCGACGAAGCCCTGGAATTTCTTGAGCTGGCCCACGATATCGACTCTACCCAGCCCCGCTATCGCTCGGAGCTGGTGTACTGTCATTTCAGAATCAAACCCTCGCTGGCGGAAAAAGCTCTTGACGAAATCAACGGCATTGTCCGGGAGCATCCCGGCTGCCATATCGCCCAGTTCCATCTGGGAGAACTCCACCGCCATGTGGGAAACCGGGCGGCAGCGGAAAAATGCTATAAAAAAGCCATGGCCAATGTAAAGCGCGACGACCGGCCCGCTGAAGCCCTGCGCAGCCTTGGCAGCAGCAAACGCTGACAGAATTATTTTTTAGCGGATGTACGGGGATTGCTGGCGGCCTTTGGCCATGAAGCAGGAGCCTTCCAGCCGGGTTTGTCCCAGCCTTTGGGAACCGTCCACACACCTTCTGCCGCCTCAAAGCCGCCATAGGGAACATCCCGGGGACGGGTGCCCTTGACCCAGTAGCTGAAGTGCCACCATTCCTTGCGGTAGTTGCGAAAACCTTCGGATTCCATGGCCTTTTTCAAAATCATACGATGCTTGAGAGCCGCGCCCTGTGCGTTGGCGGTGTGACTTTTGGGAGACAGGGTGTCGAATTCCGTACCCATGTCCGGGTATTGGCCCGTGGCAAGATCCACCAGCCCAAGATCAATGGCAATGCCGTGGTTATGATAACTTCGGCTGCCGATATAGTGTTGTTTTACGAGATGTGCGTTGCCGCTGCGCTGTGCCCAGGCCACAAAGGCCACCGTGGCCCGGTGAGGACGGTAGGCGTCAAACACCACCAGCCCAAAGCCGTTTTTTTGCAGTTTCTTTTGTACCCGCACAAGGGCTTTTGCCGGTTTGGCCAGCATCCAGGCACAGGCGGCCCCATAGCCCGGAACCGGGGTGCCGGTAAAATTGTTGGCCGTATGATAGCGGATGTCCAGGTGTATGCCCGGGATCTCTGCCGCAAGATTCACAAAGCCCTGTGGCGGTGTTGCGCAGGGGTCAACCGGCGGTTGGGAGCAGGGTCCCACCGGGGGAAAACCCGGAGCCGGAACCGCAGGCGTATCCGCCGCCATGGACACCAGCGCCGTTGTCAGCCCCACACATATCGCTATGAGTATCACTGCTTTTTTCATGGGAACACGCTAGCACGAAGCCCCGGCATGAGCAAGAGCAGGGCGATTGTCTCGCTCACCGGGAATACCGGAATCACACAAAAGCCATTCCATGGACGCCTTTGCTTTACAGCCGGGATAAAGCTAGTATAGTATGATGGATTAACTATGAAGGAGAATCCTGCATGCGTATTACATACACCGGTGTTTTCGGGCTGCTTGCCGCTGCCCTGCTTATTATGGGCTGCGACTCCACCCCGTCCTACAGCCCCTATATAGAAGAAGCCTCATTCGAGCTCAATGGCCGCTGCTGGCCCTATACCGCCGATGACGGCACCACCACCTACGACTGCGGTTGCGAGGCGGCCTATAATCTGGCCAAGGGCGAACACGCAAAAATGGAAGTGCCCGAAGCCTTTGCAGATATCTGTCAGTCCCGGCTGTATATGTATCCCAAGGGAAACAGCATCGAAATCACCCATTACAACACCCTTTTGCCCTGCTTCCCCGATGACATCGTGGGGCATCTGCTGGCCGAGGATGAAGAACTGGACGACGAGACAACGGAATATCTGAACCGTTTTGAAGTCTGGATGGACCCTGCCAGCACCAACGGTGTACCGGTGATCGCCAGCGTCATTCAGCTTAAGGAATTGATCCGCCCCGTCACCCTGCTGGCCCCGGAGCTGTGCTCCTACACCCTGCGGGTGAAAATCGACGACGTGGAAAAGGGTGAATACGACATCAAACTGTGGGACCGCAACAACAAGCCCATTTTATTCCTTGACGATGACGGCGAGGCCACCATCTCCACCTGGCCCGTCGATATTTAAGCGACGCGACCCGAGGCCCGGCCATGCCCCCCGCTGCCCGAAACCGGACGCTGATGTTGCAGGAGGACGAACTGCCTGCACTGCGCCGGAAATTGCAGCGGCTTGACGCAGCGGTGCCGGAGGCATCCATCCGGGACAGCATTATCTGTCAGGACTGCATGGAGGCCGTGCCCCACATGCCCGATGCCTGCGTGGATCTCCTCTTTGTTGACCCGCCCTATAATCTCCGCAAACAGTTCAGCAACACCAGTTTTTCCCCCCGCTCTGCGGAAGACTATATGGCCTGGTGCGATTCCTGGCTGGGGCAGATGCGGCGACTGCTGAAACCTGATGCATCGGTGTATATCTGCGGAGACTGGCGCAGCAGCGCTGCCCTGCAACAGGTCTGCGAGCGTCACTTTACCATCCAAAACCGCATCACCTTTGAGCGTGAAAAAGGACGGGGCGCAAAGCGCAACTGGAAAAACGCCAGCGAGGATATCTGGTTTTGCACCGTATCCAATGACTATTACTTTAACGCCGACGCGGTAAAATTGCGGCGTCAGGTGATTGCCCCCTACCGCAGCAACGGCAAGCCAAAGGACTGGAACGAGGACGAAACCGGACGCTTCCGCCTCACCCACCCAAGCAATGTGTGGACCGATATTTCCATTCCTTTCTGGTCCATGCCGGAAAACACGCCCCACCCCACCCAGAAACCGGAAAAACTGCTGGCAAAAATCATTCTGGCCAGCAGCCGCCCCGGTGATCTGGTATTCGATCCCTTTGCAGGCTCCGGCACCACCGGGGTCACTGCCAAAAAACTGGGACGCAGCTTTGCCATGATAGAGCAGGAAGAGGAATACTGTCTGTACGCCGCCAAGCGGATACAGGAGATTCCCCAGCGGCCCCATATTCAGGGATACCATGACGAAGTATTCTGGGAGCGCAACACCCTGGCCCTGCAAAAACAGGGGACGCGCCGGGGAGAATCTTCATGAGCCCCGGACTGCGGCACATGCTGTGGGCGCTGTGTGTCTGGATAAGCCTGACATCCTTTGCTCCGCAACTGTGGGCTGTCAGCGGCTACGCCACGGAAGAATCCCTGCAATTTGAATCGGAAATATATCTTGCCCGCATCGACTTTGCCCTGCAACGGCTTGATGACATGGCGGCCCTGATAAAGGATGAAAAAGATTCCGGGGCATGGGGCGCTTTGGCCGATCCGGCAAAAAAGCGGATGTTTGAGCTGGTGGATGAAATCCGTGAAAACAACCGCCGTCTGCCCCAGCAATATTATCTGGAGATTGAACTGCTGTCGGGCAAAAAGATATGGGTGCTGCGGGAAGACATACAACAGTTAAAGGACCGGTACACCCGCACCCGGGGCATTATTTCATTTGCCTTTGCCCAAAAAACGCTGACCCAAAGCGGCATCAGCGACCAAACCCTGGGAGACATTGCGGCGGGCATTGAACTGCGCCGTTCCAAAAACCGTTCACAGGATGACGAATCCCAGCTTTCCGCCTGGCTTGAGCGGATCAAGTCGCAGATCATGGCCTGGCTGCAAAACCTCTTCCCCCAGGGCGATGACACCGACGACGACATGGGGCAGCTGGAACAGGCCCTGACCTGGCTTGCCTTTACCATGTTTATTCTGCTGGCCATTGTGCTGTTGTGGCTGCTGTACAAGCTGGTTCGCGGCATGTTCAAAAAGGATGGTCGCCGCCAGGTGGAACAAAAGGCCACGCCCCTGTACCCGGAACTGCAAAAACTCACCGGGTCTTCCTACTGGAAGCAGGCCCTTGATCTTATGGAAGATGACGACCTGCGGGAAGCCCTGCGCATGTTTTTCCATGCCTG
>Ga0070729_10003752_pt1 | contig 17216 bp, 11 predicted proteins | sample tdDd472_FD_66725 | JGI IMG/M metagenome (GOLD analysis project Ga0070729, IMG submission 66725) | Marine sediment microbial communities from the Atlantic coast under amendment with organic carbon and nitrate - tdDd47.2 | ecosystem: Environmental > Aquatic > Marine > Coastal > Sediment | place... | reverse complement strand
AATATCCAACAGCTGTATGATGTGGTGAACATCAATGCGTGGCACTGGGTCCAGGGCTTCGAGTACGACGACTCCCGAAACGTTTCGGTCTCGGAAGACGGTAAGCGATTCGCCATCACCCACGGGAACGCCAACATCAGCGTATACAACAACAGCGAGTTCCCGTCGTATACGGTATTCATCGGCACGACGGTGCCGAATTACGGCCACTCCCACCACGCCTCCGTATTCAAGGTGGGCAGCTCTCACTACGGCCTCGCGGCCTATGGCGGCAATCAGCCGGGCGTACGATTCGGTGGCGCGACCAGCAGCTCGGACCTCGGTTTCGACACCATGGCCAACAGTCATGTTGTCCTGGATGGAGCGTATTGCACATCAATAGACGCCGAAGACGATGTACTCTACGCCGGTCTGGACAACGGCCGAGTCATGTACGTTCAGCTCAACAACGTCGATTCCCGCCAGGTAACCGAGATCTACAATTTCGGCTCCGGCGAAGTTCACGTGGTCCAGGTCGAAGGAAACCACCTCTTCGCCTTGAAGCAATACTCGCTGCGCCGGATCGCCAAGGCACCGACCCACTTCGAACCGTTCGCCGGAGTCCTGCCCGGCCTCCATGGTCAGTACATCGAGGCGGACGGCCGTCTCGCCTATGTCTTCGGCGGCACATCTTTCAGCTGCGTCGACCTGTTGAATCCGGACCAGCCCAACGTGCTGAGCACCAATACGTTTTCCTACAAGAGCACCGCAGCAACCGCCAAGCACGGGAACACGGTTTACGGTGTCACCGACTACAATACGATCCGGATCTTCGATGTGAGCAATCCCCACAACGTCAACCACAAATCCGACGTCTCGGTAGGCGGCAGCATGGTCGATGCGGTCGCCAAGGACGGCTACCTGTACGTTGCCGGCTACGATCGGCTGCGCACTTACAGTCTGGCCAGCCCCCATCTCCCGGCTCTGGTCGATGAGATCGTGTTCGATCCCAACGGCGGATCCGGGGAACTGGAATTCGTCGGCGACTATCTCTACCTGTCCCAGTACACCTTCGGCTACCGCGTACTGGACGTCAGCACCCCGGACAGCCCCTCGCTTGCCTATACCAAGAACTACGGCGGCAACGGCTGGGGAGATCTGATCTACGACGCGGAACAGGATATCGTCTATCTCGGCCGCACCCTTTCCCAGTGGCCTGACTACGGCCGAATCTACTCCATAGACGTTTCGTCGCCGACCCAGCCGGTGGAACTCGCGACCGCGGATCTGGTCGGGGCGATCTATGATGTCCAGGTCACGGACAACGGTGTCTATGCCTCGACCCAGCACGCCTCGCCGAGTGCCTCGCGGATGAACTACCTGAAGAAGCAGGCCACGGCGGGCGAACTGGACCTGCTGGGCTACACCGACGTCGATGACATCCTGTACTCGTTCATCGTGCGCCGACACCTGTGGTGCGCCTCGTACAACGGCGATTATGCGCTGCTGGGTTTGGAAGCCCATTGCCAGCCAGTCGAGATCACCAGCAGCAGCGTATCCGGCGGCATGACGGGGATCAACCCGAACACCTGGACCTTCGAATGGGACACCGACGTGGCAACCGATCCGGAGCTGGACAAGGTCATGGTCTACGACGGTCCGCACCGGAACCCTGACTGCTATATCGGAACCGAGACCTTCCTGCCTGGACAAAGCACGGTCACACACGCCATCACCGAGAGCGCTGGCGTGTATCACCACACGATGGCCGTGGTGCGCGGCGACTGCGCGCCCAACTGCGTGTTCAACTACGACGTGTTCAGCGGCCGTGACGGCGGCGACGATGCATCGGTCGGACACCAGTTCAAGGTCAAGATCTGCGCCCAGCGTCTCCCGTTGAAGGACAATAGCGAGATTTCGAGCATCCAGGTCCGGTCGCCGTACCCCAATCCGTTCAATCCGACGACCCGGGTGGAATTCTACGTGCCCGCGGCGGGAACCGCAGCCCAGGTCGAGCTATTCGACATCAAGGGCCGGCGGGTAGCCACGCAGGTGCTCGAGACCCAGCCCGGTTGGAACGAGTTCGTATGGCACGGCCGTGACGATCAGGGGCGCGTTGTTTCCAGCGGCGTCTACTACATGCGCATGCAGATCGGCAGCGAGTCCTTCCAGGACAAGCTGATCCTGATGAAGTAACGTTCGCCCACAGACAAGGGAAGCGCCTCGCTTGCTGAGCGGGGCGCTTCCGTTTGGATCGATCTCACACCCGACATTGCCAGCACCCCGCCAACCCGATACCCTGGGGCCATGGATCTCGACCCCGGCCCCTTCCTGCTCTGCCCCCCGGGTGAGCGCCCGCCCAAGCCCCGGCCCATCGACACCCTCGACGGCCTGGGCGATCGCATGCGCACCGCCGCCTTCGCCGAGTACCAGGCCATCATCGCGTTCCGCTGGGCGGCTGACTTCTTCCAGGACGTGCCCGGAGATCTGCGTGAGGCGTGGACTCGCCAGGTGGAGGACGAGAACCGCCACTACGGGATGATCTGCCGACGCATGGAAGAACTGGGGATCACCCTGACCGACCGGCCCGTGTCCACCGCCCTGTGGGATTCGCTGAAGGATTGCACCGAGGGACAGGAATTCTGCATCCGCATCGCCAGTGCCGAGGAACGGGGTCGGGTCGCGGGTGAAATGCTGGCCGAGTATCTGACCGAGCGGGATCCGGCGACGGCCGCCATCTTCCAGGAAATCGTCGCCGAGGAAGTGGGCCACGTGGCCCTGGCCGACACCTACTTCGGGTGGCGGCCCGAGTAAAATTATCAGTCCACTACCAGGCTGCGCTCCACCTCGAAATCATACAGAGTTTGCCGCCGTAGATCGGCCACAGCCAGGCGGTAGCTGATGAACGCCTCCAGGTACGAACGCCGGGCGGCCACCAGGCGATCGCGATCGTCGGCCAGCACCAGGCTGGTGATCTCGCCGCCCTCGAAGCGCTGCTGACTGATATCGTAGCTGCGACTGGCCACGTCGAGGCTGCGTTCCAGCACTTCCAGCCGGCGAGTGGCGCCGTCCAGGTTGGACAGCGCGGCCTGCACCTGCAGGATGATACTGCGGCGCAGGTTATCCGTCTCCAGCTCCCGGCGGCGCAACGCCACCTCCGCCGCGGCCACTTCATTGCCGTTGACACCCGAGTCCCACAGGGGAATGCTCAGACTGAAGCGCACTCCCCGGTTGCCGGGCCGCCGTTTGAGATCCTCCCAGCTCGACTCGACCAGCTCGCCCAGATTGGCGCCCTGCAGGGTGGGGTCACTGACTCCGGTGAGGTTGTAAAAGGCGCTCAGTTCGCCCTTCAGATCGCTGCGGGCATCGGTTTCGGTGATGGTGATTTCGGCCTGACGGATGTTGTCCTGCTGGTCGGCCAGCTCCGTACGATGCTCCAGGGCGTGATGGATCGCCAGATGGGAGTCCACGACAAAGGTGCGCGGCACCATCTCGGCATCGACCCGCACAGACAGATTCATGGGCAGGCCCACCAGCAAGCGGAAGCGGTCCGCGACCACCGATAGATCCGCTTCGCGACCCAGCAAGTCGTTGTTCGCCCCGGCCAGATCCACTTCCATCTGCAGCGCTTCCACCTCGGGAATCAGACCTGCTGCGTACTTACGCTGAGCCAGTTCGTGGTTCAGTTGCTGCTTGGCCAGGGCGTCCTTGGCGATGTTCACTTCCACCTGGGCCCGGACCAGGTTGTAGAAGGAGGCCGTCGCATCGTAGGCCAGGTCCAGTTGCCCTCGCTGATGGGAGCTGCGGGCAAGCCGATGGGAGATCTCCGCGCGCTCGAGCCCCAGCTTCAGGGTGTTGGGTGTCAGCAGGGGTTGACTCAGGGAGAGCTCGTAGCTGTGGAAGAAGGTCTGTTGCTTGGACTCCTGCTCCTGCACCGGATCATAGACCGAGTCGTTGCGCTGGAAGATGTTCCCCGACAGGCTGATCTCGCCGTCGGTGGGCAGCGGCTGACTGACCGCCAGCTGGGCGCTCACCTCGCGGCTGCCGTAGGAGTCGTAATGAGGCAGCTCCCCGGGCACGGACACTCCCCGCACCCGCTCCTCGATATCCGGCGCCACCAGGTCCAGGTCGGCCCGAGTGCGAAAGCGGCCCTTGGCTGCGGCCACAGCATACTCGGCCCCGCTCAGATCCAGGTCCAGGGTATGGGAGGTGTGACTGTCGTCCAGGGTCAGGATGATGGCGTCCTCGAGGTCCAGCACCAAGGTGTCACCAGGAGCCGGAACGATCGCCGTCGGAGTGGCCGCTGAAGTGGCGGCCAGCAGGATCATCGCTGCAACATTCATCATTCGTACCGCAAGCAATCGATGGGGTTGAGAGCTGCCGCCCGCCGCGCCGGGACATACCCGAAGGTGATGCCCACCGCAGCCGAGACGCCGAACGCTAGGACAATGGACAACGGCGAAACAACCGTTGTCCAGCCGGCGGCCGCCGAGATGGTCCAGGCCAGGGTCACTCCCAGCACGATGCCCATCAGGCCGCCGATGAAACTGACCGCCGCCGCTTCCACCAGGAACTGGCGCATGATGGCCTGGCGCCGGGCGCCCATGGCCAGCCGGACGCCGATTTCCCGGGTCCGCTCCAGAATACTGGCGAGCATGATGTTCATGATGCCGATGCCACCGACGAGCAACGAGATGCCAGCGATGGCGCCCATCACCAGGCTGAAGATGCGCTGGGTCGCCTGGCGCTGTCTCACCAGCTCCAGCGGGACCACGACCCGGGTGTCGGGTTCTCCGTAGTGGCGTCGTTCGAGGAGGCGTTCGACCAGTCCGGTCACGGCGTCCAGCTGCTCCAGATCGGGCACCTGGACGATGAGCCGGTCCAGTTCGCGATCCCAACGCATGCGCTCGTTGCGCACCAGGGCACAACCCAGAGGAACGTAGATGTCCTGATCCGTGGCCCGCAGCAGTCCGTCCTCGTCGTCTCCCACGGGTCCCCCGCCGCCCATGACGCCCACGACGCGGTACCAGTCACCGGCGATCTTCAGGAAGTGTCCCAACGGCTCGTCCAAACCGCACAGGTCGCGGACCAGCCCCGAGCCCAGGACGCAAACCCGCTCGGCGGCATCGGACTCGGCCTGGGTGAAGAAGCGGCCGCGGGCCATGTGGTCGCGACGTACCACCGGTAACTCGGGAGTCGTGCCCACCACGGCGGCCTTGATGCGCTTGGCGCCGTGGACATCCTGCTCCTGCACCGCCATGGGCACCACCAGGCCAATGGCCGAAGTCAGGTCTGTCAGCGCCCTGGCGTCGGCCACGGACAACCCCCGCGAGCGGCTGGCAGATTCGTCGCTATCGGCGCGAGCCGGAGGATCCTGATGCAACACGACGATGTTGTCGATGCCGAGGGACTCGAACTGGGACAGTGCTTCCTGCTTGGCGCCCTCGCTGATGGAGAGCATGGCGATGACCGCCGCCACTCCGAAGACCACACCCAACGTGGTCAAGAAGGTACGCATGCGATGGTCGCGCAGACCGTTCAAACCCAGTTGCAGGGCCAGCCTCATGAGTCGCCATCCGTCTGGTGGTCGCCCGGCGCAACGAGCCGCAGTTCCTCATCGGCATCCACGCCCTCGGTCACCACCACATCATCCTCGCCGGCAGGGCCCAGGGTCACTTCGCGGGGCCCGCCACCGCCACCGGGATAAACCACCGTCTGCTCGCCCTGGCGGAAGATGGCTTCCTGGGACACGCGCACCACGTCGGACAGGCGCTGGTGAATGATCCGGCACTGGGCCGTCATCCCCGGCAACAGCTCCGACACGTCGCCGCTCAGTTCCACGTCCACGTCGAAGACCTTCAGCTTGTCGTCGCCCTCTTGCCTGGCCAGGGTCGCGATGCGGGTCACCTTGCCCTGCAGGGCGCGATCCTGCACCGCGTCGACGGTCACCTCCACCTCCTGGTCCAGCTCGAGCCGGTGGATGTCCACCTCGTGGACCCAGGTCCGAACCAGAAAAGCCGACAGATCGGGGAGCTCCATGATGGTCCAGCCGTTCCAGACCGCATCGCCGACCCGGATCTTCCGCGTCTCGCCACCGGCCCAGATCTTTTTGTGCACCACCAGCCCGCTGTCCGGGGCGGTGACGGTCAAGGTGGCCAGATCGGATTCTGCCCGCTGCAGATCCAGCTGGGACTTGCGTACCTCCGCTTCTTTGCCGGCCAGCTCCGCGGCGGCAATGTCTCGCTGGGCCGCCAGATCCTGCTCTGCCTCGCGCACGTCCAGCTCGACCCGGCGTTGCTCCAGTTCCTGTTGACGCTGCCGCGACGCCGACTCGAAGCGCATGGCCTCGGTGTTGAGAATCGCCCGTTCCAGAGCCAGCTTCTGCCGCTGCAGCGTGGCTTCCTTCTGAGCCAGGGTCTTGGCGTTGGTGGCCCGCTGGTTCTCGAGCTGGGCCTGAGCCTGCTCATAGGAGGTGCGGCGTTCCTCAAGTCGCTGCTGTTGCTGGTCGGTATCGAAGACAGCCAGGGTATCACCCCGATCCACGGAAGTGCCCTCGTCCGTGAGCGTGACCACCTTGTTGTTCCAGCCCCGGGGCGCCGGTACCGGCACGCTGTTGACCGCGGCCAGTTCCCCGCCGGTGCTGGTCGCGACGACGAAGTCGCCCCGGACGGCTTTCGTGGTTGGCACCGCCGCACCATCGCCGCCACCGCGCCACATCAGGAACCCCACAACCACAACGACGATGGGCGCCAGCCACCAAACCCTATTCCTGTTCATGATCGCCTTTCGAACCTGAGGTCTCGTCATTGGCCTGCGCGACATCGATCGTCACGCGGGCGGACATGCCGGGCCGCAAGCGCGGGCCGATATCCTGCAAATCGGCCACCGCCTTGAACTGGCGGGCCACGCTGCCCTCCTCCGCGACCAGGGGCATGCGTTCCACCAGTTCCAGGGTGCCGGGATACCTGTGTTCGGGATACGCATCCAGCGCCACCTCCACCTTCTGACCGGGCAGAAGCCGCCACCGATCCCGCTCGTGTACCGTGAATTCCACCTTCATGGCCGTCACATCGGTGATGTCCAGCAGATGCACCTGCCGGCCCACCTCGTCACCCGCCCGGTAGATCTTCACACCTTCCTCGGTGCGCTCCCTGTGGTGCACCACCATGCCATCGGCCCGGGCCACCACGGTCATCTGATCAACGTAATACTGCAAGCGGGCCAACCGGGCCTGCAGGCGTTCGGCCTGCAACGTGGCTCCGGCCAGTTCCAAGCTGTCGAGAACCGCCTGGGCCATACTGTCTCCCCGGGCCTGCCGCAGGTCGATCTCGGCCTGTTGCATGGCCAGGGTCGCCCGCTCCCGGGTGACCTCCGATTCGAAGCGCTGGTTCTCCAGATCGAGGGCCGCCAGCTCCGTGGCCAGAGCCGTCTTGGCGATGGCGTTGCCCGTGGCGGTGGCGTGGCTGGCCGCGACGCTCTGCAGGCTGGCCACCCGCTGCTGCTGGGCCGCCAGGTCGCCGGCTGCCTGCTCGGTGTATTCCAGGAATCGGGTCGCATCGAAACGGATGATGGTGTCGCCTTCGGCGACGATGGTGCCCTCGGGGATCAACCAGGAGATGAGCAGCGCCCCACCAAAGGCCACCGGCGAGCTGACCGGGTTGGTGTGGGCTGCGACCACGGTGCCCGCTTCGTGCAGCTGACGGATGCCGGCGGCTTCAACCTCTGCCGTCGGTTTCGCGCCCTCCTGGCACCCCGCCATGACTACCAGGCTGCCGGCAATGATCAAACATCGAGCTGCATGCATGGGCGTTTGCGCTCCGCTTTCGGTTCAAGCAATTCGCGGCCGGCCGGATCCCGGCGTCGATTCCTCTGAATGAACACCTCCGCGCCACGGATTTATTGACGGCCCATTGTCTCCCAGAGCTGCTCACTCCGCCACTGTGATCTCCAGTTCATTGGATCGTATCCGGCCGAACCAGATGCGACCGTCGGGGCGTTGCCGGGGCTGGTCGTCGGGGCCGCCGTTGGCGAACCCAGCCTGGCACCGGTATTCGGCGGGCGGGATGGGATTGGTTCGCAGGGTCAGGTTCCATTCCAGCGATTCACCCGCCGGTAGCAATACGTACTGGCGTGCTACGTCGAGCTGCAGCTCCAGTTGCGGTTTTTCGAGGGGGACCAGCCGCAGAGATGGCTCGGGCCGGCGATGCAGCATCAGACCGGGCACGAACTGGTAGAACCTGTCCCCCATCAGCGGCGCATCCAGTACGTAGAGGCCGTCGAGGTCCCGACTGGTGACCGTACACCGGTACTCAACGGTAGCGCCCTCATCGGTGTTCTCGAGGACGCGCAACGAATCCAGTGTGAATGCGAGACCGCCGCGATATAGATCCAGATCCCTCAGCACCCGCTCGATCTCAGAGTGGCTTCTGGGGTCCGTGTCGCCCCAGGCGAACGAGATCGACAACATCTCCGGAGGGCCATGGCTCAAGTTTCCCTCGCTGATAGTCGGCAGCCTGTACATGGTCGAGCTGAGCAGCGAGTGGAATGCTCCCAGGTAGCAGCGTTGGCCTCCGGCGATCACAACAAATGGCCCGAAACGCGGGTTCATCGACATGTCGAAAACGTTTTCGAGTTCGAGGTACTCGAGCACTGGCTTCTTCAAATAGATGCAGTGCGAGGAATAGTCATAGAACTCGATATCGCAGGCAGCCAGCCACGGCTCGGATTCCAGTTCGATCTCGTCCAGGGGCGCTTTCAGCAGCTCTTGCACTGGGGTCTGCTCTTGTACGAAGTAGATGGCAAAGCCTGTATCCGGATCCGAGGAAGATTCTCCGGGCAGAGGAGATTCATGGAGTGGACCTCCCCGCCCGACCGACACCCCGGTCATCATCAAGCATATAGACAGACATAAATTCAAGCGGGCGATACGCTTCATGGCCTGACACCTCTTGGATCTGACTCCATACAGTTTGAGGAGTAACGAGTTCCAATTGAATCATCACCTTCATGTTCTCGCCCCGACCCATGGATGTCCTTCGTTTTGGACAGCTGTCTCGACGCATCCGGGATCTTTCGATGCGTCCAGCAATGCAATGTCACCATAGGCGAACTATCAGAAGCCAGAGAGGCCGTTTCCACCCCAGATCGACCACGCATCCCTGTCTGCAGCCACGCACATCGTAGTGACCGCAAGGCTACAAACTACACTGAAAACCCAGCTTGCTTCGACTGACCCCAGTCGCCGCTGTCCCTATATCTTATTGTTAAGATATAATTTACAGCCGTTACTGCTGCTACTAACTCCTTTGGAACACTCCTTGAGTCATACAGCCCAATGACACCCATTAAAGTTCGAAAGGAGCGAACCATGCGGCCCCGAATCCTGATCATCCTGTTGAGCGCTATCCTGATATGGGTTGGCACGAGTGCAGCCGGCGCAGCCGAGTACACCAAAACCGTCAGCTTCGACAAGCGCAATCTCAGCGGACCCCGCTTCGGTATGACTTACATCCTGGGCGACAGCGAGTTAAAGCAGGAACTCGAGCGCGAGAACGTCGGACCCGTCGTCAGCCAGTTCGGCTGGCACTTCGAGCGGCAGATCATTCCCGAAGGCGGCGGGCCCCAGTTCGTGGTCGAGTTCGTACCCATGCTGGCGGCTGTGGAGTACGGCAAGTTCGTGCCCAATCTGACCCTGGCCATGGGCGTACGTATGCCCGGCGGCTGGGAACTCGGCCTGGGACCCAACATGCTGTTGAGCAAGTCGGTTGAAGACAATGTTCATGTCCGCACGGCCCTGGTCACCGCAATAGGGCGCAGCCTGAACTACGGCGGCGTGAGCATCCCGATCAACTTGGCCTACACCTCGAGCCCCGAGGGCAATCGCGTCTCATTGATCTTCGGCTATGCTATCGGTAAGACCGGGCAGGAGAAGGAGAAAGACAAGAAAAGTTCCAACGACGCGACCCACGACAACCGGCTGGGAGCCGATTTTTGAGCACGCTGCTCCGGAATAGTGTATGCTGTTTTTGGGCAACGGGTTGGCAGGCAGCGGCGACACCGGGGGCGGTCGCCGCGCCTTCACATCGATTCGTGGTCTGGAGGGATCACCCGATGACCGGTGCGAAGCGCTCAGTGCACATGGTGTTGGCGGCCTGCATCCTGGTGATCGGGTTGTGGGGATTCCTCCAGCAGACGCGGACCCCGAGTCTTCCGCCGGATCCCGCCCTGGCGCGGCTTGCCTGGCCCGCAACCGTTGCCGGCATCACGGTCAACGACCTCAGGCAACTGGAGTTCGTGGCGGAGGGATTCCAAATCGGCGAGCAACTGGCCGTTGAGCCCGCGACCGGATCGCCGCTGACTGTGATTCTCGTGCGCGACCAGCCGGTTACCTACCTGATCATCACGCTGATCAGCGGCCTGTTTTTCTGGATCGTGGCCGCATTCATTTTCCTGCCCCGTATGTCGCTGCCGGCGGCTTCCCACTTCTACTGGATCACTTCGCTGTACGGGCTGGCGGTTCTCATCGGTGGCGTGTACTTCCAGAGCACGACCGATCTGCTGTCGTTGATACCTCCGATCGTTCAGTTGCTCTGTCTGGCAATACTACCGGCGGCGTTTCTGCATCTGAGTACTGTGTTTCCTGTTGCCTTGCCCCTGGTAGCCAGGCGTCCCCGGTTGCCGCGATTGCTGTACGTACTGGCGGCCGTACTCATCCTGTGGCAGGCCTGGGCCTTTCTCAGGTACTTCGTGGCGCCGGGTCCGGTCACGGCAGCCGGCCTGGATCTGCCCCAACGTATGGCAGACACCCTCCTGGTCCTGCAGGTGGCAGCGGGACTGCTTATCCTGGTGGCTCACGAGCGCAGGCTGAAGCCCACCCGCGAACGCCAGCAGGTGCGGTGGTTGCTGGTCGGATTCGCGATCTGTTCTGCGCCCTACGTATTCCTGCGCACTTTGCCCCAGATATTCGGCATCGAGCCGGTGGTACCCGTATTCGTCGATCGCTTGCTCGAGCCCGCGGTGCCGCTGGCCTTCGTATTCGCGGTGGTGCGCTACCGTCTGCTGGACATCGACATCATCATCCGCCGCGGCCTGATCTACGGTTTGCTGGCAGGAGGGCTGGTCAGCCTGATCCTGTTGCCGGTAGTCATAATGGGCTACGGGTGGACCGGACCATGGCCGGAATGGGTTCGCGTGGTTCCGGCGGCCGGGGCCCTGATTGCGGGGCTGTTCTTTCAGCCCCTGCGCACGGCGCTGGGCAACTGGGTGGACCGCATCTTCTTTCGGATCGAACACGAGGTGGACGCGGCAGTGCGGCGATTGCGGCAAGACCTGGCCCGGGTCTCGGGGCAACGCAAACTGGCCGATCGCCTGCACCGGCGCGTCTGCGAATCGGTTTCGGCCCGCCAGGCGCTGACCGTGGTCACCGAAGGCAAAGACGTCTACGTCGCGGGGCGAGGCTGGTCACCGGCAATCAATCGGTGGCTGGACGAGGGAGGAACGACAACCCGCCTAGCAACGCCTGATGCCGTGGCAGACCCGGTAACGGTATTCGGCGAACTGCCTCAAGAATTGCAGCAAGAGGGCTTCGTGCTGGCCCAACCGCTGGTGCTCAAGGAGGAATCCGCCGGTGTGATTCTTCTGGGTCCTCGCGAACCCGGTCATCGTTATGTGGATACCGATCTGGGCTACCTGGCGGCGGCGGCGCGACTGGCTGCTCGCCGCCTGGGTGAGATTCGCCTGATCCAGACCGTGGCGGCCGAGCAACTCAAGCGCCGACAGGTGGACGAACTGGGACGTCTGAAGGACGAGTTCCTTTCCCGCGTGGCCCACGATCTGCGAACCCCGGTCACCTCCCTCGGCTGGTCGGCGCGCAATCTCCTGGACGGCTTGCCCGGAGAACTGAACGAGCGCCAGCGGGATTACCTCGAATCCATGCAGGATGCCGTGAATCATCTGGACGGCCTGGTGTCCGGTCTGCTGGAGATCAGTCGCCTGGAACGGGCCAAGGTCGAGATCCCCACCGGTCCTTGTCGTCTGGCGGAGGTGCTGAACGCCGCCGTGGGAACGGTGCGCCCCCTGGCTAACGCCCGTCAAGTGCAGATAACACTCCTGGGGCACGAAGAGGCGCTGCCGGTTCTGGCCAATCGCGACAAGCTGGCCGAAGTGGTGGTGAACATCCTCGAGAACGCAGTGCGCTACTCGTCTCCACAGGGGCGTATCGAGATCACGGTACACACCAGCCAAGAGCAGGCCCTGTTCACGATCCGCGACCACGGCCCCGGCCTGGGCGAGCTGATCGATCCCTTCGGCCGCTTTGTCCAAGGTACTCCCAGTCCCCATGGCGAAGGCGGCGGTTACGGACTCGGTTTGACCATTGCCGCCGAGTACATCCAGCTCATGGGGGGATCGATCACCGCCGCGGATCACCCCGACGGCGGAGCGATGTTCACCGTGGAGTTGTCGACAGCGGGACAAGCACAGGAGGAACGTCATGGATCTTGATGCGATGGTTCTGATCGTCGACGACGATGCAGGCTTGCGGTTGGCCCTGCGGGATCGATTCGAGCACTGGGGATGTGACGTCACCCTGGCCGCCGATGGCCGCGAGGCTCTGGCCGCCTGCGCCCGTCGAAGCTTCGATCTGGTACTGCTGGATCTATCCATGCCCGGCATCGACGGCATGGAGGTGTTGCAGCGCCTGCGCGAAGACGACTATCCCTCGGATATCGTGGTGCTGACGGCTCACGGCTCGGTGGATCGGGCCGTGGCCGCCCTGAAAGCCGGTGCCACCGACTTCCTGACCAAACCAGCCGATTTCGATCTCCTGGAACAGGTGATGGGTCGATCCCTGGAGCGCCGGCGCCTGCGTCATACGCGCGACGCCCTGCTCGAACGCACCGGCAATCGTGTCGCCGCCGCCGCGCCGGTAATGAAACAACTGATCGACGTGGCCGAGCGGGCCGCCGACTCGGACAGCACCATCGTCCTGGGTGGCGAGAGCGGCGCCGGCAAGCAGGTCATCGCTGAACATATCCACGCCTGCAGTCCGCGCAGCGAGGGCCCGTTCGTCTACGTCAACTGCGTGGCCATCTCCGACGACCTCATCGAGTCGACCCTTTTCGGTCACGAGCGGGGAGCCTTCACCGGCGCGGTCTCCCGCAAGCCCGGGCGCCTGGAATGTGCGGCGGACGGGACCGCGTTCCTCGACGAGATCGGCGACATCAGCTCCAGTCTGCAGGCCAAGCTACTGCATTTTCTGGAGACCGGTGAATTCGAGCGAGTCGGCGGCAACCAGACCGTGCGGGTCAACTGCCGCATCATCGCTGCCACCAACCGCGACCTCGCCGCAGAAGTAAAAGAAGGCCGTTTCCGTGAGGACCTCTACTACCGCCTGAACGTCATCAGCCTACGCGTCCCGCCGCTACGCGAACGACCGGAGGATGTGCCTCTGCTGGCGAACCTCTTCCTCGGCAGCATCGGCTTCGACATCACCCGCGGCGACCTGCGCTTCGACGAAAAGACCCTGCAGCAGATGTGCATGTACAGCTGGCCCGGCAACGTGCGCCAGTTGCGCAACGCGGTGGAACGAATGGCCGTCCTGGCGCCGGATTCTCTGCTGACGCCCGACCTGTTGCCACCAGAGATCACCAGTGTCGGTACCGGGTCCGAGGATCTGACGGAACTGCCCTACCGCGAGGCGGTGGCCGGATTCAAGGGTCGTCTGGTCACCCGGGCGCTGGACCGCTGCGGGGGCAACCAGACCAAGGCCGCCGAGGCCCTCGGCTTGCAGCGCAGCTACCTGAATCGTCTGATGAAGGACCTGGGGCTACGCAATTCGGAGCCAGAAGGGAGCTGATCACGGCTCATCCAGTTGAAAGCACCCATTCATGTGTGCTAGGCTCACCACGATATTCCTATGACCAAGATCATCGAAACCGGATGTGGGACAGGGGTCGGTCATGCGTTACCTGCTGGTATTGTTACTGATATGTGTACTCGTCAGTACAGCTGCTGCCTTTGATCCGGATCGAGGCAACCAGACCGTCAAGACCCGTGATCACGTTCTGCAGAACGTGGCTTTCGACCGCAATGGTGGAAACACCATCGCCGAGGCGGTCGTCATTGACGAGCTGCCCTTCTACGATACCGGCGCCACCTGCGACAACACCCACGATTATGACGAAGCGTGTCCCTACACCGAATCACTCTCGCCGGATGTCGTCTACTCCTACGCTCCCGAAGTGGGTTTGCTTCTCGCGGTATACCTTTGCGAATCATTCTACGATACGAAAACCTACGTCTATGACAGCGACATGAATCTGATTGCTTGCAACGATGACGCAGACTGCGGCTACTCCGGCTACCAGAGCGCCCTGTACGCCGTTCCGCTCATCGGCGGCATGACCTACTACATCATTGTCGACGGTTATGGCGGCGATTGCGGCCCCTACACGCTGGAAGTGTACGAATTCGTCGACGGTCCCCCCTGCAATGTCTATTGCGAAGGCGAGGGAGAGGGCGAGCCCCCGCTGACTCCGGATTATGTGGACGAGTACAACGGCGGCTGCACCAGCCCCAATGGCGATGCCTGGCAGATCCTGACCGCTGACGAGTATGGCGATCTGTATTTTTGCGGCCTCACTGGCTGGTACGACTGCTACGACGATGCCTGCCCTGACACCGACTGCCTGATCGCCACCATCGGTGAGAGCGGAACCGTGGAGATCGTCATGTCGGCGGAGACCGATTTTCGGTTCACCATCGTGGATGGACCGGATTGCGCCAGCATGCAGACGTTGTACGAGGATGACCTTTGGGCGTGTGAGCTGGGCACAACCATCGTCGAGGGTGATCCGGGTGATCTGCTGTACATGATCGTGCGGCCTACGATATTGGATGTGTTCTCCGGGCCGGTCTATCTTCTGGGTTTCACTGGCCTGGAAGTGGGGCCTGTGGCTGTCGAGGGGGTGAGTTTCGGTTCGGTCAAGGCCCTGTACCGTTAGATCAGTCCTGGCCGACGTGGCAGATAACCCTCGGTCTACGCCTTGGCGTCACAGCGGCGGACCCATTGAATAACGCTATTCAACCATGGTACAATGCAGAAGCCATTCGGGTGGAGGGATCAAATCAAGAGGGGAGCCTGGATCATGCGATATCTGCTGGTGTTTGCGCTGCTGATCATTCTCGCGGGCACCACTGTCGCGGCCGACCTGGGTAGCAGCCAGCAAACCGTCAAGTCCAACGATCACGTCCTGCATAACATGAGCTTCGACCGCGAGGGTGGCAATACCATCGCCGAGGCCGTTGTCATCGACGACCTGCCATTCTTCGACACCGGCGCCACCTGCGACAACACCAACGACTACGATGAGGTCTGTCCCTACTCCGAATCGCTCTCCCCGGATGTGGTGTACGCCTACACCGCAACCATTGATTTCTACATCGCGGTAAACCTCTGCGAGTCCCTGTACGACACCAAGACCTACATATACGACGACAGCATGAACCTGATCGCCTGCAACGACGACGCCGATTGCGGATTCTCCGGCTACCAGAGCGAGCTGGAAGCGGTATGGCTGGAATCCGGCGTGACCTACTACCTCGTCGTCGACGGCTACGGCAGCGACTGTGGCGAGTACGAGCTGTACGTGGATTTCTGGAACGGGGGCCACTACTGCGAGGTGGAATGTGATGGCATGGTCGAGGGCGAACCGCCGCTGGTCTCGGATTACGTCGATGACTACAACGGCGGCTGCAACAGTCCGCTCGAGGACGCCTGGCAGATCGTGGCCGCCGACGAGAACGGTGAGGTGGATTTCTGCGGCGTCTCCGGCTGGTATCAGTTCGGCTACAACGACTACCGCGACACCGACTGGCTGATCGGCACCGTGGGCACCTCCGGAATCGTGGAGATCACCGTCGATGCCGAGAAGGACTTCTGGTTCGTCATACTGGAGGACACGGACTGTGACGACATCCAGATCGTCCTGGACCTCGAGATCGACCAGTGCGAACCGGATGCGATCACCTACGAAGGCACCCCCGGAGAACCGATCTACATGATCGCCCTCCCTCCGGAATGGCAAGACCCTGAGGAATGGAATTATGCGCTGAGGATCACGGGGCTGGAACCGGGTCCGGTGGCTTCCGAAGCAGCAAGTTTCGGAGCGGTTAAGGCGCTGTATCGTTAGGTCATGAAAGAGGTATTCCTATGCGTTTCTCTATCATCCTGCTGGCACTTGTGTTGGCCGCAGGGACCACCATCGCCGCCGACCTGGGGCCCGTCAACCGGACCACCAAGACCAATGACCATATCCTGCAGAACATGAGCTTCGACCGCGGCGGCGGCAACACCATCGAAGAAGCGGTTCCCATCGAAGGCCTACCCTTCTATGACACTGCCGCTACCTGCGACAACACCAACAACTACGACGAGGAATGCCCCTTCGATTCCATGTCTCCGGAGGTGGTGTACTCTCTCGCCCCTGCTGACGACATCCTGATCAGTGTGGATCTCTGCGAGTCCCTGTACGACACCAAGACCTACCTCTATGACAGCAGTCTGAACCTGGTAGCCTGCAACGATGACGCCAATTGCGGCATCACCGGCTACCAGAGCGCCCTGGAGGAGGTGCCGCTCGCCGGCGGAATGACCTACTACCTGGTCGTCGACGGCTACGGTGGTGATTGCGGACAGTACATCCTCAACGTGACCGAGTTCATTCCCCCCGAGCCCTGTGTTCTGGAGTGTGACGGCATGGCCGAAGGCGAGCCGCCGCTGACCCAGGGCTACATCGACGAGTACAATGGCGGGTGCAACAGCCCCACCGCAGATGCCTGGCAGATCCTGACCGGCGACGAGAACGGCGAGCTGGTGTTCTGCGGCGTCACCGGTTGGTACGACTTCTTCGGAACCCAGTACCGGGACACCGACTGGCTGATCGTACCCGCGGACGTGACCGGCCTTGTCGAGATCACCGTCGAAACCGAACGCGACCTCTGGTTCGTCCAGCTCGCGAGCTCCGGCTGCGTCACTCCCGAGATTCTTCAGGAGATGACGGTTCTCCAGTGCCAAGCCGGCACCATGACGATCGAGACCGACCCCGGTGAGCTGATCTACCTGGTCGTCCTCCCCACTGAATGGAACGACCCGCTGGAGTGGAACTATATCGTGACATTCAGCGGTCTCGAGTCGGGGATCGTCGCTGCCGAGGATTCGAGCTTCGGATCGGTCAAGG
>Ga0070729_10003751_pt1 | contig 17217 bp, 6 predicted proteins | sample tdDd472_FD_66725 | JGI IMG/M metagenome (GOLD analysis project Ga0070729, IMG submission 66725) | Marine sediment microbial communities from the Atlantic coast under amendment with organic carbon and nitrate - tdDd47.2 | ecosystem: Environmental > Aquatic > Marine > Coastal > Sediment | place... | reverse complement strand
ATAGATTTAATCCAATTGTAGAAGATTCATATCCAAATTTACACTTAAATGATTGTAAACTCATACGATGTAAAGATGGTTGTCTCATTAAAAGTATGGATTGTTTGGATACTAATTTAGAAAAATATTCTTTAAATTTTCTAGTATAAAATAAATTTTGAATTAACCACATATAAATTTCTATCCTTGAATTAAAATTCTTGTCAAAATTTATTATTTCTTGATTTCCATTGTCTTCTATAGATCTCTCTAGATATTTTAAAAACAATGAATTTCTTTGTAAATAATCAAAAAATTCGGTTTTCAAGTAAGACAACATAAATTGTAATGTCTCTTTATTTGTTTTTAATAAATTTGTCTGTAAATCAAATCTAAATTTTATTTTATTAGAAAATTCTAAAAATACTGGATCTCGTCTAATAAAACTTATTAAATCTCTGAACAGAAAAAAATTATCTTTGTTCAGAATAATTTCACAAGATTTCTTCTTTTTTGATTGAAATATTCTTCCTAAATGGGACTCATTTAAAACTAAAATAAGAAGTAACTTTTCCGCACAAAAGATATAATAATTTTCTTTCTTTTTCATAAAATCTTTAAAGACACAAATTTCAAAATTCTTTTTAGGGGCTTTTAACACTTCTTGAACGAGATATGAAAAATACGGTTTAAATTTACTAATTAATAATGGATAAAATAATATTAAAGCTATTCTTGATGGAATAATACAATCTGATATTCTTAAATCAGGACCTGAAACTATAATAGATCTAGCTGTAAAATTTGATCTTTTAGATAATAAAGTATATCTGAACCTACCTGTTTTTTTTGAGAATGAATGCCAATACTTATCAATAGATGAATGCCAGTTACTTGATAAATAACGATTTAAATGAAACACCTTGAGACTTAAAAACAATTTAGTTAATAAATTTATGTTATTACAAGTAAGTAGTTTTCCTGAAAATGAGGAATTATTCAATTCTATACTCAAATTAGTGTATGAATTAGTAACATAAAATAAAATGATTTTTAATAGTTTGTTACCAAAAATAGAAATAAAATAATTAATTTCTTTATCTTGACTTGTTTGGTTACTATGTAAATATAAAATGTTAAATAATTTAATTAATAAATTATATATAGGATTTTTTAATTCTTCAATTCTTCCAAGTATATTATTAGAATCATCCTTTAGCAAGTTACTCATAAAACTAAATAATTCAGCTTTGTAACCTGCTGGTTGTCGTTTTGAAACTATTTTTTTTGATCCAAATGAAGACTCAAAGAAACCACCACTAGTTTTAAATATTTTAATAAAATCATAAAAAAAATTTAATTGATCGTTAAATATATTATTATAATAATTAATTTCCACTAAATTACCTTCTGTTATAGATTGACATAATATATGTTTCCCAAAATGCTGATTAAAAATTTCACATTCTAAGGAACTAGGATTCATAAGATAAAAATCTTTTACGACAAGTTTTAAATCATTACTTTCCCAAGGAAGAATAAAATTAATTGAATTATCAAATTCTAAACTTGATAAAATTCTCGTAGAATTACCAGTACATAAATTAGAAATTAAATAATATGTATCTTCTGAATGGTCTAAAAAAAATGAAGATTGCTCTATAAATTCTGATAAAAGTATTATTGAATCTTCTTTCTCTTTTAATAGAACTTTCAACACACTGTTATTTGATCCTACCTGATTTAAATCAACAGATATTTTATCTAATTCTCTTCTTTTCCATTTATCTAATTGAGTTTTGGATACCCAATTCTTTTTGCAAGAATATAGCATATTATTATAAAAATCAATTAACAATATATTAAAGTCAAAATGATCAAATCCATTTATTAAAATTATATCTCTGATGGAATCAAATTCATTATTATCCAATTTTAATATTTTTTGAATATCACCAAGAAAATTACGAATATCAGACTTTATTTCAATATGAGTAGAAACAAATCTTTTTAATCTATATAACTTTAACTCCAAAGAAATATAATTTTCTTCTGGTATACCAAACCATTTCTTAATCCAAGAATTATATTCTATTACGAAATCATTCAAGTAAAAATTAAAAGGAGAAGATGTTTTAGAGACTGTTTTAAATTCTTTATAATATTTAGCTACTTTTCCTTTTAAAGTTGAAACTATTTCATCTTTTTCTTCAAAATAAATAGGACTGTTATGAACAACCAAAAAATTATCTTTATTTAATAATAAAGATAAAATCTGCTTTTTCCTTAAAACATTAGTTACAGAATTAACTAAGCTATCATATGAAATACTTTTCTCATCATCACTAGCATGAGGATTAAAATTTTTCAAAACCTTTCTTACTTGATCTATTTCTTTTTTTATAAATTCATATCCTTGAGAATTAAGAAAATCAAAATAATTAGTAAATGTTTTTGAAATAGTAGAAAAATCTGAGTCTAAACTTATGCAAATGTCAGATTCCTCATGAAAATCTTTATCAGACTGTTGATCCAAATTTTTATTACTTATTTTCTTTTTACTACTCTGAACATTTTTGTTACTTTGAACTTCTTGATCATTCTTATCACTTCCATAATCTTTGGCTAATTTATCCTCAGAACTAAAAAATGAATGAACATTATAAATAGGCAAATTATTCTCATGCTGAGTAATAGGACGGCTATTTAAATCATCTATAGGATATCCTATCGTAAATAAATCAGTTACTTTTAAACCATCTTTTCTAAGACATTCTAAAATATTTAATCTACATTTAATTAAATAAGATTCTTCTAAGCAAAGATGAATTTTTTTGCGAATTATAAATTGCTTAAAATTTTTCCTTTCAGTTATTTCATTTAAATAATTGATATCTGAAGTAAAACTATCATTCTCATTGTCACAATAACTTTGATATTCTTTATTTAATTCTATAAATAACACATGACGATCTTTCAATACTTCATAACATTTTTTAATCTCTACTGAAAGAATTAAATAAAAACTTTCCTTAAATAATAAAATACTTTTATGTATAGATAAATCTCTAATAATTTCAGACTTTTTACTATTTTTTTCAAAGTATTCCTCAAAAGAATCAAATTCTACGAGTGTGTTGGAATTTTTTTGAACATAATTAATATTTTCTATGTTATTTTTATATTCATTCCATAATTCTCTAAAAATAGAAGGAAAAATAAAAATAATTTTTTCTCTAAATTTAGAATTGATCATAGGAAAAGGAAATAGCATCATACCCGATGATGTATCTCCCTCAAAGGAAGTTAATTTATAATTTTGTGCTAAAGGAACAACAAAATCATATCCGTAAGAGGTATTCAATTGAAGTAAATCTTTTTGAATGCCTGGAAAAAAATAAGTTTCATATCCCTCCATTCTTTGCACATTATAGACATAATCTATAGCATCCAAATAAGAAATATTAGTACTATTATTATTATTACTTTTATTATTATTTAATATTTTTAAAATGTAATTATTTATTTTATTTCTTTTTTCATCGTCTAAAACGATTTTTTTCATATTTTTTAACGGATAAATTTTATCATTAAACATGGATCCAAATTGAATTTCATGAAAATTATTAAAATTTTGATCATTAAAATGAGTAGATTTAAATCTATTCAAAAAAACATTTTTATTTTTAAATGATCCCAGTAATTTATTATTCATAATATTTAAATGATATTTCTTTTCAGATTGAAAATTAAACATAACTAAGCTTGAATATTATAATAGGCATTAAAGAAATGCATGGTGAAGAGAATAGTCTCTTCACCATTTTATATTTATATTTAAAATGATTAATAATACTAAAATTTTTAAAATGAGATAAATAATATATATTATTTATCTCTTAATTATCATTACCAGTGATTATATCACCTTCTCCATCGTCTTTTTCAAATTCTTCTTCATCTTCTTCACCTAACGATCTAGAAGAAATACCCGATTTTGATGTAATTGTACCACCTAAATTTTCAAGTTCAGAACGTAAATAATCAAAAGTAGATGAAGATTGTTGATGTTCTAAAGGTTTTTGGCGATTAAGATTTCTTCCCAATGAATGAACTGTCACATTATTTCCCGACTTTGTTCCTATTAACTCCATTAAAAGACGATTAGCTCCATATCCTAAAAAACAAGACATTTCCATTTCACCATATTTCTGCCCTCCACCATGTTTTTTCCCTGATGCAGGTTGACCAGAAGACCAGGTTGTTTTACCAACAACACCTCGAGCAGAAACTTTCTTACTTGCCGTATGTTCCAACTTAAACATATACATAACTCCAACATTTATTTTAGAACTCAACAAATTTCCTCCCAGAGAAGCAGAAACTTCTAACCTAAAATCACTTTTTAATTCATGAAGATTACACAAATTCCTTAATTCTTTATCATAATCTCTTTCCTTAAATGAAGTTACTTCTTGAGACATTCCAGTTTCATAACTATCCAACAAGAACTTAAATTCTGACCTAGATTTATTTCTAAAATAATAAATCATATTTTTATCTTGTAAAATATTATGAGCCTTATATTGTTCCAAACTATAATCAGGGTTATAAGATTTATTAAATAATGGAATAGACATTAAAAAACTGGCATACCCTAACTGAACTTCCAATAATTGTCCTAAGTTCATTCGAGAAGTCACTCCTAGAGGATTCAATGCTATGTCTAAATAAGTACCATCTAAAAGACAAGGCATTTCATAAAAAGGAATTATTTTAGATACAACTCCTTTATTTCCAAATCTACCAGTTAATTTATCTCCTTCTTGAACAGAATGAGTTTCCAAAATAGAAATATCTAAATATGAATCTTCTTCAATTTTATAAAGTGCTTCTTCATAAATTTTAGAATAAGCCTCAACAGCAAAACAAAAACTAGAGCGAAATATTTCATCTAGAATAATAATTTTTTTGGCAAATTTATCATTCTTTGTTTTAGGCTCAATACCATAATTGATATATTTTCTTCGTTTATCAGTTATTTCTAATTTTTTACTCTTAATATATAAATAAATTTGATATAAGTCAAGTTCTTCTTTATTTCTACAAGATGGAAAAAACTCTAAAATAGATTCTTTTGGGAGAGAATGATTATTAGTAAATAATTCTCCATATTCATTCTTTAAGAAAATAAATTGACGAATTAACTGATGTAAAAAAAAAGAACTCTCTTCCCCTGGATAGAAAGGATCACGAAATAATCTAAAAATAATATCTAAAAATAATGATTCTATATTTTTTCCATATTTATGTGTCCACAATTTTTGAACCTTAAAATACGTTCTATAATTACACATTTGATTCATATCACTGTAAAAATGAGATGGAATACCATCAGAAATATTTAAATAATGTAAAATAAATTTATCTAAAAAATTTAATACAATTTGAACCAAGTCTTTAGAATATTGTTCTAATATATTTTCAACACTTAGTTTATTAGAATATACATTCCGAGACATACAAAATAAATAGATATAACTAATTAGACGATAAAAATTATTATCATTCTCTAAAATAGAATTAAATAAATCTTGATACAACTTAGTAAGTTTATTAATTTGATCCATTTTTTCTGTTTTTGGAGAGTCTAAAAAACAATTATAATGATATCTAAATTTAGATAATAATAAAGATATTTTATTTGAACTTTCTGAATTATCAGAAAGTAATTTCTTACTAATAGTAGTAATTTTACCCATTTTATCACCTTTATAACGAATAATATCAAATTGAATAGGTTTACTAAAAATGAAAGGAAAAGGGAAAGGAAAAATATGACCCCCAGATTTGAAATCTGAAATACCTTGATCAGTAGTAAAAATAGTAAGAAATTTTTTAAAGTATTCAAAATCATTATCAAAGAAATGTTCTTTAACTTTATTGTCTAATATATTCCATATAAATCTAATAACCTTAAAAATTTCTTCTTTAAATTTTTCTTGATCATCCGCAGAAAATACCTCCATTTGTTTAAAACAATATTTATTAAATTCTTTAAAAAATTCTCCTGTTAATTCAAAAGAAATCAAAGATTCACTTATGATTTGATTTTTTACTACTTGTTGACCAACCTGAACTAAAGAAGAAGACCAAACATTACAATTAGCTGATAAACCTCTAGACAACCAAAAATAAAAATTTTCAAAAGATTCAGATATATTTAATCGCTTCTTAAATAATTTTAAAATTATTTTTATCTTTCCTAAATTAAACACATCTTTACTTGATTCAAGATGGTTAATCTCATGGTTGAAAATACCCGACGCTAATAACCTACTAGAAATACAAATAGAATCTTCAAAAGTATTTCCTAATACCGAAACATAACCAACAAGAACATTTTGACCAAGACAAACCTCTTTAATCTTTTTAGGATAAGAAATAGATCTTTCATTATTTTCCTTGTTTAAATTTAAAAAATCATTATCTTTAAAATCAGTATACTCTTGATTTAAATTTTCTTTATTTTTATTACAATCATTAAAATAACAATTATTATTTTCATCATCCGAAGAAAAAGAATTCAAATTAGAATTTCCAACTTCATTATTTTCATGAATTACTGAGGATAATAATTGTTCTTCTCCTGACTTAACCAAAGGAGTATGAGGAGTAGAAACTTGAAGAGCTTGCGTTTGCATATTACTTCCCATTAAAACCCGAGCAGTAGCATTCGTCTCAGGAAATGGAATTAAAGCACCCACAGAAGATAGAATAAAAGAAGTTCCGGCTTCATGTAAAGAAATATTCAAATAATCGGTAACAATAAATTCATTATTATATCTACAAGATATAATATTTCCATTCAAACGTCCATCCTTATTATAAGGTTCTGTAGAAAAAGTAATATAATGATTCTTTTCTTCTAAACTTGTTAAATAAACAAGTTCACCAGTTAGTTTACCATTTAACACCTTTAAATAAGGAACCTCAATTTGACCCATATTATTAATTCTAGAATGAAAAGAAGTATAATTAACTATACCAATAAATTTCCCTTCCGGAGATTTTACTAGACATAAACGACCATAATATGAAGGATAAATGTCTCTATCTTCCATTATTATAGTATTTTCGTCTGTTTTTCCATGCATACCAGAAAAAGTTACTTTAGTCATATCATTTAAAATAGTCAACGGATTTCTAGTTTTTAAAGTTTCTACATAAGCACGATAATTCTTCTCCAAAGGTTTTACGAACTGATAATAACCTAGTTTCATACGATCCTTTAATTTTTCTTCATGCTTTCTAACTTTAAAGTTACTATTATATGTTAAATGCGTACCAAACATACGAGAAAATAACCCCGATAAAAAGAATAAATTTGTTTTAAAAACATTAAATATCGACGAATTACTCAAATTTTTTACATCCATATTACCTTTTACTAAAGTATAATCATTTTCTTTTCTATTAATTAAAGATCGATAAATAGAATCTTTAATTAAACGATCAGATAAAAATTCTAAATTATGTCTTAAAGTATAAACCGTTTTTTTAGATAAATCATGCTCTGATTTAAACTCTCCAAAATGATCTATAGCATTAATCATAAAATTTATGATTAAGATATCATTTTCGATACTAAAATATTCATTTATTATTCTAAAATCATAATTAATTCTATCAGTTGTCTTATACAAATGTTCTAAATTTTTTTTATTTAATACATTCGTATTAAGACCCATAATTTGATCTTGACTATCACATAATTCTTGGTCAAATTCTTTACCATATTCTAAAAATGATTTCATGTCATCAATTTTAATAATTGATTTTGATTTCATTTTCAAATCATTATAGTAAAGATCATAAAGATCTTTTTCTTTAAGATTATCATCTTTAAGATCTTTTAAATCATCTAAAATAAGATTCTGAATATTCTGAGTAACCATGAAATTATTCTTTACTTTTTGTAGCGGAAACAACTTTAAATAATTACTCTTATAAATAGACTTTTCATTACCCGTCAGCTGAATTCTATTTAAATATATTATATCACTAGAAATAAAGTTTCTAGCAGACCAATTCAAAATAAACTGATCTATTTGTTTCAAAATTTCTTCCCTGACACTTTTATTAGTCTTTATAAAAATATTTAAATATAACTGTAAATTTTTAAAGTAAGAAGAAATTGCTTCTTCTTCCATAATAGGCTGAAATTTTTTGAGATCATAAAATAAAGAATAAATAAAAAACTCCATATAATTTTGAGAAGATATTTCAGATAACATCTGGATTATAATCCAATTAAAAAGATGAAACTGATTAACCCATTTTTTGAATAAAAATAAATCCATTTTCCATGGTCCTAATAAAGAAGGATTCAGAGACATAAAATAATGATCCAAAATAAATTCTATCTTCTTAGTTATCTCTTTTTCAGATGACCACTGAAAGGAATCATTCCACTTTCTTGAAAAATAAAAATATATTCTATGTTTTGTAACATCACTCTCAGGTAATTTTTTCGAAATTGCATCTTCCTTCTGTTCTATAGTTTTTGCAGTATTCATTGAATGAATATTCATAATTATATTAGCCTTATTCTGAATTTCTATTAAACAAAAAGGACTATAACGATTTCTAAGATTATAAATATCGCTAGGTTTTAAAACGCTACGAGTACTTAAAGGTAATTGATTTAGCATGGTAAAATTAGAAAAATAATTCCAATTTTCAATTACTGAATCTGGATGACTCCAAGAATTTTGGACATTTGTCAATTTATCTTTAAAGGTCAGATGAAGATCACTTATTTCTTTCTCAGTTAAAATTTCGAAAGAATCAGATTCTTCTTTTATCCTTATTACCTCTATACCAACTAAAGTTCGTCCAACTAAACTCCATCCAGAAATCATCTTCTTATTATTAGGATCTAATAATAATTTTAACTTTTGCCCACGAATAGATTTACCACGTGGTGGTATAGATTCAAAAATATTCTGTTCATCAATACTAGACTCAATAGAATTTTTAGTCACAGGAACTATATCAAAATTTTCCAACATATAATTCCATCCATAATTTAAATTAATTTCGGTTTCTTTTACTATAGGATAATATGACGCAGCATCCGAGTAATTCATTTCTTTTTCTAAGATGTCTTCACACAACTCTACCATAATACATCCCTCATATCTAGAACGCAAATGATAAGGAGACGAAGCTTCAAAAAGTTTCTTTTTATCTATATGCATAGTACTTGAGTTTAAAAAACTCGAAATTAGATCATCCGATCTAACATTCTCCAACGAATGTAAACCAAAAATTTGTAATCCTCTTACTAGATATTTAGAAATATTAATATTTCCAAAATCTAGATGAGATTTCATAAGAGATTCTAATTGAATAAAAATAATATTTAAATAGTCACTAATTGATAAATTATCGTAAGTTAATGGAGAAAAAACAAATTTAAATAAATTATTTTGATAATCTAAAATAAACTGCTCTTTTTCACCTTTACTCATATTTTTAAAAAAATTGAAAAATTTCATATGTTTCTGAATGTTATCATTACAAATATTAATAATAACATTATATTTATCTTCACTCTTCTCCTTTTTTAAAGTTAAAGTATCTTTTCTCTCAAAGATTAGATTACATAAATCATAAATATTATGACTAAAAATATCTAAAATATCAAAAACATCTTTTATTTGGGGTGTATTATGTATATTCTCAATGTAATCTAATCCTTCCAAATAAAAATAACTTTTTCTTTTATCCAATTCAAAGATTAGATTTAACAAGTAATTTAAAAACATTAAATCTAACGAATCGTCTATTTTAAATGATTTTAAACCTAATATTTTTCGTAGTTTTTTTTCCAGTTCATTAATACTTGTTGAATTTTGATTCCATTTTAATTTATCAATTGAATTTAATCTATACACATCACTTATGATACTTATTTCCGGAGATGTTTTTATTTTATTTTGAAATTCAACAATCCATTTTAATAAATTATTTTCTTTATTACGTTTTAAAACATTAATTTTTTTTACTAATTTAAAATTTTCTAATCCAGATCTAAATATTTCTCTATGACTATTATATACAACAATATAATTTAAGTAATCTTGATCTAAAAATTGATTTTCCCTATCTTGAGAAAATAAATCTTTATGCAATTTATAAATATTTAGTACGATATTTGATATATTCATTTTCCATGTTTGTTCTGAGGCCAAACCAAATTTAATACTTGAAACTAAATCTGATTGATTGTCTCCTGTAATAGGATTTTTTCCAGCATTTTGAACTTGGAATGATAAACCATTACTATATCCTATTGATTTTTCCATTTTTACTTCACGTCCATTTTGGAGTACAAAAGTACCTCTACTTGTTATGAAAGGCATAGTAATAATTTGACTTCTCATAAAAACACAATTTTTCAAAGTTTCTAACCGGCTACCTTTATTTTCAAAAGTAATATCATCACTCTCTAAGTAAGGATAATTTTTATTTAAAAAACCATTATTCTTTAATAAATTTTTTGCTTTAGAATTATCATACTTATAACCAGGTATATGAAGAGATAAAAATAGTTCAGCACAATTCGAATTTAATAATTTATCAGATGTTTCTACTAAAAGACGATTTTTATCATCTTGATAACGTCTCTTTATTTTTTCTTCAAATTTAATTAAAAATTTCTTCACTTCCTCAGTTATAAAAGCAGGTTCTTTAGCTTTTTTCTTAGAAAATTTGAAAAGTTTTTCATCCTCATATATTGTATCTAATTTAAATAATTCAGTTTGTAACTTTAATAAAGATTTACATTCTGTATCAAGATAACCAGGAGAAACTACATAAAAAATTTCTATGCTACCACAATAAGGTATTTTTTTATCAATACAAGTCTTAAAATCAATATGTGGAGGATGAATAATATAAAAAACATATGAAAATTTTTCACCTTTTTTAGGATCAAAATTACTATAGATAGTAGTAATAATATCTTTGTTAATTAAATATCTATTTAGAATAGGTAACACCGAAATATTATCCTTTGCATTTAATTTTTTAAATATCAAATGCAACCCTTTATCCTTTCTTTCTAATGGATGTAATTCACTTTGAAGGAAATTTTGATTAAAATCCTTAATAGAATCATTAGGTACATGAACAGCAAACGTTCTCTTCTGTAAAACAATTGAATAAATTTTCATAAAAAATAATTAATATAAAAAAGTAATAAATATAAACAATTTGTTTATATTTTAATTATTATTATTATAAATTTGGCTACTTAATAATACTTCTATAGAACAAATCAATTGAAAATGGGGAACAGAAACTAAATCTTTAATACCATTAACAGGTTTTATAATTTGTTTTTGAGTGAAACCATAAACATTTTCAAGTGAATTATTTCCATCTAATAAAGATAATCTATCAAGTTCTTTTAAACTAATTAATTGATTCTTAAATTTTCCTCCCAAAATAAAAATATCATTTTTATTTTTAAACCATAACAGAAATGTTTTTATTAAATTTTCGCCACTAATATTTTTAAAAGCAATATAAAAAATTGGACCATGAATCATTGCTCTCATTTTTGAGAATCCCATCTCTTTTAAAACTTTACGACTAATAGTATTCTTAATAATTCTAAACTGAATGCTATCTTTCAAAAAATTTATTTCCCATTTTTCATTTTGACTGGATAAAAATCTGAAAACATCTTGTCTTAACTCATTAAGTGATGTATAATTAATATCATCTAAATGATTATAATTAATAACAAGAACAATATCATTATTCTTGAAATATTCCCTACTATTTGTCATCGAAACTGATTTTATAATACTATTCATAATAAGAATAAATTAATAATTGATAAATATATTTTATATTTAAATATGTAATTTTATTTTAATACTAGATTACTTTCTATCTCTTTATGATCTATCTTTATTTTAGAATTAAATGATTGTAAGATAAAATAAGATATGTCTCTTTTATCTACCAAACTATAAATCCAATCAAAAGATGCATTCATATTTAATTTCATGTGAGCACAATCCATTGAGACATCCCCAATAATTATTTGAAAATTGTTGGAATAAAAACGTACTTTTTTACTTTTTAATTCTTCTAACTCTTTTTTCACCATTCTAACTTTTTCCTTAGATTCTACTAATGTACCATTTTGAATCGTTGGCAATAAACCTAGTTTATTCAATTTTCTACTAAAAGGTTTAATTATAGACATCTCACTTCGGTCTAAAATAATGTAATCTAAAAATAATTTCTTGTTTTCAATATCATTAATCATTTGGGATAAAGCTTCCGATTCAGATTTTCTTTTAGAATCAGGTAAATAATTAGAAATATTTTCCATAGTAAATATATTTACAGGACTTCCTGGAATATGAGGAAAAGATAAATACTTAGACTGAGCTTTACTAACTAATGATGAAATATCATTTTTCTTATTCTTTTTTTTAGAAGATGTACTTTTTAAACTCTTAGAAAAATATGATGAAGATAGTTGTACTGATAAAATAATTTGATGATTAATTTCAGTACCTATTGAAGAATGTTTTGATATAATGTATTTTAATAATGATAAATTATGCATAATAATATAATTTAATATAATGTGTTATCTGTGATAATATGATATATAAAATTAGTTTATCTTAAAACTAATTAAATTTTAATTGGTTTAATTTTTTAACTGTATTCCTAAAGTAAGACATGTACTATAAATAGATTTACAAAGAGATGAGTAATCTAAAGTTGGATCATCTATTTTCTTAATTTTAGCAATTTCAAATATTTCTTTAGGAGTAATTTCAAGACTTAATTGATGAATTGAAGGTCCTTTAGAGATATTAAAATAATTTTTAAGAATGGATGTTACTGATGGTGTTAATAAATTAATTTTTATTGATTTATCATCAAAAATATCAATTCTAGTAGGTACAATAGTACCAGATTTGTAGTTTTTAGTTAAATCATTAAATTCTTTACAAAAACTCATCATATTTAATCCGCGTAAACCTAATGCAGGACCTACTGGAGGTGCAGGACTAGCTTTTCCTGCCTCAATATTCATTTTTAAATACCCGGTTTTATGAGACATAAACAAAAAATAATATAAATATATATATAATATAAATTAGTATAATTAAAACTTCAAGGGAAAAGAGACTTGAACTCTTAACCAATGGTTTTGGAGACCATCACTCTACCTATTGAGCTATTCCCTCGAAGAAAAGAAAAATATAAACAATAATAGTAAATTTTAATATCGGTAAAAAGGAAAATTAATGGGTTCACCTTATTTTTGCCGGCGGAGAAAATGGGATTTGAACCCATGGAACATCAAAGATGTTCGCTGGTTTAGCAAACCAGTACCTTAAACCTAACTCAGTCATTTCTCCATCCAGCAAAAATAACAGTAGATACAAATAAAGATCCATATAATATATTTTATTTTCAATATTCTGTCATATATTGGAGATGCCGTGTACTGCCCACGGGTATGATTAAATCAAAAATTTTTGAAAAAGTTATTCTTTTAATCATCTAAACTAGTGTCATCCCCTATAAAAATATAAAAAAAATAATATAGAACATAAATTATAATCTTAATCTTTTTTCACACTTTCATTTTCTTTCATCAAATTAGATTTTTTTAAATCATAACCTTTTTCGATAGCCATTTTTAATAAAAAATAATAAAAATATAAAGACTTTTCAGAATTCAAATTAGATGGAACACATTGCCAAAGATTTTTTCCATTTTCTCTGGCGGAAGAAAATCCTATCACAGGTATTCTCATTTGATTAGCTTCTCTTAACATCACTCTATTTCCTTGTAAACCAATTAAAATGATCATAGATGGTAAAGTCCCCATAGAACTAATTCCTAATGTATTAAATAATACACGCTTTCTTCTTTTTAATTTAGTCCCGTAAACATTCATAATATTAGTTTTCATTTCATTAAAATTAGTTAAGAAGCCATTAATCCATTTACCAGTCATATAGTAGTGATCATACTTTCTGGCTAATTGTTGGATTTTATAATTTAAAAATTTATTCTTAGTAATAAATAAAATTGGCCCTTCAGAAGCAGATAATGAGAGAGAATAAAACATTATTCTATAAATTTGCAATAAAATATTAATATCATAAATAGCCAGATTATTACGATAACCTTTTATATATTTGACCATATTTTGATGCACATCTTTCTTTGATAATCCTACATGAACTTCATATGATAATAATGTCTCTAGAATCGAATCTTTTAAAGATTCCTCTTCTGTTTTTTTCAGACTCATATCAAATGCTTTGACTTCATTTTTTGATGAAAGTTGTGTAGACAATTTTCTGCTTAAAAATAAATTCATAATTTGTTAGTATATAATAAATAAATATTGTTAATAATAAGTAAGTTACATAATAATTGACAACTTATGTATAGTTAGTAAAATAGGATTTGGATATAAAAAGAAAAATGAGATAAAACACATAGCTAAACTTATTACGTATGAACGTTCTTTCGAAATTTCTTCAAAAGAAAACCAATTTTCAGGAGTAGAAAAATACATCCATCGAATAATCTTTAAATAATAAACAGATCCTAAAACACTTACAAGAATACCAATTAAAACAATATAAATCAAATCTTCTTTAATAGCAGATATAAATATATATAGTTTACTAAAAAATCCCGCTAATGGAGGAATACCAGCCATAGAAAATAATAAAATTGCTAGTATAAACGAATATATAGGTCTAGTTTTTCCTAATCCTTTAAAATCATCTATATTTTCAATTTCACCTTCAGAATAGCTTAGCTCATGAGCTTTAGAAGATCTTTCTATTGTTCTCATTGACATAATAATAGAGAAAAAAGAGATACTCATTAATATATATACGATAACATAAAATAATAAACTTTCTATTCCTTCCATACTACCTGTAGATAATGCAATAAGAATATAACCTACATGACTTATAGCACTATATGCCAAGAAACGTTTAATTTTAATTTGATATAATGCTCCTAAACTTCCGATAATTAAAGATAGAACGGAACAAATAATTAAGATTACTTGCCAATCAATAATTAAATTATAAAAAGTTGAGTGAAGTACTCTAACTAATAAAGCAAACACAGATAATGATGGAGTTGTTGCAAAAAAAGCTGTAACTGCAGTAGGAGATCCTTGATATACATCTGGAACCCATTGATGAAATGGAACAGCATAAATTTTAAATAATAAACCTATACATACAAATAATAAACCAACTTTGATACCTCCATTGGAAGAAATAAATGAATCATCCATTGAAGTAACAGAAATCAGTTTTGCAATATCTTCAAAATGAGTTGTTCCTGAAAATCCATAAATCATGGATATACCAAATAATAAAAGACCAGAAGAAAAAGCACCTAAAATAAAATATTTCAATCCAGCTTCCACTGATAAAACCGAAGTTCTCTTAAAGCAAGCCAAAACATATAAACTTAAACTTTGCAATTCTACTGCCATATAAAAAGACATTAAATCATGAGAAGAAATAATAAATAACATTCCTAAAAGAGCTAACAGAATTAAGATACCAAATTCAAAATCATTTAATTTTTCTTTTTTCAAATAATCTAAAGAAATTAGCAAACTAAATAAGGCTGAAGTTAGTACTATTAATTTTGTTGCTTGTGTCCATGAATCTATCTTTAGTAATCCATACAAAAAAGTTCCTGAAAAATCAAAAATTCCTTCATTAACCATTAAGTAAATAGACCATCCAATAGTTAAAATACATAACCAGCTAACATTTCTAGATAATATAGGAAAATTTGCTGAAAATGAAGTACTATTCAAAACTCCATACATTAAAAGTATGCAAATACTTAAAGTAATAAATAATTCAGGTATTAACACCTGAAAATCATTCCCAAATAATAATAAAAAATCCATAAAATAATAATATAATAATTATATTCTTTGAAAAACAAAATAGTTCTAATTAAATAAAGTTTAATATAATATATTAATAATTAATACAATTAACTAAAGATATATACATTGGATCTAAAAAAATGGAAGGATAAACACCCATATAAATAGTTAACATTAACAATGGTATAAAAGTGAATAATTCTCTTCTAGTAACATCATAAAAATGATTAATATAAGTAACTTTTAAATTACCAAATATAACTCTATTATAAAGCCATAAAGAATATGCAGCTCCAGTAATAATTCCAGTAGTTGCTAAAAATGCAACTAATGTATTACTACTAAATGCTCCAATTAATACTAAAAATTCTCCTACAAAACTACTAGTAGCCGGTAAACTTAAATTAGCCATAGTAAATACTAAAAAAATAGTAGCAAAGACTGGCATTATTTGGACAACTCCTCCATAATATTTAATCAATCTAGTTTTATGTCTATCATATAATACTCCTATACACATAAATAATGCACTAGATACTACACCATGACTTAACATTAACATCATACTTCCTTGTAACCCTTGTATATTTTGACTAAATATACCAATGGTTACAAAATTCATGTGAGCTACTGAAGAATATGCTATAATTCTTTTTAAATCAATTTGTCTTAAAGTAGTTAAAGAACTATATATAATAGCTATGACACTTAATGTGAAAACTAAAGGTGTAAAATAAACACTAGCTTCAGGAAATAGTGGTAAAGAAAATCTAATAAATCCATAACCTCCTAATTTTAATAATACTCCAGCTAACAGTACAGATCCTGCTGTTGGAGCTTCCACATGAGCTTCAGGTAACCATATATGAAATGGAACCATGGGAACTTTAACAGCAAATGAAGCAAAGAAAGCTAACCATAATAATAATTGTCTTCTTTCATCAAAATCTGTTATTAGCAATGTTTGAAGATCAGTAGTTCCAGCCTCAAAATAAATACAAATTATAGCTACTAACATAAATAAAGATCCCAATAAAGTATATAGGAATAACATATAAGCTGCTCTAACTTTTCTTTCTCGAGATCCCCATACTCCTATAATAATAAACATAGGAATTAAAACACTCTCAAAGAAAACATAAAATAAAACTAGATCCAATACAGAAAAAATTAAAATTAATAAAGATTCTAAAATTAAGAAACATATCAAATATTCTTTCACACTATGTTTTACACT
>Ga0070729_10003747_pt1 | contig 17218 bp, 11 predicted proteins | sample tdDd472_FD_66725 | JGI IMG/M metagenome (GOLD analysis project Ga0070729, IMG submission 66725) | Marine sediment microbial communities from the Atlantic coast under amendment with organic carbon and nitrate - tdDd47.2 | ecosystem: Environmental > Aquatic > Marine > Coastal > Sediment | place... | reverse complement strand
GATCGCGACGGTCTGGGGCTGGAACTCCACATCGCGCGCCGCGCCGAACTGGCCATGCTCGAAGAGGTGTACGCCGCCTACCGGGATCGCATCGATGCGCTGCTCACGTTCGTGCGGTTGGGCGTCGACGGCCCGGTGCGTTCGCGCCTCGTCTCCCTGCACGGCATGATCGGCAACGTGAAGACGGCGGACGACGCCTGGATCGCCATCTTCGAACCGCGCTATCCGTTCCCGATCGCGGCCCGCGACTTCATGGGCCGCTTCGAAGACTGCTTCCTCGCGCTGTACGTGATTTACGACGCCATGCTCAGCCGCGCGTTGGGGATCGAGGACAAGTTCGAGGCGCACTTCGACGCGCTCGAGAGCCGCTATCGCCAGGGCGCGAAGGTCGACGGTGTCGACGAAGAGCCGCCCGAGTTCGAGCTGTAGCGTCGTGCTGTGTTTCTGGCCCATCCGCTAACGCGGATGGCGCGCGTTGTTTCTGGTCCCACGGCTGACGCCGTGGGCACGATGAGTCAGTAAGGCGAGTCGGCGGCTGACGCGCGGTGTTTCTGACCCGATGAGTCAAGTCGCGGCTAGCGGTAGACGATGGTGCCCTCGAGGTTGAGGGTGTTGGTGTCGCGGCGGAAGCCGGCGAGCACGATCATCTTGGGGGCGGTCGCTTCCGGTCCGGCGTGGAACATGCCGCGCAACGCTACGAGGTCCGTCTTGGCCATGCCCGACAGGCCCGCTCCCGAAACCACCGCGGTGAAAACGCAGTCTTCGCCGCCACGGCGTTCCAGCACGCGCAGGTGTCGGCCGCCCATAGAACTCTGCGCCCCGCTCACGACCCGGCGTCCGACCTTCTTTGCGAGTGCGTCGGCGTGCGGCCCGGCGGCGACGACCGCGTAGCCCTCCGCGGCGAGGTAGCTGACCAGCACGCCCGCGTCCTCGCTCATGAGGCCGTCGACCGACGTCGCGAGCGAATCCGGGACGTCGGTGTTCGGTTCCGGCTGCGGGCACCAAGCGTAGAAGCCGAGCAGGTCCTTCCCCTTGGTTTCCCGGTAGTCGAGCACGAGGCCGCCAAACGTCGTGCGGGAAGCCTTCGCCAGTTTCGCCAACACCGGCGATGCCGGCCCCTCCGCAATCAGGCCCACCGCCACGAAGCTCGCGGCCCCGTCGCGGAAGTCGATTCCGACGGCGAGGCCGGATGCGGGATCGATGGCCGTCGTTGCTTCGCGCAGGAAGCGCTCGAGATTCTCCCGCAACTCGCCCGTGGGCACTCCCGCGTGGCGCGCGATGCGTCGCGTGAGGAGCGTTGCGTAGATCGTCGAGGGGAGCGTCGTCTCGAAGCGCACACCGAGCCAGGCCGGGAGCAGATCGATCGACCATGCCAGCGAGTCACCCGCGTCAGCGATCGCGGTCGCGCTCGGACTGCTCGGCCCCGGGACGAACCGGCCGCTCAACTCCATCCCGCCATCCAGCAGGGTCGCACCCAGCTCGAGGGCGTCCCCCGGCTGCGCGACCGCATCGAGGAGCGGGTGATACATCCACCGTCCCGCAATGTCACCGGCCGGCAGCGGCTCGCCCTGGAGCCGGCCCGGTTTGGCCCCCGGTGCGCTTACGGAGATCCAGCGCTCCTCCTCCTGCAGCGTGAACTTGGTGACGAGGTCCGAAAGTGCCTGGTTGAGTCGACCTCGGTCCGCTGCGGGGAGATAGTGAATCCAGCCGCCATCCTGGAGCACGACCAGGCCTGCAGCGCGGGCCGTGTCGATTCCCGCGAGTTCAGCGGCGCGGTACAGCAGCGCCGTGGAGTCGGTCGTCGCGAACCCCAGGCAGCGCAGGAGGCTGCTCACGGCAGTCGGTGCCTCGGCAACGCGCGCCGTCGACGGCAGTCGTGCCACCAGCTGCGGCCTCTCCGGCAGGTAATTCAGGAACCCGTCGGACGCGGTGAACTGCTTCTGCGGCTCCGGCTTCGGATCTTCCGCGCCGCCACCACAAGCAGCCAAGAGGAAAAGGACGATCGCGCCGTGTGCCCGCATGGGGCGTCACGATATCAGGTCCGGTCAGTCGCGAGTGGGGGAGCTGGGCTCCGCGGGAGCGGCCGGTCGGGGGCTGGGTTCGCTCCACTGTTCCGCGATGCGCTCCAACGGCATGCGAATCGTCAATCGCAGCGCGTCACCCTCGGTCGCAATGGCGAAGTCGACCGGCAGCCGTCGCAGGGCAGGCGCCAGATTCTGCTGGTGTGCAAGCGCGAGGAGGGCGGCGGCGTCGAACGAGCCTTCCATCAGCGCCCGTTCGCGAATTCCGTTGGTCCGCGCGGCCCCGTCGGTGTTGCCCGTTCGGATGCGGTCGATCATCGCCCCGACCGCCTCCTGCGCGCTCTCGCCCACCGCAACGCAGAGGCGATTGCCGACCAGGGCGACTCGGATCCGGTCCCCACCGGCGAACAGCCGCGCCAGCGATTCGCCCAGCACCGGCCACGCCTTGAGTGCAGCCAACTGCGGTCCGGCGGGTGAACCGCTGATTTTTGCCACGTGGGTTCCTGCGGCTTTGTTCGCGGGTTCGAGTGCCGAGGGCTCGTAGATGAGCGAGTGCCCGAACCCGGCGAGCTCTGCCAGCATCGAGTCCCACGCCTTGCTGCCGAGGAACTTCTGGGCCGTCCGACGCTCGGGCTGGGTCAGTTCAGCCACCATGCGAAGGGTGGGGCGGGCCTTCCCGTCGAGGTGCAAGGTGACGGCGGTGTCGTCGCCGAGCATCGACAGCGCCGTTTGCAGCGCCGCGGCCGTGCCAGGAGCATCCGTGTCGGGTTGCACCGCACCGAACCGCGTCGCCATGGTCAGGAGGCTCGCGACGTCACAACCGGCGGCAAGCGTCATCATCCCGTTCTCGGGTAAGCGGCCGAGCGCGCTTCCACGCCGTGCGTCGAGCGCCGCGACCAGCGTCGCGAGCGCGGGAGCCCGCTCCGCGTTCGGGACGACGCGCAGATCCGCACGCACGGTCGACTCGAGACAATGGAGTGCGAGATCCACGCGTTCGATCCCCGCAAAGGCCACGCCGGGCAAGTCCGCGAGCCCGGGCACCTTGATGTCCAGAGTCGCGGCCGCCTCGGTCAGTCGGCGGCCGAGATCGGGCACGGCGTCGGCATGCGCGGCAATGCTGAGATCGCCGCTCAGGAAATGGCCCGGCCGTCCGCCCGGCGCGTATGCGTCGAGCGCTTCCGACGACCCCGCAACGCAGTAGCGGTCATCGACGCGACGGAGGAACTCGGAGTCCGTGAAGCTGTCCTGGATCGGTAGCAGAACGACCCAGCCGGCGTCCGTCTGCACAAACGCGAACGGATTCGAGTGGTCGATCACGATCAAGTCCGGGATCACGCAGTTCACGCGCAGCAACGTCCCCGGCGGTAGCTCCGGTAAGCCCCAGCCAGGAAGAAGCGCGGCCAGATTCGCCAGTCGCGCACGCGCGTGCGCGTTCAACGTGGTCAGGTCCGAGCAGCGGATGACGAGCCGCGCGTCCGTCGGGTAGAGCGGTGCAAGCGCATCCACTTCGAGGCCCACATTGGAGGCGACCGCGGGAGGCTGGAGAACGGGAATCGGCTCGCGCTGCGTGAAGACGTCGGGATGCACCGGAAAGGTCTCCCCACGCCGTGCCAGCGAGCGATCGCGCGGACCCGGGTCCGAGCACGCCGCGAAAAGGGCGAGAGTCAGCAACGCAATACGGGGCATCCCTCAGCTATCGACTCCGGGAGGGGTTGGCCTGAAGCGATCCCGCCGGAAGGCCCGCGCGCCGGCGCTATTTCGGATCGAGACGGGCGAGGCGGACGCGCTGGAACGACGGCTGCGTTCCCCACGTCATCAGCCCGAATCCGAATGCGGGCAGGGGGGCGGTATCGACCTTTTCGAAGAGCGGCACGTCGTTCACGCTGACCCACCACTTGCGGCCCACGCGCCGGATCTTGAATACGTAGGACGCCGCTTTTTCGACCTCGACTCCGGGCTGCAGGAAGTGCTGGCGATCGTATCGATACCACGTGCACTTCACCTTCTTCCCGCCGTCGGCCGACTCGAAGATGAGCGTGTGGCCCGACTGCCCGTCACGACGGTTCTCGCCATCGATGGTGAGCGCCCACTTGCCCGGCGGCTTTTCCCCGCCGGCGGCGGCGACCACGACTTCCGCCTCGAACGAGCGTGTGCGCGGCAGCGACGGCGCCTTGAGCCAGGCGAGGTTGGCCGGCCCGCGGTTCGGCTTGTCGGGGTCGACCACGAAGCGCGACCAGCGACCCGCGTTCTTCGTGCTCTTGCCGGAGAGCAGCGCGTTCTGCGTATCGAACTTGCCGACCGTTGTCGTCCAGCGGCTGCTCTTGAAGCTGCGGAACTTGTCATCCACGATGCCGGTCGACTTGAGCGCGGGCTCCACGAACTGCGGAACGTGTGCCTCGTGGTCCTTGGTCGAGATCTCCATGCCCGTCAGCGGCGTGCCGTCAGGCTGGGTGACGCGCAGCAGGAAGCCCCACGGGCCGCGACCGTTGTGCACCTTGATCAGCACGCGGTTCCACCCCTCTTGAAGCTCCGCGTCGGCGAAGTGATCGTCGAATCGGAAGCGCCGGGAGCCCGGCTCCTTCTGCAGCAGCTTGCCGTTCACGTACAGCGAGTGGCCGTCGTCGGCGCCGAGCCAGAAGCGTGCCGGCAGTGCCGCGTCGACCCGAATGTAGGTCAGCGCGATGGCGCACGAATTGTCGGGGTAGCCGTAGCCCTGGTCGCGCAGGTTGACGTAGCCGGTCGGCGTGACCTTCGCTTCCTTCCACTTGGCGACGCCGTAGCGGAACTGCACGTCGCGCTTCGAAAGGTCGACATGCGTCTCCGGCGGGATCACCACCCACATCGTCTGACTGCGCGCCTTGAACGGGCCGAGGACGAGGAAGCGATCCAGGATGCCGAGGCGGGTTTTCAGGATTTGCGACTGCTGATCGTCCACCTGCGCCGCGGCAAGTTGCAGCTGCCCGTAGCGCGCGCGGTTCGCCAGATGGCCATCCTCGCGCGCGCGCAGCACCGCTTGGAAGTGCAGCATGGCCTCGTCCGGGAGTTGGCGCCGGATCGCGGATTCGCCCTTCTTCGTTGCGGAAAGCAGCTCCGCCGCCTCGGCCGGAACCTTCGCCTGATCGCTCCGGGCGACCGGCCAACCCCACTTGCGGAGCGTGTCGTACGCCTCTGCCCCGTACTCCAGCGCCATCAGATAGCCGAAGTAGCGCATGATCTGATGCTCGCGCTCGGGCCACGAGCCGAACTGCTGTTCGCGCATGCGGCGGAACGATCGCCGATAGGGCGACCAGTCGTAGGGCGCTTCGCCCGGCGGCAGGAAGCTGAAGAGGAAACCGGCGGACGGTTTGTACTGCTGGATGTGGTCGTAGCGGACGTCGCGTCCGAGGAAGAACCGCACGAACTGGTCGCGGCAGCCCACGACAAAGTCACGCGCACGCTGCGTCTCGCCGAGCGAGTCGTAGGTGTACGCCACCGCGAATTCCGCCAACCCCTCGGTGAAGCCCGGATGCAGCCATCCGCGACCGAAGATGTTGTGCCCGAGCTCGTGATAGTGAAGGGCGCCGGCGATCGGGAGTCGAATCGCGCGATTGCCGATGCGAATGTACTTCCCGCCCGCGGCCGCGAGCCCGCCGCCGAAGTCGAATGTCTCCTGGTAGTAGATGACGATGCGCACGCCGTCGTTGGTGCGCTGGATCCCGGCGAGGTCCGACTGGTAGATGTAGGCGAGGTCGAGTTCGCGGCGCTGATCCGTGGGCAGCTTGGTGATGAAGGACTGCGGCCCCAGGAAGATGAAGTGGCGCGATTGGATCGTGTCCAGGCGCTTGAAGCGGACATCCTCAAGCACGGCGAGCGCCGCCATCTTCTCGTCGACGCTGATGTCGGTGGCCGCCTTTTCCTCCGCTTCCTTGCGCAGCTTGATGGCCGCCGACCGGGTGTCCTGGTCGAAGTCGCCGAACATCATCTCCTGGCAGAGGCGCACGGCGGTGCGGTACTCCTTCTGATCGAGCAGCTTGCGCGCGGCGGCCAAGAGGTTCTTGCCGAGCTTCTTGGCGCGGAGGACCTTGGCGACGACCTCTTTTTCCTCGTCCGACGGCTTCTCGGTCAGATCGCGGATCAGCCGCTTGATGGTCTCCGCGTGCGACTTGGCGCGAGCGGTTTCCGGTCCCGCGAGCTGAATGATCGCCTTGTGCAGCACGATGGCCGCTCGGCGCTTGCCCTGCCCGGCGAGGTTGCCCGCAGCCCGGTCGAAGACGCGGATCTTCTCCTCGCGGATCAGCGTCTCCACCATGCGCGACTCGAGGGGTGAGGGGCGGCGCGGCTCGACCCAGCCCACCTTGCGGTAGGCATCGCGGAACCGCTGCTTGCCAAAGGTCGTCGGCTCGGCGCGAATGGCTGCCTCGAATTGGGCCAGTGCCTCTGCCTTGTCGCCGGCCGTAAGTGCTTGCTGGGCCTTGGCTTCCGCCTCCTGGACAGCGGGTTCCGGGGCGAACAGAAGGAGCAGTGCGAGCGCGACCACGGTTGGATTCTATCTCTCGGGAGGATCTGCCGATAAGGGGGCCGTGAAGCAGAATCACAAATCGTCCTCGCCGACATCCGCCGCGGCCGATCGTCGCGAGTTTCCGCGCCTCAACGGCGCCTTTCAGGTCCGCTACGGGGTTTGCGGTGCGCACGGCCCCCAGGTTCCCGGATTCACGCGAGACATGGGAATTGGCGGCATCTGCTTCGCGGTGCCCAAGACGACCGCGCGCGTGGGCGACCACCTCGCCGTCGAGATTGCAGTGCCCGGCTACGAGGATCCGCTCTACTTCCTCGGCGAAGTGGTGCGGGTCGACCAGCTCGACGGCCGCTCCGAAATCGGACTCCGGTTCGAGTTCCTCGGCAAGTCCGAGAACTACAAGGGCCTGCTCGACGAGCTCATCCGCGAGCACACGGTTTAGCCCGACGTATTCACGACGACGCGGGTTCTGACCGGCCCAGATCGGCGACTTCATCGCCGCTTGTCGTCGCGCGCTCTCATTGAGCCAGCTTCCTCCAAGCGGCTCGAATTCGACAATCTGTGCTCGCCCAGAAGAGATCCCGGGACATCGACACCCCGCCCTGTCGCGGCCGGGGCGCCAATATTCAGCAATTCCACCCCGTTGCGCCCACGGCGCCGTGAATTCGTCGGGCTAGATTTCGCCCCCTTCGACCCCCGCGGTGGTGAGAATAGCGGCATCCGATGCCGTACGAAGTCGTAGCCTTCCTCGCCTGTCTCCTGTTTAGCGCGTTTTTCTCCGGATCGGAGACGGCGCTCCTGAGCGCCAATCGCATCAAGCTCGCGAGCCTCGCCGCCGGCGGGGACACTCGTGCAGGGACGATCCTCAAGCTGGTTCAGGATCCGGGCAGCCTGCTCGCCGGCATCCTGGTCGGCAACAACCTCGTCAACGTGCTCGCCACGGGACTTGCGACGCATTACTGCACGAAAAAATTCGGGGCCGGTTGGGGCCTGACGATCGCGACCGCAACGACGACGACGCTGTTGGTCGTGTTCAGCGAATTCCTGCCGAAGGCGCTTGCAGCCGTTCGCCCGATCCGCTGGTCGCGCCGCGCCGTTCGCCCGATCAAGGCCTTCCTGATCGTGCTCCTGCCCCTCACGCGCCCGCTGGAATGGATCGTCAAGCCCGTGCGCGCCCTGCTCCCGGCGCCGGCGGACTTCATGACCGCGGCCGAGGTGCGCGTCGCCGTCGCCGCTGGCGTCCGGTCGGGGACGGTCGATTCCACGATGGAGCGCGTCCTGCGGGGTGGGCTCAGCTTCGGGGGCAAAGGCGTCGCCGACATCCTCGTCCCCCGTGTCGACGTCAGCAGCGTGAGCGGAGATGCGGATTACGCCAAGTGCCTGACGACGTTCCGCCAAGACAAGTACTCGCGCCTGTTGGTTGTCGGCGAGTCGATCGATGAGGACCTCGGCTACCTGGCGGCGAAGGACTTCCTGATGCTGGAGGAGGGGCAGCGCTTCGGCTGGACCGCGTCGAAGGGCATGCGGTCGGCCCTGCGGGTGCCCGGCGGAATGCCGTTGCCCGATCTGCTTCGTCGCATGCGCGGCGGCGGCGTCCACTTCGCCGTGGTGAAGGATGAGTACGGGGGCACCGCGGGAATCGTCACGTTGGAGGATCTGCTGGAAGAGCTGGTCGGGGAAATCCGGGACGAGCACGACGCGGATGAGATTCCGCCGGTCCAGGCGGTGCGCCCCGGGGAGTGGCTGGTGCGAGGGGACCTGGGGATCGGTGAGGTTAACGAGCGCTTGACGATCGAACTCGAACCGGGCGAATCGCGCACGGTGGGCGGGATGATCTCGGCTGGTCTGGGGCGCGTGCCGGCCGTGGGCGACGAGGTGCGCCAGCCGCGCGTGGTGCTGACCGTGACGAAAGTCGAGGAGAACCGCGTCTTGGAGCTGCGCATCGTGCGCGAGAGCGATCCGGACGACGAAGAGCAGGCGACGTAATGTCCGGAGCCGGGAATTCGATCCAGCCGTTCTTCGCTGATTCTGCTCACGCAGGCTGCGCCAGCGGATTCCAACTGCATTCGAACATCTGACTCAGGTCACCAGCGCGCCCCCAGCGTCGGCCCCCCGTGCCCCCCCTGAGAATTCTTGCCCGACGGCGCTATACTCCCCTTTTCGATGGGCCCGTAGCTCAGTTGGGAGAGCGCTGCGTTCGCAATGCAGAGGTCGGGAGTTCAACTCTCCCCGGGTCCACCAACAACCGTCGCCCCGCCCTTTGCCGGCGGGGCGGCGCTGCTGGTGGCCGGTCCCCCTGTTGGGAACCCTCGAAAAGTCCCAACAGTGCGCGGGAAGAATCCAACGCCGCACGAACCGGCGCCGTATTCAAGACAGTCCGGGTGGGCGGACCGGAGCCCGGGTGGGTGGAGGCCTACGGTGAAATGAGCGGATCTGACAAGGAGCGCAAATGATCGAGGTAGAGAATCTAACGAAGCTCTACGGGGACTTCCGGGCGCTTGACAACGCGTCCTTCAAGGTCGAACAGGGCGAAGTTCTCGCCTTTCTCGGCCCAAACGGTGCCGGCAAGTCGACCACGATGAAGATCCTGACCGGCTATCTGAAGCCGAACGGGGGAACCGCGCGGATCGGCGGCCAGGACGTGCTCGAGCACTCGCATGAAGTGCGCGAGCGCATCGGCTACCTGCCGGAGACCACGCCCCTGTACTACGACATGCAGGTCAACGAGTTCCTCGGACTCGCTGCGAGCCTGCGCCGGGTGCGCGGCGCGTTGCGTCGGGAGCGAATGGCCTGGGTCGCGGACACCTGCTTCCTCAACGAATTCTGGCGCAAGCCGATTGGCCAGCTTTCGCGCGGCCAGAAGCAGCGCGTCGGGTTCGCCGCCGCCATCATCCACGACCCCGCGGTGCTCGTGCTCGATGAGCCGACCGCGGGACTCGACCCCAACCAGATCCACGAAGTCCGCTCGCTGATCAAGAGCTTCGGCGGCGAGAAGACCATCATCCTCTCCACGCACATCCTGCAGGAGGTGCACGCCATGTGCGACCGTGTGGTCGTCATCGACAGCGGCAAGATCGTCGCGGACAGCACCGTCGCCGAACTCGAGGAACGCTTCGGCGACCTCGAGAAGGCGTTCGAGCGTCTCACGATCGGCTCGACCGAAAGGCCCGCCGCCGCCGCTTCCGCCGCCCGTTCCGCCGGGGAGTCCCACCATGACTAGGCTGCTCACGCTGACATTCAAGGAGCTGAGGCAGATGTTCCTCAGCCCGATCGCCTACGTGTTTCTGGCCATCTTCGTCGCGTTCGTCAACGTGATGTTCTTCCGCGGGTTCTTCCTGCGCGGCCAAGCGACGATGGCGGTCTTCTTCGCCTGGTTCCCGATCGCCTTCTCGCTCTGCCTGCCCGCCATCGTGATGCGCATGTGGGCCGAGGAGTGGCGCCAGGGCACGATGGAGTTCCTGCTCACAAGCCCAATCGAATCGTGGCAGATCGTCACCTCGAAGTTCCTGTCGGGAGCCTCGTTGGTCATGCTCTGCGTGCTCTTCACGCTGATGGTGCCGTACACGGTCGCGCAGTACGGCGATCTCGATCCCGGGCCGGTGTGGGGCGGCTACCTCGGCGCCCTCTTGATGGGCTGCGCCTGCCTTGCGGTCGGCATGTTCTTCTCCGCGTTCACGAGCGACCAGGTCGTATCGTTCCTGCTGAGCATGGCCGTGCTGCTGACGCTGGTGCTGATCGGCATGCCGTTCGTGCAAGACGAGCTGGAGCCCGGCAGCACCTTCGGACGCCTGGCCGCGATCATCAGTCCCGCCACGCACTTCGAGTCCATCGGGCGCGGCGTGGTCGACATTCGCGATCTGTACTACTACGGCGGGATCACCGTGTTCTTCCTTTACCTGAACACCCTTGTGATCGATCTGCGGAGGTGGCGCTGATATGAGCGGTACGAAACGAACTTTCGGACGCTTCCTCTTGGAACGCGTCGTCATTCGAACCGCGCTGGTCCTCGGCATCCTCGTCTTCGGCGGTTTGATCCTTGATCGCGTGGTCCTGCGCGCCGACCTCACGGAAGATGCGCGCTTCACGATCTCGGACGCGAGCCACCGTCTCGCTGCCGGGCTTCCCGACCAGCTGACGATTCGCGCGTACTTCTCCGAGAAGATTCCGGAGAGCGTAGCCCCGATCCAGCGCCAGGTGCTCGACATCCTCGATGAGTACCGCGCGGCCAGCAACGGCAAGATCAAGGTCGAGCAGTACGACCCCGACACCAGTACCGTGCACAAGAACGAGGCGGAGGGCTACGGCATCCGCCCGGTGGATCTGATGATCACCGAGGCGACCGGTCAGCGCGTCGTCGGCGTCTACGGCAGCATCGTGATGCTCTATCGCGATCGCCAGAGCGAGGTGCTCAACCTGGCGCAGCGCTACCCGGAGGGCTACGAAGGTCTGTCCGGCCTTGAGTACGACATCTCGTCGCGTCTTTGGCAGTTGAGCAACGATAAGCCCACCTTGGGCCTGACCGGCTACCTCGAGAACAATCCGCAGCCGAATCCCATGAACCCCGCGGGCGGTCGCCCGCAGCCGATGTTCACCGGCTTGCGCCGCCTGCTCGGCGATGCCTTCGAGATCCAGAACGTCGACCTCAACCAGGCGGCGCTCGATCCCGCGAAGGTCCCGTGCCTGCTGGTGGTGCGCCCCAAGGAATTCAACGACATCCAGAAGTTCCGCCTCGACCAGTACCTGATGAAGGGCGGCCGGGTAATCCTGTTCGCCACCCAGGGCGAGCGCGGCATGAACCAGATGACGCGTAGCGAGAATTTCAACCCCTTCAAGACGGGGCTGGAGGACTGGCTGGAGTTCCAGGGAATCCGCATTCCCGCCGAGTTCGTGATGCACCTCGAGTCGGCGCTCCAAACGCAGGTGCGCAATGTGCAGGTGGCGCAGGGCGTCGTCCGCGACATCGCGTTGCCCAACCCGTTCATTCCGGTCATTACGCGCGAAATGGAGGGCTGCCTCGATGAGAGCAACCCCGCCATGCAGTCGCTGCGCGGAGTCTTCTTCCCGTGGGCGCACCCCGTGGACATCCTTGAGGGTCGTATCAGCTCCGATGTGAACGCGACGGTGCTGCTGCAGTCGCATGCGGTGCAGTCGTGGCGTTGGAAGGATGTGCAGCAAATCGATCAGCGCGCGCTGCTGCTCGGCATGCAGGACGGCTCCAACATGCCGACCGATTTTTACGCCAGCCCGATCGTGGTGGCGCTGGACGGCAAGTTCACGTCGTACTACGCCGACTCGAAGGAGCATCCGGTGCCCGCCTCGCTCGCAGGCGGCGACAACAAGGACGGAACCGACGCGCCCGGCGAAGGCGAGGAAGCCAAGGGGCCCGACGTCGTTCGCCTGAGTCCGCCGACCCAGATGGTCGTGATCGGAAACGCGCTGTTCGTCTCCGACCTTGTGCTCGGTGGACGTCAGCTTCGTGACCAGGCCAAGCAGGTCGCGCAGGTTGCCTTCAACCTGGTCGACTGGCTCGCGCGCTCGCCCGACCTGATCGCGATGCGCAACAAGAAGCTCAACGACCGTGATCTCGTCGATCAGGTCCAGGAGAAGTTGCCCGAACTCGTAGCCGAATTGCGCGATGGCACGATCACGCGCGACGCGTTCCGCGAGCGGATCAACCAGCTCAAGGACGATCAGAAGGCGGAGCGCCGCAGCTGGCGCATTCGCAACATCCTGATGCCGGGCGGCTGCGTCATGTTGATCGGACTGCTGGTCTGGATCATTCGCGTCGGCCGCCGCAGCGTGGCCAAGGGCGGACCCGCCGGCAGCCGATTGGCTGCGATGGATGAATCCGCGCCCCCCGCCATCGAAACCTCCGCCGGGGAGACCCCCGCATCGGCGGATGACCCTGAAACGGAGTCGAAGGCATGAACCGAACCAATCTCGTATTGCTCGTCGTGTTCCTGATCGTCTTCTCGATCTGGTTCGCGACCAAGCCGAGCGCGGACGAATCGCAAGGCGTCGTCGCCGCGCGCATGTTCCCCGACCTCAACAAGGAAGCAGTCGACGCGATCGAAGTCAGCGGCGGCTGGAAGGGTTCCACCTACCAGTACGTCCGTTCCGTCGACGGCTGGGTGCTGGCCTCCGGCGGCGGGTTCCCCGTCACCACCGAGGCGGCGCGCGATTTCATCGAAGCGGTCGCGAGCATTCGCAAGGACAACCTTGTCGGCACGAGCGCCGAACTCGCCGAGATTACCCGCACGGGCGATCAGGGGCGTACGGTTCGCCTCTATCGCGGCGACGAAGTTGTCGCGGAGTTCGTCGTAGGCAAGCGCCCCGAGGGCGACTGGCAGGCGTTCTTCCTGCGCGGAAAAGAGGTCGAGGGCGAGGACCTGCCCGACATCTTCCGTACCAAGACGTTGACCGACGAGGAGGCCGCAAAGCCGTCGAGCGGCGATCCCATGATGGGCGCCCGAGGTTCGCAGGCCTTTGACTGGGCGCAGTACGTCGACGAGGTCTTCAAGTGGACCAAGACGCAGATCTGGAACCTCGACGACGGCGAGATCCAGGCGCTCAAGCTGGTCCGGCCCGGTGACGCGTTCAACGTCGATCTCGCCCGCGAGGAGGAAGACAAGTGGGCGCTGACCGAGCCCGGCAAGGAGCCCGCGCGGGCCGACAGTTCGGCGGTCGAGTCGATCACGAGTCAGCTTGCGTACCTCGCCTTCGAAGAGGTGGTGGGGGCGTCCAACGATCCTGAGGCGCGTGAGATGTACGGTCTGGATGATCCGGTCATCACGCTGATCATCACGCTCAAGAAGAAGATCGAGAAGCCCGCCCCAAAGGAAGGCGAAGAAGAGAAGAAGGAGGGCGAGGAAGAAGAGAAGAAGGAGACCGAGCCCGAGTACAAGATCATCAAGCGGATCATCTCCGTGGGCAGCAAGGTGAAGATGCCGCGCTCCATCGATGACGAGTCGGGCGAGATCAAGGAAGAGGAGCTGTACGCCGTCACGGTGTCCGGCGACCTCGACGACCCCACCAAGGGGAGCTTCATCTTCCTCGTGAACGATTACAAGATCGGTCCGCTCAAGAAGCCGCTCGAGGATCTCCGCCTCAAGGAGGAGGAGCCGAAGGACGACGAGCCCGAGGATGGCGAACCCCAGGACGGGGAGCCGCAGGATGGCGAGCCGACGGACGACGAACCGAAGGACTCGGAGCCCAAGAACGACGATCCCAAGGACGACGAGCCGAAGGAAGCGACGCCCAAGGACGAAACGCCCAAGGAAGACGAGCCGTCCGACGAGCCGAAGAAGGAAGAGCCGACTGAACCCGGTCGATAGTTCACCGAATCGAATCCAAAGGGGAGGCGCGCGTCGCCTCCCCTTTTTTTATGGTGTGGCGCGTGAGCCGTCGGCCGCCCATCCACTGGACCCTGCAGCGCTTCTGGAGCCTGGCCGATCCCGCGACCGAGAGGCTGCGGCGAAGTGATCCCCTGAACCGCGAGAGCGTGCAGCGTCGCTTGGCCACCGACCGCGGGGACTATTGGATCTGCTCCGAGACCGGCCAACTCGCGCGCGAGTGGACGCAGGAGGATCACGAGTCCGAGGCGATGTACGACGACGACTGGAGCGAGCTTCCGACGGAGGCCGAATTCCAGGCGCGCGTAGACGGCATGGCGAAGCGTCTTGCGCCCTACGAGCCCTATCGCAAGACCGGCCACCTGTTCGAGGTGGGGGCGGGGCAAGGCGCGTTCCTCAAAGCGGCACGGCTGCGGGGATGGCAGGCGACGGGCAACGAGTTGTCTCCCGTGGGAGCCAAGCAAGCCGAGGATGCGTCGGGATCTCCGGTACTCGTCGGCCCGATGGAGTCGATCGAACTCGAACCCGAGCGCTACGACGTGTTCCTGATGAACAACGTGTTCGAGCACCTCGTCGAACCGTACAGCGTGCTGTGCAAGCTGGCGCGCGCGCTGCGACCGGGAGGCGTCATCTTCATCCACACCGGCAACGCCTCCTCGCTCAGTCTGTGGGCGCGTCCGCAGCACTGGGTCTACTTCCATCCCGGCCACCTGCATTTCCCGACGCTCGACAGCCTGTCCCTCTACTGCGATGCGGCGGGCCTCGAACTGGCCGAGCTCAAGACGCACGGCTTCCGGTCAGCCCGCACAAAAGAGGAGCGCGGCGGCCTGCGCAAGCCGTTCGACAAGCTCATCTCGACGTTTGCGGGGCGCGTCGACCTCGGCCACCGACTTCGGTGCCTGCTGCGTCGGCCCGGCTAGTCCTCGGATGAAGGCGTCTCGCCAGCGGCGATTCGGTCGAGCAGGATGGTCAGCTTGTCGGCGTCCATCGTTGCGATGAGTTGCGGGAGACTCTTGCGGATCAACGCCAGTTCCTCCGGCGTCGCGTCGGCGGCGGGCGCCGGAAGCGGCATGCCTTCGAGCATGCTTTGCGTGCGCACGATCGCGCGCCACTTCGCCTGCGCTGCCTTGAACTCCGGAAGCGCGAGGATCGCCCGCCAGCGTGCCGCAATCGCGCAGTACTCGCCGACACCCATCGAGCGCTGATCGAGCAGCTCCGCGAGCATCGCCAGCGCCACATTGCGGGTCTTGCGGACCTGGAACCCGCTGACCTTTTTCGGATCCTTGAATCGTTCGGCCAACAAATCAGCCATTCCTGTGCGCGACTCCATCCACGCGGGGTAGCGCCTCGGGTCGAGCGTCTTGGCGGCGGGGTTCGGGAACTTGCTGTCGAGCTCCTGCAGCTTGGTCGCCGCTTCCGCGTAGTCCTCCGCCAAGGACTTCTCGAGGTCGTCGTACTGCCCGAGAATCGTGACCGCGTAGACCAGCAGCGCCACCAACATCGCGAGCGTGACTCCGGCGAACACACCAATCTTCTTCACTTTTCGCCCTCGTCGCTTCCGAAACCTCGTTCGCCCTGTTTCCAACCGGCGCGCGTGCGCCGGGCGGCGAAGTTCCCCTCATAGGTGTTCTTACCGCCGCGGTCGATGAAGAAACCATAGGGTGCCAGTTCCGGCCGGTCCTTGAGCGGGCGTCCGATGCCCCAGCCGTGGTTGCCGCAGCGGTAAGAATCGTCTCCGCCCTCGTCGATCAGGATGCCGATGCCGCTGGCCGCGTTGCCGGCTCCCTGGCTCAGGGTTGCCGCCCGGTAGATGTCGTTGCCGCCGCGATCGACCAGAATCCCCGCCGAGAAGTCGTGCCCGCACCCCTGGCTGGTGTTGCGCGAGTGGTACCGATCGTCGCCTCCGGCGTCGACGACACAGCCGACCGCCGCGTGGGTGCCGACGCCCTGCCCGTACCAGGTTGTGCGGTAGGCATCGTCGCCCTCCAAATCGACCAGCAACCCGAGGCTGTACCAGTACGCAGCGCCCTGTCCGAACACGTCGGCGTGGTAGCGGTCGTCGCCGCCGCCGTCGATCAGCAGGCCGATGCCGCCGGCCAACTGCCCGGTCATCTTCCACTTCCGCGGCTTGCCCTCCTCGGTCACGATGTAGCCGAAGCGGTGGGAATACGACGAGCCCTGCGCGAACGTGATCCACGTGTTCGCCCGTCGCCAGATGTCTTCCTCGTCGCGCCCTGCGATGTATTCGTCATCGCCGGTCCGATCGACGATCACGCCGATGCCGCCCGTCCCCGCGAAGCCCTGTGCGTACACCCCTGCGTGGTAGTCGTCGTTGCCGTCGCAGTCGAGCAGCATCCCGGTGCCGAATACGCCGACGCCCTGCGTGCACAAGCCGCCCATGTAGCGATCGTTCCCCTCGAGGTCCCAGACGACACCGTGGCCAGCAAGCCCGCACGCGATGCTCCAATCCCCGCCGCGATAGTCATCATCGCCGCCCGCATCCACGAGTAGCGACACGCCGAGCAGCGCCGAGCCCCACGAGAATTCAGATTGCGACAGGTAGATGTCGTCGCCGCCGAGATCGATCACGATGCGCACCGGTCGCGGCTCCGGCTTCTTGGCCGACGTGAACTCGTCGTCGCCGCCGAAATCGATGACAAGCAACGCGTCTTCGGTTCCGCCGCCTCCCTTCGATCCGCGCAGCACGACGGGCCCGTGCGGCGTTTCGATGACGGTCCGGTTTGGCTTGAGATCCTTCTGCTTGCGCAACATCGGCAGCATCAGCTTCACGCGTACCGCCAGCGAGTACGAGGCAGTCCGAAGCAGCTCACGATCGACCTTCCGCATCAGTTCCGCGCAGCGCATCAACGTCTTGCGGCCCTCCTCGTCCTCCTCGCCTTTCATGGCGCGCTCCTTGTCGCCCGGTTGGTTGCGCTGGAACCACTGCGTCAGATTCGCCCGCAGGAACGCGCGCTCTTCCTCTGTGAGTTCCTTGAGCGCGCCGGTCACGAACTGCTCGGCGAGCACTGCCATCGAGTAGATCTGCTGGATCGCCGACGCGGTCTCGGGGTGCAGATCGGGCAACTTCTCGATCTGCGCGTTCCCGCCGAGGGCGGCCATCCCGCCGTCGAGTTTGTAGGGCTTGAGCGCGCGCCAAACGTCCCAGGGCGCCGTCGCGGCCACCGCCGCGCGCGCGGTCGACTCCGCCTCTCCCGCAACGTCGAGCGGCTTGTCGAGTGCACGCCGCACCGCCGGCATCATCCACGGATCGGGATCGGGGAAGAAAGCCTTGCGATCGTCGTGACCGCGCAGGAGCCCACGGTCCTTGATGGTCAGCTCCTTGGCGTCGG